>VFSW01013773.1_pt1 | contig 11224 bp, 10 predicted proteins | sample 5358111 | NCBI WGS metagenome assembly VFSW01 (sample SAMN11554181, study PRJNA540505) | mine drainage metagenome | isolation source: sediment from site ElyBrook_90M | place: USA: Ely Copper Mine, Vershire, VT | collected 2017
TGGCGACGATGTTCCTCGGCGACAACCAGGCCAAGGAGATGGAAACCCAGCAGCCCATGAAGATGGCCGCCGCCGAAGCGCTCTACAACACCGAGACCGCCGCGAGTTTCTCGCTGCTCACCATTGGCAACCTCTCGGGGAATCCGATCTTTCAGATCCGCCTGCCCCATCTCTTGAGTGTGCTCGCGACCAACAGCTGGACCGGCAAGGTCCAAGGCATCAACCAACTCCAGAAGCAGGACGTCCAGAAGTACGGTGCCGGTAGTTACGTGCCGATGGTCTGGCTGACGTACTGGTCGTTTCGCATCATGGTCGGACTCGGGATTCTCATCTTCGCCCTCGGCGGCATTGCGCTCTGGCTCGTACGTAAGCGACGACTGGAGAAGTCGCCGCGGTTCCTGCGCTTCGCGACGTGGATGGTGCTCGCGCCATTTCTCGCCAACAGTTTCGGGTGGATCTTCACCGAGATCGGTCGTCAACCGTGGGTCGTCTACGGCCTCTTGAAGACCGCGAAGGCGGTGACGCCCATCTCGCCGGGGTACGTGGCGACGAGCCTCATTGGTTTTACCGCGATCTACTCACTCTTGGCGGTCGTCGAGATCGGTCTGATGATCCGGCTCGCCAAGATTCCCGCCGCCATAGAAACGCCCGATGAAGCCGAGCGCGTTCCTGAGCTCATCTACTAGGAGGATCGGACATGCTCGCTCTTACCCAACTCTCACCCAGTGGCCTCGACCAACTGTGGTTCTACCTGATAGGGGTGCTGTGGCTCGGGTACTTCTTCCTCGAGGGCTTCGACTTCGGCGTGGGCACGTTGTTGCCGTTCGTGGCGCGTGACGACGTTGACCGGCGTGTGGTGATCAACACGATCGGCCCCGTCTGGGACGGCAACGAGGTCTGGCTCATCACCGCGGGTGGCGCCACGTTCGCCGCCTTCCCCCAGTGGTACGCGACCGTCTTCAGCGGCTTCTATCTTCCGTTGTTCCTCATCCTCGCCGCCCTGATCTTTCGCGGGATGGCCTTCGAGTTGCGTCACCGTCGCGACGAAGCCAACTGGGTTCGTTGGTGGGATCGGGCGATCTTCTGGGGTTCGGCGCTGCCGGCATTGCTCTGGGGCGTGGCGTTCGCGGACTTCGTGCACGGCGTACCGATCGGCGCGAACTACGCGTGGACCGGGAACTTCTTCGACCTCGTGAAACCCTACGCGCTGCTCTGGGGGCTGAGCACCCTGCTGCTCTTCTCATTGCACGGCGCGACGTACCTGGGTCTCAAGACCGATGGCGACGTTCGCGTACGCGCCCAAGCAATGGCCAAACGGCTGATGCCACCTACGTTCCTGGTCGTGACGGCCTTCCTCGCCTGGACGTATCAGACGGCTCACACGAACCACCACGTCGGTCTCGTGCCACCACTGCTGCCGATCATGGGCCTGTTGGCGCTGGCTGCGGTTGGTTGGTTGGTGCGTGATCTGCTCGAGGGTTGGGCGTTCATCGCTACCGCGATCGTCATCGTGGCGTTCTTTTCGACGTTGCTCTTGAACCTCTATCCGAACGTGCTGGTGTCCTCACTGGGCTCGCAGTACAACCTCACCATCGCCGCCGCAGCGTCGCATCGCTACACGCTCGAGGTGATGAGTTGGGTGGCGTTGATCTTCACGCCATTCGTGCTGCTCTACCAGAGCTGGACGTACTGGGTCTTCAAGAAGCGCGTGAGCCGTCCGGGTGCAACGAACGCGACTGAGTCCAGTACGACCAACGCGTGAGCGTGGCCGGGGCTGAACGGCCGTCGGCCCTCCTCGGACGCCTGATCCGCTCGTCGCCGCTGGTGGCGCGCGCACTCGTGACGGCGGTACTGCTCGGGCTCGTGAGCACCGTCGCGATCATCCTCCAGGCGATGACGCTGGCCGCCATGCTGGGCACCCTGTTCCTTCACGCGCGTGCGGGCCTCGCACACGAGGCGGTGCTCTTCGCACTCGCCACCGGGTTACGGATGGTCGCGCTGGGGCTGAGCGATCCGGTGACCTCGCGAATCGCTGCACCTCTTCGGCGCGTACTTCGCCAACGCGCACTGCGCCTGGTGCTCGCGAAGGGTCCGAGCCAGAGCGTGGACGCGACCGTGCAACTCTGCACGCGAGGGGTAGACGCCATCGAGACCTACGTCGCCAAGTATGTGCCGTCGCTCGTGCTGGCGACGTTGGCCCCGATCGTCCTGGTGGTGTGGTTGGCGCTCCACGACGTGCTGAGTGGTTTCATCGTGTCGGTGAGTGTGCTGCTGTTGCCCGTGTTCATGGTGCTGCTCGGACTCGAGGCCAAGGAGAAGATGGCCGAGCGCTGGCGCGAGCAACAATCGCTCGCGGGCTATTTCGGTGACGTGGTGCGTGGCATGACCGTCCTGAAGTCCTTCAACCGCTCGAGTGACGCCGTGAGGAACCTCGACGATGTGGGTGACGCCCTACAACGCACCACGATGGGAACGCTTCGCGTAGCGTTCCTCTCGAGCTTCGCACTCGAGCTGCTGTCGTCACTCGCGACCGCCCTCGTGGCGCTGGTGCTCGGACTTCGACTCCTCAACGGCTCGCTCAGCTTGACCACGGCGCTGGCGGTGTTGTTGTTGACTCCCGAGGTCTTCCTACCCCTGCGACGTTCAGCGGCGCAGTACCACGCCTCGGCGAGCGGCATCGCCGCCGCCAGTGAGCTCCTCGACGCATTAGAGCACGCGCCGCGCATCGGGGGTGTGTCCGCTTCGCCAAGGTTCTCCTCACTGGAGTTGCGCGACGTCACACTCGCGCACGCGTCGCGTCGTGACCGCTCCGAGATCGTCGTGAACGCGACGATCCGCGGCGGCAGTCTCGTGAGCGTCACGGGCCCTTCGGGCTCGGGAAAGTCGACGTTGTTGCGCGCGATCTGTGGATTCGGTGACGTCGCGAGCGGCGTGATACTGGTGGACGGCGTCGAGCTGGGTTCGATCGATCGCGCCTCGTGGCAACGGCGCGTGGCGTGGATGTCCCAGGACCCGACGTTGCCCGGCGACAACGTGCGCGACGCGGTGACGATGGGGGAGCGCTCGATCGATGACGCGAGCATTCGTCGCGCGCTGGACCAGGTGGGGCTGGACCTCGACCTCGAGCGTCCACTCGGCGAGGGTTCGAGCGAACTGTCGGCCGGGCAACGACGACGTCTGGCGTTGGTGCGTTGTCTCGTGCGCGACCCGCTGTTGCTCGTGCTGGACGAGCCGACCGCGCACCTTGACGCCGAGTCCGCTGCGCTCGTCACGGCCGCGATACATCGGCTCACGATGACGCGCGTCGTCGCGACACATCGCGTGCTACTGGCTGACCAGACCATCGTGCTCGCGCCCGTGGCGGTGGTGCGTGACTAGGGCCGTCGTGCGCGACGCCCTGGTGCGTGAGGCACCCGCGCTGCGCCGCGCCCTCTACGCAGGGCTTCTGGTGGGTATTTCCACCGTGGGCCTCGCGGGCACGTCCGCGTGGCTCATCGCGCGTTCCGCCCAGGAGCCCGTGGTCCTTTCGCTCACCGTGCCCATGGGTCTGGTGCAACTCTTCGCCCTCGCGAAGGCCGCGGGACGCTACGTGGAACGAACCCAGACCCATCGAGCGGCGCTGAGTGTCATGGGTCACGTCCGCGCGTCAGTGGCGCGCCTGCTCGAACCCTTGTTACCGGCGGGTCTCGGTCCGCGAAGCACTGAGGTCGTGGACCTCGTGCTCGGCGACGTCGAACGAGTGCAGGACCTGCTCACGGCTGTCGCGGGTCCCCTCATCACGAGCACGCTCGCCGGGCTCGCCACCGCACTCGCGATGGGCCTCATCGTGCCCCTTTCGGCGCTGGCGCTCGTGGTCGGTCTCGTCATCAGCGCATTCGTCCTGCCGATGCTGGCGGCACGGTTGGGCGAATACGCCGAAAACGAGATGGAAACGGTGCGACACGAGATGAAGTCGCTCTTCGACCGCGTTGCCCAGAGTGGCGACGAGTACGTCATGGTCGGTGCCGCCGAGGTGCTCGAACGCGAACTGGGCGAACTCGAGGATCGGTTCGACCGCGCGCTGTGGCGGCGCACGACGATGACGGGAGTGGTCAACGCGCTGAGCACGGCGGTGGCGGGCGCGGTCGTGCTCGTGGTCGTTGGCGCGTCGGCGATGGCGCTGCGTCGCGGCGAGATTGGACCCGCCCTGGTTGCGGTGCCGACACTGTTGAGTGTCGCGGCGCTCGAGATGGTCGGCGCGGTGGCACCGTTGGTCGTGGGGCTGCGCGGTGACCGGGCGTCACTCGAGCGCCTGCGAGTACTCAGTGCGCGCCCGGTGCCGGTCGTCGAACCGGATGAACCAGCTGAGCTCAGGCCGTCTGATCAGGAGCTAGTCGCCAACAACCTGGCGCGCAGCTTCGACGGTGCACGCGTGCTCACCAACGTCACCCTGAGCCTCGTGAAGGGCGACGTCGCGGTACTCAGCGGGCCCAGTGGGGGAGGCAAGACCACGTTGGCGCGACTTTTGGCCAAGTTTCTCGATCCGAGCGACGGGTCATTGCGTCTCGGGTCAGTTGGCTACGAACGACTCGAGTCGACCCAGGTGCGCGAACACGTGGGCCTCGTCGACGACGCGCCCCACGTCTTCGCCACGTCACTGGCGGGGAATCTGCGAGTCGCCAAGCCCTCGGCGGGCCCCGAGGAGATCGAGGACGCCCTGGGTCGAGCGGGTCTGTCCTCGTTGGTCGCGACCATGCCCGAAGGCGTTGACACCCCGCTCGGCGGCGCGACGACGGGATTGTCCGGTGGCGAGCAACGACGACTGGGGGTGGCGCGTGAACTCTTGGTGCAGCGTCCGGTCGTCATCTTCGACGAACCCACCGAGGGGCTCGATGAGGTGACCGCCGCCGAGTTGATGGCGTCGATTCGCTCGAGCTACGACAACGGGTCGGTGCTCGTGATCTCGCATCACGACACTGACCACGCGTACGCGACGCGCCACTGGATACTCGAAGACGGGTCGCTGCACGAGCGCATTGCCGGTTCTGACTGAGTCGGGCCGCGATGGAAGTGGTCACGAAGGTGCGATAAGGTCACAGTGCCTCGCGGCAGCGAAGTTGGTGCGATTCCAACGCTGTCCCGCAACTGTAAGTGGCCTTCGGGAGAAGACCATAAAGCCAGGTCGCCTTCCGCGAGGAGATGTGAAGACAGCTCTCGAGGTAAGGGGCGGTCGTTCGGATATCTCTCCGTCGTCCAAATCTGACTCGACGGACATAGGGAGATATCAATGAAGAAATTCCTCCGGTTCGTCGTTGCACTGAGCATCAGTGCACTGGCGTTACCACTCACCAGCATCGCGTCGGCGTCCGCAGCGTCGCCACCGCAGTGCATCGTGTCACTTTCGCCCACTGCCACCGAGACCCTCTACGCCATTGGCGCGGGCTCGCAGGTGCAGGCGGTCGATCAGGACTCGAACTACCCAGCGCAAGCGAAGCGACTGGCCGCGGTGCACGCGATCAATCCGTTGAGTCCGAGTGTCGAAGCATTGCTCGGCATCTGCAAGGTCACGCCAACGCATCCTTCGACCAAGCCCGACTTAGTAGTGATCTCGTACAACGCGAACTCGATCCAGCAGGATCTCACCGCACAGGGCGTCAAGGTCGTCATGCAGACCGCGCCGACCTCGATCGCCGGCGCGCTCACCCAGATCAGGCAATTGGGCCAATTGACGGGTCACGTCGATTTGGCCAACGCCCTGGCGACCTCGATGCGAAGGTCCATCAACACAGCGATCGCCTCGGTGGCGCCGCACCCCACGAAGAAGGTCACGGTGTTCTACGAGATCGAGGCCAACCCGTACTACTCACTGACGAGTCAGACGTTCGTGGGCACTCTCTTGAAGTCGGTGGGCATGGTGAACATCGCTGACGCCGACGCGACGACCGCCGACGCCGGGTACCCGCAATTGAACGCCGAGTACATCGTGAGTTCGAACCCGAAGTTGATCTTCCTCGCGGGTGACGCGAGCGTGAAGAGCGTCGCGAAACGACCAGGGTTCGCCAAGGTGAGCGCCGTGGTGAATCACAACGTGATCGAGTTGAACGCCGACGTCGCGTCTCGTTGGGGCCCGCGACTCACGGTGCTGATGAACGCGATCGCGTCAGCCGTCAAGCGCGTGTTGAACGAGAAGAACCTCTGGACGCACTAGTGCTGAGCGCCAACCCACCGACCGGTCGCCGCGTGCTTGTGGTGACACTGTTGTCCTTCGCGGGACTCGCCGCGGCGGTGGTCTGTGGGTTGGCGGTCGGGCCGACGTCGATCTCGACGACGCGGGTCATCGGAGGTCTCTTCGGTGGCCTCGGAATCGGTCACAGTACTCTGACGCCGCTCCAGACGACGATCGTATGGCAACTTCGTGCGCCGCGTTTGGTACTGGGGCTCCTCACCGGCGCGATGCTGTCGGTTGCGGGTGGTGCCTACCAAGGGGTATTTCGCAACCCCTTGGCCGACCCGTATCTCCTAGGTGTCGCGTCGGGGGCGGGACTCGGGGCCACGTTCGCCATTGTCTACGTGGGCCACGGCCTCACCACGCCGTCGTGGACCCCGTTGCTCGCCTTCCTCGGTGCAACGGGTGCGGTACTTCTCACCTGGGGACTCGGCGGGCGAGGACTGCGGTCCACCGCCTCGACGCTGATCCTCTCAGGTGTCGCCATCTCCGCGTTGCTCACCAGTCTGCAGACGTTCTTTCAACAGCAGTCGTCGATTGATTCGATCGCGCGTGTGTACATCTGGCTCCTGGGTTCGCTCGCCACCGCCAGTTGGTCCTCGGTGTGGATGGTGATGCCCTACGTGTTGTTGTGTCTGGTGATTTGCGTTGCCGCAGGTAGCGCGCTCGACGTGATGAGCGTCGGCGACGAGGAGGCTCGGTCCCTGGGTCTGCCGGTGCGTAAAGTGCGCCTGGTCGTGGTCGTGGCGTCGTCGCTCGGGACCGCCGCCGTCGTGTCGGCGGTCGGACTCATTGGCTTTGTGGGCATCATCGTGCCGCACATCCTTCGCCTACTCGTGGGGACGTCGTACCGCAGGATCTTGCCGCTCAGCGTGATCTTCGGCGCGGCATTTCTTGTTTTGGCCGACACCATTGCCCGTACGGTGATGGCGCCTACTGAGCTCCCCCTGGGTGTCGTCACGGCCATCGTCGGGGCACCGGTGTTCGCAGTGATCTTGACACTTCGAAGGCAGCTCAGCACATGAACGCCGTCGACATCAACGAACTGACGGTTCGTGCCGGTTCGAAAGAACTGGTTTCGAACGTCACCCTCCATGTGGAGGTCGGGACGTGGCTCACGGTGATCGGACCCAACGGCGCCGGCAAGACGTCACTGGTGGAGTCCGTCGCGGGTCTGCGCCGGATCACCAGCGGCTCGATCACAATTTCGGGAGAGCCACTCGCGTCGCTCAACGAGCGAGAGCGAGCCCGACTCGTCGCACTCGTGCCCCAACGCCCTTCGATCCCCAATGGCATGAACGTAAAGGACTACGTGGCCCTGGGTCGAACCGCGTATCACGGACTTCTTCGCGCACCCAGCGCCGGGGACCGCGCCATCGTCGACTCGGTGCTGGAGCGGATGTCACTCACGGACTTTCGCGATCGTGACGTGGCGACGCTCTCGGGTGGTGAACGCCAACGGATGGTGCTCGCGAGGGCGCTCGCGCAATCGACGATGGTCATTGTCCTGGACGAACCGACGACCGGGCTCGATCTGCGCCACCAGATGGACCTGCTTGAGCTCTTGCGAAAGGAAGTTAGTGAATGTGGACTCACGATCGTCGCAACCTTGCACGACCTCACGCTCGCTGGTCAGTTCGCTGATCGGCTCGTGCTGCTCGAAGAGGGAAAGGTGATCCTGGACGGGCTCGCGCGTGAGGTGATTCGTCGCGAGGAACTGAGTCATTGCTATCAGATGAGCCTGCGGGTCATCGAGATCGACGGTTCGGACGTGATCGTTCCCGTGCGTGATATCGAACAATGGCCCGAACGCCATGAAGAAAGTTGAGGCCACATGATCGAACATTCGCCACCCCCACGTGACGCCCCGGTGAAGATCAAACAGTCCACCACGCGGGCCGAGTCACTGGTGATCGTCAACACCGGCGACGGCAAGGGCAAGTCCACCGCCGCGTTCGGGATGGTGATGCGGGCCGTGGCTCGAGACTGGAAGGTGTGCGTCATCCAATTCATCAAATCCGACAAGTGGCGAGTTGGCGAAGAGAAGATCAGTCGAAGTCTGGGCGTCGAGTGGCTCAAGGGGGGCGATGGCTTCACCTCGGATTCGAACGATCTCGATGTCTCGCGACAGGTTGCGGAGTCGGCGTGGCAACGCGCTCGAGCGATCATTGAAGGCGGCGAGTTCGATTTCGTGGTGCTCGACGAGGTCACCTACCCGATGAATTGGGGTTGGATCGACTCCGTCGAGGTGATCACGTGCCTCGCACAACGCCCCGGGCACGTCAACGTCGTGGCCACAGTCCGAGACGCTCCCGAGGAATTAGTTGAGATTGCCGACACGGTCACCGAGATGCGAAACGTCCGCCACGCCTTCGATAAGGGAATCAAGGCTCGCCGAGGCATCGACTTCTAATGAGTGTGATTCTGCTCGTGGGCGGGGCGCGAAGCGGCAAGTCCGCTACCGCACTCGAGATTGCGCGACAACAGAGTGAACCGGTGACGTTCCTCGCGACCGGCGAGGGACGAGACAGCGAAATGGCAACTCGTATCGCACGGCATCGGGCCGAGCGACCCGAATCGTGGACCACGATTGAAGTGCCGATCGACGTCATGGGTGCACTCAAGAACGTGTCCACCAGCGACTGCGTGATCATTGACTGTCTGACGTTGTGGGTGTCGAACTGCCTCGAGGTGACGTCGACGGGTGACGTCGAGCGACGCGCCGGGGAGCTCGCTGACTTTGCCGCCAATCGCAGTGGGGTGACGATCGTCGTCAGTAACGAGGTTGGCTTGGGCGTAGTGCCTGAGCATCAACTTGCGCGCGCCTACGTCGACGTGCTGGGACGGGTGAACTCCCTATGGAGCAACGTGGCGCGCACCATGCTCTTCATGATCGCCGGTCGGGCGATTGAGGTCCCCCCTCGTGGAACGAACTATGGCCCTTTCCTCGAACGCTAGGGTCACGGTCTTCGAAGGCACCTTGCTCCGCGAGCTGCGAGCGTTCGTCGCGTCGGTGAGCTTCCTCACGAGATTGCCGGTTGGTTCGCTCGTGGCGCTCGACGGCAGCGATGTCGCCAGGTCGTCGGTGTGGTTCCCGCTCGTGGGTGCGGGAATCGGGGCTGCGGTGGGCGGTGTGGCGACTCTGCTCGCCCACGCGTTCCCCCCAGTTCTCGCGGCGGTGATGGCCGTGCTGGTCGGGGTGCTGCTCACGGGAGCCTTGCACGTCGATGCGTTGGCCGATACCTTTGACGCCCTGGGTGCACGCTCTCGGGAACGGGCGCTCGAAGTGATGCGTGATTCAACGGTGGGGGCGTACGGTGTCGTGGCGATCGTGGCGGATCTTCTGATGCGCGTCGCAGTGATCGACGTACTGGTCGTCCAGCACCGCGCGCTCGTGTACGGCGCACTTGCGGGGGCGATTTCGAGGTTGTCGCCAGTCGTGCTCTCGGCGATTCTTCCCTACGCCCGCGCGGACACGGGCCTCGGCCTGGCGTTTACGCGCGCGTCGCGCCTGCGGGCAGTGTGGGCCGCAGTGCTCGCGAGTGGGCTCGCCCTAGGCCTGGCGGGCGAGCGAGGGGCACTCGCGCTCATCGTGATACTCGCACTGACGGCGGGAGCGGGATTGTTCTTCAGACGTTGGTTGGGTGGCGTCACGGGTGACACCCTCGGCGCCGCGGCGGAGGTTGGCGAGGTCTTCGTTCTCTTGTTCGGTGTCGCACTGGTCGCTCACTCATGAGTGGGTCAACCCGACTCGTGTTGATTCGTCACACGGAGCCCGTCGAGACCGCAAAGGGTCACTGTTACGGTCGAATGGACGTCGATCTCTCGAGCAGGGGTGCGGTGCACGCACAACGGATTGGCGTCGCTCTCTCGAGGGTACCCATCACGACGGTGTACTCGAGCCCGTTGACGAGAGCGCGCATGACCGCGGACTTGATCGCGCGTGAGCAGCGTCGCACGGTCGTGATTGACGCCCGACTTCAGGAGATCGATTTTGGTGACTTCGAAGGACGAAGCTACCGCGAGATAGAGCACGAATCGCCCGAGTTGTTCGCCACGTGGATGGCAACGCCCACGTTGATGCGGTTTCCAAATGGTGAGGGCTTCACCGACGTTCGATCGCGGGTCAGCGCGGCCGTGACCGAAATTGTCGCACGTCACGAAGGCGAGACGGTGGCTCTCGTGACCCACGGGGGCGTGCTGCGTGCGCTGCTGGTCCAGACGTTGTCGATGCCCGACGAAGCGGCATTTCGATTGTCACAGAGTTACGGTGCGCTCAACGTGATCGAGTACCTCGGTGACTTGCCGATCCTTCGCGTGATGAACACCGTGGTCGCAGGTGACGGTACGTGTTCGTCGGTGCTCGCGGCGCTCGGGATTGATTCGGAGGGCGCGTCGTGAGCTCGACCTTCAACCGCCCTCCTCTGCCCGAGGACTTCGACGATTCGCGCGCGAGTGAGCGCCGCGATGCTCCGCACGCTTGGCGTTTCGCCGATGATGAGCGCGCGGGCGTATGGCGCGCGATCGAGGAACGGCGTGATATCCGCAAGTTTCGCCCCGACCCGCTCCCTGAAGCGTTGGTGGCGCGACTCTTGGGTGCTGCGCACGCTGCACCGTCGGTGGGTCTCAGTCAGCCGTGGCGTTTCATTGTGGTGCGCGATGAAGCGACCCGGACGTCGATGCAGGCTCTGGCCCAGAAGGAACGACTCGCCCAGGCCGACTTCTTCGACGATCGCTCGGGGCAGTTCTTGGACCTCAAGATCGAGGGAATTCGTGAGGCGCCACTGAGCATTTGTGTATGTTGCGACCGAGGGGAGCCGGGTGAGGAGATCCTGGGGCGTCACACTGTTCGTGACACCGATATCTACAGCACGTGCCTCGCCATTGAGAACCTCTGGTTGGCGGCTCGCGCGGAGGGTGTGGGTGTGGGTTGGGTCTCCTTCTACCAACCCGAGGATCTCAGTCGCCTGCTCGGGCTTCCCGAACGGGTCGTGCCGATTGCGTGGCTCTGTGTTGGCT
>VFSW01013774.1_pt1 | contig 11224 bp, 16 predicted proteins | sample 5358111 | NCBI WGS metagenome assembly VFSW01 (sample SAMN11554181, study PRJNA540505) | mine drainage metagenome | isolation source: sediment from site ElyBrook_90M | place: USA: Ely Copper Mine, Vershire, VT | collected 2017
CAATACCCTCGGGCAAATCGCCGCGTCCGGCAGCGCCGCGGCATCTGCAATGGAGTTGGAGCAGCTCATCCGGCACGGCGCCGACTACTTTGCCACACACAAGGAGGATTTTCAAAATCCTAACTTCCAGTTCCGTCAGAAGGACTTGGGGTTCGGCGCGCTTGATGTAGGTGTATTCGACTGGTGGAAGAGCAAGAGCATCGACTACAACCTTGGCACGCTGGAAGACATGGTGCGCGATGCCATCCCGCGCATGGCGAAAGGCGAACCGATCGTCACGAAGCAGCAAGCCATGCGGGCAAATCAGATGACACAGGAGGAGTTCAGCGGACAAACCTCGCTGCTCACCACTCCGAGTTTCATGCAGGAGAACCCGGTGATTCGCCGCTGGCTGCCGCTGTTGCGCTGGCCCTTCTGGCGCACAGCGAAAGGACTGGAGAATCTCGGCACAATCGACGGGCGCAGGGACTACAAGCAGCTCATCCGCGGCCTCGGCACGCTCGCGATGTGGAATCTCCCCATCGGCCTCGCGTTCACGTTCGCGATGGATAAATACGATGAGGACTTGCTGGGGAAAAAGAGTAATCTGCCCGCCACCGGGAAGATTGCATCGCTGCCTTTTGTCGGCCCGATCGCCGAGGCCATCATGGCGGACCGCTCGATTCCCGATACGCTCAAAGCCTATCTCGTTCGCACTGCACGCGCCGGCAATATCGCGGGCTTGGCTGGTGACATTGCGGGTCAGTTCGCCAGTCCGACTGATGCCCAGAGCGGGCGGCGCATTTTCTCGCTCGATCAGCGCGTGCTGGCGATGAGTCAATTCCTGAACTTTCAGCAGGCGATTTCCAATTTCGCCCACCAAGACTGGACTTCCACATGGGGTTCGGTCTGGGCGCCGCTGATGCGCAGCCTTGGCGGTAACGGCGCACTGCACGGCATCGACATCGCGAACAACTTGCTCGGGCTCGACAACGCGCAGAGCCGAACCATCAACCGCCAGAATGCGGCGCTATGGCTGCGGGCTTCTGCTGGTGAACTTGGCGTCGAACTGCGCGCAGGTGGCGCCGGCACCCCAACGCCGATGTCGGTCTGGACGCGCGAGATGTTCACCGCGGCAATGGCGGGCGACCGGATCGGATTCTCCGAAGCCTACCGCAAGGCCCTTGATGTCGCGCGCGCGACGGTCGCAAAAGACCCGACCGTGCCGGCAGTGAATCGTGAGCGCGAGGCGGAGTCCCGCGTGCTCTCCGGCTGGCGCGGGCGCGACCCGCTGGGTATCTTTGCGCGGCGCCCCACCGATGTGGAACTGCGCCGGCTCTATTCCATCATGGATGAAAGCGGCCAGCAGGAAGTCCGTGAGGCGCTCACCCGCTACACCCAGTTCACCCGTATGATCCAACCGTCGGCTCAGGAGAGGGAGATGCGGACACTGGACCGGCGATTGCAGGCCGCGCCCATGACCAATCCGTTCCGGCGGGAGTCCGCGTTTGCCCGTTAGCCGTCCCGAGGTAAATCTTCGTCGTCTCCACACTGGAGTGCGACATGCGTGCGGCGATCTGCTCCAAGGTTTTTCCGGCTGCTTCGAGGCGCCGGGCAAACGTGGTGCGGAGCGAATGGAATGAATGTTCGGGCAGTCCAGCCGCGTCGAAGACCTTGCGGATCGCGGTTTGGACATGGAGCCGCGCATGGGAGAAGCAGGTGAATTCCACCTGTGCCAGCGGCCAGACATGCCGCGCATCCTCCCGCACTTCTGATTTCAAACGGGCGATGAGTTCGAGCATTTCGGACTGTCCGATGAGCGGATCGGAAAGTGGAACTGCCAGTCGCTTGCGCCCGTTCTTTCGGCCCTTGAGCGGATAGATTGCCAGATGGTCATCCTTGATCGAGGCCCATTCAAAATCAACGCAGTCGCTTAGGCGCAGGCCCGTGCAGTAGGAAAGCACGATCCAATCGTGAATCGGCCAGTAGGCTTTCATCGGCACGGTGCGGGCGGCGGCGAGCAGCCTGTGGTAGCTGCCATCGGGAATCGGCTGGTAGTGTTTTGTCTCCAGCATCTCCACGGACATGTCGCGGGTATTGACCTGAACCAGCAGAGACGGATTGCCCATGACCAGCCCGCGCGCACTGGCGAATTTCATCAGGCTGCGCACTGCGGCGAGGCGCTTGCAGCGCGTCTGAAATTTGCACTTCGCTTCGTTCACGAAGTCGCGGATGACCTGCTCGGTCAGAGCGGCGAGCGGCGGCTCACCAAGTCCCGCAAAGCGGAAGAGCGCTTTCAGTTCTTGGCAGTAGGCATCGGTCGTGCCCTTCGCGCGGGTGGGCTTGAACCAATCCAGCCACTGGTAGTAAGCCTCGGTGCAGGTCGTCACTTGGCCGGCGGTCACGAGTTGGACCGCTTCGGACGTGAGGGCATTGGCGCGGTGGAGGAGCAGCAGGCGATCGAGGCCGGTGGTCTGGACTATCTCCAGTGCCCTCTCGTAGCTGCGCTCGCCGAGACAAATCCAGCGATGGCGACGGGTGCCGCGTATCGGGACCGCGCAATAATAGAGCAGCGTGCGCTTATCCTTTTTTAATTTTGGAGCGATTGAATCGTGCATTTTGTTTGAGATTTTCCTTGCAGTTACGCAGCGTTACCTCAGTAACCATCAGTTACAAGATAAAAACATGCGACCAACGAACAAAAAAATCCCGGCGGTTGTCAGGCTATCAAGCGATGTTGCCCCACTGGTAGTTGACGGTGCCACGACTGGCCGGCGCGACTTCAAGGATGAAGTCCGTCTTCGCCTGCTTATGTCCTACCAGACAGTGAGCGAGGACAAACTGCTGTCGTGGTGCGCCCGGCGAGCGAAGGCTGCCGGCTCCAAGTGATTAAATTAGGAGAAAAAAGCCCAATGAATAAGCTAGATCGGCTCATGCAGCGAACGCTCCCGGATCGAGAGTCAATCGAAACAAAGATCGCCTCGTGGCCGGCGGAAATGAAGGCGGTCGCGATGAGCCTTCTCGCTGGCGAGACTCTCCAGCTTACAGCGATTAACCTCAATGAGTCATTGCCGATGGTCAGGACGCTGGCGAAGCTGATCGGATGGAGTCCGAGGTGGCGTAAGTTTGGAAACAATTCAGCAAAGCTCTTTGGCGACGAATCGCTGCCGTTCGTTTTTGCAAAAGAGAAATACCTCGAAGGCTTAACCCTTCAGCAGATCGCTGACATCGCCGGCTGCACGCGGGAGCGCGTCCGTCAGGTTCTTTACGTTCAGGGCGTCGTGCCGCGGCGGGATGTTGTTGGTCCGCGCACGCTGGCTAATGCTGAAAAACGGGCCGCTGAGGCATTGGCACGAGCCAAGCGATTGGCCGAATGTCGCGACAAAAACCATACCGAGCATTACGCGCCTTGGCGTAAAATGTGGGCGGATGGGGTTCCGATGCACCATATGGCGGCACGGCTCGGCCTTGAGCGCACAGCAATCGGCGCAACGATCTGCAAACTTCGAGCCATGCATCCTGATTGGTTTCCATATCGCCACGCAGGGTATGGCTCCAAAAAGAACCGCGCCGCCTCCAACCAAACTACACATGCCTAAAATCGAAATCGCAAAGGTCGCAGAAATTATCCAGAAGAACGAAGTATCGCCCGCGGTGCTTCGCCAAATCATCGAGGAGATGAACCTCGCCGTGCAACCCGACAGCGACGAAGAAAAGCCGCCGGCAGTGAAGAAACAGTTCGCCATCCTTGTGAGCGATCCCGAAGGCGTGATGCCCAAAGTCGATCTCGTCGGCTGGGTAGTTATGCTCCCCGAAACAGAGAGCGTCGCTACCGTGCAGGATCGCATCCTTCGCAGCGCCTACGACTGGAACTGCACCAAGAAGGGAAGGCTCATGCCCGTGAAGACCGTCGGAGAAGCGATCGAAGTCATCCCGGCCAAGGCTTTCAAGGAAGCCGATCTCTGGATCAAAACAAAAACGCCGGTGCTCGTGCTGCGGACTGACAACGCGATTCCCAAGGAGTGAAATGAAAGTATTTTACCAACTCTCCACACCAGATGACGTGCAGGCCGAAATCACGATTTCTGGCAGCGTGAAGGACTTCAAGTAACTGATGAAAGTTATCAACGAACATCCATCGCCAGTCCGGTGGCCGCTGGGTTCGCTGCGCAATTCCATCACAAAGGTCGTTGCAGAAGCCTCGGCCCAATACTCGCAGGCAGCCCGGAAAGACGCCACGCTCTAGCACGATGTCAGTTCTCAGAGACTATCAATCCGTAGCGCTAGGCGACATCCGTGCCGCCTTCCGCTCCGGCGCAAAGGCGGTCTGCCTCGTGAGCCCGACTGGTTCAGGAAAGACCGTCTTGCTGGCGCACATGGCCTTTGGCGCGCAGCAAAAAGGCAATCGGATGACCGTGCTGGTCCACAGGCAAGAGCTGGTGCGACAGACATCCAAGGCGCTGGCGGAGATGGGTGTTCACCACGGGTTAATCGCATCGGGTGAACAACCAGATTACGCGCGACCGGTGCAGCTCGCGATGGCGGCGACACTGGCTGGGCGAATGGATGCGCCCCCGCCAGAGTTTCTCGTGCTCGACGAGGGCCATCACGCGCTTGCGGATACCTACATCGGCCTGATCGCGCGCTACCCGAATGCGAAGATCCTGCTTCTGACCGCCACGCCCCAACGCCTAGACGGCCGCGGACTCGGCACGGTCTGCCAGAAACTCGTCCTCGGGCCTTCGGTGCAATCGCTCATCGCCCGGGGTTTTCTATGCAAGCCGATCTACTACGCGCCACCCACCGACATCGACCTGAGCGACGTGCGAAAAGTGGCCGGCGATTTCAACCGTGGCCAGATCGACGAACTCATGGACCGCCCGCACATCACCGGAAGCGCAGTCGATCACTACGCGCGTATTTCTCCGGGTGCCGCGGCGGTCGCATTCTGCACATCGATCAAACATGCCGAGCATGTGCGCGATCAGTTCTCAGCGAATGGCTGGCCCTCTGCCTCCATCGACGGAACGCTTTCAGACGAGGACCGCGAAGACCGCGTGAATGCCCTGGCCGAAGGACGCATCTGCGTGCTGACATCGGTCGATGTGATTTCGGAGGGCTTCGACCTTCCGTGCATTGAGACTGCGATTCTGCTGCGACCCACCGAATCTCTCGGACTTCATTTGCAACAGATCGGTCGCTCCCTCCGCCCGATGCCCGGCAAGAAAAACGCGATCATCCTCGATCACGTAGGCAACTGCCTGCGTCACGGACTCGCAGAGGAAGAACGCGCGTGGTCGCTGAAAGGTGGCGTGAAAAAGGCCGCGCCAAAACCCGGTGCCGAACCAGCGCTGACTACCTGCCCGAAGTGCTTCACGCTCCATCAGCCTGCGCCGGCTTGTGAGAAATGCGGCCACGAATATCCGATCAAGGAGCGCAAGACCGAGGAAGTTGCCGGAGACTTGGCCATTCTCACGCCCGAGCAAGTCGCCGCCGAGCGCGCCCGAATCAAGGAACGTCAAGCAGTCGGCATGGCGAAAGACCGCACCGCCCTCGAAGTCATCGCGAAACAGCGCGGCTACAAAAGCGGCTGGGTTGAAATGATGCTGCGCGTCCGCGCGAAAAAGAAATTTAGCAAGAAACCGAAACTCGCATGAAAACATCCACCATAAAATTCCTATTGTCCGCGCTCGCAGTGTTTTCGCTTGGCTACCTCGGATCGATTGCGGTGAAGAAGTGGCGGGAGACGCCGATGACGGGCAATTCCATCGTCGCGTCTAGCGTCACATGGAATACTGCGCTCCCAACCAATGTCACTACTGCTGGGCCTACCCCGGAGAGCGATGCTCCGATACAAGGGAACGTAACTAGCGGCGATTTAACCGTTCCGATAGTCGGGACCAGCGGCACGTATAATAATCGCCCATACAAATATATCGCGGACGGGGTGGAATACGATCTTTGGAAGCTGCGTGAGGAATTGCCAAAGCGCGTCCTGACCGACGGCGAGCTGAACGCGCTGCTGGATTACGGCTGGGAAGACCTTTATCGCTTCGGTGCATGGTTCGCCAGTGGGAAGCCCGGACCGGAATACCAGCGGCTATTCAACAATAACCTGCAAACTCAGGCGACGCTACGAAAGCTGGCGGCGATGAAGAAAGCCGAGAGCGCAGAGCTGTCCAACTTCGACCCCAACGCCCCGGCCACGGAACTGACGACGGAGTGGGTAGCGGGGCGCATGGTGAAACTGGCGTCACTGAACCGCGCAGGAATAGCAGCTATCAACGACTACGAACTCGGCCTGCGCAGCGACGGCGTGGTGGTCTGGAGGAGGGTGAAATGAAACCCCAAAACGCCTATCTAGTCGGCGTAGCCATGGGCATCCTCATCGGCGCAATAATCATGCTCGTCGTCGCCAAGGTCACTTTCCTCGCATGAAAACCAAACAAAAATACATCGTCACGCTCGACGGCGTTCCTTGCGCCGCTTTGCTCGACGCGGAGAAGCTCCGCGCCTATCTTTCCGCCCTCACTCCCGACAAAAGAAAAAATAACAAGCACACCGCATGAGCGAATACTCCAACGATAACAAAGGCGTTCTCTACAAGAACAAGACCAAACAGAAAGACACGCACCCTGACTACAAGGGCTCGGCGGTCATCGACGGCAAAGCCGTTTGGCTCGACGCTTGGATCAAGACCGCCGGCCCAACATCCAAGACGCCGGGCGAGAAGTTCATGTCGATCGCGATTAAGCCGAAAGATGCGCCGGCCGGCGCAGCACCACAAACACCTGCAACCCCTGCTCCCGCCGCGAAGCCCGCAGACGACGACATTGCGCCCTTCTGATCACCTTCCGCGGGCCTCATACTCCCGCGGCGACCGTCCTCTGCACGAGCGATGAGGGGAGTTTAACCATTTCTCTCCGGTATTTAGCTGTGTTGGCCGAGCAGTTCATCGTGCGGATCGGCCGCTGATTTTTATCACTCACCATGCACTGTAATCGGTCCGCCCGCTGCCCACACTGCCATATGCCATGGCACTCCCACCCCGGCGAGGCCACCCTTTGCGCCAGCAACAAGGCCATGGAAAGGGCGCTGCGCAGTGTGCGGCGGGCCGCTATCATTGGCGCCACGCGCTATCCGCACTACCTGAAGATCATCGCACGCATCGACGCCGTGCTGAAGTGATCTGTATTATTTCTTCACATACAATTATGATTTCACCCCATTGCGCTTGACGCGCAAAAAGTTTTCCGATTCATCCAGCACGCAGACCGGCGAATTACCGGCCTTCCTCTCCCGCGATTTTCACCCGATTTTTTGGTCGAGAGGCCAAACGCTGCCCCGACCTGACTGCGCCGGAACTTTGTTTCGGGTAATTCCTTTCAGGCGGGGCGGCGACAAATTCTTACACTTCCATGCTTTTCGATCTTATCCTTTGCGATCCGCCATGGTCCTACCGCGACAAATGCCATGCCGGCGAACGCGGCGCGGGCTACAAATATCCGTGCATGACCAGCACACAGATTGCCGCATTGCCAGTTGAACGGATCGCCTCCGAAAACTGCCTGCTCGCAATGTGGTGGGTAGGTCCGCAGCCGCGCGAGGCGCTTCAGGCCGTGGGCGCATGGGGCTTCACGCTGAAAAACATGACCGGATTCACATGGCACAAGACAACGAAGACCGGCAAGGACCATTTCGGCATGGGGCACTGGACGCGCGGCAACGTGGAAAACGTGCTGCTGGCGACGAGAGGAAAGCCAAAGCGCGTGTGCGCCGGAGTCTCTCAGTTGATTCATGCGCCGGTCCGCGAGCACAGCCGAAAGCCTGATGAAGTGCGCGACGCACTTGTCCGTCTGATGGGTGATGTGCCGCGGGTCGAGTTGTTCGCTCGGCAGAAACACGGCGGCTGGTCTAGCTGGGGTAATGAAATCGAGAGCGACATTCAACTATGAGCAACCAACTACCCGAACCTACCCTCGCCGAGATTGTCGCCGGGCGGAGAGCAGCGGCTAGCATTCTCGAAACCTTCGACAAGAATTTTCCCGGCGGTGCTGCGTCTGGTGACATAGCCCTCCTACGCGCCGCCGCGGACCGGCTGGAGGGTCTGGCGAATTTGGCTAGGGAGGTCCGGCACAGCACCAAGATCGGTGGCCTTTTTGCCGATGGCTATGCGTTGCAGAAAGACTGGTTCGTCGCCCGCGACCGCCTGCTGAAATGAGCACGCTTACAGCTAACGCGAAGTCTGCTGTCTCGGCGATTGGAAACTCGCTCATTGTGCGCGGAATTCATCTGAAACCGTGGCATCACTGCACCGAGTTCACTATGTTTCAGTGGCGCACCTTTGACGGGCTTCTGCTGTTCACCGATGATAAACTCGTTATCAACGCTTTGATGTCAGACGCGCCGGGTTCTGGAAAACTCCACGGTCTGATTTCAATTTTCGAGGAAGTTGCCGATGAAAACCGGGTTCCGATCGTGGTCGTTCACTTCTGGAACAAACGCTTGCGCGAGTGGTTTCGTCGGCGCGGATACACCATCGGGGAGACTCTCGAACTTGGAAGCTACGCAATGCGGGATTTTGCAAGCGCATCATGAGCGACCCTGTTGAATTCGCCCCCGGCTGGCAGAATGGCCTCCGCCCGAAGTTCCCGGTCGGGACACTCAGCGGTTGCGCGTGCGGGCACTCTGACTGGGGCTGGCGGATCAAAGCTCACCGCGACAGTTGCGCCACCTACGCGGCCTGGCTTCTCACGGTCCCGCCGCCACCACCGAAGGAAAACCCCGACCTGCCGAGGATTTGCTCGGTCTGGAGCGGCCTCAACCGCGCCATCAATGCGCCCACCAAGCGCGAGACCGACATTCTGCTCATTGCCACCCGAGACTTCATCCTCGCGGCAAAGAAGGCGGGCGAGCAGCCGGTGATGGTTAGGGAGAAGGAACAGCCATGAGTCCGACCTTCAAAGGATTCGATTACAACCGCGCCTGCGCCCGCATCCGCGAAGCCCAGCAGATGATGAACGTCGCAACCACATCGGAGGCCACGAACATGTGGGTCCGAATCTGGCGGGCACGTCGGCGGATACTCCGCAATGCGCAGAAAAAGAAATCTCCATGATCCCTGTCGCCGCTGATTTGTCCGACCGCGAACTGCCCCACGCCCGGCCGGTGGTCAATGGGCATGGGCCGGTTCCGATCCATGACTATTCCCTGCCCAGCGACATCAGCGCCGAAGAGCACCTGCTGGGCTGTGCCATGTATGATTCGGCCACTTGGGTGCCCCGGATGCAGGATGCGCAGATCACGGGCGATTCTTTCTACGATAGAAATCACCGGCTGCTGCTTGAAGCCATTTACCGGCTTCACGCCAAAGGCACCCCTGCGGAGACCGCCTATGTTCACCAAGAACTGAACACGGCCAAGCTGCTGGACGAGGTTGGTGGCATGGATTTCCTCACCCATGTCAGTGGCAAGTTGCCGGATGCCGTGGATGCCTCGGTGTTTATCGAGCGAGTGCGTCATCTCGAACTGCTGCGCCAGCTTCAGCGTTCGGCCATTTCCACGATCGAGGACTGCAAGGCTTTCTCTGGAGGCATCGACGACCTGCTTGCCGACGCCAAGAAGCGGTTCGCTGAACTGGCCGAGAGCCGTTCATCGACCGACATCATCCTGGCCCGCCTCGAAGCCTGCCGATTCGACCCTAATCGCCGCCTCCCAGACATGGTGCCGGTCATGTTCTTGGGGAAAACCCCCATTCTGACCCGCGGCAACATCGCCTCCCTCACTGCGGTCGCCAAGGCCGGCAAGTCATCGACCACCACCGCCATCCTTGCTTCCACTTTCTGGGACAAAGACCACGGCAAGGACTGCTTCACCTTCAATGGTTTGAACCTCGAAGCCCACGCGGTCATTCATTTCGACACCGAGCAGCACGGCAAGGACCACGAGTTCATGCAGTATCTCGTGCTGAAGCGCGCCGGGGTCAGCACTCCGCCTCCTTGGTTTCATTCCTACTCGCGCAAAGGTGCCACGACCAACCAACTCCGCGACGAACTCGAAGTCATCCTGAAGACCAAGGCAAAGATTCACAAGGGCATCAGCCTCGTCATCTTGGATGGCGTCGCCGATTTCGTGAATGACGTGAACGACCCGAAAGAATGCAACCCGCTGGTGGCATGGCTGGAATCGCTCTCCGTAAAATACAACTGCGCCATCCTCTGCATCCTGCACCTTAACCCGGTCTCCACCAAGGATTCCGTTGCCAAGGCCCGCGGCCATCTCGGCTCCCAGCTCCAACGCAAGGGCGAGACCGACCTCCGCCTCAAGAAGTCCGAGGACAGCATCACGACCATTTTCACCGACCCGCTCGGAACCCGCCGCAAGCAGGTGCTCGAAAAGGACGGACCCTGCTTCAAATGGGATGCCGACGAAGGGATGCACATGAGCTGCAAGGCCGCCGTCGCTAAGAAGGACGCCACCAAGGCCCTCATCGCAGCCGAATCCGCCGCCTCGGTCTTCGACCACGCCAAGAAGACATCCCTCAAGTTTGCCGACTTCGTTCGCGCCATGATGGACGTGAACGGAATAAACCAGTCCAGGGCCGAGGCCCGGTTTTACGAAATGCGCACCCTTGGAGTCCTTCAGCGGGACATCCTCGGGTTCTGGGTGCTTAGGCGGCCGGCGCCGTGATTGGCAGTCAGTCGGGCAGTCCCAGCTTCGCAAGCGTCGCGTAGTAAAGCCGCGACGCCGCCACCGCTTCACGGCCATCTTCGGTCAGCTTGAAAAGCACCGAACGCTGGTCAAACCCTCCGCCTTTCCGTGTCTCCAAGATTTCACGATCGCGCATCGTCCTAAGCACCTCGTAGGCCGCGCTGTCGGTGATTCGACCAAAGCGCTGCTCGTATTTGGCAATAATCTGCCTCCCCGACATCTCGTCATCCCCGATTGAAGCGACGAGCCTGAAACACTGATTGTTGAGCCGTGGGTTTTCCAAGATGGTTTCCATGCGCCCATCATTTCCGCGTTTCGCCAATAGTCCAGAAAAAACAACTGAATAACATAACATTCAGTCTGACCGGATGGGGGTAGTATTTCGGGCCTTTTCTGATGGCACTAAAAGCGAATCAACATCAAACCAATCAGAAACTTACACATATACTGCGGAAACACATAACAAACTAGCTCACCGGATGGGGGTAGAATATGTGTTACGTAAGTCGTTGATTCTGACCATACATACGAGTGG
>VFSW01013775.1_pt1 | contig 11223 bp, 6 predicted proteins | sample 5358111 | NCBI WGS metagenome assembly VFSW01 (sample SAMN11554181, study PRJNA540505) | mine drainage metagenome | isolation source: sediment from site ElyBrook_90M | place: USA: Ely Copper Mine, Vershire, VT | collected 2017
CGGCGTCGGCGCACTCGACCTCGACGAGCCCGAGTGGAGATGAGAAACAAACGGTAGCGGCGTGACGCGCCATCCTGCCCACCGTATAGAAAATTGAATTCTAGCACCGCCGCGCAAACCGGCCGGTGTCTCGCCGGGCACGAACCCGGGTGTTTCCTGAACGTCGCCTTGACAACTCCGGGAGGGGGCGGTAGGCTGCGGCCGTGCGCGGTTCGATTGCTCTGGCGCTGGCGGGGTGGTTCGCGGTGATAACGCCGTGCGCCGCGCTGGCGCAGTGCGCCTCGACCGTGCCCGTGCGCTGCTGCTGCTGTAAGCCGGGAGTGGCCTGCTGCTGCCGGGGCGGCGAACGCGGCGCGGCGGCCCCTGCCCCCGCGGTCCCCTCTCCCAGGGTTTCGCCCGACCACGCCGCGGAGTTGCCTGCGACCAGCAACGGACTCGTGGCGGCAGCGATGCCGTGTGAGGTCGGCATCGCGGCGGTCACGCCCTTGCCGATCGCGGCGCCCGTCTACCTGAACGCCTGCGCTTTGCGCTGTTAGCGGCGCTTCCACCGACTCTTGCGTTTGCGCCTTCCGCGGTGCGACATCCCGCAAGAGCATTGCCAAGTGCTGCCTCTTTCAGAATTCAAATCTCCGAGCAGCTACGACCTATCTGGAAACCCAGGAGGTGGAGCGTGACCAGAACGAAATTGATGTCCGGAGTCACCATCGGACTCGGTGCTTCATTGCTTCTGCTCTCGGTGTTGCCTGTATCCGGTGTGCCGATGTGGTCCCGCCGCTACGGCGTGGCCTGCACCGCATGTCACGAGTATCCGAGCCTGCAACTCAACGCAACTGGGCTGGACTTCCTGCGACGCGGCCACCGCTTCGCAGGGGACGGCTTCGACAAGGACATGACCCATCTGATCTCGGCGCACGCTGAGTGGTTGTACCAGGTCCAAGAGGCGCAGTCGACGGCGTTCCCGTCCCCCAACTTTCACCTCCACGCCGGTGGCGCGCTGTCCCCGCTCTTCTCGGCCTACGTGGACGCGAATGTCAACTCGGACTTCGAGACGAGCTACCTGCAGTTCACAACGCCCGGCGAAACGTCATACTTCACAGCCCGCGGCGGGAAGATCAGCCCCACCTTGGTCCGCAACTGGGGCAACGGCATCATGGCTTCGGCTTCGACGCCCCTCATCATGACCGACGTGGGCATCGGGACCAACCCCTTCACACCCGCCCGCGGCAGCTACGGCTTCGATGTCGGGGGACGGGTGAAGAACCTCTTCCTCCAAGCGGGTGTCGTCAATGGCGACGACGTTCCAGGTCAGGCTTCCGTCAACAACCACAAGGACGTCTTCGCAACCGTTGAGTACAACCTGCCCGACAGCGTGAGCGGGGTCGCGCTCTACTATTACCGTGGGGGCTATGGCCTGGGCGATCAGTCCGTGGCGCCGCTCCTCTTTGACCGGTACGACCGCACCGGCGTGTTCGCCAACTACACCGTCGACGCGTTCCGGCTCGCAGGCGCATACCTCTACGGCAAGGACAGCATCGAGACATTGCCTGACCGCAAGCTCCACGGCTACTTTGTGCAGGCTGACGTGCATCCGATCGAATGGGGCGTTCCGTTCCTGAGGTATGACGAGGTCAAAACTCAGGATGAAACGGGAGTCAATAAGATCCAGAAGGGGACCCTGGGATGCTCTTTTCAGGTTTTCCAAAACGAGGCCACCGCGGGGCGACTGGTGCTGGAGGTCGCACGCCAGAAGGAGGCAGGGCTGAGTACCAACTCGGCGCTTCTCGACCTGCTGTGGGCATTGTGAAGTTCGCAGAGCGGCTGTTTGAAACCGGACAAGCGGTGCTGCTTATCCGACAGTGACGGGTGGTCACCGCATCTAGCCGGCGATGGGAGATCGCGTCAGGTCGAGGCTCTGCATCCCTTGCCGCCACGTCTGGTGCGCAATTCACAGTTGGCGTGCTGCCGCCCTGTGGTTGTGCAACAGGGCGTGGTGCCCGGGGCGGCAGACCCACGACTGGCGCTTGGTCTCTGGCGGGGCAGGCTGGCACGGAGGCTGCATACTCTGTCGTCGGAAGGTGGATGGGATGGCCTGCGAACACTGGTCCGTGTCGTGATGCGAAGCAACATTCGCAACCGCAGCAACCGTCTGACAAGAAAGGAATGGTGGCCCCAAATGAACAAGAGGACGCTCGTCTTGTTGGCAGGATTGGCCTTGACCGGCCTTGCGGCGCCTAGCGCTGCGCTCGGCTCTGACTTCTTTCCGAAGATGTTCAGTCACTACGATGCGATCCGCCGTGCGCTGGGATCCGAGAGCCTCAAGGAGGTCCCGGAGCATGCCCGGTTGTTGGCAGAGCTGGAACGCGAACTCAACGCGAAACCGATGTACGACGGGAGCGGTGTTCCACGAAGACGCTCAAATGAGCTGGCACTCGTCCTATCCGGCATCGATACGGCCGCCACACGCCTCGCAGCAGCCGGTGACCTCGCCACCGCTCGCACAGCCTTCAGCGAACTCTCCAAGGAGATGATCACCTACCGTGGCCTGCTCCGAGGAGACGCCACGCCCGTTGTCGTCTACTGCCCCATGGCAAACAAGTCGTGGCTACAGGGAGCCGACGAAGAGATCGGGAACCCGTACTTTGGCCAGGCCATGGCACGCTGCGGCCAGATCGTTTCGATGCCTAACACCCACGATGTGGTGAGGAGAACGTTTTGAGGACCTTGTCACTGATGCGTCCTTGACGAAAGAGGTTTCTCATGCGCCCGCTGAGACTGGCTGAACGAGTTGGTTTGGTGGCCGGGCTTTCTGTCCTCGCGGTGTTTTCCGCGTATGCGGTTGCGCTGCACCACTCGGTCCGTAGGGCGGTAGTGACCTGGGAGCGCGAGGACCTTTCTGCGCTTGCCCATCATGCAGCGGAGATGCTGGCCAGTTTGTCCCCTGCCGCACGGGAGGACGCAGCGGCCCAGTTGACACAGCAGCTAACCGGCTTTGGCCTCGAGCTACAACTCGCCAAACCCGCCGGGGCATCTATCGAGGGAGGTGTTCGCATACCGATCAGAGGTTCCCACTACGCTCTCCACCTGAGTCGAGCAATGCCTGCCGCCGAGGTGCTGCTTGCCCGGATCGCGAGAATCGAGGTGCTGCTCGGGGCCTCGGTCATTGCGGTACTGTTGGCAGCCGTCCAGGGTTCGGTTTACTGGGGCCTCGTGCGACCCCTGCGCGCGGTCCATCGGCAGCTACAGCTGATGAAGCGCGGCCCTTGGACGACCCGGGCGGCCGCCGACGGGGTCGGCGAGGTCGTTGCGCTGGCCCAGGAGGTGCAGCTGGTCGGTACGGCGCTCGATCACATGATCTCGGAGTGGGTCGCGGCCGAGCGGCGAGGAGCCGCGGAAGCGGCGCGCCTGGCGTTTCGGGCGACCGCGCTGCCCCACGCCCGGGAGGTGAACCTCATCGCCGGTGAACTCTTGGTGCGTAAGGCGGTAGACACGAACACGATTCGCCTGGTTCGCAGACTGCAGAAGGCTGCAGACCGTTTGGTCGGGGTCTACGGCGTTCCTCACGTGGAGGGGGATATGGCGAAGAGGCACGGTGTAGATGTAACATTTGAGAAGGAAACCAAACCGTGAGTCCCCCAGAGTCCCACCCAAGTGCGGCCGGTGCCCCTACGCCAGCCGAGGTGTGCCGGACCGGCTGCGGGGGGAGACGTAAGGGGTTCCCCGCCCGCGGCCAGGGCCTCGTGGTTCGGCCTCGGACGGATCTGAGGACTGCCAACTCGTGGGGTCGTTCCTGGGTCCGACGGCCATCAGGGGCCTACTGCCGGACCGGCCCAGACCGTATCCGCGAGCAATGGGGAGGTGCCGAGTGCGCGGCTTGACCAGGCGTTTGTCAGGTGCCATCGTCTTGACTGCCCTGTTCACGGCTTCTTACGTGCGGGCCGAGACGTCTCCGGGTCCACCACTAGGGGACCCAGGTCTCAACGCCCTGATCGACGAGGCCCTCGCCAGGAACCCCGATGTGCTCGCGGCGGAGGAGGCAGTCTCGGCCGCCCAATCCCGCCCGGCGCAAGGGCGTTCGCTGCCGAATCCTATGGTCTCGACGGTATACACGAACGATGGCTTGACGCCGACCCTTGGCTCACGCGAGATGACCACCCTGGCCATCATGGGGAGCCAGGACCTCCCCTACCCGGGTAAGAGGCAACTCCGAGGCGATATCCTGTCTCGCGAGGCCGATCAGGTCGTGCAGCAACTCGCGCGAGTCAAACTTGGCGTGACCGCAGCGGTCAAGAGGGCGTACTACGACCTCCTCTTGGCCAGGGGTCTCCTGGTGCTGATCGGCGAGCAGGAGACCGTGTGGAAGGAGATCGAGGGGGTCGCCCGGGAGCGTTACGCCGTGGGGCAGGGCGCTCAGCAGGACGTGCTCCGCGTGCAAATCGAGGTGACCCGCATCGAGGAGCTTCGCACCGAGCAGGCCGCGCAGGTTGAGATCCGCATAGGCGAGCTAAACCGGCTCCTCAGCCGTCCCGCGACGGCTCCACTGGAAACCCCAGCGGGGCTAACAGTCCGACCTGTCGAGACTTCTCTGGACCGAGTCCTTGACCATCTCCGCGAGATCAGCCCCGAGCTGAAGAGCGCCACCCTGGGAACCGAGCGGGCGACACTCGCTGTGGCGTTGGCTCGGAAAGAGTTCAAACCAGACTTCACGCTGCAAGCGGGCTACATGAACCGCGGGCGCCTCGATCCGATGTGGCTCGCCGGCGTGGGGATCTCCTTGCCCGCCTACCGTACCCGGCTCCGCAGTGGGTTGGCCGAGGCCGAGGCACGGCTCCGGGTGGGTCAGCGGCTCGTGGAGTCGGTGCAGTTGCAGCTCCGCTTCCGCACGCAGGAACGGCTGGCCCAGCTCAAGGCCACGGAGAAGGTCGCAGCGCTGTACGGCGGAGGCGTGATTCCCCAGGATCGCATGTCCGTCGAGGCCGCACTTGCCAACTACCGGACCGGCCAGATCCCGTTCATCGCGGTACTTGAGGCCCTCACGACCCTCTACAACGACCGGGTTACGTACCTCGGGCTCGTAGCCAGCCACGAGAAGACCCGAGCGAGCCTTGAGGAGGCCAGTCTCGAGGAGACCTCAAGCATGGCCGGAGGAAGCACCGCCGGGATGCCCGCGGTCGCCGGGAGCCGCCTCGGCATGGCTGGAGCAGGTGGCGCGTTGGCTGGTGGTTCCGGTTCCATGGGAAATCAGTGAGGAGGCCGCAATGAGTCGGGACGATCGTCCACTCAAGTTCAATGGAGTTGCTGGCGGGGATAACCCGTCGACGGGTAACCGCCGCAATCCGCGCCCACCGCTTCTGCTGGTCGCCGTGGTTTCGTTGGTGGTCGGCGCCGGCGGGGCGCTCCTCGTGCTGCGCGGCTTTCCGGCAAAGGCGCCGGCTCCCCCACCCTCGGCACCGCCAGAGGCTTCGACCATGGCCGGCATGCCGAGCAACCCAACACCGGCGCCAGGAGGGGTGCCCGGCCCGCCTGCGAATGCCATCCAGATTTCGCCTGAGCGGCAGCAGCTCATCGGCGTGCGGACGGCGACAATCGGCGAGCAAACCCTCGACACGACCATTCGAACCGTTGGCACCATTTCCTACGACGAAACCCGGCTCGCACAGATCCACACGAAGATCTCGGGCTGGGTGGATCATGTCTACATCGACTACGTCGGCAAGGCCGTCAAGCGTGGCGAGCCGCTCTTCACGATCTACAGCCCGGAGCTGGTGTCTACCCAGAATGAGTACCTGCTCGCCGTTAAAGCCAGGTCGCAGCTCGAGAGTAGCCCGGTGCCCGCGACCCGTGCCGCCGCGGAGTCGCTGCTTGCCGCCGCGCGGCGGCGCCTGGAGTTGTGGGACATCCCCGAGGAGCACATCGCCGAGATCGAGCGTTCGGGTAAGCCGAGCAGAACGCTGATGCTGCACTCTCCCTTCGACGGCATCGTGCTCGAGCGCAATGTGTTTCCAGGCCAGTACGTGACGCCCGAGATGACTACGCTCAAGATCGTCGACCTGTCGCGGATCTGGGTTCTCGGGGCGGTGTTCGAATACGAGCTGCCGTTGCTGAAGCTGGGCCAGGACGCGGAAATCGAGTTCCCCTACGGGCAGGAGAAGCGAGCGCTCAAGGGCACGATCACGTTCATCTCCCCGGAGATCGATCCGCAGACGCGGCGCGTGAAGATCCGCGCCGAATTTCCCAACCCCGACATGCAGCTCAAGCCCGAGACGTACGTGACGGTGGTGATCCGCACGGGCGGCGGCCGCTTGCTCGCGATCCCGAAGGAGGCTGTAATCGACACGGGAGCCAAGCGCTACGCCCTCGTCGCACTGGCCAACGGTTACTTCGAGCCGCGCGAGATCCAGGTCGGCGAGCCCACCGACTTGTTCTATCCCATCTTTGGTGGCCTCAAAGGAGGCGATCGGATCGTCACCTCAGCGCAGTTCCTAATCGACTCGGAGACCAACCTGCAGGAGGCGTTACAGGCGATGGGTGGCATGGCTGGGATGGGCACGGGAGCCAAGGGAGAGGCGCCGAAACCCATACCGACCAGGGGCAAGGACGAAAGTATGAAAGGCATGGGAATACCTGGCCAACAGCCGCCTCCATCCGAGCACCGGAAGCACGAGCAGTAGGGCGCGGGAGACCTGACCATGATCGAGAAACTCATCGCGTTCTCCGCGCGCAACGCCTTCATCGTGGTCCTGCTGATCATTGGCATCATCGGCGCCGGTATCTGGGCCATCAAGAAGACACCCATCGACGCCATCCCGGACCTCTCCGACGTCCAGGTCATCATCCAGACGGAGTGGGAGGGGCGCAGCCCCACCCTGGTCGAGGACCAGGTCACCTACCCCATCGTCACCGCCCTCATTTCGGCCCCGAATGTCAAGGTGGTGCGTGGCTTCTCCTATTTCGACGTGTCGTTCGTCTACGTGATCTTCGAGGATGGGACCGATCTGTACTGGGCGCGCAGCCGGGTCCTCGAATACCTCAACGGGCTGCAAGGCAAACTGCCGGCCGGCGCGCAGCCCGTTCTCGGGCCCGACGCCACCGGCGTGGGCTGGGCCTTCGAATACGCCTTGGTTGACCGTTCCGGGAAGCACGACCTTGCCAGTCTGCGCACGCTCAACGACTGGTACGTGCGCTACTGGCTGCGCAGCATCCGGGGCGTCGCGGAGGTGGCGCCGGTTGGCGGCTTCGTCAAGCAGTACCAGATCGAGATCGACCCCAACGCTCTGCTTTCCTACAACATCCCCCTTGGCCGGGTGGTGGACGCAGTGCGCAAGAGCAACAACGACGTGGGTGGCCGGGTGGTGGAGTGGACCGGCCGCGAGTACATGGTGCGTGGCCGGGGGTACATCGAGAGCATCGGCGACGTGGAGCAGATCAGTCTCGGTGCCAAGCCCGACGGCACGCCTATCCTGGTCAAGGACGTGGCCCGCGTTCACCTCGGCCCCGACATGCGAAGGGGCGTGGCCGAGTTGAACGGCGAGGGGGACGTGGCCGGCGGCATCGTGGTCATCCGCTACGGTGTGGACACCTACTCGGTCCTCCAGGACATCAAGCGGGCCATCAAGGAGAAGATCCAGCCGGCACTGCCCAAGGGCGTCGAGTTCGTAACGACCTATGATCGCTCCACCCTCATCGAGCGGGCGATCACGACGCTTAAGGAGAAGCTCATCGAGGAGATGCTCATCGTCTCGCTGGTCTGCGTGATCTTCCTTTGGCACTTCCGCAGCGCCCTGGTTGCCATCGTGACGCTGCCGCTCTCCATCCTGCTCTCCTTTGTCGCCATGCGTTTCATCGGCCTGGGGTCCAACATCATGAGCCTAGGCGGCATCGCCATCGCCATCGGCGCCATGATCGATGCTGCGATCATCATGATCGAGAACGCCCACAAACACCTCGAACACGAAACGGGCGGCAAACCACGACGCGAGATCATGGTCGAGGCGGCGCAAGAGGTCGGCAGGTCGATCTTTTTCGCCCTGCTCATCATCACGGTCTCGTTCTTGCCAATCTTCACCCTCGAGGCCCAGGAGGGGCGGTTGTTCAAACCGCTGGCCTTCACCAAGACGTTCGCCATGGGGTTCGCCGCCATTACCTCGGTCCTCATCGTTCCCTTCCTAATGGTGCTCTTCATCCGGGGGAGGATCGCCCCCGAGGAGAAGAACCCGGTCAATCGCTTCCTCATCTGGGCGTACCACCCGTTCGCGAAGTTCGTGCTGCGCCACCGGGCGTTCTCCCTCGTGGCGGCGCTCGCGCTGATGCTGAGCACGGTACCCGTGTTCACACGGCTGGGCTCGGAGTTCATGCCGCCGCTGTACGAGGGAACGCTGCTCTACATGCCAATCACGCTGCCGGGCGCCTCGGTGCAGACGGCTCAGCAGATCCTGGCCCTGCAGGACAAGATCATCAAGCAAGTGCCCGAGGTGGAGTCGGTGTTTGGCAAGGCCGGACGATCGGTGTCGGCCACAGACCCGGCGCCCTTGGAGATGATCGAGACCGTGATCAACCTCAAGCCGGAGAACCAATGGCGGGCGGGTATGACGCCAGACAAACTCGTGGCGGAGTTCGACCGGAGGCTGCGCATCCCGGGCGTGGTCAACGCCTGGACCATGCCCATCAAGGCGCGTGTGGACATGTTGTCGACCGGCATTCGGACGCCCGTCGGCATCAAGATCTTCGGGCCGAAGCTCGAAACCATCAACGACATCGGCGCCCAGATCGAGGGCGCCCTCAAAGGTGTGCCGGGCACGCGTAACGTGTTCTCCGAGCGTGTGACTGGCGGCTACTATGTCGACTTCAAAATCAGGCGCGACCAGATCGCTCGCTATGGCCTGACCGTCGAGGACGTGGAGATGGTGATCGAGTCGGCAATCGGCGGCAGCAACATCACGACCACAATCGAAGGTCGGGAGCGGTTCCCGGTCAACGTGCGTTACCAGCGTTACTTCCGCTCCGACATCAATACGCTGAAACGAACGCTGATCTCGACGCCGAGCGGTGCACAGATACCGATCGACGAGGTCGCCAACCTCTCGCTCACGACGGGTCCAACCGTCATCCGCACGGAGCAGGCGCAGCTCCTGGGCTATGTTTACGTCGACATCGCCAATCGCGACATCGGCAGCTATGTGAACGACGCCAAGCAGGCCGTTGCCAAAATGGTCAAGCTCCCGGACGGGTACTACCTGGAGTGGAGCGGCCAGTACGAGTACATGATGCGAGCGAAGGAGCGGCTCAAGCTCGTGATTCCGGTGACGCTCCTCATTGTGATCGTACTCCTCTACTTCAGCACGCACAACGTCATGAAGATCGCGATCGTGCTGCTCACCGTGCCGTTCTCGCTCATCGGCACGTTCTGGTTGCTCTACCTGCTCAAGTACAACCTGTCGATCGCCGTGTGGGTTGGAATCATTGCCCTCGCCGGGATCGCAGCCGAGACCGGCGTGGTGATGCTGCTCTACCTCGATCAGGCCTACGACAAGTTCAAGCGTGAGGGGCGGATGAACAGCCTCGGCGATCTCCAGGAGGCGGTGTATGAGGGAGCCGTGAAGCGAATCCGCCCGAAGATGATGACCGTGCTGGCAATCCTCATGGGTCTGCTGCCCATCATGTGGAGCCACGGCGCCGGCGCCGACGTGATGAAGCGCATCGCGGCTCCCATGGTGGGAGGCGTGATCACCTCGTTCATCCTGGAGCTGCTCATTTACCCGGTAATCTTTACGATCTGGAAGTGGCAAAGCGAGGTCAAGCCCGGGCTGGCACGCGTCGAAGAGCGGCGCTGAAAGGGGCAACAATATTTCCAGCATTCTGTTGCCGCCGCGGGCACCGAATCCCGACCGCCGCCGCTTTGTGCAGGGGCTCGCGCTCGGCGGCGTTGCCCTGGGCGTCGGCTTGCTGCCGCGTTTCGCGCTGGCCGCGCTCGCCGGCGCTTCTTATCCGTCCGTCCTCAGTGGCACCGAATTCGATCTGACGATCGGCGAGATGCTGGTCAACTTCACCGGCCACAAACGCCTCGCCATTGCGGTCAACCGCCAGGTGCCGGCGCCCATCTTGCGCTGGCGCGAAGGCGATACCGTCACCCTGCGCGTGCGCAACACCTTGCCGGTGACGAGTTCGATCCACTGGCACGGCATCCTACTGCCGTCCCAGATGGACGGCGTGCCGGGCTTGAGTTTTCCCGGCATCGCGCCGGGCGAGACGTTTACCTACCGCTTTCAGGTGCGCCAGACCGGCACCTACTGGTACCACTCGCATTCGGGCTTCCAGGAGCAGCAGGGCCTGTACGGACCGATCGTGGTCGAGGCCCGCGACGGTGCCAGGATCCGCGCCGATCGCGACTACGTGGTGATGCTCAGCGACTGGACCGACCAGAACCCGGACACCATCCTCGCCACACTCAAGCGCCAGAGCGACTACTACAACTTCAGCCAGCCGACCGCGCTCGATTTCATGCGCGACGTCGAGCGCATGGGCATCCGCGCGGCGCTGTCCAAGCGGCGCATGTGGAACCGGATGCGCATGAACCCGACCGACCTCAGCGACGTGTCGGCCTACACCTATACCTATCTGCTCAACGGCACCGCGCCGGCCGGCAACTGGACCGCGCTGTTCAAGCCCGGCGAGCGCGTGCGCCTGCGCGTCATCAACGGCTCGGCGATGACCTATTTCGACCTGCGCATTCCCGGGTTGAAGCTGACCGTGGTCAGCGCCGACGGCCAGGATGTCGAGCCGGTGACGGTGGACGAATTTCGCATCGGTGTCGCCGAGACCTACGACGTGATCGTCGAACCTGGCAACGCCGCCTACACGATCTTTGCCCAATCGATGGACCGCAGCGGCTATGCGAGCGGTATGCTGGCGCCACGCGCCAGCATGGAAGCGCCAGTGCCGCGACTCGATCCGGTGTCATGGCTCGACATGACCGACATGATGGGCGCGATGGGCGGCATGGACGGAATGTCCGGCATGCAGGGCATGGCGGGCATGGATATGGGCAAGGGCGCGCCTGGCATGCAGGGGATGGAAAACATGGACAGCGCCGGGAAGACCAGCGCTTCAGGCTGGGTTTGCCGCACCGGCCACAGCGTGGACATGTGCGTGGCCAACCCCCGAACCAATCTCGACGATCCCGGCATCGGCCTGCGCGACAACGGCCGCCGCGTGCTGAGCTACGCCGAC
>VFSW01013776.1_pt1 | contig 11222 bp, 7 predicted proteins | sample 5358111 | NCBI WGS metagenome assembly VFSW01 (sample SAMN11554181, study PRJNA540505) | mine drainage metagenome | isolation source: sediment from site ElyBrook_90M | place: USA: Ely Copper Mine, Vershire, VT | collected 2017
TGATGCCGCTGCATGAAGGCGATGAGCGCCGATTGATCGAGGCGATGCGCTATTCGACGCTGGGTGGTGGCAAGCGGATGCGCGGCTTTTTGGTGATGGAGACTGCGAAATTATTCATGGTGAATGCGACATGTGCGGCGCGGGTGGCGGCCTCGGTCGAGATGCTGCATGCCTATTCGCTGGTCCATGATGATCTGCCGGCGATGGATGATGATGATCTGCGGCGCGGCAAGCCCTCATGCCACAAGGCGTTTGACGAGGCGACGGCGATTTTGGCTGGGGATGCGCTGCAGACGCGGGCTTTTGAGGTATTGGCTGAGCCAGATACGCATTCCGATCCTGAGGTGCGCTGTGAGCTGGTGATGGCGCTCGGGGCGGCATCGGGTGCGCGTGGTATGGCGGGGGGGCATATGATTGATATGGTCTCGTCCGATCGGGAATTATCCGCGCATTTAGTGACGCGGTTGCAGGCGCTGAAAACGGGTCGGCTGATCCAGTATAGCGCTGAGGCCGGAGCGATTTTGGGTCGGGCACCGACGGCGCAGCGGCATTTACTGGCGGCTTATGGGCGAGACTTAGGTGCCGCGTTTCAGATTGCCGACGACATTCTCGACGCTGAAGGCTCCGATGCGAGCTTGGGCAAAACGGCGGGCAAGGATGCGGCGCAAGGCAAGGCCACGATGGTTGCGGTGTTAGGGATTGAGCGGGCGCGGGTGCAGGCCGAACATCTGGCACAGCAAGCGGCGCTGCATCTTGAGATGTTCGGCCCGCGCGCTGATCGGCTGCGCGCCTTGGCGGCGTTTACCGTCGCGCGCCGGAGCTGAGTTTTTTCTCCGTCATGGGGGCAACCGGATAGGCGAGGCTCGCGCCGATTTCGACGGTGACTTCGGTGTCGGTGCTGAGAGACGCTGGAATGATGGCGCGCCCGTTGGTCCAACGGCCATCGGGTTCGACATCGTGCCAGCCCTCGGTGAGGGCAGGGTGATCGAGCGGAATTGTCTGCTCACCAACGGTGATACGGGCAATTTTTACACCAAGCCGACGGCGGTCACGCGGATCGGGGGCGAGGAAACCGGGGATGGCGCTGCGCGAGTGGATGATGCTGCTGCCATCGGCGGATTTTTCGATGAGGATTTCAGGGTCTGATGTGGTTGGGATGGCAGCGCGGGCGAGGATGCGGGCGCGGATTTGCTCTACCACCGGCCCCGCTTCGATGAAGGGTGCGCAGGATTGTGCGGCGCGGTCCTGTTGCGCGGGCGCCGTGGTGCTAAAATCGGGATGGAGCGAAATCGCGATCCCGGCATTCTCGAAAAAGCTGCGATTGCCAGAGTCGAGATAAGATTCGGCGGGCATGCCCTCGGCATAGAGCACGGCGTGCTCGGGCAGTTCGATATGGTAATAGGTAACCTTTTTACGCTCGATTTGGCGGATGGTGGTGCCGTTGATTAGGGTTTTGGCGGGAACCAAATGACCATCGAGCAGGAAGGCGTGATTGGGCGAGACCAGCAGGTCGCGATGGGGCACCCCATCGAGAATGGCGCCCGCTTCGATCAGGACCGGCCAGACGGTCTCGGGTTTTGGATGTTTGGCGGCATCGATATGACGATGCCCGATCCATTTGACCGGCGCCGTGCCGCCGCGATGCAGCACCACCTCGTCACCCTCGCGGAGATTTTCTACCGAAACGGCGCCGGAGCGCGTCAGAATGCGCGTGCCAGCGGCGAAGCAGACGAGGTCAAAGCCGATCGCGTTGAGGAAGGTCACGTCGACGGCGGACATGGTGGCGAGGCCGGGATAGAGATAGCCGGACCAGGCATCATGCAGGAAGGCGCTGTTCTGTAGAGTGTTGTTCCAGTCTGACCTTGTTTGGGTCGAGGAATAGACCAATGGGGTTTTGCCGCCATTGGTGGAGAAATAAGGGATGAGACCGACAGCTTTGGTCGCGCTATGCTGCAGGGTGCCGGGTGAGGTGAAGGCGGTTAGATCCATCGGGCCGGCTAGGGGGTCGCCAGCATATTGGCCAGCGCCTGCTCCAGCGGTGATCTGGTCGAACCGCACGCGGCCTAGAGCGTGGGAGAGTTCGTGGAGCGCCAAACCAACGAAATCGAGCGAGTTGCCCCCCGCTGCTTGCAGTGCGTTATTGGTGCTGTAATTGAAATAGCTCGAATAAGCGGTGTTGATTACGATTGATCCGGCAATCGGGTAATAATTTTGGGTTGGCAGGCCCCAGGCTTGCAATTCGGCCTTGGAGACGACCGCGGCGACGCCACCGGCAGCCTTATTGGTTGCGGGGAGGTAGGCGGCGAGTGCCGGATCATGCTTAGCCACTTCGCCTTGTGCAATGAAATAAGGCACGTAATAGGCTTCTGGAGAACCGTAGGCGAGGATGCCGGTTGTCGTTGTGCTGTTGAGATTGGCGATGTTCGCCTGGATCGTGACGGCGACTGGATCGGCGATGATGTCGCCAAGATAGGTGGCGGCATAATTCAGGGCATTTTGTGCGGCGGCGCTGAGTGTGACGCCGGGTGCGTCTTGGACGACGATCGTCATGTGCGAGCCGGGCGAGGCGGCACCGGCAGCGGCGAGCTTGGCCGCGGCACTGGAGCCGAGCGGGGGCAACAAGGCGTCCGAGAGGGCTGATGCGGATGTCGGGCTGAATGAATGCCACATAAGAGCGCCGGAAGCCTGCGCGCCGATGCCATGGGCGATATGAAAATCGGTTTGCGGGATCGAGATGCCAAGCAAGGGGGATTGGCTCTGATCAAGCGGCGTTGTTGCGAGTGTGGCAGGAGAGATCGCTTGCGCCTGGATCGTGTGCGATTTCGGATGTTCGATGGCGGTGAGCGAGAGACCGATAGAAACCCCATCGAAGCCGGCGAGTTGATCCATTTAATGCTCCTGCATGATTGCTCTGCGCCATACGCATGACTCAGATAACAAGTGCTTAGGAGTTTAGCAAATCGGTGACAAATAGGTCGTAATTATTGCCGTATCGTTCATGTGTTAGGTTTGGTCGGGTTAATAAGTCGTGTTATTGCGTCATTTGTAACTGGATTATTACAAAAATACGCGATGTTGCGCCGTGTATTTATATAGATTTTATTCGCAAAAATTGGTCATTTTCAGAGAAGATTAAATTTGAGTTATTTTAACTTCAGGATAAGTTGTTGGCTGTTGGCGGTGGTGCGGGCTGAGGATCGCCGGGTTGCGTTTAGCGGATAGGCAAGCGTTGCGGCGAGTTTTAGCGTTGCCTTGCGGCCAAGCACGAGTGCCGCCGGAATGACGGCGTTGCCATTGGTCCATCGCCCGTCTGAGTCGGGGTCATGCCAGCCTTCAATGAGTGCTGGATGATCGGGCGAAATTGCCTCGTCGCCAAGCGTGATGCTCGCAACTTTAACACCGAGGCGGCGGCGGTCGCGCGGGTCGGGGGAGAGAAATCCGGGTATGGCGCTGCGCGATTGAAGGGTGATGCTGCCATCGGCACCGTGGAGGAGCGTCAAGGCGGGGTCGTTGGTGGTGGGGATAGCGGCGCGGGCGAGGATTTGGGCGCGGATTTGCTCCACTAACGGGCCGGATTCGATGAAGGGGGCGCAGCTGGTTTGCTCGCGAAGGGTTTGCGCGGATGCGGGTGCGAAATCGGGGTGGAGCGAAACTGCGACGCCGGCATTCTCGAACGCGCTGCGGTTGCCAGTATCGAGATAGCTCTCAGCGGCGACGCCTTCGGCAAACAGCACTGCGTGTTCGGGCAATTCGATATGATAGTAGGTGATGCCTTCGCGTCTGATCTGGCGGATCGTGCTGCCATTTATGAGTGCTTTGGCGGGGATCAGGTGACCATTCAGCATGATTGCGTGATCGGGTGAGAGCAGCAGGTCGCGATGCGGAATGGCATCGGAAAGCGCGCCCGCCTTAATCAGCACGGGGCAAACGGTGTCGGGCCGCGGGTGATCGGCGATGTTGACGCGGCGCTGGCCGATCCAGGTGATGGGCGCTGTGCTGCCATCCTGGAGAATGATTTGATCGTTCGTGGTGAGGTTTTCCACGGCTATTTCGCCACGCTTGGTCAGAATGCAGGTACCTGCAGCAAAACAATTCACGTCAAAGCCGATGGCGTTGAGGAATGATCGATCGAAATTATAAATTCGCGCATAGCCGGAGTTGGGGGCATACCCGTTCCACGCATCGTTGGAATAGCGGGTGCCGGAGGCCGGATTGCCCCAGTCGGAGCGGGAGACTGAGGCGAAGGAAATCAGGTTGGTTGCGCCGTCATTGAGCGAGAAATAGGGGATCGTGGCATTTGAACTGCTCGAGATCCCGTCGATTTGCAAATTGCCTGGTGAGAGAAAGCGGAAGAAATCCATAGGCCCGAATAGATACTTTCCACCAATGGTCGCACCGTTGTAGGAGACGCGGCCGAGGGCGTGGCTGAGTTCATGTTCCGCAACACCGACAAAATCAGTTAGGCCGGCGTTAGCATTATGGGCGGTGATGCTGGTGCTGTAGTTGAAGCTGCTGGAATAAGCGGTGTTAATTACAATCGATCCGTCAATATTGGATTGCGGTTGATAAGAGAGCCCCCAGGCTTGTATTTCGGCCTTCGATACCTGGAGGGAATTATAGACCCCGCTGGGCAGGGTTGTGGGAAGATATTTCGCAACCGAAGGATCATGCAGGGCGATCTGTTTGCGAACCGTTGCGAAGCTTTCGAAGTAGCCGTTTGGCGAGCCATACGCCAACACCCCAGCGAGGCTTGGCGTACTGCTCAAATTACTGACATTGGCCTGGATGGTCACTGCGATCGGGTCGGTGATCAAATTGCCGAGATAGATCGCGGCATAATGCAAAGCAGCACTGGCGGCGTTGGAGAAGGACGCGCCTGGGGCAGCCACCACATCAATCGTCATGTGGCCAGCAATCTGGGAGGTGCCTTGGGAAATTTTCGGCGGCTCGGTGAGGGCGGATGGCGCGACTGAAACGGCGTTGACGCCGATTGCGTCATGCGGACCTGTCGGTGCGATGGCCGTGAGCAGGAATGGCTGTTCGGTGAAGCTGGGGGCGGCAAGAAAATCCGGGTTGCTGAGCGAAATCGATGGAATGGTTTGGATATTGGTTTGAGTCAGCGAAGGCGCGTCCCTGGTAATGGTGAACGGTGAGGGGAGAGAAACACCGTCGTTCAGCACGTGATCCACGCAGTCGCTCCTGTCCGATGGTTAACCGATGCAATACCTTAGATTGTGCATTGTTGGTAACGAATCGGCAAGATGTGATCAGAAAATAAATTGTGACTCATTTATTATGAGTTGATATTTCGCACCAAATCAAGCCACGCACGCCGGATCGATCATGCGGCGCGGTTTATCGGGTAGGTTAAGGTGGCGGCGAGGGTTAGGGTGATGGTGCCGCCTTGATGCAGGCTTGCGGGGATGATCGCACGCCCGTTGGTCCAACGGCCACCGGGCTCGGCGCTGTGCCAGCCTTGGGGCAGGGCGGGGTGAGCGAGCGGGATGTCCTGTCCATCAAGGCTGATCCGGGCGATTTTGACGCCCAGGCGGCGGCGGTCGCGCGGGTCGGAGGAGCGGAGTGCCGGCATGGTGGCGCGTGAGCGGATGACGATATCGCCGTTAGGGCGAGGTTGCAGATGCAATTGCGGATCGGCGGTGGTGATAATGGTGTGGCGTGCCAGAATTCGGCTTCGCACAGCCTCGACCACTGGACCCGATTCCATGAAAGGCGCGCAGGATTTTTGCTCGCGCAGGGTTTGCGCCGCTGTGGGTGCGAAGTCGGGGTTGAGGGAAACCGCGATGCCGGCATTGTCGAACGCGGTGCGGTTGCCGGTATCGAGATAACTCTCGGCGGGCGTTGATTCCGCGAGAAGGATGCCGTGTTCGGGGAGTTCGATATGGTAATAGGTGATGTGATCGCGATTGAGTTGGTGGATCGAACCGCCGTTTAGCAGCGCCTTGGCAGGGATCAAATGGCCATCAAGGAAAAGCGCGTGATCGGGCGAGACCAGCAAATCGCGCCCGGGCATTGATGGCGCGAGGGCGCCCGCTTTGATCAGCACCGGCAGCAAATCTGATTTTTTCGGATGGTTGGCGAGTGAAACGCTGCGCTGGCCGATCCAGCGGATGGGGGCGGTGCCGCCGGTGGCGAGGATGACCTCTTCGCCGATGATTAGGTCTTCGACGCCCACTTCGCCGCGACGGAGCAAAATGCGGGTGCCCGCGGCGAAACAGTTTAGGCTGTTGTAATTGACGTCAAAGCCGAGCGCGTTGAGGAGCGTGAGGTCGGTTTTGGTGAGGAAGCCGGGTGTATTCGGATATGATGTGCCATTAAACGAGTCTTGGATGACGTAGTTCGGTGCTGGAGACGGCGCATGGCCGACATATTGGTACGTATTGCCGCCATTCTTGTTCTGGACTGCGGCTGACTGGCCCCAGTCTGTGCGACTCGGCGTGGCAAAATAAGCCAAGTTAGTTTTGCCGTTATCGACCGAGAAATAGGGTAGGGTGGTGTTGGTGGCGGACTTCACGCCATTGAGTTGGAGGGTGCCCGGAGAGGCAAAGCGGAACAGGTTGAGAGGCGAGAATACATAGAGCGAGGTTGCAGGCGTCGATTGAGATGTCTGCGTTCCGTCATTAGCGGAAATTCGTCCCATAGCATGGGTGAATTCGTGCAGGGCAAGCGCAAAAAAATCTTGTTGGTTGACGCCTGGTGTTCCAGCGCGCCCCTGGCCTACTCCCGTGCCGTAATAGAGCGAACCAGGACTGGCATTATTGAACGAAGTGGAGCCCGCAACCGTGTAACTCCTCCCTTGACTGGCGAAATAAGTCGATGACACGCCCCATGCTTGGGCTTCTGCCTTGGAGACCTGGATTTTTCCGTATGTGCCGCTGGGAAGGCTCGCAGGAAAATATTTCGCGACCGCCGGGTCAGCGGTCTGGATATAGTGTTCAACCTTGCTGAGCGACATGTAATAACTATGGTCACTCCCTTCGCCAAGAATATTGGACCCAAGACTCGCCGCATTGACCTGCAACGTAATAGCGATGGGGTTGGTGATGACTTTGTCGAGATAGGTCGCAGCGTAGGACAGCGCGGTAGCCATGGCGGCCGGAACCGAGCTTGCTTCCTGCAAAACGAGGGTTAAATTCCCGGCGACGCTGGTGGTGACATCCGTGTACGTTACCGATGCAGCGTTGACGGCGTGCAGCGTGCCGGACGTGAGATCAACCCCGACCGAGGGTGCGGTTCTGCTGTCAGTCAGGAGCGTCGTTGATGGCATAAAAGGGGCCATAGCCACCGGATTGATAGCGGCTGCTGGGTTCAGATCCGGCAGGCTGATCAAGCCAGGATTTGAAAATTGGAACGAGGAAGGATCGATGCTCGGCATCGTAATCGCGGTGGTAGGATGAGCGAATAGCGATCGGGCACTCAGGGAAACGCCATCGTGGAAACTCTGCGCCATCGCAACCCCCAAATTTAATCGGTTAATCAATGAAATTCGATCACCGCTATCGAGGATAGATCATTATAATGCGGACAGGTCAAGGCGGCTTCCGATCGGAGTTTGTTTGTTGAATAAAACAAATCTATAAAAAGACATTCAAACCACTGACGGAGCAAAAAAAATGACGGATATTTTGGTGGTCACGGTCAATAATGTGGCTGGGGCGCGGATTTCGCGGGTGATTGGGCCAGTTTATGGCACGTCAGTGCGGAGCCGCTCGATTGTCGGGAATTTCGTCGGCGGATTGCGGGCGATGTTTGGTGGATCGCAGGAGGGCTATGCCCAGATGGTGAGCCAGACGCGTGATCAGGCGTTGGCGGCGCTGAGGGCGCATGCGCTATCGTTAGGAGCGAATGCGGTGGTGGGGATGCGGTTTGATTCCGGCGAGTTTGATGCCGGGCAAGGTCAGGCAATGAATGAGGTGACGGCGTATGGCACCGCGGTCATTCTCACCCCGTCTGAGTAAAATCGGCATTCAGCCAAACCGGGTCTTTGAGTTTGGCAATGAAATCGGCGTGCGCAGCTTGTTCGGCGGGCGGCACGGCGATCAGGCGCGGTGTGCGGTCTGCGATTGTGGCATATTCCACGGCGGAGGCGTTCAGGCTCGCGGTTTCCAGCTCAAGGCCGCGCTGCCGGCCGCCGGTGAGCTCGATATAGACGGCGGCGAGGAGTTTGCAGTCGAGCAGGGCGTTATGGGTGGTTCGGAGCGATAAATCGATGTTGAACCGTCGGCACAGCGCATCGAGGCTGTTGGGCAGTCCGGGAAAGCGGGTTTTGGCCAAGGCGAGCGTGTCGATCATGCGCGCACGGTCGAGCGATGGGCGGTTGATCCGGCCTAATTCGGCGTCCAGAAAGCCGAAATCGAAGCCGGCATTATGGGCGACGAGCGGAGAATCGCCGAAGAAATCCAGTAATTGGTCGGCGATGGCGGCGAAGATCGGCTTGCCGGTGATATCGGCGTTGGTGATGCCGTGGATGCGGGTGGCATCGCTTGGGATGTCGCGTTCGGGGTCTATCAGGGTGTGAAACACTCGATCGGTGGGAAGATCGTTGCGCAGTTCGATGGCCGCGATTTCGATGATCCGGTCGCCATGCAACGGATCAAGGCCGGTGGTTTCGGTGTCAAACAGGACGGAACGGGTCATCGATGATCAGTGGGCGCGGCGGCGGAGTCGCGGCAAGTGTTGAAATTCGGGGGTGGCCAGTAGGCGGCGGATGCTGCGGCGCGTCGCGTAACGAGACAGTCCGGTGCGAATGACGGCGTCGGCGCGGCGGATTTTTTCGGCATCGGGCATTTGCTTGGCGATGATGGCCGCGATATCGGCCTCGCTGAGACCGCGCGCCCGCACGCGCGCCCGCTGAATGGCAGGGGGGGCTGAGACCGTGATGGCAAAATCGGTCAGCCGGTCGCCGCCCGTCTCGAAGAGGAGCGGAATATCGAGAATGACGCCCCGGGCGCGACGGCGATGGGCCGCAGCGATAAAGCGGCGCTGCGCCTGACGCACCAGCGGGTGGATGAGGGTTTCAAGGCGGCACTTGGCTGTCGGGTCGGTCAAAATGCGGGTGCGCAGGGCGGCCCGATCAAGCACGCCGTGGCGGACGGTGCCGGGGAAGGCGGCCGCGATGGCGGGGAGCGCGGCACCGTGCGGGGCTTGCAGGGCGCGGACCGTTGCGTCGGCATCGAAAATTGCGAAACCGTAGCACCGAAACATCGTGGCTACCGTGGATTTGCCCATGCCGATGCCGCCGGTGAGGCCGATGACGCGCATGATCTAGCCGAGTAAATCAGCGGCGACGATGCGATAGAGCTCGGCATCGACGGTGGGGGTAACGCCGAACCAAGCGGCAAAGCCAGGAACGGCTTGGTGCAAGAGCATGCCTAACCCTTCGACCGGCCGCAGCCCTGCCGCAGTCGCGGCGGCGAGCAAGGGTGTTTGCAGCGGCGCGTAGACGATATCCGCAACAGCCATGGTTAATGGGGCGCGATCGAGCGCGATCTCGAGTGGCGGGTGGCCGGTCATTCCCAGGGACGTGCTGTTGACCAGCAAGGCAAAGTCCGCGAGGGCCGCGTAGCGCTGCGGCCAATCGAGCGTTTCAGCGCCGAGAGCGGTGGCGAGGCTTGCCGCGCGTGCGTGCGTGCGATTGCAAAAGGTCACTGAGGTGCCTTGATCAAGGAGGGCCGCGCCGATGGCGCGGGCGGCGCCACCCGCGCCGAGGATCAAAGCCGGGCCGGCGCATGGATCGACATGATGGGCGCGCAGATTGGCGAGAAAGCCGATGCCGTCGGTGTTGGAGCCAATGATCTGGCCGTCATTGAACACCAACGTGTTGACCGCGCCAGCGCGGCGGGCGCTGTCATCGAGCTTGGTGCAGACGGCGAAGGCGGCTTCCTTATGGGGGATGGTGACATTGGCGCCGACGAAGCCGATGCGGGCGAGGGTGTGGATGCTGGCGGCGAAATCGGCGGGTGCAATGGCAAGCGGCACGTAGGCGCCATCGATCTGATGGCGGTTCAGCCAGGTGCCGTGCAGGCGCGGGGATCGTGAATGGGCGACGGGCCAGCCGATGACCCCGGCGAGGCGGGCTTTTCCAGAGAGGAGCATGATTGCAATGGATCACGGCGCGGCCTGTTGAACAAGGCCGCGCCGTGCGGGCGCAAAAATCAGGCCGCGAGCCTGCGGAGAAAATGGTCGGCGTCGCCAAATTGCATGGTCAGCATGGTCAGGCGCTTGAAATAATGACCGGCTTTATACTCCATGGTCACCCCGATACCGCCATGAAGCTGGATGGCTTGCTGGCCGACGAAGCGGGCGGCTTTGCTGACTGCGGTTTTCGCCATGGCGATGGCTTCGCTGCGCTCTTTGGCATTATCGCTGGCGGCGCTGAGGGCGGCATAAACCGCCATGCTGCGGGCCTGTTCGGCGGCGACGGTCATATCCACCGCCCGGTGCTGCAAGGCTTGGAACACCGCAATGGGCACGCCGAATTGCTTGCGGGTTTTCATGTAATCGACCGTCATTGCGATCAGTGATTCCATGGCCCCGACCGCTTCGGCGCAAATGGCGGCGATGGCTTCATCGGCGGCGCGTTCGAGCAATGGCAGGCCGCCAAGATCGTGATTGGCGGGCACGCGCACGCTGGCGAGCGAAATTTCAGCGCCGGGCGTGAGGTCTTGCATTTTATAGCCGCGCCGCGAAACGCCGGGGGCGTTGGCATCGACGAGAAAAAGGCCAATACCATGACGATCGCGGCGACCGCCCTCGATGCGGGCGCTGACAATCAAATAATCGGCGGAATCCCCTCCGATCACCACGGTTTTATCACCCTCGAGCACGAAATCATCGCCATCGCGGCGGGCCGCGGTGGTGACGTCATGCAGGTCATAGCGGGAGTGACGCTCGGTATGGGCGACCGCGATGATCGCTTCACCGGCGGCGAGCTTGGGGGCCATCATGTCGCGGAGCGCGTGATTGGCGCTGTGGCGCAGAATGGCACCCGCGAAGATGGTGCTGGCCATATAAGGTTCCAGGGCCAAGGCGCGGCCGATTTGTTCCATGACGATCATGGTTTCCACCGGGCCGCCGCCAAAGCCGCCATGGTCTTCGCCGAAGGGCAGTGCGAGGAGCCCGGCCTCGGCATATTCGGCCCAGACGGCGCGATCAAAACCGCCCGGCAGGGTGGCGTAGTGTTTGCGCTTTTCGAAATCGCCGTA
>VFSW01013777.1_pt1 | contig 11222 bp, 7 predicted proteins | sample 5358111 | NCBI WGS metagenome assembly VFSW01 (sample SAMN11554181, study PRJNA540505) | mine drainage metagenome | isolation source: sediment from site ElyBrook_90M | place: USA: Ely Copper Mine, Vershire, VT | collected 2017
CGCAAATTTTTACGCGCGTTGTTTCAATTTACGTCTTTCGTTCCTCGATTTACGATGGGGTGACGATGCAAACGATTCGCGTAAATCGTAAATCGTAAATCTTAAATTGCAAACCGATGACGCGCACGATTTACTTCGACTACAACGCCACCACGCCGCTCGACCCGGCGGTGCGGGACGCGATGCTGCCGTTTCTCGGCGATGTTTGGGGCAATCCTTCTTCCGTGCATCATGTTGGCCGGAAGGCGCGGGCGTTGCTCGACGACGCCCGTGACCGGGCGGCCAATTTTTTGGGTGCTAAACCGAGCGAAATCATTTTCACCAGCGGCGGAACGGAGGCGAACAATCTTGCCATCCTGGGCACGGCGCGGGCGCTCAAAACCAAGGGAAACCATCTCATCACCTCCGCCGTTGAACATCCCTCGGTTCTGCAATGTTTTGATTATCTGGAGAAAACCGCAGGTTTTTCAGTCACGCGCCTGCCGGTTGACTTTGAGGGCCGCGTCAGGGTTGACGATTTGCGAAGGGCTATTTGTAAAGACACTGTTCTTGTTTCCATCATGGCTGCAAACAATGAAATTGGCACGCTCCAGCCAGTCGCCGAACTCGGCGCGGTCTGCCTTGATCAAGGCATCATTTTTCACACCGCCGCGGTGCAATGGTTCGGCAAGGAACCGGTTGCGGATATCAACCAATTTAACGCCGATCTTGTTTCTGTCTGTGCGCACAAATTTCACGGACCAAAAGGCGCGGGCCTGCTCTTCGTCAGGTCGCCGCTGCATCCCAACCCGATTTTGTTCGGCGGCGGGCATGAGAACGAGCGCCGTGCCGGGACGGAAAATCTGGCGGCTATCTTCGGTCTGGTTGAAGCTTTGGAAAAATTTGTGAATCCTCCGGTTTTTTTTAGTCTAAAACTCAAGCCGCTTTCCACTAAACTCTTCGCCGCCATTGAAAAAAATTTAAGTTGCGAAATGGTCAGCCCCAAAAAAAATTCTCTCGTTAACACTGTTTCTTTTGTGGTGCCGGGCGCGGACGGAACTGCTTTGATGGCAGGTTTGGATTTGGAAGAAATTTGCGCGTCTTCTGGCTCGGCCTGTTCGGCAGGTTCGCTAGAGCCAAGCCATGTGATCAAGGCAATAGGAAAATCAGAGACGGCAAATTCACTAGTGCGATTTTCTCTGGGCCGAGATTCGACAGAAAAAGAAGTGGATTTTGTTTGCTCCATTTTACCTGAAGTCATTCGACGCGCAAAACTTGGCGGATTGCCAGCCAACCGATTGTGAATGACTTGTGCATAGAGCCAACAACTTTGACTTTCCATTCTTTCTGGTTTGGATAGCTTGAAGTTGTCACCGGTGACCTTTACATTTTTAACAAGTCGGTGGCGGCGGTTTGGAAGTTGTTAGGCTTGTTCACCGGCCTTAATACGGATAGTAATTTTTTAGAGAAGATACATATTAAACGCGCATGAAACTCACGATCACCAAAGAACAGATAATTGCCGGCCTGCAGGCCGCTCAGAACGTCGTCAGCACCCGCACCACGCTACCGATTCTTTCCAATGTCCTGCTGCGCGCGGAAGAAGGGCTTTTGGAGTTCACCGCCACCGACCTTGATGTTACCGTAGCGTGCAAGGTGGAAGCCAAGGTGGCCAAGCCCGGTGCAACCACGCTGCCGGTAAAAAAATTATTTGGCATTGTGCGCGAACTGAACGGGGAAATTGAAATTGAAGTGGATGACAAGAATGTAGCCTCCATTCGCAGTGGTTCCTCATTTTTCAAAATCAACGGCCTCGCTGCGGATGAATTTCCGCCGCTCCCAAAATTCAAGGATGATAAGAAAGTTTCCCTATCGCAGGAAACCATCCGGGCGATGCTCAAAAAAACTTCTTTCGCCGTTTCCACCGACGAATCCCGCTATGTTCTTAATGGAATTTTCATCAGCCTCAAGGAAGGCAAGATGACATTTGTGGCCACCGATGGCCGCCGGCTTGCGCTCGTGGACGAGGAAGTGGACATTCCAGAGAAAAGCAGCGGGGAATTTATCGTGCCTGCCAAAGCTGTCAACGAACTGACCCGCCTGTTGGTGGACAAGGGAGAAGTGGAACTCAAGTTTGGTGAAAATCAAGCTTCCTTCTCATTAAAAAATGAAAATGGTTTTTCCGTGCTGCTCATCACCAAACTCATTGAAGGCAACTATCCCAACTACCGGCAAGTAATTCCGGGCGAGGCCAAGGAACGCATCGCCTTGGGCCGTGAGGAATTTCAATCAGCGCTGCGCCGCGCCGAAATCATGACCAGTGAAAAGGCCAACTCCGTGAAGCTGGCCTTTGGAAAAAACACGCTCACCATCACGGCCAACTCGCCGGAAGTCGGCGAGGCGCGCGAGACCATCGCCTTCAATCCGCGCTACCTGATTGACCCGTTGGCGGCGCTGACCGAGGACGAGGTTTTTATCGAATTGATAGATGAATTAAGCCCGGGCGTGGTGAAAATCAACGGGCCTTTTCTTTACGTCGTCATGCCCATGCGGCTGACGTAAAAGAGGAGAAAAATTCAATAAAAGGGAAAAAAACCAAAACTTTGGAGGGAAAGAAGGCGACGAGTAGCGGCATTGTCACCTAATTGTAACCTGAACGACATCCTACTGTAACCCAAAGCACACATCTTGTGCCCGGATTACACACAGGCCATCAATGAAAAAATCAAGCAAACGAAATTGTGCTGCAAAAACGGCGATCTTCGCAGGAACAACGGCATTGGCGGCTTTTGTCTTGCCGGCCCGCGCACAATCCTCCGTGGACGCGCTTCTCAATAAACTGGAACAGAAAGGCATCCTGACGATTGAAGAGGCAAATGAATTGAAGGCGCAAAGCGCGGCAGACGAAACGAATCTGGTCAATCAACTGCCGGCGTCCAAATGGAAACTGGCCGACTCGATAAAAAGCATTGGACTATTCGGCGATTTGCGGCTGCGCTATGAATACCGGGGTGTGAACAATCCCACTCCAGGAAACTCATCTCTAACCGGCGCGACGGGGAACACCTATCAGCGAGAACGGTTTCGCTACGCCTTGCGCTTCGGCTTGCGCGGCGATCTTTTTGATGATTTCAATTACGGCATCCGGTTGGAAACCTCCGCCAATCCCCGGTCGCCGTGGGTTACCTTTGCCGACGATACGGGCAAGAGTTCCACCAGCCCGCTCAGTGGCACGCCCTCGGACAAATCCAACGACGGCCTGTATATCGGACAAGTGTATCTCGGCTGGCATCCGGCCTCCTGGTATGAAATGACCGTCGGCAAAATGCCGATGCCGCTCTACACCACGCCCATGGTTTGGGACTCGGACATCAACCCCGAAGGCGCATTTGAGAAGATCAAGTTAAACTTGGACAATTTGGTACTGTTTGCGGACTTCGGCCATTTTGCCTATCAGGATCCCAATCCATCATCCGATCTCCCATCCGGTGACACGTTTCTGCTGGCCTGGCAGGTGGGAGCCAACGTGAAAATTGGGCGGAGCATGTCCTTCAAAATCGCGCCGATGATTTACAATTATACCGGCCAGGGCAACAGTCCGCTGCCCGGCACCACGCCCAATCCGATGAGTCCCAATTCGCCGTTTGTCGGACAACCCAGTCCCAACGGGCTGAACGGCCAATATAATCAAGCCGGCATCAACAACCTGTTTATTTTGGAAATTCCGGCGGAATTTAATTTCAAAATTGAGAAGACCCCGCTGGGCGACTTGCAGGCGCGGCTCTTTGGAGATTTCGCTTACAACATGGAAGGCGACGCGCGGGCGCAGGCCGCCTATCAAGCCCAACCCGGCGCGTTTCCAGGATCAAGCGGCGCGGCCACCGGGCAGAATATGGCGTATCAGGTGGGCTTTGGCCTCGGCAACACCGGTCCGGTTTATGGCCCAATGCAAGGCTTGGTTTACGGAACAACCTCAAAGAAAAAAACCTGGGAAGCGCGGGTTTATTGGCAGTATATCGAGCAATATGCCTTGGATGTGAATTTGATTGACTCCGATTTCTTTGAAGGCCGCGCCAATCTGCAGGGCGTTTATACATCCTTTGCCTACAGCATCACCGACGCAATCATCGGCACCATCCGCTATGGATATGCCAACCGCATCAACAACCGGCTCGGCACCGGCGGCAACAATTTGGACATCCCCGGAATCAATCCAATTGAAAATTACCAGTTGGTGCAACTGGACTTGACCTGGCGATTTTAAGACCAGGCAAAGTTGGTTGACGCGCATCGCCAAGAAGTAAAAAGCCCAAAGCAATGGAAAATGGGCAGAACGCCTAAGCGGATCGCACTTCCATCCGCCAGGTTCTATTTGTTATCTTCATGGCATGAACTGCATCGTCACCGCCGGACCGACGTTCGAGCCGCTGGACGACGTGCGCCGGCTCACGAATTTTTCCACAGGCCGGCTCGGCACGGAGTTGGCCAATTTTCTCACGGCGCGCGGACACAAGGTGACGCTGCTCATTGGCGAGACGGCGACTTACGCGGGCACCCGCAAGGCGATGCGGGTCAAAGAATTTTCCACCACGGCGGATTTGCGCGCAAAAATAAAATTGCTTTCCGACCGGAAGGTGGGCGCGATCTTTCACGCGGCAGCAGTCAGCGATTTTAAGTTTGGCGAAAAATTCACGCCAGACGCGGCGGGAAAATTGCAGCCGTTCAGGCCGACCAAAAAAATCTCCACGCGCTTCGGCAGCCTGTTTGTCGAGCTGGTGCCGACGCCGAAAATCATCACCGAACTGCGCGGGTGGTTTCCGACGGCCAAAATCGCGGGCTGGAAGTTTGAGGCGGGCGGCGGCCGGGCGGACGCATTGCGCGCCGCGAGAAGACAGATCATGGATTGCGCAACCGATGTTTGCGTGGCGAACGGGCCGGCTTATGGCAAAGGATTTAATCTGGTGACGGCAGACGGACAGAAACATTTTGCGGCGGCGGAAAAGCTGTTTGCCGCGCTCGAAGACAGAATGAAAAAGGAAGAAACCCGGCGACGGAAACGGCGGTAATTTCTTCATTCTGCCTTTTTCCTTTTTTCACGCTTCGAAATCTTTCAGTTGTTTCAATCCAATTTTCATCGGCAGCCAGCCGATGGCCAGGGACAGCAGGACAAAGCCGAGGATGCAGGCGGCGGCCCATCGGGAGTTGCCGTGCAACCCGCCGCCGCCCAGGACGAGCAGCGCCAGCGAGCCGATGATATAGACCGAACTCAGCACGAAACACAGCGTCCCGCCAAACCCGCTGACGATTTTGTTCGGATTGGTTTCCTTCACGTTCGGAAACAAAACGCCAAGGCCGGTGGCGAGGCCGTTGAGCGCGAAGGTCATCACCGTGATGACCGCGCCGAAAAAAGCGACGTCGTCCCACGGCATTTTCAGCAGGTAGCACGACAGCGTGACGAGACCGAGCGTCACCAAAAGCGAGGCGGAGCTGGCCAGCCAGAATTTGGTTTTGACGACGCGCGGCAGGCCGATCGGTGCCAGGCCGATGATCCACAGGCGCCGGCCTTCAAGGGAAAATTGCGGGAAAACAAAGCGCGTGGTGACCGAGGCGAGGTTGAAAGCGCACGCGCCGAGATTGAGAAACGCGACGGCGTGAATCCAAAACGGACTCGTGAGCTGGTGCGTGAAGTTGCGGAGGTTGATGATGTAGGCGCCGAGCAGGCCGAAAAACATCACCGACTGGCCCCATTGCGTGGTGTCGCGCCAGAACATGCGCAGGTCTTTCACGGCCAGCGCACGGGCGTCGGGCAGGAGGAACGGAACGTGTTCAAATACCCGTTCGAGGAAGCCCGGAGCGCGGGAGTTGATGAAAGCGCGGGAAAATGGGAATTTGAATCCGCCGCCGCCCCGGCTTTGCACCGCCGAAGCCGTGTTGTAAAAAATCTTTCCGAACCGGGTGAAAGCGATGCTGCCAAAGAACAGGGTGTGACTCAACAAAACCGCGGCAAAAAAAACCGAACCACCGATGATGCCTTCAGCCCATTGCAACACCGCCGACGAGAGCCAGTAGCTCGGCAGAAACGGAAACAGCGTGAAGCGCGTTTTGGCGAGCAGCCGGTCGAGCGCTTCCAGCGTGCGCTTGTCGAGCAAATCGTCATCCACCGGATTAGTCTTCCACCAGAACGCCACGAACGCCAACAACACCAAGGCCACCACCAGCAGCACCACTTGAAAACTTTTCCGGTCCAGATGCCGTCCGATGCCGATGGCCAGCGCCGCGCCCAGCACGCCGGGCAGGACAATGAAAAGCCCGATGAGCAATACAGTCAGCGGATAAAAATGCCACGGCACGCCCCGCACCAGTCCGAACGCGACGAGCAGCGGTGCAATCAAAAATAAAAAAGCCCACGACGCCAGAATGGTGGACTCGATGAATTTCCAGTTAAAAATGGTCTGCGCCGGAACTGGCAGCGTCAGCAGAAAGGCCGTCTCGCGGTTGCGAAACAGATTGCCGTAGGCGATCACTAGATTGCTCAACAGCAGCAGCGCGAACAGAAATGCGAACAGCGTGAACAGCAGCCGTTCCGTCAGCGCTGCGCCGAGGCCGGGAAACTTGGCGATGAACTTCATCCCGTGATAAAACAGCTCGAAGGCCAGCACGAGATAGCCCGCCACGAACAAACCGATGATGCCGGTGAGCAGCCGCGATTGTTGACGGACGGCCAGCAGCCGCCGCCAACTATGGACGGCATTCACCCGGAGCAACAAGATCAGCGGCGAGGATTTGATCAGGCTGGCGATTCTGGACACGCGATGAAAATAGCTTTCAGCGCCGCCGCCCGCAACAGGCGAAAAGCCGCTGGCTGGCCGCAATCAATGCATCCGGCGGATCATCCCTGTCCGGCTGGATCGTGAGTTACTTCGCCGGCAGGGGAGCTTCGGGAGGCGTGCCTGGATTCGGCGGCGAGGCGGGCAGCAGTTGCAAAATCTCCTGCTGCTGCTGATACCACTCGCGCAACGGCCGCGACAGCAGCGACACTTTGAAATCCTTGAAGTGCGCGATGTTCATCGCTTCCTCCACCTGCTTTTTCAACTGGCCGTTCAAATCACCCTTGGCGTCGTCGGCCCAGCCTTTGAACGAGCCGGTTCTTTCGTTGAGTGCCTTGGCGGCGGCCAGCCGCGTTTCGTGGTCATATTTGTATTCGGGCACCTCGACGTAGCTCTTGTCAATTCTGCCGGTGATGCGGTTGGTTTCGCTCTTGGCGGTGATGACGTATTTGGCGACTTCGATGATGCGCTGTTCCAGCTTGGCCACGATGTCTTCCTCGCCGAGCGCGCCGGCGGCTTCCGTGCCGAGATCGCGCGGCGCGTTTTCCAGTTTCAGGCAGATTTGTTTGACGAATTCCTTTTCCAATTCCTCAAAATACTTTTTGCCGCGCTGGACGATCAACTCGCGTTCTTCCTTCGTGAAGGAATATTTCTTGTCGTCGAGGCCGACGAACACCGCGTAGTTCGTGGAGACGAGCAGTTTCTCCAGCCGCGCGGTGAGGTTGCCGGCACTCAAGCGTTGGACGATGGGCATTCCGGCCGGCTCATCCTTTAAATCCAATTTATATTCCGCCGGCAACGCCGAGAACAGCGCGCGGTCCACGCCGCCGAGTTTCTAGATTTGCTGGTTCAGAAATTTCCAGTGCGCCTGTTGTCGTTCCTTGAGATTCATCTCGCCGATGTAATCGAACTGGTTTTCCACGCGCAGCGAACGCGTGTCGGCTTTAACCCAGATGAGCGCGTTGGCAAATTGTCCGGCGATTTCGTTGGCCGTGGCGGTGTAATTTAAAATGACCTGTTCCAGCGGAATGCGGTCGTGCGGATTTTGCGGCGCGCGGGCGGCGATGAATCTTTCAATGACATTGTTCGGCAGCAGGTCAATGATCTGCGCGGTTTCGGCGTAGGCGCTGACGACGGGTTCCGGGCCGTAATCAAACGTCCGCGCGTCGCCGTATTTCACGGTGTCTTCATCGGTGGCAAAAAGCACCTTGTTCGTGCACGCCTCGGCGCTGTCGTAATAACCCCAGGCAATCGCCGCGTGGTCGTGCGGCAGCACTGTCTTGAGCGTGCGCATTTGCCAGCCGATGAACACGCTGCCCTTGAAAATGGTGTATTCCATCACCGAGGTCGAGGCGAGCTTGTTCGTGTAGGCGTCGAGCGGTTTGCCCAGAAGATAAGCTTTGAACCAGTCATTGAGTTCCTTGGCCGTGAGCGTCGCGCCGAGGCTGCCGGCAAAATTATGTCGCAGGCCCATGATGTGCCCGACTTCGTGCGCCACCACTTCGCGGACGTAATCCTGCGCCACGCGCAGCACCGCCTCGTCGGTCAGCGCGTCGCTCGCCAGCAGTTCCTGCAAGCCGTGCGCCATTTGCGCCGCGAACTCGCGCGGATCCATTTCGCAGCAGGCCGCCGAGGCGAGGAATGGCACGCCCAATTGCGCCGGGGCTTTTTTGTCGTCCTTTTTCGACTCGGCGATTTCTTCCATCGCGCGCAGCAGCGCCCGCGCCCGCGCCCTGCCGAGATAGCTGAAGGCGCTGGTCATGTAAGCCTGGCCGTGCATGGATTCGCCGCTCAACGGATCGGCCAGCACGTCCGCGTAGGCAAAACCCGCGCGGTCCCACGGCACCCATTGCACGAGGTTGTCCTTCGCGTCCGGCGCGGTCACGCCCTCCGGCGCCTTCAGGGCCTTCACGACTTCCTTGCCGAAAACGGAGTTCCAATAAAGAATGCCGCCCTTCACCGCCTCCACAAACTCCGGCGGCGTATTGGCCGAATAATAAAACACCACCGGCTGCTTCAAATCAAACCGGTCAATCCGCGACGACACGCGGCCCGTGCCGGGTTCAAGCTGGCCTTCCGTCTCGAAAAATTTCGTATAGCGCGCATCCACCACGCTCGGCTCCTTGCCCGTGAAATTGCCCGGCAGATACGGCGTGATGAAATAACGCACCTCGTAACGCGATTCCACGTCCGCGTTCATTTCGCGGCTGCGCGCCTGCACGCTCTGGCGGATGATGAGCTGCCCGCCGTCCGCGCGCATTTCGAACACGCGGCTGTCCGGCACTTCCAGCACGCTGTCGCGCGACTCAAAATTCAGCGCGCCGCCGTCCGTCCACGACTGCGTGAACACGCGCCTCATGCCCTTGTTGAAATCAATCACCACCACGCCATTGCTCTCCTGGCGCACGATGGGAAAACTTGCCAGCAGCCGCCGCGCTGGCAAATCCGTCGTGACCACCAAGCCCTTGGTGGATTCATACATGTCCACGCCGTCGGGAAACAACTCAAACGACACAATCTTTCCCGCCAGCCCGTGGCTCGTCGGCGAATTCCCTTGCGGGATCAACGAAGCGCTGAACAAATAATCCTTGTCGAAACCGGTTTTGGGAATGGCGAGGAAAAACTGGTCAGCCACCTGCAACGCCGGCGCGACCGGTTTGTCGGCGGCGTGCAGCGTCGAGAAAAAGGGAGCCAGAAAGAATGCGGCTACGAAAAGCCGCGACCGGCTGGAGCAGCGAGAATTCATCCGCCAAAAATGCCGTCCGCGTCCGCTCCGGGCAAGCGCAAACCAATCACCAGCGAACCGGTCATCCAGAAAAACTTTGATGAACCATCCGGGCCTAGAGGCAAAGGCAGAATCAAGAATGAAGAAGGGAACCTGGCGCAATTGGACGCGGGACTTCTTTACAGTCTATGTGCGGCATGGGGTGAACAACCCATATCAAATTGTTCAAAAGCATGTCAACATCATGGTCATAACACCCAAAGTCGCTTTTTTGGCGCACTGTGTCGCGGCGCGTCAAATGATGAGGAATGGTGGGCACTACAGGATTCGAACCAGTCAAACGGGCAAGAAAATAAAGGGAATGCGAGGGGTGACGCACAAAGAGACGCACAAAAATTAGCCTCGTCCATTGCCGAAATAAAGCGAGTCATCATCGCTTGGCCTAAACTCGGCGAATCCCTCAAGGCCGCAATTCTGGCCATCATTGGCTCGGTAGCTTCTTCATCGGCTAACTCCACGGCAACGGATGGAGGTGCCGCATGAATCCATTCCCGGCCAACCATGAAATCAAAACAGCCAATCGCCAGCCGTCCACCACGCACGCGCGGTGGCGGCTGGCAGTGGCTTGTCAAAGATTCATATTCCGCCGCAGAGATCCGTGGCCACCGTCGAACTATTCGCCGGAGCCGGTTTCATGCGCGTCAGTTTGGCAGCCTCCGACCTGTTGACCCCAAAACCGAAACCACCTGAGCGTGGCGAGATTGATCATTTCAGCGATGCCTCACGCCGGCGCATGATGGATTATCTGGCGAAGGTGGATTACTCGCAAATCCCCATCTGGCTCGACCTCACCTACCCGGACATTTTCCCGGAAGACAACAAGCGGTGGAAACGGGATTGGGAAATTTTTGTGAAACGCCTCGTCCGTCGTTGGCCGGAAGCCAGCGGGTTCTGGAAGCTCGAATTTAAACCGCGCCTCAGTGGGGTCAACAAAGGCAAACTGGCACCACATTACCACGCGCTGGTGTTCCATGTGCCGTGGTTGTTTCCGTTCCAGCCGGAGCGCGCCAAAAATTATCGGCTGGTGTTCACCACGGAACACGATTGGGAAACCGGTGAAGCGCGTGAGGAATGTATCACGCAAGTTTTAGCGGATGGGGTTCACGTCACGGACAAGTGGGGCCTACAGGATGACTTCCGCCATTGGGTGGCACGCAACTGGTATGAAGTGGTCAATTCCCAGGACAAAAGACATTTCAAGGCGGGCACCAGTGTCTCGCATCTGAGAACCCGGCAAGGTGGCTTCCGCTACGCCAGCAAACGATACGTTGCCAAGAAAGAGGAGGTGAAGTTGCTGAACCTCAAGCCCGGCCGCTTTTGGGGCGTGTTCAACCGGAAGCAGTTGCCGCTGGGTCAACGCCAAAGCTACCGGTTGGCCAAACAACAGGCGGTGCAACTTCGCCGTTTCATTCGGCGGTATCGGCGGGCGAACACGCCACCGAAACAACGGCGGTGGCTGCGCAGGGGATCGGCCTCGAACGCGGCCAAAGGCTTTTCGGTGAAGCTCTATTGCAAAGCGGATTTCTGGATTGAGCGTTTGCCCCGGCTGCTGGGTCCGCTGCCGGAACCGTATGTGGGTGTCAGCGAGCGGTCAAAACCGGCCAGTCGAGAGCGAATGAAAACCAGCCACT
>VFSW01013778.1_pt1 | contig 11221 bp, 9 predicted proteins | sample 5358111 | NCBI WGS metagenome assembly VFSW01 (sample SAMN11554181, study PRJNA540505) | mine drainage metagenome | isolation source: sediment from site ElyBrook_90M | place: USA: Ely Copper Mine, Vershire, VT | collected 2017
TTACGCTGGGCCTCGCGAGCGGCAAAACCATCACCTCGGTAGTGAGCTACGAAATCGCGCAGAAAATCGGCCTCGCCACCGGCATGACGGTATGCGCGCTGTTCAGCGCGTCGAGCATTATCCTCGCGCTTGTGCAGTGATTTTGCGTGAGCACATTGCTGCGACCCGTCAGCGGCGGTTAGCCTGTGTCGATTGTGCCGACACCCGATTAAACCTGAGCACATGCACCCGCACATTTTTTGGCATGACGAACCGCAAAACCAATGTCCGGGTCGGATTTTCAAGAAGAGTCAGGAACGGCAAGGAATAGGGGCTTGGTGATGGGCACTATCGAACACGGGCTGGAAGGCTTATGGATTCAGGCGTAATGTTTTTTGGATGCGGAATGTACCAACAAATGTACCAACTAACCGCTGTATGTCAAGTCTTCTCAGGCACCCGTATGGGAACCCTCAATGGGCTATCATTTATCCGCTATATATGTGTTGAGAAGTTCAACTTGCGACTGTAATGTTCGTTGAATCCCGGCATGGTTGGTGGCAAAACTTTCATTGAATTTTTTGATAAATTCAAAAATTGCAAAAGTTGGTACTTGTACCATCATCACCACATCTTGAGTGATCTCGGTCGGATCAAGGCTTGGTTTTTGTTGCACAAATGTGATCTTTGTTGTAGGAAAACCCAAAATTATTGGACCAAACCCATCAGATGCAACTGCGCGCGAATCCTTAGGAAAGGAAACAGTAATGTTTGCTCCATTTTCGGAAAATTTCAGATCAGACATTTACACTCTCCAAATTCTTATATCTTTGACTCACTTCAATGGGTTCAAACCATGTTTGCCCCAATGTCTTAGGATCGCCTTGATGATCAAATTCTTCATCATACGATGATGGCTGTAATTCTTTTGTTTCAAGCGTATCTGACATTGCAACAAACCTGCTGAAGGGCATGAATTCTGCCCACAACGCAACATCGAATTTCTTGGCAATTTTGTTTAACACAGTAAAAGTGTATTTACCATATTCAGCATCTTCCAGCCTGGCGACGGCACTTTGCTGAGTACCGATAAATTTTGCAAACTGCCTCTGTGTCAAGCCATGTTTTTCACGCAGCATCCTGATCTGCAATGACAGACGGTTGGAATAATTGGCCTGAACCATTGCATGCCGATATTCCTTGTTGGCCATTTTTCGGTGCAGAACCCGACGGTTACGCAATTTCAACGGGTTTGATCCGCCCATTACCTCGTTCAATTGACTGGCGGCGTTCACCACATAAATCACAGTAATTTGGTGGCTCGTATCGCTCTTTGTGGGTTGACCAGACAAGAATAGTGAACTGGGCATTGGTGGGGCCGAAATACCCAAGGGGCCGTTGCTGTTTATTATTTGCCTTAAATCTGATTTCCCAGATTTTTGAACATCCAGCATCTCGTTCATCTTTCAACCTTTTTGCGTAGGGGTTTTGTGGCGGACTTTCCCAAAAGTGCTGAGGGATCACCTGCAAATACCGCATTCTTTCATCACATTTAGCCTGTCCTGCTGCGTCAAGCTTCTGATAATGTGCATCAAATTCAGATTCATTTTTTCCTAGATCGACCCAAGAGAAAAACCGCCAAAATATTTTATCACAATTTTGTGATTTTTCATCAACTGTTCCAGACATTTTCTGAATTGACCTCACATCGGGCAAGCTATCAGACAAAATTCGTTTTTTCTTTCTCGACATGCCTCTCAACCGAATTCACTTAATTTGAATTGTTTATAAGCATAGTACCGCCCTACACAAACACCTATTCCTGCATCACGCAACAAATACAGTATCAAATTCCAGCCAGCCATATGACGATGTCTGCATAACATAATGCCCACTCTTATATCTTGTCATGGCCACTGCCACATTCGCATTACGTATTGCCGATCTGTCCAAGCAAATTGGAAGAACTCTTTCTTGTCCGGCACGGCAACCACGCCAAATTTGCCGGGAGGATTTGCCTACTAGGCACAATCACAAAGGGCACCAATCACATCGCGCAGTGCGGCGTCTAAGCGCTATCGAACATGAGCTGAAATGCGCGCCGATGCAGGTTTTATGTTTGTTTGATGCAAAATACATCAACAAATGTACTAACACCATTGCTATCTCACTCAAGCCGCATAAACACTTCGCCCTTCGCCTTGATAACTCTGGTACACATGCTCGAATACCGCTGAGCATTTCGATTCGTAGATTTCCTTGGAGTACGCGCGTGGCAGGCCGACATCGAGGGCATTTTCGATCTCGATTTTTACCCGAGCGCGGGTAGTTACCCGCTGCCGCCAGCCCAGCACAAGCAATTTGCGCAGTTTTTCCAGCAGTTGGCGTGCGATCTTTTTGACTTCTTCGCGCTCGTCTGTAGTGAGTGCCGGCGCGGGGCGGGTGAGGATGTCAAAGATGGTTTGTTCTTCTTCGCTCATGTGCTCCCGCACATGGCGGGTTTGTTCTTCGGAGAGCAGAGCGGTGAGGGCGAGCAGTTCCTTGAAGGTGTCTTCGATATTGCGGCTGCCGGTGTTGTAGGCTTCGATCAGCTCCTGGAATTTGTTCAGGTAATCCGCCCGTGTCGGGTTAAGTTGCACCATGCGTTCCAGTTGCGCGCGCACGGCGGCTTTCAATCGCTCGACATCGGTATTGCTGGGCTTTTTGTCTTCAAAGCGTTTGCGCAAGGCTTCGAAGTTGATTTTGGACAGGTCGATCTGTCCATAGCCGGCCTGCGGCTGGTGGATTTGGAAAGGTTCGGCGGCGATGGATTCATCCAGCAGGGTCTGAATGCCTTGCATGATGTGCGAGATGTCTGGCGGTTCGGTCACGTTGCGGATGCATATGGCGATGGCAGCCAGGCAAGCGCAGCGATGTGCGAATTCGATGGCCACCGGGTCTGGCTTCACGGCGCAATACAGGCTGTTCACCAGGGATTCCAGTGCGAGGAAATCGCGTTGGGTGGTTTCCGGCGCCATCAATTTGTCCGCTGCGGTCTGAATGGCCTGCGCTTGAATAAAGTTGGCAGCAGGCAGGTTTTCCAGTTCGGCCAGTGCAACGCCATGTTCCAGGCAATAAACATTTGCATCGTTGATGGCATAGCGCAGCTCGTCCGCCAACGCTTTCTTATCGCGCACCGGCATTGCGCCACCCGCGCCGCTGCCGTAGATCGCCAGTGCCTTTTCCAGTGAGGCGAAGACATTGGCGTAATCGACGATCAAACCGCTGTGTTTGCCGGGAAATACGCGGTTGGCGCGGGCGATGGTTTGCATCAGCGTGTGGTTGCGCATGGGCTTGTCGAGATAAATGGTCGAACAACTGGGCGCATCGAAACCGGTCAGCCACATCGCACAGACGAACACCAGCCGCAGCGGGTCGCTGGTGTCCTTGAACTTTTCATCCAGCTTTTCATCGTTCATGCGTTTGCGGTGGGGTACGATGTCAATGCCCCGTCCAGCCATCTGTTCGATTTCATTCTGCCCCGGTGATACCACCACGGCCATATCGGTTGTGTCGTCCGCCGGCCAGTATTTGCTCACCTTGTCATACATGCGCAGTGCGGTGGCTTTGTCGATGGACACCACCATCGCCTTGCCTTGAAAGCCACGCCCGAGGAAATGTTTCACGATGTCTTGCGCCACCGTTTCCAGCCGCTCGTCGCGGGTGATGAGGTGGTATTGCCGCCCCAGTTCACGTTCGAGTGTTTTCTCGGCCTCGTCGGAAAGGTCTGCGTTCTCGATCAAGGCATAAATCTCATCGTTCAGGTCGGGATTTTCGAGGTGTAATTCGGGCGTGCGATTCTCATAGAACAGCGGCACCGTCGCGCCGTCTTCGACGGACTGCTGGAAGTCATAAATGGAAACGTAATCGCCAAACACCTCGCGCGTGCGCTCCTCACCCGCAATCAGCGGCGTGCCGGTGAAGGCGACGAACAGGGCATTGGGCAATGCTGCGCGCATATTCATTGCCAGGGTGTCATATTGGCTGCGATGCGCTTCGTCAGTCAGCACAATCACATCGCGCCGATCACACAGCATTTCAGCGGTCTGAAACTTGTGGATCAGCGTGAACACATAGCGGTTGTTGCCGGAGAGCAGTTCGCGCAATTGCGCGCCGCTTTGCGCATGGCAAGCCGTGGCATCGCTGACTGCGCTGCAAGCGGCAAAGGTCTTGGCGATTTGTTCATCCAGTTCCACCCGGTCGGTTACGACAACAAATGTCCAGTTACCCGGCACTTTGCGCAACACCTTTTGCGCGAAAAAAACCATAGAAAAGCTCTTGCCGGAACCCTGCGTCTGCCAGAACACGCCGCCGCGTCCGTGTCCTTGCGCGCGCGCCTGCAACATGGCGCGGATAGCGTTATTCACACCGATGAACTGGTGATTTTGTCCAATGATCTTGGCCAGCCCGCTCTTGTGCTCGGAAAACAGTGTGTAGTTTTCCACCATGTCCAATAAGCGTACCGGGGCGCACAAGCCGCGCAACATCACTTCCAGCGAAACCCGGCGCGGTTCGTTTTCGCTCTCGATGCGTTTCCATTCAAAGAAGCGTTCCCAATCGGCAGTCAGCGAACCAACCCGGCTGTCCGTGCCATTGGAAGCGATCAGCAAGGCATTCGACCAGAACAAGGCCGGAACACCGTTCAGGGTATGCTTGTAACTGGTGAGGTTGCCATCGAAGGCTTGCTTTGCCGGTACACCCGGCTTCTTCAGCTCAATTACCACCCAGGGCAAACCATTCACAAAACCGATTAAATCCGGGCGGCAGGTGTAGAGCTGGCCGACGATAGTCATCTGGCTTGCCAGCAGAAAATCATTGGCAGCCGGGTTGTCCCAATCCACCACCCGTACCCGCTCGATTTTCACGCCGCCCTTTGCCAGATCAGGCACAGAGACTTTGACCCCATCGCGCATTAAAGCCCACAATTCGCGGTTGGCGGCGGCAAGCGTCATCGCAGAACGGTCGCGCGACAATTCATCAATGGCCGCCTGGATGGCTGCTGCAGGCAAGGCAGCGTTAAGTCTCGCCAATACATTGCGCAAGCGCGTGGTCAGCACCACCTCGGATTTGGTCTCGCGACCCAGGGTGCCAGTTGCCCCCCATCACTTCTTCCGAGGCAACGAGCGTATCCCAGCCCAGCTCGGCAAAAAGCTGGATGGCGGGTTGTTCGACGAGGCTATCCTCGGTGTAGCTCATTAATCTCGGTCTCCAACTTTTGCAAACTCATCCTGATTTCGCTGAAACTGGGGTAATGCCCGAAAATCATGTTGCGCATCTGCGCGTAATCCCTTTCAACGGCGAGTACATGCCTTGTTGGTGATAACTTGAATGTGCCCGGCTTTGCTTCATCGTAACGTGCCCAGCCACGCGGATAGAATCGTTGCTTGAATGCAACCACATCTTCAAGCAACGCAAGGTCAGCCAAGGCCACTCGTTTAACGGGCGCATTGGCCATCGTGACCAGATCGTAATAGTGGCGTGAATAGCGTGGTGGCAGGGGGCTATCCTCAGGGCGGTGGGCTTCGTGATGCAGAATCGTTGCCTTTTCCCAAAAGGTGCGTTCAGCGCGGATGGCCTGTACAGCGCAATCCGCCTGCCTGAAAACTTGCGGGAACTCCTCGGCCGCATAAGACTTGATACGATAATGATCATACGGCATCCACGCCGCAAGCGGCCCGATTTCAAGCCTAACTTCTGGTCGCAGGTAAGCATCTGAAAAAGCAGCCGGGTAATGAATATTTAAAGTAAGGGGGTCGTCAGCAGCCGGTTCACAACGGCAGATTGGGTCAGTTGCTTGGGAAATCATCGCCAGCAATTCACTGCCGATAAAATCCGCCGCTTTGGCGTCGATTGCATTTTTCAATGCCGCTTGTTTCGTAGCCGAGCGCTCCGCCAGTGGATCGTCTTCACCAACCACCATGCGCCAATCCAGGATCAGGTCAATATCCTCGGAAAACCGCTCAATCAAATTAAACACTTTGGACAAACTGGTGCCACCCTTGAACATCAACAGACGGGACAGTTGAGGATGTGAAAATAACCTGCCCAACGTCCAGCATACCCAAAAATCTTTCTCCACGATAGCGGGCGTCAAATTCTTGCGTGCGGCGGTTTCGGAAAACAGTTGGCGGCGTTCAGCAGGGGAAAGACGGGCTACAGTATCCATCAGCCATGCTCCCCACAAATCCGCTTGATCGTTTCATATACCCAGCCTGTTGCCGTCACGGTGTCTTTCAGCACGCGCTTGCAGGATGTTTCATCGAACTGTTTGCGCAACGTGGTAATTACCGTTTCGTTCACATGTTCTTGTCCAAGCGCTTTCAGTGCCTGTACGATCAACCCGCTCTCGCGGTATTTGAAGCCGACATCCTTCAACGCCGTTTTCTTGAATTCCAGCGTGTAATTGCCGATGTCGTACTGGCGGTTCGGCCCGTCGGAGAGATACACCAGTCGACCGGGCACCTGTGTGGACAGCCCCAGCAGATTCAACGCAGCATCACCGGAAGGTTGGATGCGCCAGTTGAACTTGCGCGCGAATGCCTGCGCCACTTGGTCAAAATCCGGGCTGAGCTCCTGCTGTAACAGCTCGCTGAATTTTGGGTAGTCGTAAATGCCCCGGTAGACGCGGCGGATTTTGCCCTCGCGGCACAGTTCAGAAAGCGCACCATCAATCTGGCCACGGTTGAAGTCCTCTATGAAATCATTCGGCGAGAACGCCCAACCCCTGCCGTGGCCATATATCCTGAAAATTGCTTTTTTATTAATGGATTGCATGGCTAATATATTAGCAGTTATCCCAGATAAAGTTACTAGTTTTTCTGGGGAAACAAACAGCAAAAAAACCTGAAATCCATCTTGCACAAAGCAGGAGTGATTTATGCAGTATCAGTTAATCGGTTCCAGGATCAAACCGCGTTGCCCATCTTCGCGAAATGCGGAGGCATCAAAACCATCCACCAGTTTAATAGCGCTCACACGCATCTCCCCAGCGATACGCATTTGTTCGCAGTATTTGACAGGGTGGATGCATCTTCAGTCAGGATAAATGGTATGGATTCATGAGCTGCTTGCGCCATCAGCTTGACGTCATCGCGCACCACTGCGCGGTTGTCGCTGCTGTCGCGGTTGAGCGCATTCCACAGACGAGCCGCTTCAATTGAATGCGGGATATTGAAAGGAAGCGTGCGGAAGTTTTTGATGGGCAGATCAGTGACGGGTTGTTTGATGGCAAATTCGGACGCAGCAATCGCTGAAAATACATCGGTATTTGCTGTTCCAGCATCAATCGGTAATAGTGTGCCGCGACAGGGTGGTTGGGGCGGGTGGAATTGACCAGCATAATCAGGAAACTCGTATCCAGCAATACGGCAGCAGCCAATTTCAACCGCCTCTCAAATTATCTAACCAAAGAGACGCTTCCTCAATGCCTGCCCAAGCCCGCGTCCCGCGTTCAACCATGAGTTTGAACGCGTCATCATCATAACTTGGCTGATGGTGTTCGAATGCCAGCAGCCGTAGATTGCGCAACTCGCCGGAAATCAGGTTCTCTTCTGCCGTGACATGCAACAAGGCCATGCGATAAACCAGATTGTTTTTTTCTTGTGCAATTAGGTTCTGGGGTGTTTCAACAAGCACAGACTTGCCATTTTCCAGCTCCAGATGCACATTGGCTTTGGTTTTACCCCCCCAGTCAACGATCTTGCCATGCAGGTATTTTTCGACATTTACCCATGCGTCATCGGTCAAGTGGTAATTCGTTGATTTGTCCACAGCAAAAAGAGGGGTTTTGTTGGCTGTTTGAACCACATAACGCCGGTTAGGGTTCTGTCGGGCCAAGGCTTGCCACCGTTCGATCACCCCTGCCCGTTTGAGGTCAAGCTGGCTCAAAGCATCCGGCGATTGAATCCGTCCCAAGTCCGTCCACAGCGATAATGCAGAAAGCAGTCCCGTTACAACAAGCGCAAACGAACCTTCTTCGATCGCAACTTGAACCTGCATGGTGTCAACATCCCGCTTGGAACCGCGCAGAAATTCGCTTACATCTTTCTGGAACTCGCCCAACAACGCCAGTGGCACATGCGCAGGAGTGACCTCCACATCCTGAATGCGGTCACTTACAGCGAAACGTAATTCGTTGCTCGGTTCCATGGTTGATGCTTTATCTAACGCGCATGATTTACATCAGTGCATTTTATGCTGAATATTCAGGGTTGTCTGTAGGCAGGTTCACCTGCCCTGATAGCAGGCGCGGCAGCAGCAGGTCACGGGTGCGGCGGAGGTTGGCGGTTTGGCGTTGGAGTGTGGTTGCATGTTGCTCAAACATATCGCTGAACTTACAAAACTTAGCGAGCAGGTCAGCGGGCGGAACAAGCAACTTCAGTGTGTAGGCTTGATTGCGGCTTAGTCCTGGAACAGCGGCATCGCTGTTGATGAAGTTCAGAGTTGGCAAGACATAGAACAAGAATCGCAACGGCAGTGACGAAGTCACAAAATAGGCGGTGTCAATGACGTAGAAACTGTCGTCGCACCAGAAGACGCTGCCGATATTTCCCTTCCGCCCAACAATGATGCCCGGTCCTTTGACCAAGGCCGTATCGTGAGTACCAACAACGCCACTGGAACCAAATACTGGATACTCACCCCCGCACCGATCTTCTTTCTTGAGAGCCTTGCCATACTTTAATTCCAAAACATCGCCGAATTTCTTCACCTCCCACCCCTGCGGAATCTGCCCAAGCGGTGAATCGACGAGCGGCGCGGATTCATGGCCGGGGTAGCGGTAGTGGACGAACCATTCGCGGTAGAGGCTGCGCGCCATGTCTTCCAGGATGCGGATGCGCCGCTGGTTGTTTTCGATCAGATCGTCGTAGGAGGAAAGGATGCCTGCGATGCGGCGTTGGATGGGGAGAGAAGGAAGCGGGATTTCAATCAGTCGCAGATTAGACTGCGATAATTTCGGCTGCGCCGCCCCAGTGACAAAAGGTTTAATATTTGCATTGTTCAGACAAGCCAGCAGAAACCTATCATCGGCAACATCTGGCTTCGCGCGCAAAATATGCGCGTGGTTATTTACCCAAAACTTCCCGTCGGCGAAAAGCGCAAGCGGAAGTTTTTTGCTGTTCAAGTTCTCACCATCTTCCGCAACGAGGATGTAACGCCCGTCAAAAACATAACCGTCTATATGGTCTATAACTCCTTGTGCGCCATAGTAAGGATACTGACCTTGCCGTGCTTGTCGTTCTCTGCTGTTGAGTGGAATGCGCTTGTGGTCAAACAGATCAATGACATCACCAAGATTTGCGGTTCCCCAATGACTACACTCGATGACAACTGTCATCATGCCTCCAGAATCTCAGCGACATTTTGCGCAATGGTCTGCTCCAGTTCTCGCGCCTGTGCATTCAGCACTTCCAGTTCCTCATTCAGCGCCTCCAGCTTTTCCTTGAAATCTTCGTCGCTAACTTCTTCGCCTGCGGCGACACCGACATAACGCCCAGGGTTGAGGCTCCAGCCCTGTGCTTCGATTTCGGCAAGAGTGGCGGCTTTGCACAGTCCGGCGATGTCGGCATAGCTGGGCTGATTACCAAATACTGCTTTCAGCCTGGCTTCAGCTTCTACGCCGCCCAAGGTGTGGTCTGGCGCTTCGCCTCGATACAGGCGCACGATATTGGCGATGAAGCCGATTTGCGCGTCAGCCCAGTCGCGGTGGGCGCGGTCGATCTGACGGTAAATGTGGCGTGCATCAATGAACAGGATAGTGTCGGCGCGCGTTGTGCCTTGCTTGCCTCTGTCGAGAAACCACAGGGTGCAGGGCAGCGTGACGGTGTAGAACATGTTGGGGCCGACGGCGACCATCACGTCCACCGCGCGGGCTTCGATCAACTGTTTGCGGATGTCCTGTTCACTGCTGCGTGCATCGGAAGCGGAATTGGCCATGACGAAACCAGCGCGGCCAGTCTCATTCAGGCTGGAATAGAACAACTGTATCCACAGCATATTAGCGTTGTCGGTGCGTGGCACGCCGAAGGGATAACGGCGGCCTACGCCGATATCCGAGGCCAGTCTGTCTTTGTCTACGGCATTAACATTGAACGGCGGATTGGCGAGGACGAAATCGAATTTGCCGACTGCTTCGTGCGGGTCGTCGTAATAACTATTGATATGACCACCGTGGCGGATGTCTCCCTCCAGGCCGTGAATGGCGAGGTTCATACGCGCCAGGCGTCCGGTGTCGTCGGTCTTCTCCACGCCATGAATGAACAGTTCATCGGCGGCATTTTTCTGGTGCTCGGCGACAAAGCGCGCGCTCTGCACGAACATGCCGCCGGAACCGCAGGCAGGGTCGAGGATGCGTCCGTGGAACGGTGCTATCACTTCGACCAGCAGCCGCACGATGGCGCTGGGTGTATAAAACTCGCCACCCTTAGAACCTTCGGTGCGGGCGAATTCGCCGAGGAAGTATTCATAGATGCGACCGAAGGCGTCAAAATCGAGACTGACGGGAATCTCGGAAACTTTCTTCAAGATGTCCTTGAGCAAGGTGCTGGTGAAAATCTGATAAGTGCGCGGCAGTACGCCTGCCAGTTGCGGATTGTGCTTTTCGATTTCCGCCATCGCCTCATTGATGGCTTGTCCGATATTCGCACCTTCCGGCAGGCCCAGCAAAAAATTGAAGCGAGCGGCTTGCGGTAGAAAGATCACACCTTCGGCATGGTAAGCAGCTGGCTCATTCACACGTGAAGAAGTGCGCCGGGAAGACTCCCCGGCGGCAGCCAGTTGCTCGTAATGTTGCGCAAAACGGGTTTCGGCAAACAGCAGGAAGATAAGGCCAAGCACCGGCGCGGAATACTGTGCCGCCGTCAGACCCGAATTGGCACGGAATTGGTCGGCGGCATTCCATAGCCGTTTTTCCAGTGCATCGTTGGCAAGGTCTTTTTCAGACGGGGCAATCCAAAGCATTCGTGGTTCCTGTGCGTGTATTTATTGTTGCCAAATATTAACACAGACGGCTACTCGTACCCTTGATTCTGCCAGAAGTGCTGGCCCAGTACGGTCTCAATAACAGGCTGATTACAGCAACCGTTTCGACTCGGTATCGGCGGAGTTGCGGCGAAAGCAAAGAGTCAGGAACAGGCAGGAATGGTGTCTTGGTGGTGATGGGCGGGATCGAACCGCCGACCTATGGGTTATGAATCCATCGCTC
>VFSW01013779.1_pt1 | contig 11221 bp, 5 predicted proteins | sample 5358111 | NCBI WGS metagenome assembly VFSW01 (sample SAMN11554181, study PRJNA540505) | mine drainage metagenome | isolation source: sediment from site ElyBrook_90M | place: USA: Ely Copper Mine, Vershire, VT | collected 2017
TTCATATCGATTCGGTCTCGGGTGAGCATTTTTCTATAACGAACACGGATTCAGGGATAAGAAATTTCCGGAGACGCGTATTATTTTCAGTGATACGGAAAAATCCAATTGGGCCTGGGATGATGCGGCACAATCCTTTTACTGGCATCGTTTCTTTCACCACCAACCCGATCTCAATTTTAATAATCCCCGGGTGGTGAAAGAGGTCATCAAACTGATGCGCTTCTGGTTGGATCTGGGGGTGGACGGCTTGCGTCTGGATGCCATTCCCTATTTGTGCGTCGCTGAAGGCACACAGAACGAAAATCTGCCGGCGACCCATGTGGTCATCAAAGAGATGCGGCGGGTGCTCGATGCCCATTATACCAACCGCATCTTTCTGGCTGAAGTCAATCAGTGGCCGGAGGATGTGCGCGACTACTTCAGTGACGGTGACGAATGTCACATGGCCTATCATTTTCCCCTCATGCCGAGAATGTACATTGCCATCGCCCAGGAAGATCGTCATCCCATCGTCGATATCATCCGCCAAATCCCGAATATTCCGGAAACCTGTCAATGGACCATTTTTCTGCGGAATCACGACGAACTGACCCTGGAAATGGTCACGGACAAGGAACGGGACTATATGTACCAGACGTACATCAGCGATTCCCATGCGCGCCTGAATATCGGCATTCGTTCCCGCCTGGCGCCCCTGATGGGGAATGAAATGGACAAAATCAAGCTGATGAACAATTTGTTGCTGTCCATGCCCGGCTCCCCGTGCATCTATTACGGCGATGAAATTGGCATGGGAGACAATTTTTTCCTGGGGGACCGGAATGGCCTGCGCACCCCCATGCAATGGAACCCGGATCGCAATGCCGGGTTCTCCCACGCCGATCCCCAGCGTCTCTATCTGCCCCCCATCATGGACCTGGAGTATGGCTTCGGAACCGTCAACGTGGAGGCCCAGTTGCGCGAGCGGGGATCCCTCCTGAACTGGATGCGGCGGGTGCTGATCGTGCGCAAAAACCATCGGGCATTTGGGCGCGGAGCACTGATCTTTTTTCATCCCGTCAATCGCAAGATACTGGCGTATTTGCGCTCCTACGAGAACGATATTATTTTGTGCGTCAGCAACCTGTCGCGTAATGCCCAAGCCGTCGAACTCGATCTGTCGACCTATGAGGGCTATATCCCGGTGGAACTCATGGGACGGTCGGTGTTTCCTCCCATTGGCCAGTTGCCCTACCTCCTCACCTTGCCCGGACATAATTATTACTGGTTCCTCCTGACCAAAGATGAAGCGGTGGCGATGGCCCATGAGGAACATATCCTGACCGAGGAATTGCCCACACTGGTCTTGTTCAAAGGGTTGCAGAGTTTCTTTAGCGAGCGCGTTGAACACGGACATATTGCCATGGCAGATACGGTTCGCGCCCAACTCGAAGAAGACATCCTGCCGCACTTTGTGGAAACGCAACGTTGGTTTGGAGCCAAGGGCGAAGGCGTGCGGCGGGTGGCGATCCAGGATTATGCGGCGTGGGGAGGAACAGAATCGCCGTGTCTGATCAGCCTGTTTCGCATCGAAGGCACTGCCACGGAACCGCTGGTGTATTTTATCCCCCTCTCCCTGGCATGGGAAAATGACGATGAGGAACGTTACCACGCCATGATACCCGCCACCGTCGCCAAGGTGCGCCACCAGGCCAGGGTGGGCATTCTCGGTGATGCCTTTGGCGATGCGGCATTCTGCCGCTCCATGGTGCAAGCCATGGGGGCGCAACAAACCCTGCCGTGTCAGCAAGGCAGCATCCGTTTCTCCACGACCGAGGCTTTCGCACTCCTCACCCTGGGAACCACGGCGGAGATGACGGTGCGGCAGCCCAGTACCCAGGGCAGCAATACCGTGGTGGTGCTGAATGAGCAACTCTTTCTGAAAGGCTATCGGCATCTGCAAATCGGCATCCAACCCGAATTTGACATCGGACGATTTTTAACCGATGTGGCCCATTTCCCCCATACCATCCCCGTCCTCGGCATCATCGAATATCACGGCAACCAAGGCGACCTCCTGACCCTGGCCTTGTTACAAGGCTATATTGAAAACCAGGGAGACTGTTGGAGCTATACGCTGGATTACCTGGAACGCTTCGTGGAAGACCTGCGCACAGTGGTCGCCCCAGTGGAACCCACGGTGCAGGACGAGCACAGTGCTTTTCTGGTATTGATGCGCACCCTCGGTCAGCGCACCGGGGAACTGCACAATGCCCTGGGCATGGTGACGGGAGATCCGGCGTTCGACCCCGAACCGATTACAGCCAAGGATCTTGCCGGCTGGGTAGCGCAGTTGCAAGGCGAAGCCAAGGCCACCCTGAATCTGCTGGAACTCCATGCAGAGAGTTTGTCAGGCCCGGCCCAAGCCGCAGCCAACACGTTGCTCCCACGGCGAGCCGCCCTGACGGAGCGGATTCAGGCCTGTGGGGGGGAACCCATGAAAGCGGTCAAAACCCGGTACCACGGCGATTTGCATTTGGGACAGGTCCTCCTCGCCCAGAATGATGTCATGTTCATCGATTTTGAGGGCGAACCCGCCCGCCCCCTCGCCGAGCGCCTCCACAAACACTCGCCTTTGCGGGACGTGGCCGGCATGCTGCGCTCCTTTGACTACGCCGCCCATACGGCACTGGTGAAAGTCACGGCCGATCGTCCCGAAGATATGGCGCTGATCGACCACGCCCTCAATGACTGGGAAGGGCAAACCGGACGGGTTTTTCTGGCCGCGTACGATGAGGCCTATCACGATTCCACGCTGTTTTCCGAACAAGCCTCCACCCACGGCTTGCTGGATCTGTTTTTGCTGGAAAAGGCACTCTATGAAGTCCGTTATGAACTGGAAAATCGTCCAGACTGGGTGATTATTCCCTTGCTTGGCATCCTTTCCCTCCTCCCTGCAGACCCGCCACCGCCATAAATGATGAGGAGACTGTGCCCAGGAAGGAACCCGAATATCTACCGTGAGAACGCGCCATGAACAAAGTCATATCTACCATCTGGCCAGGCCGACCCTATCCACGCGGCGCCCATTGGGATGGCGATGGGGTAAATTTTGCGCTGTTTTCCGAGCATGCAGATAAGGTTGAGCTGTGCCTGTTCGATGCCAGCGGGAAGCACGAGATCCAGCGCATCGAACTCAAGGATCGCAGTGATTATGTGTGGCACTGTTATCTGCCCGAACTGCGTCCCGGCGCCCTGTATGGAGTCAGGGTGTACGGACCCTATCGTCCCCAGGAAGGTCATCGGTTCAATCCCCATAAACTGCTGATCGAACCCTATGCCAAGGATATCGTCGGTCCTCTCGTGTGGAATGATGCCCATTTTGGTTACCACATCGGCAGTCCGCAGGAAGATCTTTCCTTCAGTCGCCGCGACAACGCCTGCTTCATGCCCAAGTGCCGGGTCATCGATCCGACCTTCAACTGGGGAACGGATCAATCACCGGACATTCAATGGCAGAACATGGTGATTTATGAGATACATGTCAAAGGATTTACCATGCAGCATCCAGACATTCCCGAGCAGTTTCGCGGAACCTACACCGGGTTATCCATGGCACCGCCCATCGACCATCTCAAACGATTGGGCATCACGACGGTGGAGTTGATGCCCGTCCACACGTTCTTCGATGATCGCCTCCTGGTGGAAAAGGGCATGCGCAATTACTGGGGCTACAATTCCATCGGCTTCCTGGCCCCGGATTCACGGTATTCGGCCAGCGGCTCCATCAACGAATTTAAAACGCTGGTGAAGACCCTCCATAAAGCAGGCATAGAAGTCATTCTGGATGTGGTCTACAACCACACCGTCGAAGGAAATCAGATGGGACCCACCCTGTCTTTCCGTGGCATCGACAATGTGTCCTATTATCGCCTGGTGGCCGATGACCCGCGTTACTACATGGATTACACCGGCTGTGGCAACACCCTGGACATGCAACAATCCTGTGTCCTCCAGCTGATCATGGACAGCCTGCGCTACTGGGTGCTGGAGATGCATGTGGATGGTTTCCGCTTCGATCTGGCTTCGGCTCTGGCCAGGGAGTTGCATGCCGTCAACCAGTTGGGAACCTTCTTCGACACCATCCGTCAGGATCCGGTGCTGAGTACCATCAAACTGATTGCCGAACCCTGGGATCTGGGGGAAGGGGGCTATCAGGTGGGCAATTTCCCGATGGGCTGGGCGGAATGGAACGACAAGTATCGTGACAGCATTCGCTCCTACTGGAAAGGGGATGGCGGACTTCTGGGAGAACTGGCACAACGCTTGAGCGGATCCAGCGACCTGTATGAACGCAGCGGGCGCAAGCCCCACGCCAGCATCAATTACCTCAGTGCCCACGACGGCTTTACCCTGCAGGATCTGGTGACCTACGACACCAAACACAATGAGGCCAACCAGGAAGACAACCGCGACGGCAGCGATAACAATCATTCCTGGAATTGCGGCGTAGAGGGCCCCACCGATAACCCCGACATCAATGCCTTGCGTGCCCGCCAGCAACGCAATCTGCTGGCCACCCTACTGTTCTCTCAGGGGGTTCCCATGCTGGTGGCAGGGGACGAAATGGGCCGGACCCAGCAAGGTAACAATAACACCTATTGCCAGGACAATGCCCTGAACTGGCTGGCGTGGGAACTTCCTGTCCGAAATCGGGAATTGCTTGAATTTACCCGCACGGTGATCCGTTTGCGCCTCCAGCATCCCCTTCTGCGACGGCGCTATTTTTTTCAGAAGCGTTCCATTCGCGGGGGGGATGTCACCGATATTGTGTGGCGCAAACCCGATGGCAGTGACATGACCGATGACGACTGGAACCAGCCGTTTTCCCACGGTCTGGGGGTGCACCTGATCGGGGATTCCCTGATGGAAACCGACGAACACGGCCAACGTTTGGTGGACGACAACTTACTCTTGCTGCTCAATGCCGATCAAGGGAACAGCGCCTTTACCCTGCCGGCGGCGGCCCAGGGTTACCACTGGGAAGCGGCGCTCGATACGGTGAACGCCACCGGGGGCCCAGCACAGCCCGGCACCCCAGTGGGGCCAGAGTACACCGTACAGGGGCGCAGTCTGGTGCTCCTGAAACAGGGTAAAACCTCATGAGAAGCTATCACGATATGCCGTTTGGAGCCGCCCTTCTGGCCGATGGACAGATCCGTTTTCGTCTGTGGGCCCCGGCATTCCGCCAGGTAGACTTGATCATCAAACAATTTCATGACATGGACTGCATTTTACCCATGAATTCCCTGGCAGACGGCTGGTTTGAAATCGACGCCTCCCCCCGTCAGGCACGCCCTGGCACCTGCTATCTGTATCGTCTGGAGGGCGGACTGGAGGTCCCCGATCCGGCATCCCGCGCCAACCCAGAAGACGTCGATGGCCCGAGCCAGGTCATCGACGCCCAGGCGTTTCTGTGGCACGACGACAGCTGGCAGGGCCGCCCCTGGCATGAAGCGGTGATCTACGAACTGCATATTGGGGCATTCACCCCCGAGGGAACCTTTACGGCCGCCCTGCAGCATCTGGACCATCTGGTGGCCCTGGGGGTGAGCGCCATCGAATTGATGCCCATCGCGGATTTTTCCGGCATGCGCAACTGGGGCTACGATGGGGTGCTGCTGTTTGCCCCCGATCACTCTTATGGCACTCCCGACGAATTAAAGGCCTTGATACAGGCCGCCCATGACCGTGGCCTGATGGTATTGCTGGATGTGGTGTACAACCACTTCGGCCCCGAGGGCAATTACCTGCATACCTATGCCCCCCAGTTCTTCAGCGAGCGCCACCATACGCCGTGGGGCTCAGCCATGAATTTTGATGGCCGGGAGAAGCGCGTGGTGCGTGATTTTTTCATACACAATGCCTTGTACTGGATCGAGGAATACCATTTCGACGGCCTTCGCCTCGATGCGATCCACGCCATTGCCGACGCCAGCCAGCCGGACATCGTGACCGAACTGGCGGCAGCGGTACAGGCCGGACCGGGCAGCACCCGGCACGTCCATATTGTGGTGGAAAATGACGCCAATAACGCACGCTATTTGCAGCTGGGCACCATTGCCGCCCAATGGAATGATGACTGTCATCACGCTTTACATTGTTTGCTGACGGGCGAATCCGATGGCTACTATGAAGATTATGCCCCTCAGCCCATCCGCCACCTGGCCCGCTGTCTGGCAGAAGGCTTTGCCTATCAAGGGGAGCCCTCGGCTTTTCGGGGTGGCCAATGGCGTGGCGAGCCCAGCAAACATCTGCCCCCCAGTGCGTTCATCAACTTCATCCAGACCCACGATCAGATCGGCAATCGCGCCTACGGCGAACGCATTACCCAGCTGGCCGCCAAAACACCGCTGCAAATCGCCCTGGCAGTGGTATTGCTGGCCCCTTCCCCGCCCCTGCTGTTCATGGGCGAAGAATTCGCTGCAGCAACCCCCTTTCAGTATTTCTGCGATTTCCATGGGGAACTGGCGCACACCGTCAGTGAGGGCCGTCGTCACGAATTTGCCGGGTTTCGCGCCTTTGCCGACCCCGCCGCCCTGGCGCGCATTCCCGACCCCAACGATCGGGCCAGCTTTGACCGCTGCAAGCTCGATTGGGACTGCCTGAATCACCCCCCCCATCGGGAGTGGCTGGACTATTACCAACACTTGCTGGCCCTGCGGCGCACCCATATCGTGCCCCATTTGCCCAGTTTGCATGGGGGGAGCGAATTTGCCCTGATGGGGCAGACGGGGATGATCGTGCGCTGGCATGGGGGGCAGGGTCTGCCCCTGACCTTGCTGGCCAATCTGGGGGCTGAACCCATTCTCTTCCCCTTACAGCTGCAAGGCACGCCCTTCTTCTTCAGTCAGGTCGATCTGCCGAACCTGCTCAGTGCCGGGCATATCCCCCCGTGGTGCGCGCTGTGGATGATCGGGGATATTCAGCCGTGACGCCCCGGGCACCTCCGACCCATGGGTCTAAGGCCCCCTGCCTGCGGATTCCCCTGGCCACCTATCGCCTGCAATTCAACCGCGAGTTCACCTTCAACCAGGCCCGGGAAATCGTCCCCTACCTGCGGGCCTTGGGCATTTCCCACCTGTATGCCTCGCCTTACCTCAAGGCACGGCCAGGAAGTCTGCACGGCTACGATATCATCGATCACACCCAGCTGAACCCCGAGATCGGTACCCCCGAGGAATTTGAATTGCTCTGTGCCACCCTCGCCAAACACGACATGGGGCAGGTGCTGGACGTAGTCCCCAACCACATGGGGGTGCAAGGGGGAGATAACGCCTGGTGGCTGGATATTCTGGAAAACGGTCAATCCTCGGTGTATGCGGGATTCTTCGATATTGACTGGGCCCCGCTCAAGACGGAATTGCGCGGCAAAGTGGTGTTGCCCGTATTGGCCAACCATTATGGAACGGTGCTGGAGAGTGGCCAATTACAGCTGTGCTTTGATGGCGGCCGGGGGGGATTCACCCTGGCGTATTACGAGCACCGCTTTCCCGTAGATCCCGCCGAATACCCCCAAATCCTGGCCTATCGCATCGATACGTTGGGGCAACGCGTGCCCCAGGACAACCCGTTATGGGTAGAGTATCAGAGCCTGATCACGGCGTTGCGCCATCTGCCCGCCCGGGACGACACCGTGCCCGAACGCCTGCTGGAGCGCCGGCGCGACAAGGAAGTGCACAAACTTCACTTAAGCAGCCTGGTTGATAGTTATCCTGAACTATATGGTTTTATTCAAGAAAACCTTAAAATATATAATGGCACCCCAGGCAAACCCAAGACCTTTGATCCCCTCCATCGCTTGATAGAAGCCCAAGCATACCGGCTGGCGTTCTGGCCCGTGGCATCGGACGAAATCAATTACCGGCGGTTTTTTGACATCAACGATCTGGCCGGACTGCGCATGGAAAACGCCGAGGTATTCACCGCCACGCACCCCTTATTGCTGCGTCTGGTCCAGGAAGGAAAGCTGGATGGCCTGCGCCTCGACCATCCCGACGGCTTGTATGACCCCCAGGCCTATTTGGTCAAGTTGCGGGAACAGTGCCTCAGCGTCGGTCATGCGCCCTATGTGGTGGTGGAAAAAATTCTGGCCACCCAGGAGAGTTTGCGGGCTGACTGGCCGGTTCAGGGCACCACGGGATACGACTTTGCCAACCTGGTGAATGGCCTGTTTGTGGTGACGGGGGCGGCCGAACGCATGACCCGTCTGTACCATAACTTCATCGGCGCTCCCGTCAGCTTTGACGACCTCCTCTACGAGTCGAGGAAGCTGGTGATTAAAACCGCCCTGTCGGGGGAGTTGAATGTTCTGGCCAACCGGCTCTCCACCATTGCCGAAGCCAACCGCCACACCTGCGATTACACCCTCAACGGGTTGCGTACGGCATTGGCTGAAATCGTGGCGTGCTTTCCGGTATACCGGGGGTACATCCATTCCACCGACGTGGGCGCTGAAGACGTCGGGATCATCCATCAGGCCATCAGCGCCGCCAAACGCCGCAGCACCGCCGCAGACACCAGCATCTTTGACTTTTTGCTGGGGGTACTGACCCTCACGGCGGCTGCGGGTAAAGTGCCGGAAGTGGCTGACCAGATGCTGGCATTTACCATGAAGTTCCAGCAGTTCACCAGCCCGGTCAAGGCCAAAGGCCTGGAGGATACCTGTTTTTATCTGTATAACCGCCTGCTCTCCCTCAACGAAGTGGGCAGCGATCCGAGCCAATTCGGCGTCACCCTCACGGCATTCCACCAGGCCAATCGCTTGCGTGCCAAAAATTGGCCCCAGGGGATGGTGGCCACGTCCACCCACGATACCAAGCGCAGCGAAGATATCCGCGCCCGCCTCGATGTCTTGTCCGAAATCCCCGCCGCCTGGAGACTTGCCCTGCGTCATTGGCGCACCGCCAATCGCCGCCTCAAACACCGGGTGGATGGGCAGCTGATACCCACACCCAACGATGAGTATTTCATCTATCAGACCTTGTTGGGCCTCTGGCCAAGCCCTCAACCCCTGGCCAAGGAGCGCCACAGCCTGGGCCAGCGACTGGCACAGTACCTGACCAAGGCGGTACGCGAAGCCAAGGTTCATACCAGCTGGATCAACCCCAACCTGCCCTTTGAAAAAGCCGTCCTGGCCTTTGCCGAGGGGCTGGTACAGGCCCCTGCCGACAGTCCATTCATGACGGATTTTGTGCCCTTTCACCGGCGGGTTGCGCGGATGGGCGCATTCAACAGCCTGTCACAGACCGTGATCAAGTTGACGGTGCCCGGAGTGCCAGATATTTATCAAGGCTGTGAGTGGTTGAATTTCTGTCTGGTGGATCCCGACAATCGACGCCCCGTGGACTTTGCCCTACGCCAAAAAATGCTCGAAGCCTTGCAGACGCTTGACGGACAATCCGTGGAGCAGCGCACCACACACACCCGCGCGCTGGCTGAGGCATGGGAAGATGGGCGGGCCAAATTGCTGGTTACCCGAACGGCTCTGGCCTTGCGCGGGCGCTGGCCGGAGGTTTTTCAGAACGGCAAATATGGCCGTCTGCCCGTGAGCGGCGAGCAGGCCTTTCATGTGTGCGCCTATGCCCGTATGGACGGACCGCGTAAGGTCCTGACCGTGGCCCCGCGCTTCTTTGCCCAGTTGTTGGGAAATTCCCCCGCCCTCCCCCTGGGCGTCCCGGTGTGGGGCAATACCACCGTGGACCTGCCCTTTCATCGGCACGGTGACCACTACACCTGTGCCTTCACGGGAAAAGTCTTGACCCCCCACCAGCGCCTGACGACCTGGTGTCTGACCCTGGCCGAAGTGCTGACGGATTTTCCGGTGGGCTTGATCTGCGTTGAGCCCCTATGAGCGATTGGTGGGATACCTGCTCCCATGCATAAGCCAGCCCCAGAACCCGTCTCCTCGGATCGGGATCAGATCAGCCAGAACATTGAAGCCATTCTCAAGTTCTACACCCGCGAAGATCAAAAAATCAGTCACTCGCAGCGGATCCTGGAACGCATCAGCCTATTCATCGGTCAGCCGATTTTTGTCGGTATCATTCTGTGTTTTGCCGCCCTGTGGATCAGCACCAACAGGGTAGTGCACCACCTGGGCTGGGCTGAATTCGATCCCCCGCCCTTTTCCTGGCTGCAGGGCATCATCGGCCTGGGATCCTTACTGTTCACCACCGTGGTGCTGATCAAACAGAACCGCCTGGCCAAACAGGAGGAACAGCGGGCCCATCTGGACTTGAAAGTGACACTGCTGACGGAACAGAAAGCGGCCAAGTTGATCGATCTGCTGGAAGAACTGAGACGCGACTTACCGAATGTGAAAAACCGTCACGATCCCGAAGCCGTGGCATTGCAGCAGTCCATGAACCCCGATCTGGTCCTTGCTGCCCTGGATGAAGGAGGAAATTCTGAATAATCGTCACGAAAATCCAGCAGAATACGGCTCAATTATTGCTAAAATCCGAAGGGTGGTCGCCTCCCGATCTCCCTTCAGGGAATATTTATCTATGACATTGTTCAAACAAATTTTTATCACGGTTTCTGTCTTGTTTCTGTTGCTCATCGGGACGCTGGAACTCAACTACATTCACCACGCCCGGGAACATCTGCAGGATCAGCTCTCTTCCCAGGCGGAGGATGTGGCCACTTCCCTCGGTCTGGTCCTGCCTCCCGTACTGGCCAGTCAGGATCAGATCCGCCTGGAAACCACCGTCAACGCCATATTTGACCGCGGCTTTTATCAAAGCATCCGGGTCGTGGGCATGGACGGGCAGACCCTGACCCTGCGGCAACTTCCCCTGGCACCGCCGCAGGTTCCCCTGTGGTTTACCCAGTGGATTCCCCTGCAGGCACCGGGGGCGCAATCCCTGATCACCCAGGGGTGGCGCCAGATGGGGCGGGTAATCGTGGTCAGTCACCCCAACTTTGCCTACCTCCAGCTCTGGTCCACCACCCGTTCCACCACCGCCTGGTTGCTGGGCTATTACGCCCTCGCCGTGGGGGCATTCTGGTTTTTTCTCAACGCCATCCTGCGCCCCCTCAAAGAAATCGAAAACGTCGCCCAGGACATCGGTGAGCGTCGTTTTACCACCGTTCGCCACATGCCCCAAGCCCGGGAATTGCGGCGGGTGGTCCAGGCCATCAACACCTTGTCGGGTAAAATTCGCGATATCCTGAC
>VFSW01013780.1_pt1 | contig 11221 bp, 8 predicted proteins | sample 5358111 | NCBI WGS metagenome assembly VFSW01 (sample SAMN11554181, study PRJNA540505) | mine drainage metagenome | isolation source: sediment from site ElyBrook_90M | place: USA: Ely Copper Mine, Vershire, VT | collected 2017
GATAAAGAAATTCGGGAAAACCTATGAAGAATACATGCATGAGGTACCGGCTATCATTCCGGGGATTAAGCAGCTCAGAACTCTGCTGAATGTTCCCATGCATTTCAGGATAAATCCTGACGGATTCAGGCATAACGCCCAATATATTCTCTTTATCCCCGGTCTCCTGATCGCAGCATATACCGGGAAGTTTATCCACGCAATACTGATCGGTCTGCCTGCAGTAATTGACTGGGCTGTAGTACATACCATTATCGGCGTTTCAGCAAACACTTCACTAAAGGAAAATATTTCTTCAGAAAAGAAGGATCTCAGCCATTCAAAAGTTTTCAGGGACATCCTCTACTCCCAGTGCTGGGAGGATCCCGAGATGGACAGGGCAGCCTTTAAAATAAAGCCCGGGGATACTGTATTTTCAATCACATCAGGAGGCTGCAACGCACTGACATTTCTCCTGGATGATCCGGATAAGGTAATATGCCTTGATATGAATCCGTATCAGAATTTCCTGCTGTCACTTAAAAAAGGAGCCTTCAAAACACTCACATACAATGAGGTTCTTGAATTTTTTGGAGTGATTCCTTCCGGCCGCAGGCGGGAGTATTACCAGAAAATCAGGACGCTCCTAAGTGGGGAAGAACAATTGTACTGGGACAATAAAAAGGCTGATATAGACAGGGGCATAATTCATTGCGGAAAATATGAAAGGTACATGCATTTATTAAAAAGGGTATTCAGGATCCTAATTGGAAAAAGGATTATTGATGAATTGTTCCGTCTCTCATGCACTGAAGAACAGAAAGTATTGTTTGATAAGAAATGGGATAACCTGAGATGGAGGTTATTCTGCAGGATTTTTCTAAGCCGTTCTTTTGCCTGTATATATTTTGATAAGGCATTCTATAAATATCTCGAGCCCTCATTCTCCTTTGAGAAATATTACCGTTCGGCAGTGAGAAAAGTCATCACTGAGCTTCCGGTAAAGAATAACTATTTTCTTTCATATATTCTTCGTGGAAATTATTTCAATGATAATCTGCCTGTTTATCTGAAAAAGGAAAATTTTGACCTTATACGCGAGAGGAGTGACCGGATATTAACAGTTACCTCAGATTGCCGGGATTATCTGAGAACCCTGCCCAGGGATTCAATTTCCAAATTTAATTTCACCAATATCTTTGAATGGATCTCCCTGGAGGAATTTGTATTCCTGCTGGCTGAAACAATCAGAACTGCAAGGGATGGCGCCGTACTTACATACCGGAACCATCTTGTTACAAGAAACCGGCCGGATAGTATTGCAGATCAGATATTCCCCGACGAAAAATTATCAGCTGAGCTTCATGCTGCCGACCGGTCATTTATTTACAGGGCCTATGTTGTTGAACGAATAAAAAAACAATAATGTCATACCTGGCAAAAATAGTTTCGGGAAAGAAGGGAATGGATGACTTTCTTGCTGTCCCGTCAGAGATATACAAAGACGATCCTAACCGGATAGTTCCACTTCATTCCGGATTAAGAAGAGTACTTGATCCACTGGAAAATCCATATTTTAAAAAAGCCTCTCTTCGGATCTACGTCTGCTACAAAGATGAAAAACCGGTATCCAGATCGGTTCTTGTAATCAACAGATATTACTGGCAGAAGTGGAACAAGAAATCTGCCTTCTTTGGCTTTTTTGAGACGGCCAATGACAGAGTTGCCGTAAAATGTCTGTTCGATAAAATAGAGGCCGACAGCAGGGAATCAGGGGCCCTTTCTCTTGAGGGTCCGTTTAATCCGAATCACTATTCTGAACTTGGGATTCTGACAGACAACTTCGATACGCCTCCTGTTTTCTTTGAAACTCATAACCCGCCTTATTACCCCGGCTTACTGAAAGAAAACGGGTTTACCGGGATGAACAGTTTTCACACAATGACAAACCGCTCTCTCCGGTCCACCCTTGAAAAAAATTTCAGATCATACGAAGCCGCTCCGGAAAGGCATGAAATTTCAGTAAGAAAATTTAACATTTTCAGATTCAGGCGCGATCTTGAGATTTTAAGGGCTATCAATAATGATGCTTTTGATAATAATCAGTTTTTTCTTCCATTATCTGAGTCAGAATATAAGTTCTCTGCAAAAAACCTCTTTTTCGTTACCTCCCCGGGACACATACTGATCGCTGAATATAAGGGTAAGCCTGTCGGAGCAGTTCAGTTTGCCCTAAACATAAATGCTCTGCTCAAAAGGTTTAACGGCAAAATAATGCCATGGAATATTCCGGAATTGCTGTGGAAGAGAAGCAGAATAAATGAGCTGGTTGTCTTTACGGTCAGCGTGAAGAGAGAATTCAGGAAAACATGGGTGTTTGCCATGTTGCTCAGATCTTCAATAAAAATATTGCGGAACTACTCAACTCTGTCAACCACATGGATTTCAGATGATAATTTAAGCAGAACCCTGACAAGGGTACTGGAGTTGAAAACGGATAAGCATTTCACAATGTATTCAAAACAGCTTTGAAGAGGTATGAAAACTAATACCGGTATATCAGGGGAGACAGTAAAGGAACGGAAACTTTCCTGCACGGAAGATGGGGAGCTTATGACAGGAGGATGCAGTACTGTTCAATTGTCACAAATTTACGGAACTCCGGTTCATATTGTCGATGAGGAGGGACTCCGTGCAGGTGCCGCATCCTTCCTGGATACGATAAGATCAAAATATCCGGGAAAAATTTCAGTGCATTACGCCTTCAAATGTAACCCCGTCCCCGGCATAATTAAGATCATAAAGGAGTGCGGGATCAAAGCAGAAGTAATGAGCGGGTTTGAGCTGATGCTAGCTCTCAGGATGGGATATACGGGTGAAGAAATAGTTGTTAACGGACCCTGTAAAACAGAAAGCCTTATAAGAACCTGTCTTGAAAATAAGGTGAGATTTATAAATATCGATTCGCTCTCTGAGCTGAAAATGGTAAGCACCCTCTGTTTTGATCTTGACAGGTATGCTGATGTTCTCCTGAGGATCAATCCTGATTTTGTTCCTTCCGGCATGAATAGAGGAAGTTCCGCGGCCAGTCGTGAAGGGTCGCCGTTTGGATTGGACCTTAAGGGTGGTGAGGTGACCCTTGCCCTTGAAATGTTAAAGGTTATGAAGAGGATCAGATTCAGAGGATTCCATATTCATATCGGCTCCGGGATCAGGAATACAAATGATTTCACCAGGGCATTATCGGGACTTAAAAATACAATAAGTGATGCAGGAAAATCGGGATTTGCTGTCGATGTACTGGATATAGGCGGAGGACTGGGGATCGCGGACTCCCGTGAAATGACAACTACGGAACTGCTATTCTATCAGGCATTTGACATTCTCCCTTCAGGCAGAATCTCAAACAGCAAAATAACATTCTCAGGCTATGCAGAATCAGTAACAAAGGGAGTACTGGACCTTTTCGGCAAAAGGAGTGTCCCTGAGCTGATACTTGAACCGGGGAGATGCATTACAGGCCCGAATCAGATGCTGCTCCTGAGGATACACCAGGTGAAAGAAAGAAAGGGCCTGAAAAAATGGCTGATTGCAGATGCAGGTATAGGCACTCTTACAATGCCGACCTATTATGAACGGCATCAGGTTCTTCTCTGCAACGATATCAGGAGGAAAGCTTCGGAAAAGGTAACAATTACCGGACCCGGCTGCTTTTCCGCTGATGTGGTATACAAAAATATACTAATGCCCCGTGTGGCTGAAGGAGAGATAATAGCGATCCTTGACAGCGGTGCATATTTTACCTCATGGGAATCTTCTTTTGGATTTCCCCGTCCGCCCATAGTGTCCGTTTCCAACGGAATGCATACTCTTCTCAGGGAGAGAGAGTCGTTCAGGCATATGACTTCTCTTGATATGTTCTGATATGGAAGTCAATTATTAATACATCTGAATAACCATGAGTCCACTCCGAAAAGTCAATTATGCTGAATTTCAGTGTTTTTTTACCCCTGACCCCTAAAGGGAAAACACTGAAATTCAGCATAATAAAAAAATCCTCTCAGGGGATTCAGAGTAAATTAACTATTCGGAGCAGATTCAATCATTAAAACTAAAATTATAAGGTGATGAAATTTAAAGTCAATAATGTTTCAAGAAGCCCCGAACTGAATCGGTTTGCCGGTGAACTGACAGACAAGATCAGAAGCAATGGCAATATCCTGGCCGGATCAGATGAGAGCACTGATTTTGTCCTGAATCTGATCGATATGGATTCACCAAAAGCGTACAGGAGAAAAAGGCAGGAAGAGATGGTGATCTCAGTCGCCCTGCTCAGGGAGCCTGTCCCGGATTTGAAGTCGGCGTGTTACGCGGCGCTTGTAAAAAGCATCTCAAATATGCTCTTTTGCATTACAATGACCGATGGTTCCGCATACCCCGGGGCCTGCAGCATAACTCCCGAAGTCGGATTTATCTTATTTGATTATGAACCTGATACCATATACAAATACATGTACCCGGTTATCAGCTCCCACTTTGTGTTAAGGAACAGGCTTTCCGATGATCTGAGCCTCAGGGAAAATGAAATTATACCTGAGGTGCAGGACCTTATTATCTTTGGAAAGGAGCTGCACAAGCTCGGCGTTCTACCTGCCCCTTTCCCGCTCACAGAATTTCTCGATAAGGATCTGACAGATCAGCTTTACAGATTATACCAGATAAAAGGTCTAAGCTACGGGAACCTTAGTATCAGGAATGTGACCTGCAAAACCGGGGGCACATCATACTGGATGACTGCCAGGGGAGTCGACAAATCCAATCTGAAGGGCATAGGAAAAGATATACTTCTCGTAAAAGGTTATGACAGGGAATCAGGTGAGATGCTTGTTTCACTCCCGGCATCGTACGATCCCAGGATCAGGGTATCTGTTGATGCAATAGAACATTATCTTATATACAGGGAATTCCCTGAAACAGGTGCAATAGTTCATCTGCATGCCTGGATGGATGACATATTATATACCACCCAAAGCTATCCCTGCGGCACAAGTGAGCTGGCTGAAAACGTAGTCGGGTTACTCAAAAAAAGTCCTGCTCCTGCCAGTACCCAGGTTGGTCTGAAAAATCATGGTATCACAATAACGGGTCCTGATATAAGGGATATTTTTCAGAGAATCACCGGCAGGCTTCGAACCAGCGTACCAATGATGATCTGATAAGTTTTGTAGCATTCTGAATCAAAGTGTTGTACCGAAATGCTACAAAACCTGGTTGATTTTAATTCTTTCAATATTGTAACCATCTGGTTTTATGACAAATAAATCTTCCGGCCCGGTTATTGAATTTCCTTTTATAAAATCAGTTAAACTAAAAACCTGCAATTATGAAAAACATTATGTCAATTATCTCAGTTACGCTCTTGCTGGTGATTATCTCCTGTAATAAGGATGACACTAAATGGCGCATGCAGCACTCTTTAAAAGGCGAAAGTGACAACCCGGGTTGCAACATCAGGAAGTTAAAAATTGCCGTATTATCCGATCTGCATTTTATGGATCCCTCTTTACTCAAGTCTGATGGCAGCGCATTTCAGACCTACCTGATGCAGGATCCGAAGTTGCTGGCCGAAAGCGGGGCCATTTTACAACAGATTATTCATAAGTTAATTGAAGAAAAACCCGATCTGGTTCTGATCTCAGGGGATATGACAAAAGATGGAGAACTCGTAAGCCACAGATCTCTTATTAAACAATTGAAGCAGCTGGAGATGAACCACATAAAGGTACTGGTTGTCCCGGGGAACCATGATATTAATAATCCCGATGCAATGCAATTTAACGGAGATAATGTTTCTCCTGTCACTACTGTCACCCCCGAAGAATTCAGATCATTGTATGCTGATTATGGCTACAGGAACGCAATTGCAAAGGACCAGGGATCACTGAGCTATGTTTTTGAACCCTTTAAGGGCTTACGGATCCTGGCTCTCGATGCGAATGAATACTACAACAACACCGAAAATTACTGCGTGGTTTCAGGTAAAATAAAAGATGAGACAATGGAATGGGCAAAACAACAGCTCGGGGAGGCAAAAGCCAGGGGAATTAAGGTTATCGGATTGATGCATCATGGGATTGTCGAACATTTTACAGGGGAATCATTAATATTTCCAGACTACCTTGTCGATAACTATAATGTCAGGGCCGGGGAGTTGCTGCAGGCTGGTCTGAAGGTAATCTTCACGGGTCATTTTCACGCCAATGATGCTACAGGAATGACAATTGGCGACCAGTCGCTTATTGATATTGAAACCGGATCCCCGGTGATTTATGATTCTCCTTACAGGATAATAAATCTTAGCGATAATAAGCTATATATCAACACTAAACATATAGAATACATAAATTACAAAGGTCTTAATGGCGTCTCCTTTCACGAATATGAGAAAAGCTTTTCTCTGAAGGGGTTTGAAATACAGGCCACGTACATGCTTACGAATCCTCCATACAATATGCCCAAAGATATGGCAACCCAGGTTTCTCCTCTCTTTGCAGAAGCCATGCTTTCGCATTTTGCCGGTGATGAGACTCTGTCGGCCGAGACTTATCTCAAAATAGAGGAGATCAGCGCCGTATCGTCTGATCTGGGAAATATACTTTTGGGATTATATAGTGATCTGCTTCCGGGAGATAATGACCTGGTGGTGGACCTGAACTGAGTTAATTTTGATATGATTTAAAATCCAAACCTGAGAAAATGAAAAAAGTAATTATGCTTACCACGGTTCTGTGCTTTCTTGCCTTATCCGCGACAGAAGCTCAGATAAACAAAGGCAGGATGCTTGCCGGGATATCAACCTCCTTTAATAATGTAAATTATGGTTCAGACGTTATGAGCCTTGGATTTACAAGTATCAGACAAAAAAGCAATGCTCCAGGTTATGCAGAGCCGCCGGAACAAAAACTGACAACTTTTAACCTGTCGCCCAGGTTTGGATATTTTGTCATCAACAACCTTGCAGTCGGGATCGATGCCACAATAGCTTCTGCCGTTCAAAAGGAGAGTCAGTATGACAGTAAATTCAGTATGACCTATCTTGGTCTGGGTCCCTTTGTGAGGTATTATATTTCCGGGAATAAGGTGATGCCATTTTTTGAAGCCTCAGGATCATTTGGTTCCATAATTGAAAAAGATTCCTACCAGGAAAATACAAACACATATAAGACAGGGGTCAGAAACCTGGGTGCCGGTGTTGGTATTGCAGTCAGGCTCGCGGAGAGACTGACCTTTGATATGCTGGCCGGTTATAATTCAACGGTTTCAAAAAGCAAAACCAATAATCCCTATGATGAAAGAACAGTACAGGGTACGATAGGTTTCAAATTTGGCTTTGTTGTTTTCCTGGGTTCAAAATAAATATTGAAGGAGCGATTAGAGTGACTAAAGTGACCTAAGGTGAGGGAACTATTTTATCCATCCGTCATTCCATTTGGTAATGGCGGATGGAATCTTTTTAAAAAATGTTCAGATCATTCTCATCATTCATTTACTCACCCTCAGGAGGAAATATTAAGTTAAAAACAATTAAATTACGCCCGGATACTCTGGTCGGATTACTATTATTAGTTATTTAGCCCCCGGAATAACAAACATCTGATTGAATTATGAGAATCATACAACTTTTGTCAGCCTTTGCTTTAATGTTCCTTACTGCAGCCACCAGCGGTCAGGAGGCCCATCCCCAGCCAAAAACGCTCGGAATAGGATCACAGGCGCCCGATTTCAGTCTCCCGGGAGTGGACGGCCGGATTCACAAGCTGTCAGACTTTGAGTCGTCCGGGGTTCTGGTCGTCGTCTTCAGCTGCAACCATTGTCCTACCGCGCAGGCTTATCAGGATCGCCTGAACGCGATTTACAATACATATACTCCCAGGGGTGTTGCGCTTGTAGTTATTTCACCAAACAGCTCAAGGTCGCTCAATCTCTGGGAACAGGGCTGGTCCGATCTGGGTGACGAGCTTGAAGATATGAAAATAAGGGCCTCCGACAAGAATTTTAAATTCCCTTATCTCTATGACGGAGGCGATCAGAAGGTTTCAATTGCCTATGGTCCCGTAGCTACGCCGCATGCATTTGTCTTTGACAAAAACCGCAAGCTTCAATACGTGGGATGCATCGATCAGTCAATGGAAAACGGTAAGGCAGAGACGCTCCGCGGCGCCATCGATGCCGTTCTTGAGGGAAAGAAAATTGAAAACCCAGTCACCAGGGTATTCGGCTGCTCGACGAAATGGGCGTGGAAGACCGCGGAGACTGACAAGCTGTACAAGCAGTGGTCAGAATTACCTGTAACCATTGAAAATACAAATGCCGGTGGAATAAAGGAGCTCATCGCGAACAAGTCTGACAAGCTGAGACTCATAAATGTCTGGGCAACCTGGTGCGGACCGTGTGTAATGGAGTTTCCGGACCTTGTTACGATTGACAGGATTTACAGGAGCCGGAATTTTGAATTTATTTCAATAAATGCAGACAAACTTTCAAGGAAAGAGAATGTTCTTAAATTTCTGCAAAAGAATCAGGCCTCAAATAAGAACTTCATTTATGAAAGTGACAACAATTCCGAACTGGTTGAGGCAGTTGATCCCCAATGGAGCGGTGCATTACCGTACACTCTCCTTGTAGAACAGGGAGGAAATATAATTTACCGTATCCAGGGGCCGGTCAATATTGTCGAATTAAGAAAACTGATTGTAAATAACAGGTATATCGACGGAGTAAAATAATAACTGCCTTGTTCCGGAACAGTGTTTTTACCTTAGGAAAACATCGTATTTACTTCCCGGCAGCCCAGTTAATGGCATTTGTTACCATTGTAGTAAAATCTTTATTTTTTATAAGACTGCCGTCATGCCCCATAAGGAAATAGACGTTCCGTGCCTTCTTTTTTTCATTCACCCATACCACAGGATGATCTCCCATTTTGATATCAGACGCAGGCTTATATGTTGATTCATCAACAGTTGCAAGCACATGGACATTGGGGCGCGGATCCCTGTTAAAAGTATACCACTCATCATCATCAACAACAAACGAAGGGGATACTCCCTTCATCACGGGATGTGTTCTGTCCTCCACATTAACAACCGCAGATGCAGTAGCGGCTATATAGTTTTCAAACCTTATTCCCCCCATAAAATCAGAAAACCATTTCCACATTGAATAACCATCAAATTCACCCAGTAATGTGGCATGATGAAAGCCAACCCAGCCTCCCCTGCCCTCATCGATATACTTCACAAAAGCAGCCATTGATTTCTCGTCCCAGGTATAGGGAGGATAATTCAGTTGTATTATCACGTTGAATTTTGACAAAAAGTTCTCATCTATATCATTAGCATGGTTTATCACGGTGATCTCAAAGTTCTTTTCGGCCGAGAGCTCGTTTAGCCATCCCAGGGCCGCAACAACAAAGCCTTCGTGTTGCCCGCCGCGTTCGGTGAGCACCAGGGCTCTGAATCCGGGAGTCCTGCCGGAAATTCCTGTTCCCTGAATCAGAGTAACAGCAACAAAAGTTAACAGGAGCAGAGACTTTTTAAATGAATTCTTCATTATTTGTCAAATTTTTAGTTTAAAAATTTTGTTCCGGCAATTAAGTTGAGTGCCGTAATTAGTTGAGCGACCGGTCAGGAGCAGATTACTCTATACCCGGTTATTGTTCAGCGGCCCACAGGATGGCATTCCGCATGAGAATCGTGAAATTCGGGTCAGTGCATGCAGTTGTATCATGCCCGATTCCTATATATACAACTCTGTGCCACAGAGGATTAGTCCAGATCATAGGATGATCGCCCATAGGGATCTCCTGCGTGTACGAAGACTCATCGGCAGTAGCAAGCACATGCACATTGGGCCTGGGGCTCCTGTTAAACTCATACCACTCATCATAAAAGCTGAATGATGCCGGCAGGTCTTTCATAACAGGATGCGTCCGGTCCTCGACAAGAATTGTACCTGTCTGTTTTTTAGGATGCGGGGAATAAATAATGTCGCCCATAAGTTTTTCAAACCACATCCAGTAGGGCACCTGTGTACCCTTGAACTGTGTACCAGTCAGACCTGCCGCGTGGACTCCCACCCAGCCTTTTCCGCCGGATATGAAATGCTGCAATGCCATTTGCTGATCGGGAGTCATATCAAAAGGGGCGAGATGAAGCTGTACAAACACCTGGTAATGAGACAGGTTTTCATCATTTATAAGAGTTGCGTCCCTTGTGAAAAAGACTTCAAAATTGTTTTCGGCACCCATTTTATCAAGGAATGCCGCGGACTTTTTTATCATCGGATCATGGTCGGGGTCAGCCGAGGCTACCACCAGAACCTTGATCGGGGATTGCTCCGGCACTGAAAAAAGCGAGGAGCGGCTTGTAATAAAAAGAGTCTTTTTATCCGGACCTCCGATTGCCAGCGTGGAAGGACGTTCCGGGATCCTGATCATTCCGGTCTGCTTACCTTCCGGGTTGTAAATATAGATATCTCCATCCGCTATATATACATTGCCTTTCTCATCAGGGATGGCGCTGAATTCCCCCTTCTCCGCAAAATATTTCAGATTGGAAAGGTATCCCTGCGAATCGACATCCATGCTCACAGTGCGTTTATCATATTCATCGCTTGCATAAAGCGTCTGGCCGGGGAAAGCTTCGTTCAGAGCACATGACCTGGCGAGATCGTAACAGACCGGTATTATTGTAACCCCGTCAGGCGCAATAAAACAATCGGGATTTTCAGCAACCGATATCTTATTGAAATCGTGATAATCCCGCCATCTGTTAGATGGATATAAAGCTTTGGACACTTTTTCAACCGAGGCAACCGGAATTTTATGCATAGGCTGCAGAGTCTCATCAGGGTTGTCAGTGTTGACAGAATATGCAAGGGTTGTGAAGCCAGAATTTCCCCACATACTGAATGATGTCCCTGATGCATCCGGCGGGTTTGCGAATTTTTCCTGAGCACCGTTAATTATCAGTCCGGGTTGGGGATTATACCTGAATACTACTAGCAGATTGTCTTTTGAGTCGCATCCGAGAGACAATGGCTCCCAAGGATAATCAGCAAGCAAAGTTAACCGGCTGTCTGCTGCAGACCATTTGTAGATCCTCTTCATCCTCTGCTCGCAGAAATATACGTTCCCTTTTGAATCGCTGCAGCTTCCTTCGGCGAACTCAAAACCGCGGGC
>VFSW01013781.1_pt1 | contig 11221 bp, 7 predicted proteins | sample 5358111 | NCBI WGS metagenome assembly VFSW01 (sample SAMN11554181, study PRJNA540505) | mine drainage metagenome | isolation source: sediment from site ElyBrook_90M | place: USA: Ely Copper Mine, Vershire, VT | collected 2017
GCGATCATCCCGAGCTATTGAAGATGGCGCCCAGCCACGGACACGACGGCGCCATTGTGAACGGCGTGAGCCGCATCGGTTTTATGCAGGGCGGACGCAAGGCGCTGTGGGTGGACGAGAATTTCGCGGACATCCTGACAAGCAAGGCAACCGCCTTTGTGGATGCACACCGGCAGGAGCCGTTCTTCCTGTATTACGCCGCGCACGAAATCCACGTGCCGCGAATGCCTAACGCCCGCTTCGTGGGCTCGACGGGCATGGGTCCGCGAGGCGATTCCATCGCGGAACTGGACTGGTGCGTCGGCCGCATTCTGGATGCCCTGGAGCGCAACGGGCTGACGCGCGACACACTGGTCCTGTTTTCCAGCGACAACGGGCCGGTGCTGGACGACGGCTATCGCGATCAGGCGGCGGAACGCGTGGGAAAGCACAAGCCGGCGGGCGCGTATCGCGGAGGCAAGTACAGCAATTTCGAAGGCGGGACGCGCGTGCCGCTGATGGCTCGCTGGCCCGGGCAGATTCGCGCGGACTCCGTCTCGCCCGCCCTGGTGAGCCTGGTGGACCTGCTGGCGAGCCTGGGAGCTTTGACCGGAAAAACGCCTCCCGCCACAGCCGCGCTGGACAGCCGCAACCTGCTGCCTGTGCTGCTGGGCCGCACTCCGCGAGGCCGGGACAGCCTTACGGAATACGCCGGCGCGCTGGCCGTGGTGCAGGGCGATTGGAAATTGATTGAAGGTGGTAAAGGCGCGGCGTTCAACGCGCAAACGAGAACCGAATTGGGCAACAGCCCCGTGCCGCAGCTTTATAACATCCGCACCGATCCGGGGGAGAAGATCGATGTGGCCAAAGAGCATCCGGAACTTGTCACCAGAATGAGCGCGCTGCTGGAGAAGATCAAGCGCTCACCCAAAGATTAGGAGTGCCATGCCGGAACCTATCGATCGTCGAGCCCTTTTGACTGGAGGGTTGGTGGGTGCGGCGCTTACGCGCGCGGCCGGCGCAGCCCCATCCGCGCCGAACATCCTGCACATTATGACCGACCAGCAGCAGTGGGCCACCATTGCCGGGCGGTCGGAATGCCGGACGCCCAACCTGAACCGCCTGGTGGATTCCGGCATGACATTCGAGCGCTCCTACACGCCCTCGGCGGTCTGTTGTCCGGCTCGCGCGATGATGCTCTCCGGGGCTTATCACTGGCACAACGGCGTTTACAACCAGGTACATTCGCCGCCTTCGGTGCATCGCGACATGAATGCGGACGTGGTGCTCTATTCGCAGCGCCTGCGCGACGCCGGTTATCGACTGGGCTATGTGGGGAAGTGGCATGCTTCCTACGTGCGGACACCGCTGGATTTCGGATTCCACGAAGTGGCCGACCTGGAGGGCTGCGATCCGAAACTCATCCGGCAGTTGAACACCAACCCCGACCGGGTGGAACGCGTGCGCGGCCTGCGGACCGTGGCGCAGCGGCAAATGCAGTGGCCGGGCTCCGAGCCGTTCACCATGTGGGGCTATCGCGAGGGTCCGGAGGAGGCGACCGCGCCGTACTATCGCGCTGAGTGCGCCATCCGCATGATGCGGCGCTTTGCCCGCGCGAGCCAACCCTGGCACCTGGAAGTTCAATTCGTGGAGCCGCACGATCCCTATGTGCCGCTCAAGCAGTATCTGGACCGGTATGACCCCGCAGTCATCCGAGTGCCGGCCAGTTTCTCCGATACCTTCGAGGGCAAACCAGGCATGCACCGGCGCGAATCCGAGACCTGGGGGCACGTCACGCCGGACGATTACCGCAACGGGCGCGCGCACTACTATGCCTTCACCGAGCAGGTGGACGCACAAATCGGCCGCGTACTGGACGCGCTGCGCGAAAGCGGGCAGGAAGAAAACACCATCGTGGTAGCCACCACGGACCACGGCGATATGGCCGGCGCGCATCGCATGTGGATTAAGGGCTGGCTGCCGTACGAGGAGGCGTATCGCGTACCGCTGATCGTGCGCTGGCCGGGCCGTACGAAGCCCGGAAGCCGCAGCGACCGGCTGGTGCAGACTCACGACCTGGCGCATACCTATGTGGCCGCGGCAGGCGCGCGGCCCATGCCTTACGCCGATGGCCGGTCGCTGCTGCCGCTGCTTGACGACCCGCGGGCCAAGGCATGGCGCGACCAGATCCTCTGCGCTTACTACGGCGGAGAATTCCTGTATACCCAGAGAATGGCGATTACCGACCGCTTCAAGTACGTGTTCAACGGGTTCGATATCGACGAATGTTACGACCTTGCTGAAGATGCCGAAGAAATGCGCAACCTGGTAAGTACCAGCGAGAAGCGCGCCAACGTGGACGATATGCGCGCCCGCCTGTACGAACTGATGAATCAGTTTGACGATCCGTACGGCGACCTGAAACAGGCATCCGCGCCGATGCGCGGCGACCGCTATTGCGCGCCGCGGTACTTACCGAGAGGCAAACGCTTGGGCGCCTAAGTTCATTCCGCCCGCAGCGTTTCGACCGGATCCACCGCCGCCGCGCGGCGAGCAGGCAGATAACTGGCCAATGCGGTGGCCGCCACCAGAATGAGCGGCACTGCCGTGTAAGTGAGGGGATCGATCGGGCTGATGCCGAAGAGCACGGACTTCATCAACCGCGTCAGGCCGGCTGCGGCGGCCAATCCGATCGCTGCGCCCGCGCCGGCGAGTGCCAGCCCATACCGCACGAACAGCCATCGCAAAGCGCCCGGGTCCGCCCCCAGCGCTACCCGGATCCCGATCTCTCGTTTCCGCTGCGATACGGTGTACGAGATGACACCGTAAATGCCGATCAGACCCAGCAACATCGCCATGGCGCCCGCGATTCCCAGCATCACCATTGTGAAGGAAGTGGACGCCATCGAATCGTCATAGATCTCTTGCATGGTGCGCACCGAGGCCAGCGGCAGACTGGCATTTACCGACCACACCGCCTGCCTCACCTGGTTCAGAAAGCCTTCCGTGCCCGCCCGGTCGCTGCGGACCACGAACGTGACGGCGTGCATGACAAAGAGGCCGCCTTTGGGAACGAAAAAGTTCCGCATTAAGACTGGCCAATAGACAATAGCGGGCGCTTTCTCCTGGATGCCATTTTGTCGAACATCCTGAACGACACCGATCACTTCCTGCCACGGCATGTTCGGATACTGGCGGAGCCGTTTCCCGACCGCGGACGAGGGAGTGCCCCAGAACTCGCGCGCCAGGTTCTCGGAAATCATTACCATCGGCCTGAGATCGTATAGATCGGTCCACGTCAATTCGCGGCCGGCAATCAGCCGGGCGCCAAGCGTGTGCAGGAACCCGGGAGAAACATTTTCGAACCTCCGTAAGGGCGCAACGTTGTTCGGGTACGTCTTGCCTTCCGGAAACACATTGTCCCAGTTGGGAGGCTCCGCTTCCATCGGCGCCTCAGTCGCAAAACCTACCGACGTCACCCCGGGAATCGCTCTCAGCTTGTCGGCCAGGTTGTTCTGGGTCCTGATGACAAGCTGGGGATCCGGAATGAGCGAAGACGGAATCGAGATGCGCACGGTTTGCAGATGCTCCGCGCCGGTGAACCCCGGCTCGACAGTTCGCAACGCCTGCGCCGTTCGGATCATCAGCCCCGCGCTCACCAGCAGCACCAGCACAAGAGCCACTTGGGCAACCACCAGAATGTTGCGGGCTCGATGCCGCTCGCGGCTGGCACTCGCATTCCGGCCCGCACTCTGCAGCGCCGCGGAAATCCGCGGGCCGGCGTACTTGAAGGCGGGAACCAGTCCCAGAAAGAGTCCCGATAACACCGAAAGCATCAGCGTAAACGCGAAGGTGCGCAGATCCATGGAGACTTCGTTCAAGCGCGGCAAATTGGCGGGACCGATCGCCACCAGCAGATGCAGGCCGGAATAGGCGACCGCGACGCCGAGCGCGCCGCCCATCAGGCCGAGCATCACGCTTTCGACCAGCAGGCCGCGGACGATCCGTGCTACCCCTGCGCCCAGCGCGGCGCGAAGAGCCAGTTCCCGTTGCCGTGCCTCCGCGCGGACCAACAGTAGGTTCGTAACGTTGGCGCAGGCGATGAACATTACCAGCGCGATGGTCCCCATCACGACCCACAACACGTCGCCGACGCTGCCGATTACCTGCTGCTTCAGCGGGCGAATCGTGGGGCGAATTCTCCAGTTTTCGAACCACCGGCCATTGGTGCCCGGTCCGTTCGACCAGGTGTCCATCCAAACCGGCAATAGCCGCGCCAGGTCCGCATTCGCTTGCGCAATGGTGACACCAGGTTTGAGCCTTCCAATTCCGTTGAATCCGAAGCCCCCCAGAATCACCCGGCCTCGATCGAATGCCAGCGGCAAAATCAAATCGGGCTCTGCTTTGACTACCCGGAAGCCCTGGGACATAACACCGACGATTTGGCGCGGCAGGGAATCCACAGTGAGATTCCGTCCGATTATCGACCGGTCTCCGCCAAAATGACGCTGCCAGTATCCATAGCTGAGCATGACAGCGGAGGAACGCCCCGAAGAACTGAAAGTGTCCGGATCCGAAGTTTGCGGAATCTGGTCGGCAGCGATGAGCCAACGGCCGGCCGCCGGTGGAACCCCGAGCGCCTGCAGCACTCCATCACTCACGGAGACCGTGCGAACCTGCTCCGGCTCTGCCAGGCCCGTGACGTTCGCTGTTCCTGGAATCCACACTCCGAGAGCCTGAAATGTCTTGTTATGCTCCGCGTAGGTGAAGTACATGGAGGGCGAGAGGGCCAGGCCGTCGGCGGCATTCGCCAGTCCCGCTGCCCCTGGCGCGTCTTGATGAAGAGCGACCAATTGCTCCGCCTTGGGATAGCGTAGTGGCCGCACCAGCACGCTGTTCACCACGCTGAAGACCGCGGCATTGGCGCCGATTCCAATGGCCAGCGTCAGCAGCGCGGCAGCGGTGAACATGGGACTGCGGGCCAGCATGCGCAGGCTGTAACGCATATCGCGGACCAACGCGTCGAGCAAGGTGATGGTGTTCATACGATAAATCTCCTCCCGAATCGCGGTGCGGTTGCCCAGTTTGCGCAGCGCCGCCGCGCGCGCCTCGTCATACGGCAGGCCTCGGGCGACGTTTTCGTCGGTCTCAATCCGAAGGTAGGACTCGATCTCTTCGGAGCGGTCCCGGTCCCATTGGGAGCGCCGCAAGAAGCGCCTGATGCTCATCTCTCACTCCGTGGCGGGCTTCAGAATGCGGCCGATGGCCCGCACCATCTGCTCCCATCGCGTGGTCTGAACGGATAACTGTTTCCGCCCGGCGGGTGTCAGACGGTAGTACTTAGCTTTGCGATTGTTTTCCGAACTGCCCCAGAACGATGCAATCCAGCCGCGATCCTCCAATCGATGCAAAGCGGGGTAGAGAGAGCCGTGTTCGACCTGCAAGACGTCCTCCGATCCGCGCTCGATGGCATGCGCTATGGTGTGTCCGTGGGCGGGGCCCAGAACCAGAGTCTGAAGGACCAGCATGTCCAGCGTCCCCTGGAGCATTTCGCTTTGCAGCGGCGATTCGCGTCTTGGCATTCGTTACAGTATACTCCACTCGATCATCGACCGGGCTTCTCCCAGATTTCGACGCTGCAACTGCGATTTAGTCTCGAAATGGCTCGAAAGCTCGAGAGACCATCGAGTGGAGGAAAGATTTATAGGGCCGGGTTCTACGCCGATTTCAGCATCTCGTCCCACGTGACTTCGCGCTTCTGCTGATACGCCAGGCGGCCCAGAATCGCGGCCAGCGTGGCGTCCGCGGCGACCGGCGCCAAATTATACGGCGCCTGCTCCCGAATACTGGTAAAGAAGGCCTCCACCGCGTCGATGGTGATCTCGCGCCTGGAGTTGCGCCGCTCGATCAGGCTGGAATCGGTCAGATCGTCCGCGTTCTTATAGGGCGAGTTGGCAATCGGCCCGTGCAATTTGTAGTAAGTTCGCGCCGTCTCCAGCATACCCGCCGACCCGTAGAACTGTTCTTTCACATCGCGGAAACCGGCCGTATGCTTGACGCTGATCAGCCAGCCTTCGACGCCGTTCGGATAGGTGTAGGCGATCTCGTGATGGTCGGAATCCTGATCGCCATACGCCAGCGGATAGCGCAAGCCGCCGCTGCCGCGCGCGCTCAACGGATGTTGGTCACCAGCGAACCAGTTCAGCATATCGATACCGTGACAGTCCTGCTCCACGATTACGCCGCCCGATTGCGCCATCCAACTTCCCCAGCGGCGGATCTTCTCCTCCTCCGTGGGAGGCGCGGCGGGAGCGAGGCCCGGTTTGGGCGGCGTTCCCCCCAGCACCCAGTAACTCATCATCATTTTGATCTCGCCCACTTTGCCAGACTTGGCGTACTGCATGGCCGTCAGGTATTCCGGGCTGAAGCGCTGCTGCAAGCCGAACTGAATGGTCTTCGATTTATCCGCCGTGCCGCTGGCTGCCAGCAGACGCTTCACGCCTGTCACATTGGCGCCGGCGGGCTTCTCGCAATAGATGTGCTTGCGGGCCTTGACAGCGGCTTCGAAATGCTCCGGGTGCAGGTAGACGGGGGTGGTGATCAGCACCGCGTCGATATCCGCCTGTGCCAATAGTTCGTGGTAATCGCGGTATACGGAGGCGCTTTGACCACCCGGGATCTTCGCCTTGCCGCTATCGATCCGGTCCTGGAAGATGTCGCAGATGGCTGCCAGACGCGTACCGGATGCGTTCGCCATGTGGGTGCCGACATAGGTGCCGCGACCGCCCGTGCCGATCACGCCGAAGGATATTGCCGAGTTGGCCTGATATCCGAAAGCGGTTTCCGGTTTCACCAGCAGGATTCCGCCGGCCACACCGGCCAGCGCCTGCCGTCTGCTCGGGTTGCTCATCATGCTTCCTCCGTTGGAATCAGGGCTCGCCAGATCGGGCGGACCCAATCGTCTTTAGCTATGTCATAAACGATAAAATCGGAATAGAACTGCCAGTAAGTCCACGCCCATCCCAGCGATTCGGCCGTGCGCGCGACGTGGGATGTATAGCGGACACGCGATTCCATGTCCGCGCCGCCCCGGTCGTAAGCCCCGAACTCGCCCAGCAGGATCGGCCGGTTCTGACCCTTAGACCACTGTTGCACACCGGCAAAATCTTCCGCGACCTTCTGTTTCTCCGCATCGGAGCCCCATTCGATTCCCGAGAGTTTGGCCGTGGCCGCATTCCAGCGGGCGCCCTGATGCGTGAAATTCATAGGCAGGTAATAATGCACCGTGACAATGAGATTGCGGTCGCTCTCCGGCAGTTCCAGTTTGTCCAGGTAACGAATGTTGTTCCACGATGCAGGGCCGACCACCACGTTCCGCCGGGGATTCGATTTGCGAATGATGGCCAGCGATTCCTTGAGCCAGGCATTCCACAGTTCGGGAGTCACCTGACTGTTGGGTTCGTTCAGGATCTCGAATACTACGCTGTTGGGCGCATCCTTATAGTGTTCGGCAACCTGTTCCCAGAACGCCATCAGCCGGGGCTTGCACGCCTCCGCGTCCTTGCCGCAAACGCCGTAGTCGTGCTCGTCCAGAATGACTGTTAGCCCGTTCGCTACACCGTTTTTCACGACCCAGTCGAGCGTCTTGAACCACACCGCGTCGAGACGGTTCTGCGCATCCATGTGAGAGAAGGCCTGGAGATTCACGCGAATCGTCTGGAAGCCACCCTCGTGGATACGTTGGAAGTGCCGCTCCTGGAAGCGCGCCTTTTCGAAATCGCGCCACAGCGGGTCGTACCCGATGATGTTGACCCCGCGGCGCATAGCCTTGATCTGATCCCACGGATCCAAAGGCACAAAGCCGGACGGCTGTGCCCCGGCTACACCTGCGGCGAGGCAGGCGAGCACGAGTAACCTGGTAGCCCTTGTAATCATAGTTACAGCTCTAGAACTATGATTATCGCAAAGTGAGCGCGCCGGCTTTACGGCAACGATCCCACTACTGGCCAGCCTTTCTCCCATAGCATGGTGGAGATCTGCAGGAAAGGCCGGCCGGTGGTTCCGCTATAGGCGTGAAAGACCAGGTAATCGCCGCCGGGTTCCTGAAGCACGGCTTCGTGGCCGGGTCCGCGCCAGTTTTTCGTGGTCGCCGCAATTACCAGGGATCCGCCGCCTTCGGTCATCGGTTTACCTGTCTTATCCACGTAAGGAGCGGTGACTTTTCGCGCGCGGCCCACCACCACGTTGTAAGTGCTCTCCGCGCCGCGGCAGCAGCGGTCGAACGATACGAACAGGTAGAAATACCCGCCGTGGCGAACCAGGAACGGCGCCTCCACCGAACCGCCGATGGGCGGAGTTCGCGGCCGGCTCGACAGGGAATACATGGCGCCGTCCCGCGCCGAAAGCTTGCCGGTTTCCGGGTCGATGCGTCGCATCTTGATGCCGCCCCAGAAACTGCCCCAATCCAGCCATAGCTCGTTTTTGCCGGCGATGAACAGGTTGGGGTCGATGGCGTTCCAGTCGTCCTGATCCTGATGGGAGCGCAGCACCATGCCCTCGTCCACCCAATGGTAGTCCGGGTCCTTGGGGTCGAGCGTGATGTTGGTCGCAAGACCGATGGCGGAATCCCGGCTGCCGAACGACGAGACGGCGTAGTAGAGATGATACTTGCCGTTGAAGAAGGAGATGTCCGGCGCCCAGGGTGCGCGCGCTTTGGGAATTTCGCGCGTGGCCCACGCGGGCAGTTTGTCGAAAACGTGCCCGCACAGTTTCCACGCGTGCAGGTCCGGCGAGCAGCGAATGGGAATCAGTTCGCCGGGCCGCCCGTTGGTCACAAACAGGTAATAGGTCCCGCCCTGCCGCATGAGCGCCGCGTCGTGTACGCCTTCCAGGTCTCCTGTCAGCTTAAGGACCTCGGGCTTTTTTGCCGCCACCGTCAATACCGGTATCAGTAACGCCAAGGCAATCGCGCGCATGGTATCTCCGCTCCTTCGCAAACCGGACCTCCAGGTTATCGAAGCGTCTGCCCCGTGTCATTCCAGACGCAGGCGGCCCAGGTTTTACATCGGAAAACGCCATATTCACAGGCGAGTGCCTGATAATCCCAAGTGAGGAGAGGATTGCAATGCGGAGATGGCTACCCGCCCTTCAGGTTTTAGGGCCTGTAATTCTATTCACGTTCACGGCTGCCGCCGATGACGACCACGCGTTCCTTCAGAGTCTGAATAACATCAAGACAGTGGCGTCCACAGTGCCCGCGAGCGGCGATGTCAACCCTTACGGTGTGGCGCTGGTGCCCAAAACCATTGGCGCGCTGGAAGAAGGAAGCGTGCTGGTGAGTAACTTCAACAATGCCGGAAATGCGCAAGGTACCGGAACCACAATTGTGGAAGTCACCCCGAATGGAAAGGTGAAGACCTTCGCGCAACTGGGGGGATCCCTGCCGGGAGCCTGTCCGGGAGGTGTGGGCCTGACCACCGCGCTGGTCGCGCTGCGATCCGGGTTCGTCATTGTGGGCAGTCTGCCCACTACCGATGGAACCGCGGCGACCGCGCAGGCCGGATGCCTGATCGTTTTGGACAAAAATGGCGATGCCGTGAGCACTCTCTCCGGCAACGGCATCGACGGACCCTGGGACATGACCGCCGTCGATTTTGGACCGTTCGCGGTCCTGTTTGTAACCAACGTGTTGAACGGAACGGTGGCGGCGAATGGGAAGGTGGTGAATGGCGGGACGGTTTTGCGCATCGCCCTGTCCACCCCGCTGTCCGGCGCACCCGTGGAGTTAGGGCGCACAGTGATCGCGAACGGCTTTGCAGAACGCAGCGATCCGGCTGCCCTGGTAATCGGTCCCACGGGTTTGGGGTTCGCGCCGGATGGGCGATTATTTGTGGCGGATACATTGGAGAATCGCGTCGCGGCGATACCGAATGCGCTATTTCGGTTCGACAGCGCCGGAACGGGAAGCACGGTTTTTCAGAACGGCGCCCTGAACGGACCGCTGGGCCTGGCGATTGCACCCAATGGCGACATCCTGACGGTGAACGCCGGCGACGGCAACATGGTCGAGATTACGCCGTTCGGCCAACAGGTGGCGGTGAAAGCCATCGATGTGAGCATGCAGGGAGCGGGGACGTTGTTTGGGCTTGCCGTCGATCGGAACGGTCACGGTGTTTATTTCGTGGATGACGGGAACAATACGCTGAACCTGCTGCACTGAGCGAATCACGCGGAGGCGCGCGGCACCAGGCGGCATTCCAGCAGGATGTCGCGAGGCAGCATCCCGGGCTGCCCGATTCGCGCCAGCATAGCGGCCAGAGCGGCTTCGCCGATTTCGCGGCAAGGTTGATGCACCGTGGTCAACGGTACGGGCAAAAGGCCGGCGTACTCCACATCGTCGATGCCCACGATTTTGAGATCGCGGGGAATGCTGTATCCCTGCGCCATTGCGGCCTGCATCAACTCGCCGGCCGTCCGGTCATTGGCGCACACGAACCCGTCGCCGGGTTGTACGCCGCGGAGCACCGTTTCATCCATCGCGCCGGTGCGATGCACCGGGTTGGCGTGCAAGGGCGCGCCCGCATCCAGCAGCGCTTCGCGAAATCCCGCGATGCGCGCCTCCACCGTCGGCGCTCCGCCCGCGCGCGCCAGGAAATGGACGCGCCCGGCGCCCGCTTGCAGCAGGTGTCCGGCGGCAATGTACCCGGCACGGCGGTTATCGATGCCTACCAGGTCGTGGCGGCTCCTGTGCGGGTAAGGCGCCACGTCGCGATCCAGCAGCACGATGGGTATGCGCGCCGCCTCCAATTGCGCCACGATCTGCAAATTCGTCTCGCGGGATTCGGCGCCCGATTCCAGGGGCGCGAAGAACACTCCCGAAACGCCCCGTTGAAGGAACTGTTCGCAGAGTTCCAGCGCTTGCTGCCCGGGCGATGCATCGTCCGCGGCGGTGTGCCCCCACAACAGCGCGTGGCGGCTCATCAGGGGCGCTCCGGCGATTCCGCGGCAGATCGGGTCGAAGATTTCCGTGCGGCCCAACTCCGGAATCAGCAGGCCGAAGAGACTGGCGCTATCGTCTTCCGGGACGCGGCGCACGTAGGTGCCGGAACCGGCGATACGCTGCACCAGTCCGCGGCGGCTGAGTTCTCGCAGGGCCCGGCCGATGGTGATGCGCGAGGTCCGGAACTGCTGGACCAGGGCCGCCTCGCTGGGGAATTTTTGTCCGGCGTAGTAGGTTCCGGAA
>VFSW01013782.1_pt1 | contig 11220 bp, 6 predicted proteins | sample 5358111 | NCBI WGS metagenome assembly VFSW01 (sample SAMN11554181, study PRJNA540505) | mine drainage metagenome | isolation source: sediment from site ElyBrook_90M | place: USA: Ely Copper Mine, Vershire, VT | collected 2017
ATCAACAAGAAATATTACTCCTATGGCAATCTCAAAAATAAACAGATTTGATTTCTGTCCCAACATATCATATGCCATTTTGGATTAGAATGAACAAGAGTTACCTTATCAAAGAGATGAGCGGTATTTGGTGCGGAAGCAGTTTCGCCAAAATTGCTGACCACTGCAACTATTTTATGGCTACGGCTTTTGTATATCATTGGTTAAGGTTGAAAATGATGTTGGTTGGCATTTACATGAATCGCGCACCCATCGTCAGTTAAAATCATGCGCACAATTAATACTAATGCGGTTGATAACCGCAAACGAATTTTAATTATAAAGCCAGGTTACAGCGAAACACTGGATCCAGATGATAGCGGCATTGTAAGCCTCGGTGACATCTTGCGAACCACGGTCATCTTGCATTTATTCCCGCCTGATCATTATCACGTTACTTGGCTGGTGGATCAAAAAGGTGTTCCTTTGCTGAAAGGAAACTCCTTTATTCACCGGTTGCTGACAGTAAACTCCTTTACGCCGCATCTGCTGCTCTCCGAGTGGTTTGATATTGTTATTAATCTCGAAAAGGAGCCTGGTATTTGCGCTGTGTCTGACCGCATCCCGGCTTGGAGGCGATATGGTTTCAGGCTTGATCCGCAATTGCATTCTGCGGTTGCTTATGATTATTCGGATGAGGCGCTGAGTTTTGCCACGGATTCAATGGCAAAACGCAAGAAGGCAAAGTCATGGTCTGAAATTCTTTATGAGATGTTGGGGCACAAATTTACGGGTCAAACATATTTGTTGGGCTATCGTCCCAAGTCTGAGATACGCTACGATGTGGGGCTTAACTACCTTACAGGCAAGAAATTTCCCCTCAAGCGTTGGCCTGAAGCTCAATGGAAAAGTCTTTATGACACGCTAACGCCGCAATATTCGGTTTGCTGGCAACAAGGGAATAACGACATCAATGACTACATTGAATGGATCGCCAGTTGTCGTGTGTTGGTCACCAACGACTCGCTTGGCCTTCACATTGCCCTTGCGCTAGGCAAGCCCGTGGTGGCTCTTTTTGGGCCCACAATCGCAAACGAAGTTGAGGGTAAATGCCTGATTAAGCTTATGCCGCCGCTCGATTGGGATTGCATACCTTGCATGGACTCGTTCTGCCCGAAAGAAAAACCTTGCATGGAGTACATTTCGGTCGAAAGCGTTGAGAAAGCCATCCTCGGTCTTCTATGTGCACCGATCTTGTGCGGCACACAGGTTATACCTTGAAACCTATTTTTGTCAGTTGCATCGTATCATTTTGTCGAGTCATATCAAGTATTCACTGAAAGCAATTATGTCTGATCACTACGCCATTGACAGTCACAAACTCATTTATCATCCGCAGCGAGTGGCCAGCTTTCTCGATGCCAAAGATGACTGGGAAAAGATGAAAAAAATATATCCTCTGTATGTGGAGATATCGCCGGTGGGTGCCTGTAATCACCGCTGTACTTTCTGTGCAGTTGATTATATCGGTTACAAACCGACCCGTCTGTCGTTGCCGTCCATCGAACGCACCCTGGCCGAAATGGGAGCAAAGGGCGTGAAAAGCGTCATGTTTGCCGGGGAAGGTGAACCCATGCTGCACAAGGGAATTGACCGTATGGTGATGGCAGCTCACGCCGCCGGTATCGATACGGCAATGACCACTAATGCATCCGTGTTGTCCGATGCATTTGTCGAACGCGCGCTGCCACTGATGTCCTGGATCAAGGCGTCGGTCAATGCGGGGACTGCGCAAACTTATGCACGTATACATCAAACCAAGGAAAGCGATTTTGATCGTGTCATGGGCAATCTCAAACGTATGGTAGCGGCGCGCAAAAGCGCAGGTTTTTCCTGCGTGCTGGGTGCGCAGATCGTGCTGCTGCCGGAAAATGCTGGCGAGGTTGAAACGCTCGCCCGTATTTGCCGTGACGAGATTGGTCTGGACTATCTGGTGGTCAAACCCTATTCGCAGCACGCATCCAGCGTGACCACCACGTATCAGGAGATCAACTATCAAGGTTACGCCGAACTGCAATCGAAACTGTCTGCATTCAATACGGACAAGTTCAACGTGATTTACCGTGAGAACACCATGAAAAAACACGATGAAGGTGATGCGGGTCGTTATACTAGCTGTCATGCCACGCCTGCCTTCTGGGGCTATATCATGTCAACAGGCGCAGTATACGGTTGCAGTGCCTATCTGCTTGATCCTCGTTTTGACTATGGCAATATCAACAAATTGTCCTTTAGCGATATTTGGGAAGGAGAGGGGCGGCACAAAAACTTCGTTTATGTTCGCGAAGAACTGGATATACGCGAATGCCGCCTCAACTGCCGCATGGATGAGGTTAATCGTTACCTGGACAGGTTGGTTAAGCAGGATGTTCAGCACCTCAACTTTATCTAGTAAGTGTCAATTTTGTTGTTCGCGAACCAACAGATAACGATGGAACAACGCTTAAATCAGGCCGTGACAGGACAGTCAGGCGGTCAGTTACGGGATGCTGAATGTCACTATCTTGCGCTTCTGCGGGTTGATCCTCTCCACCCGGATGCGAACCATAATATGGGCGTTTTGACAGTGCTGAAAAATCAGCCTGCCGCCAGCCTGTCTTATTTTATGGCCGCACTGGAGGCATGTCCTGCGCGTGGGAAATACTGGCTGAGTTACATTGAAGCCCTTTTCCAGACGGGGCAGACGGGCGCTGCAAATGATGTGCTGGCGCTGGCACGCAAGCAGGGGTTACATGGTTTCTATGTCGATAGATTGGCACGACAAGTCACAGATGACGAACTAATATTTCATCCTGAAACATTCGTAGTTAGTGAAAACGATTCGATATCGCCCGCGCCTCGAGAGATCGAGAAGCTGCTCAGCCTGTTCGCTCAAGGGTGTCTTGCAGAGGCTGAATCGCTCGCCAAATTGATGACGGCGCGTTATTCATTTTATGGGCTTGGCTGGAAGGTGCTGGGTGCAGTTCATGTTCAGACGGGGCAAAGCGCAAATGCATTTTCTTCCATGCAAAAGGCTGCGGCTCTGCTGCCACATGATGCTGAGGCGCACAGCAATCTGGGTATTACGCTTCACAATCTTGGATTGTTGTTTGATGCAGAAGCCAGTTACCGCAGTGCGCTTGATATCGATCCGGTTTTCGCTGAAGCGCATAACAATTTGGGTATGACGCTCAAGGATATGGGCAGGCTTGGCGATGCCTGTGTCAGCTTCCGGCAGGCACTGCAAATCAAACCGGATTACCCGGATGCGCTGAGTAATCTTGGTTTTTTATTATATGAACAGCGCTGTCTGGGGGAGGCGGAAGCCTGTCTCAAACGGGTGTTGAACTTCAGGCCGGATTGCGTTGAATCGCATTGCAATCTTAGCGCAACCCTGCTTGAAGCGGGGCAAGTCGATGAGGCAGAAGAACATCTGAGGCAGGCACTAAAAGGCAGGCCTGATTTCTCAGATGTACACAGCAACCTGATTTTTGTTCAGGATTTGATGACCGGCATGGACATAGCCTTTTTGCAAAATGAGCGCAAACGATGGAATACGGTGCATGCAGCCCATTTGTATCCGCAGCGGGCGCATCGCAATCGTCCGGATCCTGAGCGGCGGCTGCGCATCGGTTATGTTTCTGCTGATTTCAGAATGCATTCGGCTGCATATGTGTTTGGCACCATGCTGGTGAATTTTGATCCGGACAGGTTCGAGGTGTTCGCCTATTCAAATTCAACCAGAGAAGATCTGCTGACCCGGCATTTTCAGAAAAGCGTTACGCAATGGCGCAAGATTGCCGGGCTATCCGACGATGCGGTGGCTGAGCTGATCCGGCAGGATGAGATTGATATTCTGGTGGATTTGTCAGGACACTCTTCGGGCAACCGGTTATTGGTGTTTGCCAGGAAACCCGCGCCGATACAGATCACCGCCTGGGGGTATATCGGCGGTACGGGGCTAAACACCATGGATGTGTTCTTCGCAGATCCGGTGGTCGTGCCGCCTGAGGAGAAACAGTTCTACGCTGAACAGGTCAGATATTTACCCTGCGCAATTGGCTATTTTCATCATCACACCGCTCCCGAAATCAATGTCTTGCCTGCTATGACGTCAAAGGGAGTCACTTTTGGCTCGTTCAATCGTCTGGTCAAGAACTCGCAAGAGACTTACCGGGTGTGGGCCGAGGTGCTGCAGGCATGCCCGGATAGCCGGATGATCATTAAAACGCCCGCGCTGGATGATGCGGGCACAAGAGGGTGGGTGACAGGGCACTTCACCCGGGCAGGCATTGCTCCGGAACGCATTATTCTGCAGGGGAATACATCCCGTGATGCGCATATGGCCGCATTTAACCAGATCGACATTGCGCTGGATCCTTTCCCGCATGGGGGGGGCGTAACCGCGCTGGAAGGGATGATGATGGGGGTGCCGGTGGTTACCTTGCGCTGGGGTAGTTTGGTGGGCAGGTTGTCGGCCACCATTCTCAGCACATTGGGTCTGTCTGACTGGATAGCCGAAACGCCGGAACAGTATGTTGAGATTGCCCTGCGCAAGGCGGGGGATTTGCAGTCGCTGGCGGCACTCCGGCAGCAGCTGAGGGGTATTTTTACTTCATCGATCATCGGTGATCAAATCGCTTATGTGAAGGCCGTGGAGCAGGAATATCGGCTGTTGTGGCGCGAGTGGTGTTCAACCAGTTCAATAAAGAAGAATCATCAAATCTAATGCACACACAAACGACAGAGCAACGCTTAAATCTGGCCGTTACGCAACAGCAGGCAGGCCAGTTGCAGGACGCTGAACGCGGTTATCTTGCAATTTTGCAGGCTGACCCCCTTCATCCGGTAGCGAACCACAACATGGGGGTGCTGGCTGTGCAGCAGAATCGGGCTGATGCGAGTTTGCCCTATTTTGTTGCGGCACTGCAGGCGGACCCGGCATGCGGGCACTACTGGTTAAGTTACATCGACGGTCTGTTTCAGGCAGGGCAGTTGGAGGAGGCAAGGCAAGTGATGGAACTTGCCCGGCAACAGGGCTTGCAGGGGCCGAAGGTTGAAGAACTGGCGCGGCGGTTAGGCGGCGAGGTGGCTGCCGGTCAGCCGGTCAGGCCGGAGCGGCGGGCAGGGCCTGGCAATCAGGAAATCGATGCGCTGGTGGTTTTGTTCGGGCAAGGGCGGTATAGCGAAGTGGCCGGTTTGGCGCGGTTGATGACGGAACGTTATCCGGAACACGAATTTGGCTGGAAAGCGCTGGGTGCCGTATACAAGCAGATGGGGCAGAATGAGCAGGCGTTAATTCCCATGCAAAAAGCGGCAGCACTCTCGCCAGAGGATGTAGAGGCCCATTACAACCTGGGTGTTGTCCTGCAGGAATCAGGTCGCCTGGATGAGGCGCAAGCCAGTTGCCGGCAGGCATTAAGGATCAATCCAGATTATGCGGATGCGCACGGCAATCTGGGGGTGATATTGCAAAAATCGGGCAGGTTGCTTGAAGCGGAAGCGAGCTTCCGGCAGGCACTGCAGATTAACCCGGCGTATGCGGCAGCACACTGCAATCTGGGCAATGTTCTGAATGATCTGGGCTGTTTTAAAGAGGCTGCAGCCAGCCTGCGAAGGGCTTTGCAGATTACGCCGGATAACGCCGAGATGCATTGCAATCTGGGTAATATTCTCAAGGAAATGGGGCGGCTGGACGAGGCGGAAGCGGCTTTCCGATGCGCGCTGCAGATTAATGTGGATCATGCTGATGCCTGCTTCGGGCTGGGCAAGACGCTCAAGGAACTGGGCAGGCTGGATGAGGCTGAGGTGGCTTACCGGCAGGCAATACGGCTTAAGCCGGATAATGCGCCTGCGCATTACAACCTGGGTAATCTTCTCAAGGACAGGGATCGACTGGACGAGGCTGAAGCCTGTTACCGGCAGGCACTGCAGATTGAGCCGGGTTTTGCTTTGGCGCATTACAATCTGGGTAATATTTCTCAGGATAAAGGACGGCTGGATGAGGCTGAAGCCTGTTACCGGGAGGCCATACAGCTCAAGCCGGACTACCTGGATGCGCATAACAACCTGGCTGTCACGCTCGTGCAGATGGAGCGGCTGGGTGAGGCGGAGGCTAGTTATCGGCAGGTGTTGCAGATCAAGCCTGACTATGTTGAGGCGCTCTGCAATCTGGGAAACACCCTCAGGAAGATGGATCGGTTTGCTGAGGCGGAAACCTGTTACCGGCAGACGCTGCTGATCAAGCCGGATTATGTTGAAGCATATAATAATCTGGGTGTTGTTCTTCGCGATATGGGACGTCTGGACGAGGCGGAAGCCAGTCTCAAATGCGCGCTTGAGATTAAGCCGGATTATGCGGATGCGCATAGCAATATGGGCGTGATCCTCAAGGAGTTTGGATGTCTGGATGAGGCTGAGGAGAGTTTTCGACGGGCACTGCAGATCCAGCCGGATTATGCGAATGCGCACAGCAATCTTATTTTCACCATGGATATGACAGTGGGCGCAGATACCGCTTCCTTGCAAAATGAGCGCAAACGATGGAATACAGTGCATGCAGCCCATTTGTATCCGCAGCGGGCGCATCGCAATCGTCCGGATCCTGAGCGGCGGCTGCGCATCGGTTATGTTTCTGCTGATTTCAGAATGCATTCGGCTGCATATGTGTTTGGCACCATGCTGGTGAATTTTGATCCGGACAGGTTCGAGGTGTTCGCCTATTCAAATTCAACCAGAGAAGATCTGCTGACCCGGCATTTTCAGAAAAGCGTTACGCAATGGCGCAAGATTGCCGGGCTATCCGACGATGCGGTGGCTGAGCTGATCCGGCAGGATGAGATTGATATTCTGGTGGATTTGTCAGGACACTCTTCGGGCAACCGGTTATTGGTGTTTGCCAGGAAACCCGCGCCGATACAGATCACCGCCTGGGGGTATATCGGCGGTACGGGGCTAAACACCATGGATGTGTTCTTCGCAGATCCGGTGGTCGTGCCGCCTGAGGAGAAACAGTTCTACGCTGAACAGGTCAGATATTTACCCTGCGCAATTGGCTATTTTCATCATCACACCGCTCCCGAAATCAATGTCTTGCCTGCTATGACGTCAAAGGGAGTCACTTTTGGCTCGTTCAATCGTCTGGTCAAGAACTCGCAAGAGACTTACCGGGTGTGGGCCGAGGTGCTGCAGGCATGCCCGGATAGCCGGATGATCATTAAAACGCCCGCGCTGGATGATGCGGGCACAAGAGGGTGGGTGACAGGGCACTTCACCCGGGCAGGCATTGCTCCGGAACGCATTATTCTGCAGGGGAATACATCCCGTGATGCGCATATGGCCGCATTTAACCAGATCGACATTGCGCTGGATCCTTTCCCGCATGGGGGGGGCGTAACCGCGCTGGAAGGGATGATGATGGGGGTGCCGGTGGTTACCTTGCGCTGGGGTAGTTTGGTGGGCAGGTTGTCGGCCACCATTCTCAGCACATTGGGTCTGTCTGACTGGATAGCCGAAACGCCGGAACAGTATGTTGAGATTGCCCTGCGCAAGGCGGGGGATTTGCAGTCGCTGGCGGCACTCCGGCAGCAGCTGAGGGGTATTTTTACTTCATCGATCATCGGTGATCAAATCGCTTATGTGAAGGCCGTGGAGCAGGAATATCGGCTGTTGTGGCGCGAGTGGTGTTCAACCAGTTCAATAAAGAAGAATCATCAAATCTAATGCACACACAAACGACAGAGCAACGCTTAAATCTGGCCGTTACGCAACAGCAGGCAGGCCAGTTGCAGGACGCTGAACGCGGTTATCTTGCAATTTTGCAGGCTGACCCCCTTCATCCGGTAGCGAACCACAACATGGGGGTGCTGGCTGTGCAGCAGAATCGGGCTGATGCGAGTTTGCCCTATTTTGTTGCGGCACTGCAGGCGGACCCGGCATGCGGGCACTACTGGTTAAGTTACATCGACGGTCTGTTTCAGGCAGGGCAGTTGGAGGAGGCAAGGCAAGTGATGGAACTTGCCCGGCAACAGGGCTTGCAGGGGCCGAAGGTTGAAGAACTGGCGCGGCGGTTAGGCGGCGAGGTGGCTGCCGGTCAGCCGGTCAGGCCGGAGCGGCGGGCAGGGCCTGGCAATCAGGAAATCGATGCGCTGGTGGTTTTGTTCGGGCAAGGGCGGTATAGCGAAGTGGCCGGTTTGGCGCGGTTGATGACGGAACGTTATCCGGAACACGAATTTGGCTGGAAAGCGCTGGGTGCCGTATACAAGCAGATGGGGCAGAATGAGCAGGCGTTAATTCCCATGCAAAAAGCGGCAGCACTCTCGCCAGAGGATGTAGAGGCCCATTACAACCTGGGTGTTGTCCTGCAGGAATCAGGTCGCCTGGATGAGGCGCAAGCCAGTTGCCGGCAGGCATTAAGGATCAATCCAGATTATGCGGATGCGCACGGCAATCTGGGGGTGATATTGCAAAAATCGGGCAGGTTGCTTGAAGCGGAAGCGAGCTTCCGGCAGGCACTGCAGATTAACCCGGCGTATGCGGCAGCACACTGCAATCTGGGCAATGTTCTGAATGATCTGGGCTGTTTTAAAGAGGCTGCAGCCAGCCTGCGAAGGGCTTTGCAGATTACGCCGGATAACGCCGAGATGCATTGCAATCTGGGTAATATTCTCAAGGAAATGGGGCGGCTGGACGAGGCGGAAGCGGCTTTCCGATGCGCGCTGCAGATTAATGTGGATCATGCTGATGCCTGCTTCGGGCTGGGCAAGACGCTCAAGGAACTGGGCAGGCTGGATGAGGCTGAGGTGGCTTACCGGCAGGCAATACGGCTTAAGCCGGATAATGCGCCTGCGCATTACAACCTGGGTAATCTTCTCAAGGACAGGGATCGACTGGACGAGGCTGAAGCCTGTTACCGGCAGGCACTGCAGATTGAGCCGGGTTTTGCTTTGGCGCATTACAATCTGGGTAATATTTCTCAGGATAAAGGACGGCTGGATGAGGCTGAAGCCTGTTACCGGGAGGCCATACAGCTCAAGCCGGACTACCTGGATGCGCATAACAACCTGGCTGTCACGCTCGTGCAGATGGAGCGGCTGGGTGAGGCGGAGGCTAGTTATCGGCAGGTGTTGCAGATCAAGCCTGACTATGTTGAGGCGCTCTGCAATCTGGGAAACACCCTCAGGAAGATGGATCGGTTTGCTGAGGCGGAAACCTGTTACCGGCAGACGCTGCTGATCAAGCCGGATTATGTTGAAGCATATAATAATCTGGGAATCACGCTTCACGCTATGGGGCGGTCCGATGACGCGTGTGTAATATATCGGCAGGCTTTGCAAATTGACCCTGATTCTGTTGAAATGTATAACAATCTGGGCAATGCACTAAGTGGGGTGAACCGGCTGCAAGACGCTTGTGACTGTTACCAGCGGGCGCTGCAACTCAAGCCAGATTACGCACCGGCACACAATAACCTGGGACTTGCCTTGCATGGCTTGGGACGACTCTCTGATGCTGAAGCAATCTTTCGTAGTGCGATACTGATCGACCCGAATGATGCTGACGCGCTTACTAATCTGGGTATGACACTGTATACGATGGGCCGTCTGGCTGAAGCAGAAGCCGCCCTCAAAAATGCGTTAAATATCAGGCCTGATTACGCTGAAGCGCTTTGCACCTTGGGTAATACTCAGCTGGGAATGGGCAAACAATTGGATGCTACGGCCAGTTATCGGGCGGCGTTAAGGGTCAAGCCAAATTTCGCCATGGCGAATAGCAACCTGATTTTTACCATGGATCTGATGACAGACATCGATACCGTTTCCTTGCAGGGAGAGCGTAAACGATGGAACGCCGCGCACGCTGTCCATTTGCATCAAAAACGGATACACACGAATATTGCAGATCCAACGCGGCGGCTGCGCATCGGTTATATTTCTGCTGACTTTAGGGTGCATTCAGCCGCATTTGTTTTCGGAGGAATGCTGATTTATTTCGATCGCGGTGAGTTTGAAGTATTCGCCTACTCGAATTCAAACAAGGAGGATGTGCTGACTTGTGAGTTTCAGCAAAGCGTTACAGGCTGGAGAAATATTGCCGGGCTCTCCGACGATGCAATGGCTGATCTGATCCGGCAGGATGAGATCGATATTCTGGTGGATCTGTCAGGACACTCTTCGGGCAATCGCCTGCTGGTATTCGCCAGGAAACCTGCACCGATTCAGATTACTGCCTGGGGTTATGCAACGGGCACTGGAATGAGTGCCATGGATGTGTTTTTTTCTGATCCTGTATTTGTGCCTCCTGAGGAAAAGCAGTTTTATGCAGAGCAGGTCATATATCTGCCTAGTGCGTTTGGCTATTTTCATAATCACACGCCACCCGAAGTGAACGCCTTGCCTGCCTTGTCCACAAAGGGAGTCACCTTTGGTTCCTTCAATCGGCTAGAGAAAAATTCAGCTCAGGCTTATGACGCATGGGCTAAAATTCTACGATCCTTGCCAGATAGCCGAATGATCATTAAAACACATGCACTGGATGATGCCGGCATGAGAGCGCAGGTGACGGGATATTTTACCTGTGCAGGTATTGCCCCTGAACGTATTATTTTGCTGGGTAGCTCGTCTCGTGATGCGCATATGGCCTCGTTTAACCAAATCGACATTGCGCTGGATCCTTTTCCGCATGGTGGAGGCGTAACCGCGCTGGAAGGAATGATGATGGGGGTACCAATGGTCACCATACGCTGGCCGACGCTGATCGGTCGAGTATCATCATCGATCCTGACCACCATGGACCTGACTGACTGGATTGCAGAAACACCGGAACAATATGTTAATCTTGCCATTCAGAAGGCGGCTGATTTAGGAGCGCTGGCTGATCTTCGGCAGCAATTAAGAGGGGCTCTTACTTCATCGATAATTTGTGATCAGCTGGCATATACGCGGGCTGTAGAGAAGGAATATCGGCAATTATGGCAAGCGTGGTGCCTCTCTGGCGAAGGGCGCGCTGTTTGACGATTTTTCAGAAGTAATCTCTCCTCCTGATTTTTCTGATCAGAGGGTGGAGAGCTATTTGGCAACCACCACACGGTTTTTGCCGGTATTCTTGGCCTGGTACCGTCCTATGACTTCACGGTCAGCCGTGCTGCATAATCCTAAATCCGGCAGTTAGCCGGCCTCCAGCGTGAATATTCGAGCGTAAATG
>VFSW01013783.1_pt1 | contig 11220 bp, 7 predicted proteins | sample 5358111 | NCBI WGS metagenome assembly VFSW01 (sample SAMN11554181, study PRJNA540505) | mine drainage metagenome | isolation source: sediment from site ElyBrook_90M | place: USA: Ely Copper Mine, Vershire, VT | collected 2017
CCCATTAAACCGCAGTAACGCTGTCACGGCAAATTGCGGAAAACGGGGGCGAATCGCGGAAAACCCCGCACAACCCCCCAGGGGGGGGGCTATGGCAGAATCTGTGGGTCAAAATGGCGCGAAAGAGAATATCCCCTCTTTGGATACATCGCCTCGCTCGCGCATCGCCCTGGAAGAAATTGTCTTGCTGCAAACTGTGGTCTATCCCAGGGTTTTCATCAGTAGAGAGACGAATGCGGAAAACGATGATTCCTCCAAAAATAGTTGAAGTGGAAATGGCGTTCGTGGCCGCCGCAGTGTTCTGCTTCGCGGGATGCAAGGAAAAACCGCGCGCGGCGACGCCGCCTCCGCTGGTGGAAGTGGCGTTTGTAACCCAGGCGGATGTGCCGATTTATCACGAGTGGATTGGCGCGCTTGATGGATGGGTCAATGCCACCATTCGCGCGCAAGTCAGCGGCTATTTATTGGCGCAAGATTATCGGGAAGGCGACGCGATCAAGAAGGGCGATCTGTTGTTCCAGATCGACCCGCGTCCATTCCAGGCGCTGCTCGACCAGGCTGGAGGCCAACTTGCCCAAGCCCAGGCCCGGCTCGGCAAGACCGAACTGGACGTCAATCGCTACGCCCCGCTGGTCAAGGAAAGAGCCGTCAGCCAGGAGGAATACGATGACGCCGTGCAGGCGGATTTGGAAGCCAAGGCCGCGGTCTTGTCCGCGAAGGCCCAAGTGGAGCAGGCCCAGTTAAATCTGGGCTTCACCAGGATTATTTCGCCCATTGACGGAATCGCCAGCATCGCGAGAGGACAGATCGGCGACTTGGTCGGACCCGGCACCGGAGAATTAACCACCGTCTCCACAATTGACCCGATCAAGGCCTATTACAATGTCACCGAACAAGCTTACATCAACTTCGCCAGATTATACCTGAAGGAAAATGACCGCCAGGAACGTCTCAAGCAATTGGAGATTCAATTGATCATCGCCGACGGGACCATCTATCCCCTTGCGGGTAAGATTTATGCCCCGGACCGGCAAATCGGTCTGACCACCGGAGCGCTCAGGTTGGAGGCGCTCTTTCCAAACCCCGATCATACCCTTCGCCCCGGCCAATTCGTGCGAGTGCGGGTCAAGTTCGACACCAGACGCGGCGCATTGCTGGTGCCGCAACGCGCCGTTTCGGAGCTGCAAGGGGCCTATCAAGTTGACCTCGTGGATGCGGCAAACAAAGTCCACATCCAACCCGTGCGGGTTGGCGAACGAAGCGGCGGCCTCTGGATCATCGAGCAAGGCGTGGAGCGTGGCCAGCGCGTCATCGTCGAAGGACTTCAAAAAGTTCGCGACGGGGCGCTGGTGAGTCCCACGAATTTTGCGCGGGCGAGCATCCAATCGTCCGAGGGGTCGCAACGCCGCTAGACTGTGTCAAAATTCTTCATCAATCGTCCGATTGTTGCGATGGTGATTTCCATCATCATGGTCATTGTCGGACTGGTGACAATGGTCTCACTGCCGATTGCGCAGTTTCCCAAGGTGGTGCCCCCGGAAATCTTCATTCAAGCGGACTACGTCGGCGCCGACGCGAAAACCATCGAGCAATCCGTCGCCACTCCCATCGAACAACAGTTGAGCGGCGTGGACGACATGAACTACATGTACTCGGTCAACGCGAACAATGGTTTGATGCGGTTGTTCGTAAACTTCGATATCACCACTGACCCGAATATCGACCAGGTGTTAACGCAGTTGCGCTACGCCCAGGCCGAACCGCAGTTGCCCCCGGACGTGCGCAACTTCGGAGTCACGGTCCAAAAATCCCTCTCCGCCCCTTTCATGATTCTCTCGCTCAATTCGCCCAAGGGCGCGCGCGGCGCCGAGTTTTTGGCCAACTACGCCTATATCAACTTAAGCGACCCTCTGAGCCGGGTGGCAGGCGTTTCCTCGGTCACGGTATTCGGCGCCGGTCAGTACGCCATGAGGATTTGGGTAAAGCCCGATCAGCTCGCCAAACTCAATATCACCGTCCCGGAGATCATTGGCGCAGTCAACAGCCAGAATGCCGTCAATCCAGCCGGAAAGATCGGCGGGCGCCCCACGCCACCGGGACAAGAATTCACTTACACGGTGCTCGCGCAAGGCCGTCTGACGACGGAGGATGAATTTGGCGACATCGTTCTCCGCGCCACGCCGGATGGGGCGGTGGTCCATTTGCGGGACGTGGCGCGCATAGAATTAAGCGTTGCCGATTATGATCTGGCGGGCCGTTTCGGCGGCAAGCCCTCGGCCATTCTTGCCTTGTATCAACTTCCCAATTCCAACGCCATCGAAGCCGCCAAAGGCGTCAGAAAGCTCATGGAAGAACTGAAGTCCCGTTTCCCATCGGACGTTGACTACCAAATCCCGATTGACACGACGAAATCGGTGACCGAAGGAATTCGGGAAATCAGCAAGACTTTTTGGGAGGCGCTGGGGCTGGTGATGCTGGTGGTTGTTATTTTCCTCCAGGGCTGGCGGGCGGCGCTGATTCCTTTGTGCGCGGTCCCGGTCTCACTGGTTGGGACATTCGCGCTTTTTCCGTTATTGGGTTTCTCGATCAATACGCTCTCGCTTTTCGGGCTGGTTCTCGCCATCGGCCTGGTGGTGGATGACGCCATTGTGGTCGTCGAAGCGGTGGAACATCACATCGACGAGGGGATGCCGCCCAAAGATGCCACTTTGAAAGCGATGGAGGAAGTCTCGGGTCCCGTGGCGGCAATCGCGCTGATATTGGCGGCGGTATTTCTGCCCACCGTTTTCATTCCCGGCATTACAGGCCGGCTCTATCAGCAATTCGCCGTGACGATTGCCATCTCCGTGCTCATCTCGGCCTTCAACGCGCTGACACTGAGTCCGGCCCTGTCCGCCTTGCTCCTGCGGCCCAAACAAAAATCGTCGGGGCCGCTCGGCCGGTTTTTCGATTGGTTCAATGGCGCTTATGCCCGGCTTACGAACGGTTATGTCGGCGTTTGCCGGGCCTTGATTCGCAAATCGGGCTTTAGTCTGCTGTTCCTTGGCCTCGTGGCGCTGGCCGCCGGTTGGTTTGGGAAAACGCTGCCGACGGGCTTCCTGCCGGACGAGGATCAAGGGTTCCTTTATGTCAGCGCACAACTCCCCTTTGCCGCCTCGATGGATCGCACCGTGGCGGTTTGCAAACAGGTGGAAGACATGGTCCTGTCCACCCCGGGGGTTGAGAGTTGCACGACCGTAGGCGGCTTCAATCTTCTGAGCTTTACGCGCAACACCTACAGCGCGACTTTTTGGGTGGGCTTGAAGGATTGGGACAAACGCGCCAAACCGCAGGAAAGCTATCCCGCGATCAAGGCGGCTTTGGCCCGGAAATTGTCCCGCGCGCCCGCCGCGATTGTCTTCCCCTTCCCGCCGCCGGCCATCGCAGGGGTCGGAACGGCGGGCGGGTTCACCATGGTTCTGGAGGACCGGGCGGGAAAAGACATTCCCTTTCTCGCCGCCAACGTCGCCAAGTATATGGATGCGGCGCGGAGGCGTCCTGAAATCGCCGGCATCACCACCACGTTTTTGCCGGCCGTGCCCCAGCTGTACGTGGATGTGGATCGCGAGCGGGTCATCAAGCAAGGCGTGGACTTGGCGGAGGTTTACAAGACCTTGCAAACGTTCATGGGCGGGTACTTTGTCAACTATTTCAACCGGTTCGGGCGGCAATGGCAGGTGTATGTGGAAGCCGAGGGCGAATACCGGACCCGCCCCGAAAACTTGAGCCTGTTTTACGTGCGCAATCATTACGGCGAATCAATTCCAATGTCATCTCTTACAACCATCAGGTCCATTTCCGGGCCGGAATTCACGATGCGCTACAATCTGTATCGTTCGGCGCAGCTCAATGGCACGGCGGCCCCCGGTTATAGTTCCGCCCAGGCCACCAAGGCCTTGGAGGAGGTGTTCGCCCAAACCATGCCGCCGGAAATGGGTTACGATTACATTGGCATGTCGTTTCAGGAGCAGAAGGCGGCGCGGGGCGTTTCGCCCGTGGCGATATTCGCCCTCTCCCTCATTTTTGTGTTTTTAATCCTCGCGGCTCTTTATGAAAGTTGGTCGCTGCCGTTCAGTGTCTTGCTTGTGACTCCCATAGCCGTGCTCGGCGCTTTTGCCGCGCTTTTGTCCCGGCAAATGGTCAATAATGTTTTCGCGCAGATTGGGCTGGTCATGCTCATCGGGCTGGCGGCCAAGAACGCCATTCTCATTGTTGAGTTTGCCCGGCTGGAGTACGAGAAGGGCAAACCCCTGATCGAGGCGGCCCTGACGGGCGCTCGTCTTCGCCTGCGGCCGATCCTGATGACTTCTTTCGCATTTATTTTCGGCTCGCTGCCATTGTGGTTTGCCACCGGGGCGGGGGCTGTTTCGCGGCGCATTCTTGGCACGGTGGTCATTGGCGGCATGCTGGCGGCGACCTGCGTCGCGGTCTGCCTGATTCCAGTCACATTTTACGTGGTCGAGAATGCTGCCAGTCGGCGCGGGCAATCGGAGCGGAAAGGCGCCAAGAGTCCAGGGGGCGCCACCATTGGAGAGGAATCTCCATGAGATTTGCGGCCAAAAACCGCCAATGCGCCCGCCTGCAATTGATGCTGTGCGGGGCTTTGCTCGCCGGCTGCGCTGTCGGCCCCAACTACCATCCTCCCAAGGTCGATTCGCCTCCAAAATTTCGCGGCGACGATGCGCCCGCCAACCGTTCGTTTGCCGACTTGGATTGGTGGCGGGTTTATCAGGACGGCATTCTGCAAGGATTGATCCGGGAGGCATTCACGAACAATTACGATCTGCGCATTGCCGTCGCCCGCGTGGGGCAGGCCAGGGCCCTCGCCATGCAGGCAAGGTCCCAGTTCGTTCCCAGCGTGGATTATAACGGCGCTGTCAGCCGGGGGCGCAATGATTTGTTTGGCTCAGCCTTCCCGAACAACGGTGTCACCTCCGGTTCCGCGGTGGCCACTCTGAACGCATTTTGGGAGGTGGACTTGTGGGGCCGCGTCCGGCGGCTTAATGAGGCGGCCCGGGCGCGGCTATTGGCCTCGGAAGAGGCGCGGCAGGGCGTCCGGGTGAGTTTGCTGGGGGATGTGGCCACGGATTATTTGCAATTATTGGAGTTGGACCTGGAATTGGAAATCGCCGCGCGCACGACCAACTCATTTGGCGAGAGCTTGAAAATCTTCACGCAGCGTCTCCAAGGCGGCACGGCAACGGACTTGGAGGCATCGCGCGCCGAAGCCGCCCTGGCTGACGCGGCCGCGGCGATACCGTCCATCAGAAACCAGATTTCCATCGCGGAGAATGAGCTGTGCGTTTTATTGGGCCGAAGCCCCGGTCCGATCAGGCGCGGGGGCGCGTTGCTGAGCGGCTTGCCGCCGGAGGTTCCCGCGGGGCTGCCCTCAGCCCTGTTGGAGCGACGGCCCGATGTGCGCGAAATGGAGCAATTGTTGCGCTCGGCCAACGCGCAAATCGGCGAGTCCATCGCGGAGTTCCTCCCTAAAATAGGTTTGACAGCATTTCTTGGAAAAATCAGTCCGCAATTGTCCGCTTTTACCCTGGGCGGCGCCAATGCCTGGGGCATCGCCGCCGAGGGTGGCGGTCCGCTTTTTGAAGGAGGCCGGCTGGTCGGCCAGTATCGCCAGGCCAGGGCCGCCCGCGACGAAGCGCGGCTTCGTTTCCAGCAAACCGCCCTCACCGCTCTGCGCGACGTTTCCGACGCCCTGGTCTTGCGCGAGAGACTCGCGGAAATTCGCGAACAACAGGCTCGCGAAGTAACCGCACTGGAAAGGGCCGTCAAGGTTTCCACCGAACGATACCTGGCCGGCAAAGCCAGCTACTACGAAGTGCTCGAGGCTCAACAACAGCTTTTTCCCGCCCAACTTAATCTGGCCCGCACCCAACGGGACCAGCAGCTTGCCGTCGTCGCCCTTTACAAGGCCTTAGGCGGCGGCTGGTCTCCATAAAACATCAAACAAGCCTTGCGTGTGCTCCGTAAATTTCACCGACGATTTTTCCAGGCGCGACAAACCGGTGTTTCAACTTTTCGTCTCTGCCGCTCCGCCATTGAAAGTTGCGGTTGTTTATGAAACCATATTCCGGCGGGCCTGTAGCTCAACGGTTAGAGCAGAGCACTCATAATGCTTTGGTTCTCGGTTCGAATCCGAGCAGGCCCACCAATCAGTCCATCAACACATCCGGGGGTTTTCAAGGAAACAGCGCGGCGACCGGTTCGGCGCGCCCGCCGCGGTTGCCGCGGTTGCCGCTACGTTTCATACCTATGGCGTCTTTCCAGGCGGCGGGTCCATATTGAAATCGGGAGCGTCAAGATTAAATAGCCGATCGCCAGCGGGATGTAGCTCTCCAGCGTGCTGAACGTCCGCGCATTGACGGTCTCGGCGTTCCACGTTAACTCGCCGATCGAAATGATTGATAGCAGCGAGGAATCCTTGATCAGCGACACGAATTGGCCGGCCAGCGGCGGCAGCGTCTGGCGCAATGCCTGCGGGAATATGACGTGGCGATAGGTCTGCCCGCGCGTCAGACCGACGGCCCTGGCGGATTCGATCTGGGTTTTTCCAACGCTCTCAATGCCGGCGCGGATAATCTCGGCAATGTAAGCGCCGCTGAATAGCGACAAGGTCAGGACGCCGACGCAGTAACGATTGTTGACTCCCATTGCGTCGGCCACCACGTAAAAGAAAACCAGGATTTGCACCAGCAGCGGCGTGCCTCGGATGACTTCAATGCAAATTTTGCTCAAATAGCGCAGCGGCAAAAAGCGGTTGCGCTGGGCCAGCGCCAGAAACAAACCCACCAGCGTGCTGCACACAAGGGCGGCCAGCGAAATGACCAGCGTCGTCAGCCATCCGGACAAAAACATCGCCCGGTATTGATACACCGATTCCCATCGCAAGTGGTAATCAAGGTGATGGAATGACCAGTAAAAAATCAATCCCAGCGCCAGCGCCGCAATGATGAAATTCAAGGCGCGCACCGGCGCCGGCGGGCGGGAGGATTCCGTTGGATTGGCAACCACCATTAAGCGCAACCAGTTCACATCAGAAGTAAAAGGGCTGGCCCATTTTTCGGAAAGCCTCTTTTTGATCTTTAAGGTAACGTTCTCCAAATTGCTCGAATCCGTCGCGCCGCCTGAAATCCTTTAGAAACGCATTCACCTGTCGGCGCAAGGCGTCGTCTCCCTGGCGCAGGCCGATGGCCCAGGATTCTTCCTGGAACGGTTTGAGAATTGGACGCGTGGCGGCTTCATTGCGGCGCCAGTTTTCATAAGTGGAAATTTGGTCATATATAAAGGCGTCGGCTTTTCCCTGGACCACTTCCAGCACACAGGCGTCTTCTTTGTCAAGAACACGCAAAAGCGCGCGCCTGACATGGTCCATCGCATAAATGTGGCCGGTGGTGCCTTTTTTGACAACCAGCGCCCGGCCCGGCTGGTCGGCGTCCCCGATGCTTTGCACGGCCGAATTTTTTCCCACGAGCAGGCAAAGGCCGGTCTTCAAATACGGATCGGAGAACGCGATTGCCCTGGCTCGTTCCGGAGTGGCCGTCATTGACGAAATGATGAGGTCAATTTTGCGCGTCTGGAGCGCCGGAATCAATCCGTCAAAAGAAACATTTTCTATCTGGACTTCGCGGCCCAGGTAATCTCCCAGAGCCTTTGCCAAATCAACGCTCACGCCCGCCGGGTTGCCATGATCGTCGGTCATTTCAAAAGGCGGGTAAGATGTCTCCATGCCCACGATGATCTGGTTATGCGGCTTGGGCTTGCAACCAGCCAACAGGCACATGGCCGCCGCCGAAAGCGGAATTACGAAGCGCGCCAACCGCCCCGCATGGCGCGACAAATCCATCGATCCCGGCGGGGGACGAATGCCTGATTTTGGCTGCGAGGCGGCTGACGTGGCAATCTCCCGCCTCGCGGATTTGCCCGTTGGTTTTGTGTCCGCGCTCATCGGCCAACTTTATCAGTTCAACGGCTCTGAGCGATAGAATTTCCAGAGGCAACCGAAGCATCGGCCGTGGGCGTTCGGTTCGTTTTTCATTTTTTATTTCGCGTTCCTGGTTTAAATAGAGACATGGACGAGTTGATGCCAGACAAGCTGTGGAAGGAATACACGCGGGTTTTTGAGGAATTGGACGATCTGACTCTCGCCCGCTGGCTGGCCCAAACTCTGGCGCAACTCAAAGGCCGGGCCTGGCGCCATTCCCATCCCTTGGTCGCCTCGTATCGCCTGGCCGCCGGCTTGGGTCATCGGAGGCAGATTTGGCACAAGCGATTGGTGACATTTCCCGGAGATTTTTTGCAGGCCCAATGCTGCCGGGCGCCGATGCTTCCTCTCTTTGCGCGGGATGTGATGAAAACAGGATTGACGTGCCTGCATTGCTTGGAAACCCTCGCGCCGATTGACGACATCCCCGCCGACCTTCAAAGCGCTGTGCGGGTTTGGGCTGCGGAGTATGATGAGGTCCACGCCGTGGCCCATTGGGACGACGAGCAGCAAAAAGCCTCCCCAAATTACGATCAAGTCTACGACGACGCGGCCCTGCGCGCCGAGGAACTCCTGGCCGTCGTCGGCAGAGCCCTGACGCCTCGGTTCCTGGAACACTACGCGGCCATCGTCTGGGAAGCCCACGACGCATGCCTGGAAGTCGATCCCGAGGAGGTTGTGATATGAATTTGACCCGGCTCCCGCTGGTTGCCGAAATTCCATCGTGAGAGGATCGGCGCGCAGGAAGCTTTGAGCTCGCTGGCATGCGGATTGTGTCATATACAGCTTTCAAAACCATGACTAATCAGACGCCAACTCCGACTCCATCCCCCGATTTTGCCGCACCCGCCAATGACACGCGACCGACCCCGGCGCGGCTGCGTGGCATCGTACCTCCGCTGATTACGCCGCTCAGGGATCGGGACGCGCTCGATATCGCCGGCCTGGAACGGTTGATCGAACACATTCTGGCCGGCGGAGTGCATGGCCTTTTCATTCTTGGCACGAGCGGGGAAGGCCCGAATTTGAGCCATCATCTGCGCCGCGATCTGATCAGCCGCGTTTGCCGGCAAGTCAGCCGTCGTGTGCCGGTTCTGGTGTGCATCACGGATACCTCGTTCGTCGAAGCGCGGCAGATCGCGTCGGATGCCGCCGACGCCGGAGCGGATGCGGTGGTGTCGGCCCCGCCCTATTACCTTCCGCTTGGGCAGCCCGAACTTGTGACATTCATGCAACGTCTTCTTGAGGGACTGCCGTTGCCGCTGTTTCTTTACAATGCGCCTGTTGTGACGAAGGCGCCATTCGCGCCGGAGACGTTACGGCAACTGTCGCAGTTGGAGCGGATTATCGGCATCAAAGACAGTTCCGGGGACTTGGAATACTTCGCAACGGTCGTCGCGCTGAAACGCCAGCGGCCCGACTGGAGCGTTTTCGTCGGCCCGGAGCATCTGCTTCTTCAAACGTTGCGGCTTGGCGGTGATGGGGGCGTTAATGGCGGCGCGAATTTCATGCCGGAATTATTCGTTTCGCTCTTCGAGGCCGCCACCCGCGGCGACAATGATCGCGCGGAGCAATTGCAGAAAAAACTTTTGGCTCTTGGCCGGATTTACGCCGTGGGCCGGCACGCCTCGGCAGGAGTCAAAGCGATGAAATGCGCCTGTTCCTTGCTCGGCCTGTGCGAGGACAAAATGACGGAACCATTTGAGCCATTTGACAAGACAGATCGTGAAAAAATCCAGGCCGCGCTTGAATCCGTTGGATTGGTTATCAAGAAAATATGAGAAATGCCGCGGGTTTCACCGGAATAAATTTTAGTTTTGTTCTCAAATACCAGGCGGCGGTTTGTGGCGGCGCGGTTATTTGCCAAACACAATTTTGCCCTCGGTGTCGAGCGCAACCTCTCTTGCATTGTCAGGGATGGGCGTGGTGGTGACGTGACCTCCAGGCCAGCGCACCCAGATGCTCACGGGCTTCTCAGGAGTGGCCATCACTTGCGTCAAACTGTCTTGCGAGCAGTAACCGGAACCGGCATGGATTTCGCGCGCGGGACCTTGATGGTTCTCGAATTGCAGCCGCAACACGGCGTTGATTCCGGCGGGATTGCCGGGCGGTCCTTTCAGTTTCACCCGCAAGCCCGGCGCGGCGCCTATGTTATGGTATAACTTGGTGGCCGCGCCGTTCTGCGTCACGACCAGGTCCACGCGGCCGTCTTCGTCATAATCGCCGACCGCCGCGCCTCGCTGCTCTCCGTAAATCCTGACGCCCGAGCGCGTGGCGGGCACAGCCGCCAGGTTGCCGGCGCCGTCTCCTTGCAGCCACAGTCCAAGGCCGGCGTCGATGCGCGTCGCCTCCGGTTGCTGGTCGAAGAAATTCTGGCTCAGGAATACATCCTCATTGCCGTCGCCATCAAAGTCAGCGACGTTGACGCTGAACGCCGGAGCGAATTGCGCCTCGCGCGGCAGTTCGACGGCCTGGAAATTCGCGCCGGTGTTCATGAAAGCCATCGAGGTCAACGTGTTCACCGAGACCCGTTTTGTCAGGACCGCGCGGTCGCCCAGCACTTGCCCCAACGTGGCTTCACTATACGCATTGAAAGTGGGGAACCGCGCCCGAATGAACGGCATGGAAGCGGCGATTGCCTTGAATTGCCGCGACGGCGCCAGCGCGCCATTGACGTATTCGGTTTCGATCAAATCCATCACTCCCGGCTCGACCAACTCGCCGTACGCGAAAACCAGCGGATTTTTGTCCGAGGCGCGATACTGGCTGTTAAGCCCCCAATTGGCCGCGATAATGTCCATCCGCCCGTCATTATGAAGGTCGCCGGTCGTAACGCCTCGCCACCATCCTGTGTGGGAGTCAAGTCCGAGGTCCTTGGTTATTTCAAATAATTTTCCATCCCGATTGTGAAAAACGCGAATCGGGCCCCACTCGCAAGCCAGCACCAACTCCGGAAGGCCGTCTCCGTCCAAGTCGCTCCAAATCGCGCCGTTAACAATGCCGATATTTTCGAAGAGCACGTTATTGCGCGCATCCGGCTGCCACGCCTGCCCGTCAAAGTGATAAAGCTTGGAGGGGGCGCCCATCGGGTATCGCCCGGGAGAAACGCCCCCGGCGATAAAAAGGGCAAGGTGGCCAGCCCCGTTCATGTCCCCCAACGCCAAGGCACCCCCGCTGGTCATATC
>VFSW01013784.1_pt1 | contig 11220 bp, 8 predicted proteins | sample 5358111 | NCBI WGS metagenome assembly VFSW01 (sample SAMN11554181, study PRJNA540505) | mine drainage metagenome | isolation source: sediment from site ElyBrook_90M | place: USA: Ely Copper Mine, Vershire, VT | collected 2017
CCTTCATCATGGCGACGCATTACTTAAATCGCGAAAAAAATAAAATGGTTGACGTGCCTCGCGGTTGGGATTGGGATTCAAAAACAAGTTTCCTGGTGTTGAAGGATGGCGGGAAGATATTCGAGGGCGACGCTGCTGAAATCGCGAACTCCAACAACGAATATATTCGCGAATACCTGAGCTTATGATCGTCTCGCGGCGCTGAGCGCCATCGCCGCAATGTGGGCGGCGGCATCGGGATGCGCCAGCGCGCGGGCCTTGCCGCCCATCTCCGCGAGTTTTTCCGGCGACCCCAGCAATGCAGTAACTTCCTCCACAAATCGCTCCGCGTTCAGTTCGCTCTCTGGAATCAGCAGCGCGGCATCGGCCTGCGCGAGCAATTCGGCGTTGCGCAGTTGATGATCGTCGGCGGCGCGGGGAAACGGCACGAACAGGGCGCACTTGCCCGCGGCCGCAACCTCGGCAACGGTGGATGCGCCAGAGCGGCAGACGATCAGATCGGCGTCCGCGAAGCGCTGCGGCATGTCGTCGAGAAATGCGCTCACCTCTGCGCCGATGTGGTGTTCGTGGTAGAAGTTGCAAACCTCTTGAAACTCGCTGATTCCGGTCTGGTGCACGATCTTCAGATCCGGAATGCGTTCGAGCAGTTGCGCGGCGGAGTTGCGGACGATGCGGTTCAATGCGCGCGCGCCCTGGCTGCCGCCGAAGACAAGTAGCGTCGGCTGCTGGCTTCTTCGCTGTGGCAACGTGAAAAATTCGGGTCGCACCGGAACTCCGGTCACCTCAAAGCTGCGGAACCAGCGTCCAGTCTGCGCAAAATGAACTGCGGCTTTCGCGGCAAAACGGGCCACCGCGCGGTTGGCATAGCCGGGGACTACGTTCGGTTCAAACAGAACCACAGGGATTCGCAACAGCACCGCCGCGATCGTCGCCGGCCCCGCCGCATAACCTCCCACGCCGATCACCACCTGGGCTTGAAAGCTGCGCAAAATCCGCATCGCGGCAAAGATCGACAATGGTAAATCTATCAGGGTACGCAAGCGGGTCGCCAGGCTTACGCGATTGAGCGCGCCGACCTTGACCAGGTATAACGGGAAACCCGCCTTGGGAACCAGGCGTGTCTCGATGCCGCGCTCGGTGCCGACAAAAGCTGCGTCGTGTCCGCCTCTCCGAAGCTCCTCCGCGATGGCGAGCGCGGGAATCACATGGCCTCCGGTGCCGCCCCCGGCAAGAATAATTTTCATATCAGTCCGTCTGTTGCGTGATGTTGAGCAGCACTCCGACGCTGGCCAGCGTGACAATGAGCGACGAGCCGCCATAGGAGATGAACGGCAGCGGAATCCCCTTGGTGGGCAGCAGTCCGAGCACCACGCTGATGTTGAAGAAGGCCTGAATGCCGATCATCGCCGTGATGCCGATGGCAAGCAGGCGGGCAAAATTGTCGCGCGTATTCCAGGCCGCGCGCAATCCCCGGAAGCAGAAGAATGCAAATGCGGCGACGAAGCAAACCGCTCCGATCCACCCCAGCTCTTCGGAAACCACTGCAAAGATAAAGTCCGTCTGCGGCTCAGGCAGATAGAAGAGCTTCTGCTTGCCCTCCATCAGGCCCAGCCCGGTCAGGCCGCCGGTGCCCACCGCGATCATCGATTGAATGATGTGGAAACCCGCGCCTTGCGGGTCCGCAAAGGGGTGGATGAAGGCGACGAGGCGGCGCGCGCGCCACGCGGTGCGAAAGAGAAGGAAGTAAAGCGGCACCACCGAAAGTCCCAACGCCCAGTAGTAATACTTCAACTCCATTCCGGAGATGAACAGGATGGCGGCCGTGATAAAGGCGCAGGTCATGGCCGTCCCCAGGTCCGGTTGCAGCACAATCAGCACGCAGAACACGGCGGTCGGCGCAACTGCCGGCAGTATGGTGTGGCGCAGGTCGGTGATCGAACGCAAGCGGCTCTCCAGGAAATGTGCCATGAAGAGAATGATCGCGGGCTTGGCGAGCTCCGATGGTTGAAAAGAGAGCAGACCGCCGAGTTTGATCCACCGGTGCGTGTTGTGGGATCTATCCAAAAAAAAGACCGCGGCCAGAAACAGCGACGTAACCCCCAGCGTGGTGAAGACCAGCGCTGGCCGGTTGAGTTTGCGGTAGTCCAGCTTCATAAAGCCGAACATGGCTCCCAGGCCAACCAGCGCGTAAACGCCCTGCTTCACCAGGAATGCGGTCTCGGAGCCGAATTTCTCCTTGGCCACGATGGCCGACGCGCTGAATACCATGACCAGTCCGGCGAAGACCATCAAAAGGGTCACGCCAAACAGCCATCGATCCACGCTCACCCGCTTGGCCACTAGCGCCCTCCCGTAGGCGAAGCGGATTGCAAGGCTGCCAGCGATTGCACCAGCTCCTTGAATACTCGTCCGCGGTGCTCGTAGCTGGGAAACTGATCGAAGCTGGCGCAGGCGGGCGCCAGCAGCACGATGTCGCCTTCGACCGCCAAATCAGCGGCCTTGCCCACGGCTGATTCCAGTGTCTGCGCGCTGATCACCGGAGCCGAGTTGCCGATCTGCGATTCGATCTTGGCCGCAGCCGCGCCGATGGTGTACACGCATTTGACTCGCTCTGCGATCAGCGCGTTGAGCTCGCTGTAGTCGCTACCCTTGTCTTTGCCGCCGAGGATGAGGTGAATGTTGGCGGGAAACGATTGCAGCGCCTTCATCGTCGCGTCCACGTTGGTCGCCTTGGAATCGTTGTAGTACTGCACCCCTCGCAGTGTCGCAACGTATTCCAGGCGATGCTCCACGGCGCGGAAATCCTTGACGGCGCGGCGAATTGCCTGCGGCTCCACTCCGGCGGCCATGCCGATTGCCACTGCCGCCAGCACGTTCTCCACGTTGTGCGCGCCCTTCAGAGCAATTTCCGAGACCGGCATGATCTCAACTTCTTTTTCATTTTTTTCAGCGCGATACACGATTGTCCCGCCCAGCACATATGCGCCGCGCTCCACCGCACGCCGCCGGCTGAACCACAGCACCTGCGGCTTCAGCCCTTCGGCAAGCCGTACGCTGATCTCGTCATCGGCGTTGAGGACGGCATAGTCGTCTGCCGTCTGGTTCTCGAAGATGCGCGCCTTGGCCGCGATGTAGCTCTCCATCGAACCATGGCGGTCGAGGTGATCGGGCGTGAGGTTGAGAACGGCCGAGATTTGCGGATGGAAGCTCTCAATCGACTCCAGTTGGAAGCTCGAAATCTCCAGCACCACCCAGGTATCCGGCGAGGACTGCTCGACGAAGGTGATGGCCGGCGTGCCGATGTTCCCTCCCACCAGCGTCTTGCGTCCGCCGGAAGCGATGATTTCTCCGGTCAGGGTTGTGGTGGTCGTCTTGCCGTTTGAGCCCGTGATGGCCACGACGTTTCCCTGCAGGAAGCAAGCCGTTAGCTCGATTTCGCCGATCACCGGGATGCCCAAGCGGCGTGCCTGCTGCAGCGGAGCGACATCGCCAGGGACGCCGGGGCTCACCACAATCAAATCCTGATCGCGGAAGGTGCGCTCGCCGTGCTTGCCGGTCTCCACCGTAATGCCGCGGTCGAGCAGCGCAGGAATCTCATTGCGGAGTTGATCCTCGCTCTTGGCATCGCTCACGGTCACGCGCGCGCCACGCGACTCCAGGAAGAGCGCCGAGGCCACGCCCGACTTGCCCAGTCCCACTACCAGAACCCGTTTGCCTTTGACGTCCATAAATTCTTCCCTGCCTTCGGGCAGTTTGCCTTTTGACTTATCTTAATTTGAGGGTGGTGAGCGCAAACAAAGCGAAGATCAGCGAGCCGATCCAGAACCGCACAATCACCTTCGACTCCGACCAGCCAAGCTGCTCAAAGTGATGGTGCAGCGGTGCCATCAAAAAGATGCGCTTGCCGCGCAGCTTAAACGATCCCACTTGCAGAATCACCGAGAGCGCTTCCAGCACAAAGATTCCGCCGATGAAGGGCAGCAGTAATTCCTGCTTGATGATGACCGCAACCGTGCCAATGGCGCCGCCCAGCGCAAGCGATCCCACGTCGCCCATAAAGACCTCCGCCGGATGCGTGTTGTACCAGAGAAATCCGATTGAGGCACCGACCATGGCGCCGCAGAAGATCGTCAACTCGCCCACCATCGGCATCTTCTGTAGTTCAAGATAGTCGGAGAAGACTGCATGGCCGCTGACGTAAGTGAGCACCGTCAGAGCAGCGGCGGCGATCAACGTACATCCGATTGCAAGTCCGTCGAGCCCGTCCGTGAGGTTGACCGCGTTGGTCGAGCCCACGAGTACGAAGATCACAAAAATGATGAATGGAAGAAACGCGATGAGCCACAAGTAAGGATGTACGAGTAGCGGGGTTATTACCAGGTCCGGACGGAATCGCTTGAAGAACGGCACCATAAGGTGGGTGGAATATTCGCCGTTCGCCTGCATCAGAATCAGCGACACGGCAATCGAGAAAGCGACCAAGGTCTGCAGAAGCAGTTTGCTGCGTCCGTTCAATCCTAGATTCTGTTTGCGCACCACTTTCAGGTAGTCGTCCGCAAAGCCAATTGCGCCGAATGCCAGCGTGGAGAACACCACCAGCCAGACAAATGTGTTCGACAGGTCTGACCAGAGTATCGTGGGCAACACAATCGAGACCACAATCAGCAGTCCGCCCATGGTCGGCGTGCCTGCTTTCTTCTGGTGGGAGCGCGGTCCCTCTTCGCGAATATATTGCCCGATCTGAAATTCGCGCAGGCGGCGGATCACCGCAGGCCCAATAATCAGCGCCATGAATAACGCGGTCAGGCTCGCAAAGGCCGTGCGAAAGGTCAAATAGCGGAATATCCGGAACGGCCCCACGTTGAAGTGGCGAAAAATGTACTCGTATAAAAGCCAATAGAGCAATGGGTCCTCAATTTCCGCGCGGGCTTGTGCCCACCGTTGAACTAAACTTTTCGTTGCGCATCAAACACTGCCAGCGCACGCTCCAGGCCCACGCCCCGCGAACCTTTCAGCAACACCGCATCTCCCTCGCGCAGGTTTCGCGCCAGCCACTCGCCCGCCTGCTCGGGAGTCTCCACAAACTCAGCCGCCACGCCGGACGACGCCGCGCCTTCGGCAATCAGCTCACCGTTGCCGCGCACCCCGAGCACGTAGTCCGCCTTGTTCAAAGCCATCTTCCGGCCACACTCGCGATGCAACTCCGGCGCGCTTGGGCCCAGTTCCAGCATCTCACCGGCGATGACGATGCGCCGCTTGGCCGGGGTCTGCGCCAGGGCTGCAACCATGCTGTCCAGAGCCTGAGGATTGGAATTGTAGCAATCGTTGATCAGAATCGCGCCCAACGCCTCGCGCACTTCGCCGCGCTTGTCGCCCGCGCTCAGCGAGGCCAGCCGCGCCACCGCATCCGAGGGACTCACGCCGTGCTCGGCCGCCACCGCGACCGCCGCCAGCGCATTCAGCACGTTGTGGCGCCCAATCAGAGGCATCACCGCGCGCTCCCGGAAGCCGGGACCAACGATATCAAACTCCGAGCCCAGCACCCCGCGCAGCTCAACATCGGTGGCGCGGTAGTCAGCCGGATGCTCGATGCCGAAGAGCGTGACTTTGCCATGAAAATCGCGGCCGAATTGCGAAGCATAGGCATCGTCGGCGTTGAGAAAAGCATGGCCTCCGGCGGGCAGCGATTCAATTAACTCATACTTGGCGCGCGCAATCCCGGCCTGCGTGCCAAAGCTCTCCAGATGCGCCAGGCCGATGTTGGTCACCACGCCTTCGTCCGGCGCGGCAAGCTTCGCCAAGGTAGTGATCTCACCCGCGTGCGACATTCCCATTTCGATGACCGCAATCTCGTGCTGCGGCTCCAGACGCAACAGCTGCATCGGAAGTCCAAAATGATTGTTCAGATTTCCCAGCGACTTCAGTACATGAAACTGCACGCCCAGCACATGCGCAATGCATTCCTTGGTGGTGGTCTTGCCCGCCGAGCCCGTCACTGCGATCAGCTTCTTTCCCCACAGCCGCCGCGCCGCCGCGCCCAGGTGCTGCAGCGCCAGCGTGCTGTCCCCAACCGCGATCAAATTCGACGCATCGCCATAGCGGGCAAGCTGACGGACCTCAACTACCGCGGCAACCGCACCCGCCGCCAGAGCGGCTTCCACGTAATCATGGCCATCCAGCCGCTCTCCTTTGATGGCAAAGAACAGCTCGCCCGGATGCAGCGTGCGCGTGTCAATGGAGTAGCCCTCGGCGATTGCATCATGAGCGAAACCGCCGCTGCCCTGGATGAATTCCGCAACCCTGCTCAATGGAAGCTTCATGCGCCTGCGCCTCCTCGTCTATATCCCAGTCTGTATCCCAAGCGGTTGAGTTCTTCGGCCGCCACCTCGCGGTCGTCGAAGGGCACAACGCCTTCACGAGTGCTCTGCGTGCGTTCGTGGCCCTTGCCCGCGATCAGAACAATGTCTCCCGGCTGTGCTTCCGCCAGGGCGAGCGCAATGGCCTTGCGGCGGTCCGGCTCGAAGGCAAAGCGCGTCCCGGTATCGCGCAAACCAGCAATGGTTTCCTCAATGATCATCGCTGGATCTTCGCTGCGCGGGTTATCCGAGGTGACAACCACAAAGTCGCTTCCCTCTCCGGCGGCGCGTCCCATCTTTGGCCGCTTGCTGCGATCACGATCCCCGCCGCATCCGAAGACTGTAATCACCCGTCCCTTGCCGCGCTCGGCGAAGTCGCGGGCCAGCCGCGTCAAATTCTTCAGCGCGTCGTCGGTGTGCGCGTAGTCCACCACCACTGCGAAGGGCTGCGCCTCGTCCACTCGCTCAAAGCGTCCGGGGACGCAACTCATCCCGGCGATCCCTCGCGCAATCTGCTCCGCAGTGCAGCCGCGCGCGTAAGCCGCGGCACAGGCCGCAAGCACGTTGTACACGTTCACCCGGCCAATCAGTGGCGAGCGCAACTCAATGGGGCCATGCGGCGTGGTCAGCGCAAAGCTGTTTCCCTGCGGCGTCATCTCCAGATGCTCCGCATGGAAGTCGCCTTGTTCAATCCCATAGGTAAACACCCGTGAGCGCCTTCGAGAAAACTCCGCGAGTCTACGCCCGTACTCATCGTCCAAATTCACAATCGCACAGCGCGGAGGCTCCGTGCCGCAGCCCTCGAAGAGAATGCGCTTCGCGGCAAAATACTCCGCCATCGTTCCGTGATAGTCGAGGTGATCCTGTGTCAGATTGCTGAAGATCGCCACGTCGAATGGAATGCCGAAAATACGCCCCTGCTGCAGCGCGTGCGAAGAAACTTCCATCACCGCTTCCGTGGCTCCGTGGGCCAGCGCGCGGGCAAACATCTGATTCAATTCCAGCGACTCGGGCGTGGTGTGAGGGGCGGCAAGAATCTCCCCCGGCAGGTGATACTCGACCGTGCCGACCAGTGCGTTCTTGCGCCCCGCGGCCTGCAGAATCGCCTCCAAAATAAAAGCCGTAGTGGTCTTTCCATTGGTTCCCGTCACGCCGGTAACGTGCAACCGCTCGCCAGGCTTTTTGTAAAAATTCGCACTCAATCGCGCCAGGGCGCGCCGTCCGTGCGCCACCACGGCCCACGCGACTCCATCGCGCGGGGTTTCGGCGGCTGAGTCCGTGACCACCGCTGCGGCTCCGGACGCAATCGCCGCGTCGATATAACGATTGCCGTCCGTGCTCTCGCCGCGCATGGCGACGAACACCCACGCAGGCCTCACCCGGCGCGAGTCGTAGTCGAGCCCCTTCACCGCGCAATCGCCGCTCTGCGAGAGCACTTCTGCACCGTCGAGAATTTCCAGAAAGTTCATCATGCAAATTTGTCCGAAGCCTGCGCCAGCGCTTGCAGCAGGCAGATTCTAACGCGAGAAGCGGACCGCGATCTTCGAGCCCGGCGGCAAATAAGCCCCCGGCGGAGGCTGCTGTTCGCGTGCCGTTCCGCTGCCCACAACCTGTAACTCAAATCCAGCTTTGTGCGCAAACGCAATCGCTTCGCGCATCGACAGGCCCAACAGTGATGGTACCGTGGAAGCGCCTCCCACATCGAGTACCACGGTTCCACCCCGCGCATCGATTTGCGCCGCCGCCGGTGCGCGCAACCCCGGCACAGCGGGCATGAGCGCGGCTGCGGTATCGGTTTTTGCCGCAGCCGGAAGCGTCGCCGGGGCACTCGTTTCCAAGTCCAGCATCACCCCGGAAGCATGAGGCTGCGCATCTTCCGTATCACCTTCGGCGGCACGCGCCTGCAGCATGTGGCGCGCCGGATTGTTCTTCGGCTCCACGTCATGAGGCACGCCGTAGTAGGCCAGCACCTGTTCGGCAACCCGCTTGAACACAGGCGCCGAGACCTGCCCGCCCTGGTGCAGCCCGCGCGGAGAATCCAGAATCACGGCAATCGTCAGCGCAGGATTGTTGACCGGCGCAAAGCCCACAAAACTCGCAACGTAATCCGTCTTCGAGTAAGCACGAGTGCGCGGATCGATCTTCTGCGCCGTGCCCGTCTTTCCCGCCGAGGTGTAGCCATCCAGAATGGCGCGGCGCGCCGTGCCACCCAGCACCACCTCTTCGGTCAGCCGGCGCATCAACGCGGCGGTGTAGGAAGAAATCACGCGTCGCTGTGACTGCGGATGAAACTCGATGCGCTGGTATCCCTCATTCGGCGGAGTAACGCCGGCAACGATGCGCGGTGGCGAATACAAGCCATCGTTGGCAACCGACGACATCATCGAAACCACCTGTAGAGGGGTTACGCCAACCTCCTGCCCGATTGCCATCGAGCCAATCGAAGACGCAGCCCAACGACTGGGATTACGCACCAGCCCTCGCGTCTCGCCCGGCAGTTCCACATTCGTAAGCTGTCCAAAGCCGTACTCCTGCATATGCTTGTAGAAGCGCTCAGGACCGAGACGCAACGCCATCTTTACCGCGCCAACGTCGCTGGACTCCGCATAGGCTTGCTCCAGCGTCACCGTGCCGATGTGGTGCGAATCGCGAATCCGAATTCCGCCGATCATGATGTAGCCGGGATCGCAGTTGATGACCTCTTCGGGCCGCGCCAGTTTTTCTTCGAAGGCCGAAGAATACGTGACCGTCTTGAAAACCGAACCCGGTTCATAGACGTCGCTGACCGCATGGTTCTTCAACTTTTCCGGAGTGATTTCGCGTGACAGATTCGGATTGAATGAGGGCGCATTGGCCAGGGCAAGTATCTCGCCGGTGCGCGGATTCTGCACCACCACCGTGCCGCTGAGCGCCTGCGTCTCCTCCATCGCCTGTTCCAACTCCTTCTCGGCGATGAACTGAATTTTTTCGTCGATGGTGAGCACCACGTTCGCCCCAGGCTCGGGAGGATGCTCCATGTGTCCAAACCACTTGCGACGCGCGTCCATGGTGATCACCACCCGGCCCTTCACGCCGTTCAACTGGCTCTGGTACTGATGTTCGATGCCGGCCAGCCCGGTGTCTTCCATGCCGACGTAGCCCAACACCTGCGCGGCCAGCGTCTTCTTGGGATAAAAGCGTTTCAGCTCCTTTTGAAAATAGATGCCGCGAAGGCCGAGCGACTTAATTCGCGCGGCGGTTTCACCGTCCACCTTGCGCGCAATCCAGGCAAAGTTCTTCTGCGACTGCATGCGTTCCAGCACGCTGTCCGGATCGTCGCCAACCAACTTCGCCAACAGGGTTGCAGTGGTCTTCTGGTCGGGGACTTCGCTGGGCACCGCGAAGACGGAATCGACCTGCACGGTCATCGCCAGTTCCTGCCCGTTGCGGTCGTATATGATGCCGCGCTGCGGAGAGATCTCCACCGTGCGCTGCTGCTGCCGCTGCGCCCGCTGCACCCATTCTCCGTAGTGCAGCACCTGCAGATACGCCAGCCGCGCCACGATCAGCACAGCCCACACCAAGAGGAATCCGCCAAACTTAAGCAGGCGAGCCTTCACGTCAACTGGGGCCCTGCCCGCTGCCGTCATCGCTTACACCCGCGCCGGGGCGCAAGAAAATTCCCCGTCAAAAAAACTGGAAAGTCCGGCCAAAGCGGAATTACGGAGAGAACTCCAGAACGCTGGAGAAGAGCAGCGCCGGAGACACCCGAATACTCGAAGAAGGCTGGAAAATCGCACCTTTCCAAGGTAATACAGCGATGACGGCCCGTACAGGCGCTTGTTGTGCAAATCCTGTAACAGTGCCGTCATTCGCCTGAACCCAGCTTCGGCTTCACCCTTAGTTTGGAACGGAAATTACTGAGATGTTGGTGGCACGCGCCATTACCGGAGCGCCGCGATCAAGCCCTTCCGTCGCGTCCAACTGCTGCACCTGCCCGACCGCGGGGAGTGCCATTCCCAAAGTATCTTTCGCCAATTCGCTGATCCGCTGCGGGGACTTGAGCGTCGCCTCTTCGAGCTTCAGCGTGCGATTCACCTCGGCCAGCTGCTCTCGTTGCGCGCGCAGGTCCTCGATCTTGTAGCCGTACTCAATTGAGTTGCAGTGCTGACACAGATACACCAGCACCATCATGAAAAAAACCACCACGGTCGCGGTGAATACGCGTATTTCGCGCTTGCGCGCCGGATCGTCCGAGCGCACCAGGCGTGAGTTATCGATCGCCTTGTGAAAGTAAATCTCCGGCGCCCCAGGCATGTACCGGCGCGGCGCGGCCGGAGAGCTGTTCTGCAATGTTGCGCTCATTGTTGCACCAATGGTTGCGCTCATCTTTTGCGGCAACGCCAATGCCCAGATCGCCATATATCACTCCCTGCTTTTTCCGTAGTTCTCCACAGCATGCACAGGCTTTTGCACATGATGTTCAGAACCGTTTCAAAAATTATCTCTTCCTACCGCGCCCGCGAACTTCCATCCGCGTCGCTGCGCGCAACTTCGCCGAACGCGCCCGCCAGTTTTTCGCGGTCTCTTCGTCGGAGGCAATCACCGGCTTCTTGGTCAACGGCTCCCACACGCCATCGCGTGCTCCTTCACGCATGGCGTCCTTCACCATGCGGTCTTCCAACGAGTGAAAGCTGATGACCACCAGCCTTCCGCCCGGCTTTACTACCTGGGGTGCGCCCTTCAGCAGCGCCCGTAAATCCTCCAGTTCGCGATTCACGTAAATTCGGATCGCCTGGAAAGTCAGGGTCGCGGGATGAATGCCTTTGCCTCTCGGCTGATTCATTGGCCGGGCGGCGGCCGATACAACTTGTGCTAGATGAGC
>VFSW01013785.1_pt1 | contig 11219 bp, 8 predicted proteins | sample 5358111 | NCBI WGS metagenome assembly VFSW01 (sample SAMN11554181, study PRJNA540505) | mine drainage metagenome | isolation source: sediment from site ElyBrook_90M | place: USA: Ely Copper Mine, Vershire, VT | collected 2017
TGGCCCATGATGGTCGTCAGCGTGCTGCGCGCCATGTAGTCGCCGTTGTTGACCGGGTTCCCGGAGCGAATCCCGGCGAACAGTTTGTCGTGTTCGATCTGGTATGGATCGCTCTGATGCGGATCGTTGCCGGTGTCGCGCCACCGCCAGTTGGTCTCGCCCCAAATCTGGCAGGCCTTGACCGAGCAACGGCCCTTGCTGCCGAGCACGATGCTGGAGTCTTCGTCGTAACAGCCGGTTGTGGTCCGGCAGAAGGCGTACACCCGCACGCCGTTCGGAAACTCATAGACGACCGAGTGGTGATCGAACACGTTGCCGTAGATCGGCTCGACCATCGTCGAGCGGCCGCCCAGGCCGTGGCACTTGACCGGCACCAGCTCGTTCAACACCCACCGCGCCCGGTCCATGTTGTGGACGAGCGACTGCGGCACGTCGTCGCCGGAGAGCCAGTTGAAATGGTATTGCGTGTAGCATTGCCACTCCAACTCGGTCAGCCCCGGCCGGCGCTCGGTGATGCCGTAGGGCGCGCGGAGGAAATTCTCCTCAATGGCAACGATGTCGCCGATCGCGCCGTCGTGGATGCGCCGGATGGTTTCGCTGTAGCCGGGGTGATGCCGGCTGTGCAGGCCGGAGGCAAGCGAGAGCTTCTTCTCCTTCGCCAAGTCAATGGCGGTCTGCAGCGTCTTGATGCCGAGCGGGTCGATGCCGTGGGGCTTTTCGACGAAGACGTGCCGGCCGGCCTGGAGGGCGGCGAGCGCATGGAAGGGATGGAACTTCGCCGCGTTGGCGATGAGCACCACGTCCGACGCCGCGATGACCTGCCGGTAACTGTCGAAGCCGGTGAAGCAATGGTCTTTGTCCACCGCCACCTGGTCGGGCTTCTGTTTGCGGATTTCCTCCAGCTTGCCTTGGACGCGGTCCAGGAAGATGTCGCACATGGCGACGAGCCGGGCGCCGGGGTCGGCGGTGAGGGCCTGCACGGCAGCGCCGGCGTTGCGGCCGCCGCAGCCGATCATGCCGACGCGGAGGGTGTCGCCACCGGCGGCGTGGGCGGTGCGGACCAGGTCAAGCGTGGCGAGCGTTGTGGCGGCGGCAGCGGTGGCGGAGGTCTTGAGGAAGTTGCGGCGGGTGAGGCCGTCCGTGGGGGCGGAGTGGTTTGGTGTGTTCATGGTGTGATTTGCGCGGATAGTGGGTCCGCGGGGCGGGGAGTTCAACGTGTTTCCGGGATGCCGAGTTCCGGCAATGTCTGCCGCAGCCAGGCGAGCGATTTCTCGATCATCGGCCCGCCGGCGCCTTCGCACTCGAGGCTGAGCGCGCCGTCGTAGCCGCCGTCGCGGAGGAGCGCGAGGCACTGGCGGATGTTGTCCGCGTTGACGCCTTCACCGAGCGCACAATGGCTGACCGCGATGCCGGTCTGTCCGCCGCGCACCGCCTGGGCGAGCGATGCGGAGACATCCTTGACGTGGACGTGGCTGATGCGCTTCAAGAAGCGGGTGAGGAACTGCACCGGATCCTGGCCGGCGATAAAGGTGTTCCCGGTGTCCATGTTCATCCGTAGAAACGGGCTGTCGCTGAAGGCCTGCATCTCGGCCATCGCGTCCGGGTTGGTAGTGAAGTAGCCGTGCGGTTCGATGTTCACGACGATCTGGTGCGCCTCGGCCACGCGCAGGATCTGCCGGTAGCTGCGTTTCATCAGCGCCATCGCCTCCTTGTCCTTCAGCCCCTCCGGCGCGTGCAGGCCGTCGGTGGTATCGACGCACGGGCAGCCGGTTTGCGCGGCCCAGGCAATGGACTTCATCACGTACGGCACGCCCCGCAGCGGGCCGTCCTCGCCGGAGAGCGGAAAGGCCGCGTCCACCTGCGAGAAGCGCACGCCGTAGCGGTCCATCTTGCGGCGCAGGAGCACCGGGTCTTCGTAGAGCGCGACGTGCGGTTGGTAGCCCAAGCCGTGAATCCAACTCACGCCGTCGATGAGGCCGCACTCGAGGTAGTGGACGGCGTTGCGCTGCGCCCACTGGAGACACTTCTCGAAAGACCAATAGGCGGAGTTGAAGGCATCCGTATGGAATCCAATTTTCATGGCGCTTCACCGGACGGCGGTTGTCGGCGGCCAACGTTATGAACCCTCGACCTCCCTGAGTCAACCCCCGGCTGGATCCCTGCGCGGTCAGTTCCGGCCCGAGGGAGCGCGGAATCCCATTGTTCAAAGGCCGCCCCCTGTCCTATTTTCCCGCCAGTCTCGAACCATGCCGAGCGTTTTTATCAAGACCTACGGTTGCCAGATGAACGAGCGCGACAGCGAGGCCGTCGCCGCGCAGCTCGTGGCCAAGGGCTACACCCTCGCCCCGTCCGAGGCAACCGCCGACGTGATCCTGCTCAACACGTGCAGCGTGCGGGATTACGCGGAGCAGAAGGCGTTGGGCAAGATGACCAACCTCGTCGCCGAAACGCGCCGCCACCGGCCCGGGGTCATGCTGGGCTTCCTGGGGTGCATGGCGCAAAGTCGCGGGCAGGGACTCATTGACCGTCTGCCGGACGTGGACTTGGTCCTCGGCACGCAGAAGTTCCATCGCGCCGCCGAGTACCTCAACGACCTCCGGGCAGGCCGGCGCGCCCAGGTGGTGGACATTGCGGAGGAAGACGGGAGCCAGTCCGCCCTCCGCGAGCACCTGGTCAACGGGAACGGCCGCCGGGCCGTCACGGCGTTCGTGAGCATCATGCAGGGCTGCAATCAGCGCTGCACCTTCTGCATCGTGCCGGACACCCGCGGAGCGGAGCGCAGCCGGAGCATCGCCGACATCGTCGCCGAGTGCCGGGAACTTGTGGCGCAGGGCGTGAAGGAGATCACCTTGCTCGGCCAGATCGTCACGAGCTACGGCCGGCGGGAAATTCCGGTGAAGGACGGCCGGTCGGCGTTCGTGCAACTGCTCGAAGCCGTCCACGAGATCGAAGGCCTGGAGCGCATCCGCTTCACCTCGCCGCATCCGAAAGGCTACGGGGACGACCTGATCGCGGCGTACGGCCGGCTGCCCAAACTCTGTGAGAGCGCACACCTTCCCGCGCAGAGCGGCAGCGACCGCATCCTCCAGCTCATGCACCGCGGCTACACCCGCGAGCGCTACCTCGGCATCGTCGAGAAGCTGCGGCGCGTGCAGCCGGGCCTGGGACTTTGCACGGACCTGATCGTCGGTTTCCCCGGCGAGACGGAGGCGGATTTCGAGGACACGATGTCGCTGGTGCGCGAAGTCGGTTTCGATCAGGCCTACCTGTTCAAATACTCGCCGCGCAAGGACACGCCCGCCGCCGCCCGGCCGGACCAAGTGCCGATGGAAGTCCGCGAGGAGCGCCACGCGCGCTTGTTCCGGTTGCTGAACGAAGTCGGTGGGCAGAAGCATCGCGCCTGCGTCGGCCAACAGGAGCAAATCCTCGTCGAAGGGCCGAGCAAGAAAAACCCCGCGCGCCTGACGGGCCGGACCCGAAGCAATAAGATCGTGGTCTTCGACGGCGCGGAGCGGCACCACGGTCAGTTGCTGGACGTGCGGATCACCCGCGCCAGCGCGTTCACGCTGTACGGCGATCCGGCGGTGGTGAATTTGTAAGAATCGATCCTCTGGTGCAGCCCCCCCACGGCGAACGCCATCGTGTTGGCGGAAGCCCGTATCCGGCCTATATAAAGTCCGAATGCAGACTCTAACCATCACCGACGCCAAGAAGAACCTGGGCCGTTGGCTCCAGGCGGCGGCCCAAGGCGCCGATATCGGCATCATCTCCGGCGCGGACATCATCGCCCTGCGCAAGGTGAAGGTGGAATCCGCCGACTACGCCCAGCGGGAATACGGCGTGACGGACGAACAACTCGACGCTTTCGCGCAAGCCACGGACGATCGGTTTCAGAAACTGAAGCGCGCTGGCAAACTGACCCTCACCACCCACGCGGAGCTCAAGGCCCTGCTTGAAAAAACCGCTCGCGATTGACCCGGACGCGCTCAAGCGTCTGGGCGCTTTGCCCAAGTCTGACCGGGCCGCCTGTCTGCAATCGCTGTGCGACTTGTGCGAGTGCTTCGGCCGACCGCACATTCATGGCGGCGTGAGCATCCGCAAACTGGGGCGCAACCTGTTCGAGTGCCGGGGCAATTGGGATCTGCGGTTCATTTTCCTGGACCGCCCCGACACTCTCTACGCCCGGTTCCTGGGCAACCACGATGAAGTGCAAGCATTGTTGCGAACCGGGAAGCTCTGACCCGCAGGGTCTGCGTCAGATCCCCACCGCCGTGACCGAAGGTTTGAAGGCGGAGATTCGGAGCCTTAAGGCAGCGGCTCGCGGCTGCCGCAACTTCCGCAATTGCCGGATTCGGATCCTGTTCTTCTGCGGAAAGCTCAATCTCCACCCGCTCGGATGCTCGAAGAATGAACTTATTTCAATTTCCTGTGGGGTGGGTGTGAATGCACTCCGCAGCCTGCGAGGATCCTCGGTTTCAGTGCGATATGTCCACCACCACGGGATGGTCGCTCAATGTCAACGGGATTGAGCGGGCTTGGGTGTGGGTTTGTATTGGTGCGATGCCGATCGTCGGATCGAACACCTTCACCGACCGATGAGTGCCGCCCAGGTCCACCGTCACGTCGTTCGTCCCGTTGACCCTTTCATTCCACACGGCCAACTCAAAGGCACCGTTGCTCTTTCGCAGCAGCAGGTCATGCACGGTGGCGGGTGGGTTCGGGATCGTGTAACGGAGCTTTCCCGGTCGGGCGACGCCGTTGTCGGACAGGATCGTCGTCAGGTTGTGAAGATAGGTCGCGGACTGCTTTGGATGATAGTCGGCGTCGAACAGGCCATAGCCCGCGTCCGAACCGTCGGCATCGCGCAGCATGTAGATGAAGGTGTATTTGAAGCCTTGCTTGAATTGCGCCAAGTAGAGGTTCAGGTAGAGCCGACCTTGCTGTTCCGGGGTAAGGTTCTTACCGCCCGTCGCCCAGCCGGTTTCCGTCGTGACCCTTGGCAGCGTCGCCAACCCGGCGTTGGAATAACCGGCGAAACCTTTGCGCCAGGTCTTACCGTACTCCACATAGATCCCATCGGACCAATCATGGAAGAGCGGATCGGCGTTCAGCCAGGCCATGTTGTCGATGATGGCCGGCCGGCGGCAGATATAATTGTGGACATTGGCGTAGTCGGCGTACCGCGTGCCGGCCGGCATCAGGGCGCCCGCGTCCGTCGGGATGGTCAGGAACTGTAGTCCGACGTTGTCCGGCTCGCTTCCCCCGGCCTCGCTGGAATGGAAAACGGGGTAGTGCTGCAAGACGGGATCGCTTTTGACCTTGGCGTAAAACTCCCGTTGCCAGTTCGCAACCGGTAGGAACGTCGCGTCGCCCTTTGATTTCTGCCCCTGATAGGTGACGGCCCAGTTGTTGGGCTCGTTGGGACCTTCCATCGCCAACAACGCGCCGGCCGCTGCGAGCTGCTGGGACATGCTGATGAGACGGGGGATGGCGTCGTCGTCAGGACCGCTCTGAGTCAACACCACCTTGACGCCGGCTTGATTGTGGACCGAAATCCAATCCTGTAGGTGGCGGGGATTCCCGTCGTCCCGGATGTTGCGGAGGCCAGCATACGCCAACGCGGTGGCACTCGGCGACGGATGGTCGATGCCCTGGCCGATGTGGGTACACACGCCGATGGAGTCGAGAAAATCACCGACACCAAGGGCGATGACCCCGTTGGCGGCGACTGCCGGCGGAACGGTGGACAGGAACAGAAGGATTCCCAAAGTGACCGGAGCGCTCGGGGCGGCTGACCGGCGCGGTTCGGATTGGGCAAGCACACAGTGCGTGAACATGAATGTCTTGACGCGGAACCAACCAAGCCGATTCATGCGAACCGGCGTGCCCGGATCGCTCAACCGGCTGAAGGAGTACCCACCGATTCGGAGCCGGCCACAGACAATCGCCACTCATCTACGGTCGTCCCTGAATCTGCGGGGAGTCTCCGCCGACGCTGAAATCAGATCATGACCGCGCCACTGGTGTCCAGGACGTTGAGATACTCCAGGATCGTGGTGACCGACTCGGCCACCGAGAGGCGGTCGGTGCGCAATTCGATCTCCGGCTTCTCCGGCGCCTCGTAAGGCGCGGAGATGCCGGTGAATTCCTTGATCTGGCCAGCCTTGGCTTTGGCGTAGAGGCCCTTCGGATCACGTCGTTCGCAAAGGTCCATCGGGGCATTGACAAAGACCTCGATGAACTGGCCAGGCTTAAGCATTTGCCGCACGAGGTCACGGTCAGCCCGATAGGGCGAGATAAAGGCCGTGATGCAGATCAGGCCCGCGTCGGCGAAGAGCTTGGCGACCTCGCCGATGCGGCGGATGTTTTCCTTGCGGTCCTTGGGCGAGAAGCCCAGGTCGGAGTTGAGGCCGTGGCGGATGTTATCGCCGTCGAGAACATAAGCGTGCTTGCCCAGGTTGAACAGTTCGCGCTCCAGTTCGGTGGAGATCGTCGATTTGCCGGAGCCGGAAAGGCCGGTGAACCAAACCACGCAGCCGGCATGGCTGTTGCGTCCAGCCCGCTGCTCGGTCGTCACTTTGCCGTGGCTCCAATAAATGTCGTGGCTCTTGTGCAGTGAGTCGGCCGTGCGCCGCGGGTAATTGTCATCCACGATGATGCCGCCGCCGGCCACGTCGAAGCCGTCCACGATGACGAAGCGGCCGGTGGGAATGATCTCGCTGACCGCGTCGAAGGCGATCGGCCGTTTCGTGCGCAAGGTCAGCTCCGCGACTTCATGGCGGGCCACAAACACCTCGCCGTCGGGGCGCTGAATCACCTGCAGCGTCGAGGCGTCGAGCACGCGGTCGAGGGCGTCGATGGCCACCTCGGCCTCCTGCGTCGCGAGCTTCAATTTGTAGGACCGGCCTTGCTGGAGCGGCTGCCGGCCCAGCCAGAAGAGGCGGGCCTTGAATTTGGTTAGTTCGTAGGGCGGGGCGCTCTCGTGCGCGGCGATGGCGCCGCGCTCCACGAAGATTTGTTCGGTCAGCGTGATGCCAATGGATTCGCCGGCGCCGGCGGGAGCCGCCCCAACCGCATTCCAGCGTTCAATGGATTTCACCGAGCTGGTCTTGTTACTCGGATGGAAAATGAGCTTGTCGCCGACCTTGATGGTGCCGCTCTCGACGCGACCGGCCAGAATCCGGCGATCATCGAAGCGGTACACGTCCTGGATCGGAAAACGCAGCGGCTGGCCGTCCGGCGGCTCGGAGACGCGGAAGTCATCGAGCGTCTCCACCACCGTTGGCCCGGTCCACCACGGCGTGTGGACGCTGCGCGACGCGATGTTGTCCCCCTGCTTGGCGGCGATAGGAATGAAGACCTTCGGCTCGACGTGGATCGACTTGAGCCAGGCACGATACTCGGTCTCGATGTGCTGGAAGCGCGCCTGCGAGTAGTCCGCCAGGTCCATCTTGTTCACGAGCACGGCGATCTGACGGATGCCCAGCAGGTTGAGCAGGTAGCCGTGCCGACGGGAGTTTTCCTGCACGCCTTCGTGGGCGTCAATGACCAGCAGCGCGGCCTCGGCGTTGGCGGCCCCGGTGACCATGTTTTTGAGAAATTCCTTGTGCCCGGGGGCGTCGATGATGACGTACTGGCGCTTCTGGGTCTGGAACCAGATCTGCGCGGTGTCGATGGTGATGTTCTGGTCGCGCTCGGACTGGAGGGCATCCATGAGGTTGGCCCACTCGAAGGGCACGCCGCGGCGCTCGGCGATGTGCTGGAGCTGTTCGAGCTTGCCTTCGGGTAGCGAGCCGGTGTCGTGGAACAGCCGGCCCACGAAGGTGGACTTGCCGTGGTCGACGTGGCCCACGATGACGATTTTGAGTTGCTCGGTGGGGACCATCGAGGCGGGAGGCGGAATGCGGGGTGGAGATGGAACGGTGGCGCTCATCGGGGGTCTCACATGTAGCCGTCGCGGCGGAGCTTCTCAAAGGCGTCCTCGCTTTCCTTGTCCTGGGCGCGACCGGCGCGCTCGGGCGTTTTCGTGTGGCGCAGTTCCTCAATGATTTCGCGGACGGTGCGCGCGTTCGACTTGATCGGGAAGGTGCAGGGAAAGCAGCCGATGCTGCGGTAACGTTCGCCCTGGCCGTTGGCAAAGTAGAGCGGAATGATCGGAATGTTCTCCCGCTCGATATACTCCCAGATGTTCAACTCGGTCCAGTGCAACAGCGGATGGATGCGGATGTGCGCGCCTTTTTCGAAGTCGGTCTTGAACTGGTCCCATAACTCCGGGGGCTGGTCGGCGACGTTCCACTCCATGTTCTTGTCGCGCGGGCTGAAGTAACGCTCCTTGGCCCGCGTCGGCTCCTCGTCGCGACGGACGCCAACGATGACGCCGTTGAAATGGTGTTTGTCCAGGACCGCCTTGAGCGCGTCCTTCTTCAGCGTCCCGCAGCACTCCACGCGCGTGGCCCTGCCGTTCGGAAAGGTGCGCCCATCACGCAGGACTTCCTCATTCTTGCCGACCACCAGTTCGAGCTTCCATTCGCGGACAAGCTGGTCGCGGTAGTCGATCATGCTCGGAATTTTGTAGGTCGTATCGACGTGGACCAAGGGGAACGGGACGTGCCCGAAAAAGGCCTTGCGGGCCAGCCACAGCAGTACCGTGGAGTCCTTGCCGATACTCCAGAGCATCGCGAGGTGCTCGAACTTGTTGAACGCCTCGCGGAAGATGTAAATGGATTGGTTTTCGAGTTTGGAAAGAGGGTCCATCGGCATTTCGGGTGATCCGGTTAAATCTGAAAATCCACCTTCTTGGGCAGGAACGTGTGAATGCCGCATTCGACCTTGTTGAAGCCGGTCCAGCGGCCGGCGCGTTCGCCCTCGCCGTTGCCGGCCGCCCGCGTGCAGGGCCAGCAACCGATGCTCCGGTAGCCGCGGTCGTGCAGCGGATTGTACGGAACGCCATGCTGGCGGAGGTAATCCCAGACCGCTTCCCGCGTCCAGTTGGCCATCGGATTCAGCTTCACGATCTCGCGTCCGCTCTCCTCGTCGAACACATAGACTTCCACGATGTCAACGCCGGCGCGGGTGTCCGATTGCTGGCGGCGCAGGCCGGTAATCCAGCAGTCCAACCCGGCGAGCTTGTCGCGCAACGGCAGGACTTTGCGCACGGTACAGCAAAGGTCAGGTTGACGCTTCCATAGCTCCGGGCCGTGGATGTCGGCTTGTTCCTCGACAGTCAGGTCCGGCTGGAGCGACTCAAGGGCGCAGCCGAAGAATTCTTCCAGCTTCCGTTTCAACTCGAGGGTCTCCGGGAAGAGCAGTCCGGTGTCGAGCGTAAAGATGGGAAATTTCAGTCCATGCTCTTTGGCGAGGTGCAGCATCACCAAGCCCGCGCCCTGAAAGCTCGTGCCGATGGCGGCGCGCGTACCGAAGCGCCCCCAGGCCCAACGAAGAATCTCCTCGGTGGGTTGCTGGTTGAAGCGCTCGTTGAGCGGTTTCAATTCAGCGGCCGGAATCACGGTGACGACGGGAACAAAGACACGAAAACGCAAACCCGCAAGGGGCCGGCAACGCGCTACCGCGCCGCGGCAAGTGGCTCCGGCCACAAGACCCGCGCGCACCAGTCGCCGAATCGCTCGCCGCGGCTCCTTCCCTGCGCGAAGCGCGTGAGCACCTGCCGGAGCTCCGGGATGAGGTCCTCGGTTTTAACATTCTCCCGGTAGAGCCGGTTTAGGCGGGTGCTGGCCTCGTTCCCACCGAGGTAAAACTGGTATTTGCCGGGCGCCCGGCCGACGAAGGCGATTTCGGCCATGAAAGGCCGGGTGCAGCCATTCGGACAGCCGGTCATGCGAATGATGAATTCCTCCTCCTGCAAACCCAACTCCGCGAGCAGTCCTTCAATCCGCGTGAGCAACTCCGGCAGGGCGCGCTCCGATTCCGCCAAGCCCAGGCCGCATGTCGGCATCGAGGGGCACGCCATCGACGCCAGTCGGGTCCGGCTGAACGGATTGTCCACCGACACGCCGTGCTCCGACAGGAGGGCGGTCACGCCGTCACGGTCCTCCGGGCGCACATCCACGAACAGGAGGTTTTGCGACGTGGTCAGCCGGACTTCCGGCTGAAAACGCTCACAGACGCGACGCAGGCCGGTCTTGAGCTGGTAGCCGTCCACGTCCCGAATGCGGCCGTTCTCCACGAAAAGCCCGAGGAAATAATTGCCATTGGTCTGGCGTTGCCAGCCAAGCAGGTCGCCTTGCCGCGTGAACTGAAACGGCCGCGCCGGCTCCAGTTTGATGCCCGCCCGCCGCTCGACCTCGGCGCGAAACCAGTCCACGCCGCGCTCGGCCATGACGTATTTGAGCCGGGCGTGGCGCCGATTCGTGCGGTCGCCAAAGTCGCGGTGGACGGCCACGCCGGCTTTGGCCACGGCTTCCAAATGCTCCGGAGGCAGGAAGCCGACGACGTCCGCCAGCCGGGGAAAGGTCTGGGCGTTGCCGTGCGACATGCCCATGCCACCGCCCGCCACATAGTTGAAGCCCACCAAACGGTCGCCTTCCGCGATGACGATGAACCCCTGGTCGTTGGTGAAGATGTCGATGTCGTTCAGCGGCGGAATGACGAACGCGGTCTTGAACTTGCGCGGCAGGTAGTGCTGGCCGTAGAGCGGATCGACAAAGTCCTTGTCCGCCGGAGCGTTCAAATCCAACTCCACGCCTTCGAGCCAAATCTTGTGGTAGGCCGGCGTCGCCGGGTTCAATACGTTGGAAATGCGGCGCGCCTCGGCAAGCACTTGGTCCACCAGCGGACTGGTGGCGGGCGTCGGGGGAGCGGTGACGTTCCGCTCTACGTCGCCGCAGGCCGCGATCGTGGTGATGAGCGCCTCGTTCAGTTCCTTGATCGTCTGGCGCAGGCGGGCCTTGATGATGCCGTGGAGTTGGAAGTCCTGCCGGGTCGTGATCCGGAGCGTGTGGTTGCCGTACTCCGTCGCCAACCGGTCGCACGCCAGGTACTGCGGGCCCGTCAGCACGCCGCCGGGGAACTTGGTGCGGACCATGAAGATGTAGTGCTTGCCCGCTTTGCGCTTGTCGCGGTCATCCTGCTGATAAACCCCGTGGAACTTGAGGAACTCGTAATCGTCCTGCGTGAAGCAGTCCCTCGTTGGGTCGGCGAGTGTCTGGGCGATCGTGCCGGCGAGCGTCGGCGTGCCCGCCTTCAATTCCTCGTTGTGGGTC
>VFSW01013786.1_pt1 | contig 11219 bp, 11 predicted proteins | sample 5358111 | NCBI WGS metagenome assembly VFSW01 (sample SAMN11554181, study PRJNA540505) | mine drainage metagenome | isolation source: sediment from site ElyBrook_90M | place: USA: Ely Copper Mine, Vershire, VT | collected 2017
CAAGGGCACCGGAAGCGGCCAAAGAGCCGCCGCGCGTGACCATCTTCACGGGGCGCTCACGGCAGCGCACCCGGCCCCTGCGTGAAAAAGTCAACCACTTTGGTCTGGCGCACCGGACGGCGGCGCTCGATCTCGATGCCGACTACACCCTTGATGACATCGAGCTTTTCGATCTTGACGATGACGTGATGCACGTCGCGATGCCCGAGCACGGCCTGGGCGATGGCTTCGGCCAGGGTCTCGACCATCGCAACATGGCCACGGGCGATGATCAGCTTGATGGCGTCAATGACCAGATCATAGGAAAATATGCCGCGCATATCATCGCCGCCCCGCTGTCGGCGCGCCACGCCAACCTTGACCGAGAAACGCACATCCTGCGAGCGTTCTTCCTCAAAGGAATAGGCGCCGATCCGTACGGGCAGCACCAGATCCTGCACAAAAATCGTGTCGATCGGTTCTGCCGCTTCGGCGCTCTGCGGGTTGCGCTGGGCGCGAAGATTGTGCGGAGCCTCGCCCAAAACATCAGGCCCGCCCCCGGTCACCACACGCGGGATCAGCGCGCGGATCAGGGCCAGCGCCGCAGCATCAAGCCCTTGTGTGCGGTTGCGATGGGCGCAGAGCGCGCCGCGAAACCCGAGGTAATGCGGCTCAAGGGCCAAAAGCCGGGGAATATCGGGCGCTTCAAGCCCGCCTGCCAGCCCGCAGACAAGGCCGAGGTTGCGGCTGGCTTCAACAAAACCGGCAAGCGCGGCAGACTCGAGATGATCGAGCAGGCGGCCCGCGTCCTTGCGCGCGGTGTCCAGCATCGCGCCATAAAACCCCGCGTCAGCGAGCTTCGGCAATAGCGTCAGATCGGGTGCCAGATCGGCGAACAGCACCGCGACCAGATGCCCGCGCGCTGCCGCTGGTCGCAGCGCCTCGATGCACGTGGCGGCGCGCGCATCAGGGAAAAAGCCGATCTTGACGATATCAACACCGGTCGCCTGCAGCGCCGCGACCGCTGCTGCCAGACTTTCCGGCTCCATCAGCCTATCGCCAGCCGCAGAGCTGGTGGTGGCCTGGCCCGCAACTGCGGCAACAATTGCTTTTATGGTTGCGGGTGGCAAGGCTCCCAACGCGCCGACACCGGGATCCTTGGCGTCAATGATATCGGCACCGCCTTGCAGCGCCACCTTAGCCTCGCTCACATCAATGACGGAGGCGAGCATCAAACTCATGGTACCACTCCGCGCTTCATGGCCGCATGCAAGACCAGCAGGATGCGACGATGAATATTCCGGCCCTCATCAAGGGGCACGCCGGGCTGACCTGTCAACACGTGACGTGGTCAGCCCGCTGGCTCCAGACTAGGCACGCACCGCCGGAGCATCGTCAAAATCGCCGGCATTGGTGGTATCGGGTGCCTTCTGGCCGACAGCGGCCATGACGGCGGAGAGCACCACGGCTACCACGACATTGGCGACAATCGCGATCAGGCCATTATAGATGCCCATGTGCAGGTAGGGCGCGACGCTGACCGGCACCCAATTGCCGCCGACATAGGATATCCATGTGCCATACACCATGCCGACCGCCCAGCCCGCGAGCAGGGCCCAGCCATTGAACCAGCGGGTGTAAAGCCCGAAGATGATCGCCGGGAAAATCTGCAGGATCCATACGCCACCGAGCAATTGCAGATTGATGGCGTAAAGCGTTGGCAGGAAGAAAATCGCCAGCAAGGCACCGAGCTTGACAATCAGCGAGACGAGTTTTGCCATCTTCGCTTCTTCAGAGGCGGGCAGGGCCGGGTTGATGGCCGAGCGCCAGATGTTCCGCGTGAAGGTGTTGGCGGCAGCAATCGACATGATGGCGGCCGGGACCAGCGCGCCAATGGCGATGGCGGCAAAGCAGAAGCCGACAAACCATGACGGGAACATTTTCAGCACCAGTTGCGGCACGATATCCTGCGGATTGGCCACCTTGATGCCCGCCGCATGGCCCATCAGGCCGAGCAGTGCTATCAGGCCCAGCACCAGCGAATAGGCCGGCAATGCCACGGCATTGCGGCGGATGGAATCGCCCGATTTGGCCGCCAGAGTGCCGGTCTGTGCATGAGGATACATGAACAGCGCCATCGCCGAGCCCAAAGCCAGGGTGATGAACGGGGCCAATTGCGCCGGATGCAGGATCAAGCCACCCGGATATTTCGGATTGGCGGCTGCCGCGCTGGCATAAAACTTGCCGGCATCGGCGAAAATCGCGCCATAGCCGCCAAGTTTTGCCGGAATGATGATCACAGCGGCAATGATGAAGATGTAGATCATGATGTCTTTGACAAAGGCGATGAGTGCTGGCGCGCGCAGGCCCGAGCTATAGGTGTAGAGCGCCAGAATGACGAAGGCGATGGTCAGCGGCAGATGCGCTGTCCAGCCCACGCCTGCAACGCCAAGCCCCTCGATGACCTTCTCCATGCCGACCAATTGCAGCGCAATATAGGGCATGGTCGCCAGAATGCCGGTGAAAGCCACCGCCCATTCCAGTGGCGCATTGCCATAGCGGCCACGAATGAAATCCGCGCCGGTCACATAGCCATGCTTGTGGGCGACATTCCAGAGGCGCGGCATGGTCAGGAAGATGAAGGGATAGACAATGATCGTGTAGGGCACCGCAAAAAAGCCGAAGGCCCCGAGCGCATAAATCAGCGCCGGCACGGCGATCACCGTGTAGGCGGTGTAAAGATCACCGCCGAGCAGGAACCATGTCACCCAGGCTCCGAAACGACGTCCGCCAAGGCCCCATTCGGTGAGGTCATTGAGGTCACCGCGGCGCCAGCGGCCGGCAGCAAAGCCCAAAACAGTGATGAGCACGAAAAATCCGACGAACACATAGGTCGCCGTCCAGTTGAGATGGTCGATCATTTGGCGCTCATGGCGTGGGCTGCTGCGATAAACAAGGCGGAAACCGGAATCAACACCAGCAGGAACCAGTAGAAGAACGGAAAGCCCAGCAGGGTTGGCGTCAGGCTATTGTAAAATGGCGCCCAGAGCGCAAAGACGCACGGTATGAGCAACAGCAGATATTTCATGGACGACGCTCCCCAGCATGTTCCTGAATTGCGACCTTGAGGCCGGATTGTTCATTAAACGATTGATAAGGCCTCATCTGCCACCTGTCCAGAGCGCAGTTGGCCCGTGCACAGCTTTGCTGCGTCCTGCGGCAAACCCGTCAGCCGACCCGGCGGGGAGACCCGCAGCCCAAACGAAAAGGCAGATGGCGCGGGATGAAACTTGTCCGCGCCATCATGCCTGCTTTTACAGCCCTTCAAACAGCGCCGTCGAGAGATAGCGCTCGGCAAACGAGGGTATGATGATGACGATGTTCTTGCCCGCCATCTCCGGTCGCAAACCCAGTTCGACCGCCGCCGCGATGGCTGCGCCCGAGGAAATTCCCACCGGGATGCCCTCGATGCGCGCCACCAGACGCGCGGTATCAAAGGCGGTCTGGTTGCCGACGGTGATGATCTCGTCGATCACGCTGCGATCCAGCACGGCGGGCACAAAGCCCGCGCCGATGCCCTGGATCTTGTGGGGATGATGCGTGCCGCCCGACAGGACAGGCGAATCTTCCGGCTCGACCGCGACGATCCTGACTTGTCTGTCGTGCGCCTTCAGCACCTGGCCGACGCCGGTGATGGTGCCCCCGGTGCCGACGCCCGACACCAGCGCATCAACCTTGCCTTCGGTATCATTAAGAATTTCCACCGCCGTTGTGCGCCGGTGAATATCCGGATTGGCCGGATTTTCAAATTGCTGCGGGATCACCGCATTGGGCGTTTGCGCCACGATTTCCTGCGCTCTGGCGATGGCGCCCTTCATGCCGAGCGGGGAGGGGGTCAACTGCAGTTCGGCCCCCAGCAGCGCCATCATTTTGCGCCGCTCGATGGAGGCGGCTTCCGGCATTACCAGAATCAGCCGGTAGCCGCGTTCCGCCGCCACAAAGGCCAGGCCGATGCCGGTATTGCCGGACGTTGGCTCGACAATCACGCTTTTGCCGCGCACCAGCGTGCCGGCGGCCTCCATCGCGTCGATCATGGCGACGCCGATGCGGTCCTTCACCGAGGCGATGGGGTTGAAAAATTCGAGCTTGGCCAGAAGATTGGCCTTGACGCCTTTCTCGCGCGCCAGCCGATCAAGCCGCACCAGCGGCGTGTCGCCAATGGTGGCGGAAATGGAATCATAAATGCGCCCACGCCCGATTTTGGCTGCGCCCGGTGCTGCTGTCGTCATAACCAACTCCCTTTGCCAACGCTTGCTGCGCCGACTCTCATTCATGAACCTATTTATATATCACATAAAAATAATGCAATATGTGGTTTTCAACTAAATCAAATTGTGAAATCCATGGCGGGTGCATCTGCGGTGGGCCTGGCCTGACGGGAAGCCTCCAGACACAGCGCTTCGACGCTGATGGCTTCCAGCGCCTTCAGCATGGTCTCGCCAGCCTGTTGCACCATCGGGCCGATCACCGAGGCAATCAGCGGCGGGACGTCGGTCTCGGTATCGCCCGCTTCCAGCGCGGCGCGGACAATATCGGCCACACTGATGCGGCGGCGCTCGCGCGCCAGTTCATAGCCGCCGCGCGGCCCGCGCAGACTTTTGAGGATTTGCGCCCGCACCAGCGCTTGCAACAAGGTTTCCAGCCGACGCGGCGGCAGGTCATGACGCGCCGCCAGCGCCTTGGCCGCCACCGGATGCGGGCGGGCGTGCATCGCGATATCAACCACGGCGGCAATGGCGAACTGGGCCTGGCGTGACAGCAGCATCATGGCGCGAGGCCCGTCGAGCCATAGCCGCCAGCGCCGCGCGCGGTGGACGACAGGTCTTCATCTTCGACCAATCTGGCCGCCGTGCAGGGGGCGATCACCACCTGCGCGATGCGCATGCCGCGCGTCACCTCAAAGGCATTTTCGCCATGGTTGATCAGCAGGACGCCCACTTCGCCGCGATAATCAGCATCAATCGTGCCCGGCGCATTCAGGACCGTGACGCCAAATTTCAAGGCAAGGCCAGAGCGGGGCCGCACCTGGCCTTCAAAGCCTGCGGGAATTTCCAGCACAAGACCGGTGGGCACCAGCGCGCGGCGTGAGGGCGCGATCAGAACCGGCGCATCGACCGCAGCCATCAAGTCCATGCCTGCGGCCCCATGGGTCTGCGCCTGCGGCAATTCCAGCCCTTCGCCGTGCGGCAGTCGTTTCACTTTAATGATGAGACTCATCAGGTTGCATCCTGGAGCTTTGTGGCAAACAGCGCCATCAGGCGGCGCGCCACCTCGCTTTTGTCGAGTTTGGGCCAGGAATCAACCCCTGCGGCGCTGATCACATGCACTGAATTGCTCTCCCCGCCCATGACATCACTTCCGGCGCCGACATCATTGGCGATGATCATGTCGCAGCCCTTGCGCAGCAATTTGGCCTGGCCATGGGCGATGACCTGCTCGGTTTCGGCGGCAAAGCCAATCACCAGTCTTGGGCGGCCCTCACGCATGCCGGCGACGGTCGCCAGGATGTCAGGGTTTTCGACCAGCGTCAGGTGCGGCGGCCCGTCCACGACCTTTTTCAGCTTGTGGCCACCGGTATGGGCGACATGCCAGTCAGCCACCGCCGCGGCGGCGATGAAAATATCGGCGGGCAGAGCAATGCTGGTCGCCGCCAGCATGTCGCGCGCGGTTTCAATGCCCACGACATGCACGCCGGAAGGCGGGGGCAGTGCCACCGGCCCGCTCACCAGCGTCACCCGCGCGCCCGCCGCCTGCGCCGCCGCAGCCAGAGCGTGGCCCTGACGCCCCGAGGAGCGGTTGGCGATATAGCGCACCGGGTCAATCGGTTCATGGGTGGGGCCGGAGGTGATCACGACATGGCGGCCCGCCAACGGGCCCGACGCCGCTGTGGGCAAGGCGATTTTGCAGCTTTGCTCCAGCAACGCCTCGGCGGCGGCGATGATCTCCGGCACTTCGGCCATGCGGCCCGGCCCAAATTCGCCGCAGGCCATCGCGCCATCGCCGGGGCCAACAAAGGCTGCGCCATCCTGCCGCAGAACAGCAACATTGCGTTGCGTGGCCGGGTTCAGCCACATGCGCACATTCATCGAGGGCGCATAAAGCACTCTTGTGTCGGTCGCCAGCAGCAGCGTTGCGGCAAGGTCGCTGGCCAGCCCCTGCGCGGCTTTGGCTATCAAATCGGCGCTGGCGGGCGCGACAATGATGAGATCAGCGGCGCGCGACAGCTCGATATGGCCCATCGCCGCTTCCTCGGTGAGCGAAAACAGATCGCCATGCACAGGCTGGCCGGAAAGCGCCGCCACCGACAGCGGCGTGATGAATTCACCTGCCGCAGCACTCATCACCACGCGCACGCCATGCCCGCGCTCCCGCAACCGCCGGATCAACTCCAACGCCTTGTAGGCGGCAATGCCGCCGGAAATAATCAACAGGATGTTTTTGGCCATGCGCGTTCCCGGAAGCAAGCTTCGCCGCGTGATTGTGCGCTTGAAGGCCGTCATCCGCAACTGTGAAAAAAAGCCCGCCAGCTACCGGTAATGCCCAAGCCGCAAAGTTTGCCGCAGGGTAATTCACCGCAACGCCGACTTGGGGCGGGGCTGGATTCAGCCCTTGACGTAGATGGACCGCCATTTCCGCCAGTTGTGTTGACAGTCAGGTCGTTTTGAATTAACAAAACGTTATGTATATCAGGTCGACGTGACCTGTTTGTTGGTAACAGATCCGCTCGGCGTTTGCGCGTGGGGGGTGTATCATGGTAAAAAGTTTCCTGTTTGCATCAGCGGCGATATCCGCGATGATCTTTGGCAGCGCGTTTGCCGCCGATCTGCCGTCAACCGAAGGGCCGATAACCAAAGGCCCCGCAGCGCCTGCGCCGCCTTTTTCGTGGACGGGCTTCTATGTTGGCGCTCAGGGTGGTTACGGCTGGGGCCACAGCACTCATTGCGATGGCACAGGCTGCAATGTTCCCGGAGTCATCTATCCACAATTCAATACAAGCGGCGCCACTCTTGGCGGTACACTTGGTTTTAATTATCAGATTGATAATGTTGTTCTCGGCCTCGAAGGCGATTATTCCTGGGCCGACATCAAGGGCTCGAGCCCGAACACAGCGGGCTTCGGCTGTGGAGGCCGTTGTTCCACGGAAATCAATGGCTTTGGCACCATTCGCGGTCGCCTTGGCTATGCGTTTGGCCAATTCCTGCCCTACCTGACCGGCGGTGTCGCCTTCACGAACCTGAAGGCCAGCTTAGGTAATGTCGCGTCTGGCTCCACGATGCGCACGAGTGGCACAGTGGGTGCTGGCGTCGAATATGCTTTCACCCCCAATTGGTCAGCAAAGGCTGAATACCTTTACATAACTGATCCCGGCAAGTTTCGCTATGGCCCGACGACCTGCGCTGCTCCGGGATGCTTCACCACCAGGAATGACTATAGTGTCTTCCGCGTAGGGCTGAACTATCGCTTTGGCGGCTGATGCCAAGGGGATGGGATGAGATAGTCCTCGTCATACAGTTGGGCGTATCTGGGTTTTGGTTGATATCCGGGCGCGTTTTTGCGACGCGTTTGGGCTTGACTTCTCCAGTGCTGTGCCCAGTTGGTGCTCATAGCATCCGGGAGAGGATTATCTCATGTTGATGACGAAACGGCACTTCACGGGCCTTTGCGGTGGCAGCCTCATTGCGGGTCTTTCGGGGGCGGCACGCGCAGCAGCATTGTCCAGCAGCGAAACCGCCTACATGTTCTCGTTCGCGGGGCTCAATGGCGGGCGCATTCGGCTTTCCAGGTTTTCCGGCAAGCCCTTCATGGTGGTCAATACCGCCTCGCACTGCGGCTTTACACCGCAATTGAAGGGGCTTGAGGCGCTTTACCGGCATTTTGGCCCCAAGGGTTTTGGCCTCATCGGCGTACCCTCGAATGATTTTCATCAGGAACCTGGCGACAGTGCCGCCATCGCCAAGACCGCCGAGGGCGATTATCACGTGACATTTCCCCTGGCCGCAAAGGTGCATGTCATCGGCAACGAGGCTGCGCCGTTCTATAAGTGGGCCGCAGCTCAACGCCCCAAAGATGTGCCGCAGTGGAATTTCCACAAGTATCTGATTGGTGCGGATGGCTATATCGCGGCTGTTTTCCCCACCACGACCGTGCCGCAAGCCCCCGAAGTGCTGGCGGCGATCTCGCGGCAATTGGGTGGCGCAGCCTGACAACAGGCGGGTTGCAACACTTTTTTATCTCGCTTCAGGTTAGGACTGTTCCATGCGGATTGTCCTTGCCTTTGCTATCAACACTTTGTTCAATTTTATCATTGGACTGACGGTCGCCAAATTTTTGGGGCCGGATGAATACGGTCGTTTTGCGCTGGCGGTGCAGGCGGCAGTGGTGATTCAGACCCTGTTGTTTGACTGGGTGAAATTGTCGGCCACCAGGTTTTATTCCGAGCGCGCGCGCACAATGGATCCGGCATTGCGCCCGACCCTTGAGACCATCTTTGCAGCCCTCACCATGCTCATAATTGTGCTGGCTGCCGTGCTGCTGCGCTCGGGCGTTCACCTCGAACTTGGCAGCCCGCTGCTGGAACTGGCCTTGCTCGCCAGCATCGCCAATGGCATGTTTGATTTCCATACCGCCATGTTGCGCGCCAGATTCCTGGATCGGGATTATTTCCGCCTGGTCTTCATCAAAAACATCGCCGCCCTGTGTCTGACGGTGGGCGGTGCCTACTTCTTCCATTCCGCGCCGATGGCGCTCGTGGGGGCCTGCATCTCGATTGGCGGTTCGGTGCTGCTGGTGCGCGGACGCCTGCATGACGAGCGCTCGCCGCTCGCCACCTTTTCCGCACTCGCCGCGCGCAAAACCCTCACCTATTCCGTGCCGATTATCACCGCCAATTTCCTGTATCATTTTGTCCCGCTGTTCAACCGGGCTGTCATCACCCATCGCTATGGCTTTGCTGAGACAGGGCAATTCTCGCTCGCCTCCGATGTCGGCCTGCGCGTCGTGTCGGCCATCGGTTCGGCGCTGGATGTGCTGTTGTTTCAACTCGCGGTTGCCGCCGACGAGACTCATGGCCTCGCCGAAGGCAAGGCACAGATCGCCCGTAACATGGTGCTGGTCTTTGCCCTCGTCGCCCCGGCCTGCGTCGGCCTGTGGCTGGTGTTGCCGAGCTTCGTTCATCTGGTGGTGCCGCAACAATTCCAGGTGCCGTTTGCCTATTTCATCACTTTGCTGCTGCCGGGTCTGTTCTGTCACGCCCTCATGAATTACGCGATCAACCCGGTGTTTCAACTGGCGCGCCGCACCTGGCCGCTGATCGGCGCTGCCGCCGTGGCGACCGGGCTCGATATTCTGGTGGTGACATTCGCTCCCGTCGGCACGGATGCCACTTTGATTGCCGAAATGCAGGGCGGCATGTTCATCGTGGCGCTGGCGCTGCTGCTGGGTATTGCCGCTTTCACGCAGCCGCAATGGCCGCGCTGGCGCGATCTCGCCAAGCCAACTCTCGGCGTCGTTGCCATGACGCTGGCGCTGTTGCCGATGCGCCAGATGCAGCCCTCGGCACTGACCTTGCTGGCGCAACTGGTCACCGGCTTGGCGATATACGGCCTGGCGGTGGCGCTTTTTGATATTGGCGACATGCGGAGCGCTTTTCTGCGCAAGTGGCACACCCGCTTCACTGCGTAGATTCCTTGAATAAACGTAAATTTAAGGTATTGTCAAGGTTTATAAATTGTAAAAATATCCATATGATAACCATTCATGCATTTAATCATGAACTGAAAGCAAATATAGACTATAATCTTTCCATTGCCTGTTGATTGTTGCCGATTGTCGGCTACCTGCCGCCGACGTGATGCGATGGATGGTAGATTATGCAAACTCAAGTTCTTGCAAAGCTTGCAACATCTGGTGCCGCACGGGCGCTGAAGCTGCTGATGCGCCCATCACGGGGTGCCGCCAGCCGTGGTATCGTCGCTTTGGCGATGATCGTGAGTTGTGCCGATGCCGCGCCGCTGGCTGCCGCAGGTTTGCATGTCATCTCTGGCATTGATGCGGGCCCGCCCATTGCCCCGGTCAGCGCTGCGCCCTTCCGCCAGCAGGTGGCCGCCAATCTGGGTGGCGGCTTCATTCAGATGCTGATGACCGGCTCCACGGGGCAGGCAAGCGCCGCCTATGCTGCTGCTCCGTCGCCGCGAACCATGCAAAGTGGCGCGCCGGCCCCGCGCTTTGCCCGCCAGGAAGTGCCCTATACCACGAGCGAGGCCCCCGGCACGCTGATTGTCGATACGCCGCACCGCTACCTTTATCTGGTCGAGGGTCATGGCCTTGCGATGCGCTTTGGCGTCGGGGTCGGGCGTCCCGGCTTCACCTGGTCGGGCGTCGAGCGCATCAGCCGCAAGCAGAAATGGCCGACCTGGACGCCACCTGAAACCATGCGGCTGCGCCGTCCCGACCTGCCCGCCATGATGCCGGGCGGCGAGAACAACCCTCTTGGCGCGCGGGCGCTCTACCTTGGCCACACCGAATACCGCATCCATGGCACCAACGAGCCATGGTCGATTGGCACCAACCTGTCATCCGGCTGCATCCGCATGATGAACCAGGATGTGCGCTATCTTTATCATCAGGTCAGTGTCGGCACCAAAGTGGTCATATTGCCGGGCTGATTCGTAACGGTGCCTTGTCAGGCATCGTAGCTTCCTGAATCATCGGCGCTGGAATCATCCTGATTGGCGTTGTCATCCTGCGCATCCTGGTCGGCATCCTGCTGCGCATCGGCCTGCTGGTTCGTCGCATCAAGCTGATCTTGCAAACGATCCTGCGTTGCATCCGCATCAGCGAGTTGCTGGCGCAGCAGGGCGTCTTCAGCGACCATGCCGTTGTTCATGCCCATGCCGGGATTGAGAAAACCGCTGCCCATCCCCATGCCGCCCATCCCCATGCCGCCCATGCCTGAGCCGCCAAACAGGCCGCGCAAGGCATTGGCGGCCAGCATCCCGCCCGCGACTCCGGTGGCCGTGGTCAGGGCGCTATGCAGAAAGCTCGGTGCCGCTGGCTGCGCAGAGCCCCATGGCCCGGCTGGTGCCGGGCTTGCGGCCTGCTGCGGCCCGTTCCAGGGAGCGGCACCGGGCAATGGCGCAGCGCCGGGCAAAGGCCGTGGTTCGGCGCGGGCGACGGGGGCG
>VFSW01013787.1_pt1 | contig 11218 bp, 10 predicted proteins | sample 5358111 | NCBI WGS metagenome assembly VFSW01 (sample SAMN11554181, study PRJNA540505) | mine drainage metagenome | isolation source: sediment from site ElyBrook_90M | place: USA: Ely Copper Mine, Vershire, VT | collected 2017
GACGCGGTGGAGGAGTACCAACAGCGCGAACGCCGCTACGGGGGCGTCGACACGTGAGCGCGCTGAGGATCACACTGATCATCGCCGCGATCTTCTACATACTGCTGTGGGTGATCGCCCTCAACGGGGCGTCGAGCCTCGTCGCACCGCTGCTGATCCCGCTCGTGCTCGCGCTGCTCGTCGCCATTGGCGTCGGACTGGACCGATATCTCGGGATCACGCCGCGTAAGCAGCACTTCGATGACGGTGACGACAAGACGGAGCAGTGAAAGAGCTTCGCGACGACGCGGTGGTGCTGCGCACGTACAAGTCGGGCGAATCCGACCGAGTCGTCGTGTTGTGGACCCGCTCGCACGGAAAGGTACGAGTGATCGCCCGGGGAGTGCGCAAGGCGACCAGCAAACTCGGCGGGAACCTGGAAACGCTCGCCTACGTCGACGTCGATCTTGTGAAGACGCGTGGTGAGTTCTACATCGCCCGTCACGTGGGCCACCGCGAACGGCTAACGGGACTTCGAGGTGACTACGCGCGCATTGTCGCCGGCTACGCCGTCGTCGAAGTTGTCGACGCCATCCCCTCGGACGACGTGGCCGACGAAGCAGTCTTCGACCTGCTGGTCAAGGTGCTGCTCGCCCTCGATAACCCCGAGTTCAGCCCGACGCTGATCCCGGCGTCGTTCTACTTCAAGTTGCTCGCTCTCGACGGTTCCGAACCGGTGCTCAACGAGTGCGTGAACTGCGGCAGTCCGGGTCCCTTGGTGGCCTTTGACGCGCAGACGGGCGGCACACTCTGCGCCAACTGTCGCGCCGGGTCGTCGGTGTCACCTGCGGCGTTGGCACTGATTCGACGCATCCTGGGCGGCGAGTTGGCCGCCGTGTTGCGCGACGTCGAACCGCCGGCATCGAATGAGGTGGCGGGTCTCGCCCAGGAGGCGATCGAAGTGCATTTCGGACGCCGGCTGCGTGCCCCGCGCTCATCGCCCCCGCTCGCCCCACCGGTCTCCGACCGGTAAGGTGCCAGCGAACACTGCGAGGACCCGTGGCGCCACATCCAACAATCTTCTGGTTCCGACGGGACCTGCGCCTCTCCGATAACCCGGCCCTTGTCGAGGCCGTGCGACGGTCCGACGGTCACGTGGCGGCGGTCTTCGTCGTCGATGAAGACTTCGCCGCCCCCGCGGGCGCCGCTCGAATTGACTTCCTTCGTCGGACGCTCGAGGCCCTCGACGTCGACCTTGCCGGTCGCCTGACGGTGCGGGTTGGTGATCCCGCCGTGGTGTTGACTGAGGTGGCGCGCGAAGTCGGGGCCCGTGAAGTCCTGGCTACCGGGGATTTCGGACCCCGCGGACGCGAGCGAGACCGCCGTGTCAGTACGTCACTCTCGAACGAAGGCGTCACCTTGCGTCTCGTAGATTCGCCCTACGTGGTCGAACCCGGCACGGTGCTCACGAAGTCATCGACGCCCTGTCGCGTGTTTGGCGCGTTCCGTCGTGGTTGGGAGCATCATCCCGTTGCGATGCCACTGGACGCGCCGTCGGGTGTCCAGTGGCACGCTATCGCCTCGTCGTCACTCGACGAGTTGTCGCGCTGCGCTGGTACCTCGCGCCCTTGGTACTTCGGTGACCTCCCTGACGCGCCACCGGCGCGACCGACACCGGCGGGCGAGAACGCGGCTTGGTCGGTCCTCGCCAAGTACCGAGACCTGGTCGATCACTACGATGAGGCCCGCGACCACCCGGGTCTCGATGGAACGAGTCGGCTGAGCCCCCACTTGCGCTTCGGTGCCCTGCACCCGCGCCAAGTCCTCGCGGCACTCGACGGGGATTCGACAGGACGCAGGACCTTTCGTTCGGAGATCTGCTGGCGCGAGTTCTATGCCGACGTCATGTTCCACCGGCCGGACTCGGTACGTCAGGAGATGCAGCCGACGCTCGAGCACCTGCGCGTCGACGATGACGATCGCGCGGTCGCGCGGTTCCAGACGTGGGCGAGGGGTGAGACCGGCTATCCACTCGTCGACGCCGGCATGCGCCAGCTCTTGAACGAAGGTTGGATGCACAATCGCGTCCGGATGGTGGCGGCGTCGTTCCTCGTGAAGCACCTTCACCTCGACTGGCGCTGGGGCGCGCGATGGTTCATGTGGCGGCTCATTGACGGAGACATCGCGTCGAACCAACACGGCTGGCAGTGGACCGCTGGAACCGGCACCGACGCCGCACCATTTCATCGGGTATTCAACCCCACGCTGCAGGCGCAGCGGTTCGACGGCGATGGTACGTACATTCGACGTCACGTGCGTGAACTGGCTGCGGTGCCGGCGCCCCAGTGCTTGCAGCCTGGTGGCGGTGCCGGACTGCTTGGACCGGACTACGCCGCGCCCATGGTGGACGCAGTCGTCGAACGGGCCGAGGCACTGAAGCGGTTCGCGGAAGCGCGCCACCTGGTGAGGGCTGGCTCATGAGCGCGTTCGGGGTCTACGTGCACGTGCCATTCTGCGCTCATCGCTGTGACTACTGCGCCTTCGCCACCTACGCTGACCGTGACCACCTGATGGACGAGTACGTCGACGCGGTCGTCGCCGAGATCACGTGGTCGGTGCATGACGGCCTCGAGCCGGCGACGTCGGTGTTCTTCGGCGGAGGAACGCCCTCGCGCCTCGCGCCCAAGCAACTCCTGCGCATCCTCGAGGTGATCCCGCGTCACGATGATGCCGAAGTCACGGTCGAATGTAATCCCGAAGACGCGAGTATCGACCGTCTTCTCGCGTACCGTCGCGGTGGGGTGAATCGCATGAGCTTCGGGGTCCAGTCGACCCAGCCGGCGGTGCTCGCCGACCTCGGTCGTCGTCACGGAATCATGGCCCACGAAGAGGTCTCCCAGCGCGTCACCGAGGCGGGATTCACGACGTGGAACATGGATCTCATCGTTGGTTCGCGCGCCGAGTCTCTCGGCGATGTGCAGCGTACCCTTGACGACTTGCTGGGGCTCGAGTTTTCGCCGCCACACATCAGTTGCTATGCCCTCACCCCCGAGCCCGGCACTCCGCTCGGTCAAGACCAGGCACGCCACCCCGACGAAGACGAGACCGCCGACGCCTACGACCTCGTGGGGCAGGTACTCGAAGGCCACGGCTACCAGTGGGAGGAGATCTCGAACTGGGCCCGACCCGGACACGAGTGCCGTCACAATCACGTGTACTGGGATCAGGATGACTACGTGGGTTTTGGATCGGCTGCCCACTCGCACCGGGCAGGACGCCGGTTCTGGAACGTCCGCACTCCCGACCGCTACGTCACGATGGTGCGCGCCGGCGAGCGTCCCCTCGGCGGGGAGGAGACCCTCGACGAGCGCACCCAGCGCTTCGAACGCGAATCGCTGGCCCTGCGCACGCGTCGCGGCGTTCCCGCGGAGGCCTTCGGGTCGCTCGACGAGATACGCCACCTCGTGAACGTCCGTGGTGGTCGGGTCACCCTCGCACCGCAAGGTCGTCTGCTCGCGAATCAAGTCATCGTCAGGCTGACTAGCGCCGAGTAGTCCAGTAGCCTTGTCGGATGGAATCGACCCCCGTCCAGGACCCCGAACTTCTCGAGAAGGTGACGAATCTGGCCAAGCGCCGTGGATTCGTCTTTCAGTCGGCGGAGATCTACGGCGGGTTCCGCTCGACCTACGATTACGGCCCGCTGGGCGTCAACATGCTGCGCAACGTGAAGCAGGCGTGGTGGCGCACGATGGTCCAGATGCGCAGCGATATTGTCGGCCTCGATGCGGCCATCCTCGGTCCGCCCGCGGTTTGGGCGGCCTCGGGCCACCTCGAGACCTTCACGGATCCACTCGTGGACTGTCGCAAATGCAAGGAACGGTGGCGCGAGGACAAGATTGACGGCGTGTGCCCTAACTGTGGCTCGACGGAATTCACTGAGCCACGGGCCTTCAACCTGATGTTCAAGACCCAGGCCGGTCCAGTCGAGGGGGAAGGCGCCACGGCGTACCTGCGGCCCGAAACGGCCCAGGGCATGTTCACGAACTTCGCCAACGTGCTCTCGACCGTTCGCAAGAAGCCGCCCTTCGGCATCGCCCAGATCGGCAAGTCATTCCGCAACGAGATCACCCCGCAGAACTTCGTGTTCCGAACCCGCGAGTTCGAGCAGATGGAGATGGAGTACTTCGTACCGCCGGCCGAAGCCGACGAGTGGTACCGCTATTGGGTCCAGGCCCGCTTCGAGTGGTACCTCGGCCTGGGAATCCCGCGTGAATTGCTGCGCCTCCACGAGCACGCCCCGGCGGACCTGTCGCATTACTCGCGCGGCACAACTGACGTCGAGTTCCTCTATCCCTGGGGCTGGGACGAGCTCGAGGGCATCGCCAACCGCGGCGACTACGACCTCACGCAGCACTCGAACGCGTCGGGCACGCGCCTCGAATACTTTGACCAGGCCAACAACGAGCGCTATACGCCCTACGTGATCGAGCCCGCCGCGGGAGCCACCCGAGCCATGATGGCGTTCCTGCTCGCCGCTTACCACGAGGACGAAGTCGAAGGGGAGACTCGCACCGTATTGCGCCTCGACTGGCGACTCGCGCCATATCAGGTCGCGGTGCTGCCGCTGTCGAAGAAACCTGAACTCGAGGGTGTCTCTCGCGAGGTGCTCGAACTACTTCAGCCTCACTTCATGTGTGACTACGACGTGACCCAGTCGATTGGTCGACGCTATCGCCGCCAGGACGAGGTCGGTACGCCGTTCTGCGTCACGGTCGACTTCGACACGCTCGAGGACCACGCCGTGACGGTGCGCGACCGCGATACCACCGAACAAGTTCGTGTCGGTATCGACGAGCTGCTCGCGACGTTGCGCCAGCGAACCAACCAGGTCTGACTTCGTCGGGGTTAGACCCCGCTGGCGGTCAGGGGGAGGTTACGCCACCAGAGCGCGGGGATCAACAGACCCAGGCTGATGCCGACACCGAGCCAGCAGTCGCCGGTCCAGCCATAGGCCGCGTAGAGCGTGCCCGCCGCGTACGAGCCAATCGATGCTCCAGTGAAGGCGCAGACCATGTAGGCGCTATTGACGCGACTGCGTGCGCCGGGGAGCAGCGCGTAGATGATCGACTGGTTGGTGATTTGCAGGCCCTGCATACCGGCGTCGAGGATGAGCAGTCCCAGCGCCATGCTCCAGAAGGAGTTGCGACCGACGGACAGGATTATGAAGGCCAGCAGGAAGAACAGCGAAGCGACGATCGTACTGATGTGGCTGCGCTGCCGGTCAGCGTGGTGGCCGGCGAGGTTGGCGGCGAGGACACCCGCCACACCGAAGAGGCCGAACAGTCCGATCGCTGCGTTCGAATAGTGGAAGGGCGCCGCCGCGAGATGGAATGACAGGGTGGTCCACACCGCGCTGAACCCGGCGAAGATCAGTGCCCCGAACCACGCCCGACGTCGCAACTGGGGGAGGGTGATCAGCAGTGAGAACGAACTCGCCACGAGCGTGCGATAGCGCACGTGGGGACGGATCGGCTCGTCGGGCAACGCCCGATGAAGGATCAGCGACATGATGGCGAGCAATCCCGCTGCTCCCCAATACACGGCACGCCATCCGGCCACTTGGGCGACCAATCCCGACACGATGCGCGACAGGAGGATCCCCATCAGAAGTCCCGTCATGACCCGGGCGATCACCCGACCTCGCGGGGTCGGCACCGCGAGGTCGGCGGCGAGTGGGATGATCACTTGGCCACCCACCGACGTGATGCCGATGACGAACGACACCACTGCGAACAGGGCGAACGAACTGAGCAGCGCACCCACCGCCATCATCACGGCTGAAAAGAGAAAGATGCCCACGACCAGCCGACGGCGAGGTATTAAGTCGCCCATGGGCACGACGAAGGCGAGACCCACCGCGTAACCAGCTTGCACCAGGGTCATCAGTAGTGACGTATTCGCGGTACTCGCGTGGAAGTCGTGACGAATCTGGTGCAGCAGCGGTTGGAGGTAATAGAGATTGGCGACGATGACACCGATGGCGACGGCCATCAACACGATCAACGCGTTGGTCAGTGGTTCCTCGGTGGCGGGAGTGTTGGTGGTCGTCTCGGGGTCTCGGATGCCCCCGACGTTACCGTGACGCCATCGGATATTCGGCGCTCACGCGATGGGCGAGGGCAGCGAATAGGTGACCTGGGCCTTCGCAACGAGGTCAGTGCTGCCACGTGAAAAGAGTTCAACTTCCGCCACGGCGAGTTTGCGCCCGAGCTTCAGGAGTCGCGCCCGCGCCATTAGGTCGGTGAGTTGGGGTTTGCGCAGGAAGTCGATATGCAGACTCGTGGTCACCGCCAGGAGCATCGGCCCAACCTGGGCGAGGATCACCATCCAGGCAGCGGTGTCGGCGAGCATCATCATTGTTGGGCCCGACAGCGTCCCACCAGGTCGTCCGTGCCGATCATCGATGGGCAAGCTCATGATCACGGCCTCGTCGTCCACCTCCTCGACGCGGGGCACTTCGTTGCCGGGAAAGGCCGCTACGAGGATGGCCTGTAACTCATTCGCGTCGAGCGCGGCCATGTCTATGCCGCTCGACGGTAGCGATTGACGGCGAGCGGTGCGAGCACCGCTACGAGACCGACGCTCCACGCCAAGGCAATCCACACCGACTGCTGGTGGGGTTGGCCCAGCATTAAACCGCGAACGGCTTCGGCGACTTGACTGACCGGCTGATTTCGGGCGAAGGGCTGTAACCAACTGGGCATGCCGTTGATGTTCACGAAGATATTGGAGGCGAAGGTCAACGGGAAGATTAACGGGAACGTCATGGCTTGGGCCGTCTCACTGTTCGGAGCGGCTAGACCCACGAAGGCGAAACCCCACGACAGGCAGTAGGCGAAGATCAACATCAGCAGCAGCGCCTCGAGGTAGGAGGGCACGCCGCCGTGCGGGCGGAATCCCACCCCGAAGCCGACGAAAGTGATGATGGTGACGACCATGACGTTTCGTACGGTGTCGGCGATCGTGCGCCCGCCCAGCACTGCCATGCGGGCCATGGGGAGCGCCTTGAAGCGTTCAATGAGGCCGCGCTGGAGATCCTCGGCCAGTCCAATCGAGGTTCCGATCGCGCCAAAGATTGTCGTTTGAACCAGAATGCCCGGGATCAGATAGTTGACATAGATAGAGCCCGGAATCTTGATGGATCCCCCGAAGACGTAGCGGAACAGCAGCACGAACATGACGGGTTGAATCATGGCGAAGACGATGGCCGTGGGTATCCGGAAGAGGGCCAGCAGATTGCGTCGAGCGATCGTGATCGTGTCACTGATCGTCCAGCGAAGTGATGAGTGGTGCGCATTGGTTGTCGGTGGACTTGACAGCACGGTCATGAGCGACCCCTTCGCTTTGAGCGCCGACCCCGACCGGACGACTCGGTCTCGCTCGCGGGGGCATCCTCGGCTTTGTGACCGGTGAGGCTCAGGAAGACGTCATCAAGGCTGGGCTCTCTGAGCTGTAATCCCGCGAGTGTGATGTGGGCGCCATCGATCCGACGCAGTGCGTCCGCCGCCGCCACCGGACCTTCGTTGACCGTGAGGTCGATCACCGTACCTTCGACGTTGGCCGCCTTCGAGGAAATGCCCGCCACCAAACCGAGCGCCCGCTGGGCATCAGCGGTCGTGGCGAACGTCAGCGACAATACGGTGTTACCGAGTCGCCTCTTAAGTTCGCTCGACGTCCCTTCAGCGATGATCCGACCATGGTCGAGCACGACCAACTGTTTGGCGAGACGGTCTGCCTCTTCGAGGTACTGGGTGGTGAGCAAGACGGTCGTACCCCCTTCGACGAGGCCCTCGATGATTGACCAAAGATCCTGGCGGCTCTGGGGATCGAGCCCGGTGGTGGGTTCATCGAGGAACAGGATGGGAGGGTTGGCGACGAGCGCCGCCGCAAGGTCGAGACGTCGGCGCATGCCGCCCGAATAGGTCTTGGCGAGGCGGTTGCCCGCGTCGCTCAATCCGAACCGCTCGAGAAGTTCACGCGATCGCTTCACCGCGACGGGCTTTTCGATATGGTTCAGCAGGCTAACCATCCTCAAGTTTTCGAACCCGGTGAGGTTGTCGTCCACTGCGGCAAACTGTCCCGCGAGGCCGATATTGCTTCGGACCAGTCCGGGTTGGGTGCGTACGTCGAAGCCTGCCACCGTGGCGGAACCTTCGGTCATAGACAGAACCGTGGACAGGATTCGGACCATGGTGGTCTTGCCCGAACCGTTGGGGCCGAGCAGGCCGAAGACTTCACCTGTGCGTACGCGCAGGCTCACGTCGTCGAGGGCTCGAAAGTTCCCGTCGTTGAAAGTGCGAACGATTCCAGTAGCTTCGACCGCGAAATCTGACATGGCCCGAAGTTTAGGCAGACCTGGTCCAGTCCACGCTTCCCGTGGTCGGGCGAACCGGTACCTTCTTTCTATGGCCATATCGGAGAATGAGATCGCTCAGGTCCGGTCGGCAACCGACATCGTGGCGCTCATCAGTGAACAGGTGGCGCTGAAGCGAACCGGACGCCGCTGGAGCGGTCTGTGTCCATTCCACGGCGAAAAGACACCATCCTTCTCTGTGAACGCCGAAGAGGGCCGCTACTACTGCTTCGGGTGCCGGGCCTCGGGCGATCAGATTACGTTCGTTCGCGAGATGATGCACTTGGACTTCGTCGATGCAGTCCGCTTCCTCGCCGACCGAGCGGGCATTGAACTTCACGAAGACACCAATGCCGGACCGGCCCGTAAGGAACGGCAGGAATTCCTTGGGGCGATGGAGAAGGCAGTTGACTGGTATCACGACCGTCTATTGAATTCACCAGACGCTCGGCCAGCCCGGGAATATTTGCGAACGCGCGGCATCGGCGGTGACGTCGCTCGTCGCTTCAAGTTGGGGTGGGCCCCCGACGACTGGGATGCTCTGAGCAGTTCGTTGAAACTGAACGAGAAGTTGATGACAGGCACCGGACTCGGCTTCGTAAACAAACGTGGACGTCGACAGGATGCGCTACGTGCGCGCATCATCTTTCCAATCTTCGACCCGGGCGGCAAGGCCATCGCAGTCGGTGGACGAATTTTGCCACCTCCGTTTGGTCGACCGCCCCGTGATGACGGCTACGTCGAGGCCAAGTACAAGAACAGTCCGGAGACACCGATCTATTCCAAGCGGCGAACTCTCTACGGACTGAATTGGGCAAAAGACGACATCATCAAGTCTGGTGAGATCATCGTCTGCGAGGGCTACACCGACGTCATCGCCTTCTTCAGCGCGGGCATGCCGAGGGCAGTGGCAACCTGTGGCACGGCGCTGGGCGAGGAGCACTTTCGCACCATGCGCAACTTCGCCAAGCGAATCGTCCTCGCCTACGACGCCGACCAGGCTGGTCAGAGCGCCGCTGCTTCGGTCTACCAGTGGGAACGACAACACGAGGTCGATGTCGCAGTCGCCCGACTACCCGGCGGCGCCGACCCTGCAGAATTGGCACAGACCGACCCGGCGGCACTCCGTCGGGCGGTCGCGGAAGCGGTGCCGTTCCTTCAATTCCGTCTGGAACGGGTGCTTGATGGCGCAGACATCTCAACGGCCGAAGGGCGCGCACGTGCCGCCGAACACGCCATGGCGGTGCTCGCCGAACATCCGAGCGACTTGGTGCGAGATCAGTACCTCATGCAGGTGGCGGACCGCCTTCGTCTTGCGCCGGCGTCCCTGCGGCCCCGGGTGCTCGATCTCGCACGCAACCTCGGACGCGCTCTAGACCACGCGCCCGTCGCCCAAACGAACCTTCGCCCACCTTCGCCGATCGGGACAATGCCTCGACCTGGGCTCGAGGCACTTCGATTGCTGATCCACGGACGTGAGTTGGTCGAGGGCCGCCTCGTGGGTGCGTTGTTCGTCAACGAGGTGCAGCGGGCGATCTTCGAGGGCGTCGAGGACGGGCGCCCGATTTCTGAGGTGGTGGACGAGTTGTACCGCCTCGGTGAGGAGGTCGCGGGATCGGTGTTGAGCCAGTTGGCGGTTGACGAGTTGGACCGTGAATATGCGCCGGCCGACGTTAGTGCGGTCGTGTCCCAACTCATTCGGAGTGCGGCAAGTCTGGAGTTGAAGAACATTGAGCGCGAGCTGCGAGAAGGGGGCATGAGCCCTGATATCGCGATGGTCACCATACGCGATGTGAAGGAGCGTCTCAGTCTGCTTGAGACGGTTCACGGTGAAGTCGCCGAAGCCGATCTTCGCGCATGGCTGGTCGAGCGATCGTCATCGACGCCATCGTGAACCGGACGGTGTACGGCATCATCGGTGGGCTGGAGATGCTTGCACCATTCGAGGTTGAAGAGGAGCGTCGCCTCTACCCCGTAATCCTTCAAGGACGCGCAGCAGAGGCGGCGCTCGATGACGGTGCGACGGTCGACCCGGCTCAACGTCGACGTCTCCTGCGCCAGCGTCACGCGGGTCAGGAGGCGGAGTCCCTGCTGCTACGAGCGACGCTGGGCTTGGTGCGCACGAGGGTCGTGGAGCGGGGCTATCGATTCGGCAATGAGGAATTGGAGTCGGCCGGCGTCGAGGGACTCGTGAACGCGTTGCGGCGGTTCGACCCAGAACAGGGAAACCGGTTCTCCACTTATGCCAACTACTGGATCATGAAACTTGTCAATCAGGCGATCCAGCAGCAGGCGGGACTGACCGACTCCGAGATGCGACTCATACTCAAGTTGCAGCGGCTCGAGAGGATTGAGGCGAATAAGCGGCTTACGAGACGTGATGTCGCCACGTCGCTCGCCATCTCCCCAGCCCGGGCTCAGGAGGTGATGCAACTGAGTCGTGAATTGAACGCCCGTCGTTTTGAGACCACAGACCTCAGTAATGCCAGTGATGTGAAATTGCGCAGCGATCCCGAGGACGCTCCAGCGTGGGTCATTGGCGCACTGCGCGAGGTTTGTGGTGATGACTTCGACGCGTTTTGGCAGGTCACCTTTCGAACGACCTCCATTGAGGAACTCGCGAGGGCGCAGGGAATCACTCGCCAGGGAATGGCCAAAAGGATGGAGCGTTGTCGGCGAGCGGTGAAGGCGAGCCCCCGGGCAGAGCAATTGCAGCACTGGTTTGATCAACAGTAGGGGTAGGGAGGTGAGTGCTAATGTTGCTCTACCTCCGGGTGCATTCCCAGATAGCTCAATTGGCAGAGCAAGCGACTGTTAATCGCTAGG
>VFSW01013788.1_pt1 | contig 11218 bp, 8 predicted proteins | sample 5358111 | NCBI WGS metagenome assembly VFSW01 (sample SAMN11554181, study PRJNA540505) | mine drainage metagenome | isolation source: sediment from site ElyBrook_90M | place: USA: Ely Copper Mine, Vershire, VT | collected 2017
GATGGAGGTGGCCGGCATCCATGGGGTGAGCCGCCGCAAGTGGATCACGACCACCCCATCTGCAAACCCACCGGACCTGGCGAAATACGGATAGTTGCAGTTCCTTGGATAACGGCGGTCTTGGTTTACCTTTCATGTTTGCCTGTGTGTGGCGGTGCAGCGAAGCTAGCTGCCGTTCTAACAGGTGAAAGTCCTGTCGGTGGAGGTGCCCAGATGCCACCGTAGATATATCCGACGGCGAGGAGGGTGACCGACTCGGCCGAAAGCTCGGGAGCGGGCACGAACGTGCAGCGGCGGCTGCGGGCGCTGCATCATCTCGATGCGCCCTGGCGTCCGCGCGACATCGAGCAGCGCGAGGGGAGAATTCTCCGGCAGGGCAATCTCAATCCCGAAATCGAGATTTACCGCTACGTCACCGAGGGCTCGTTCGACGCCTATATGTGGCAGACCCTCGAAACCAAAGCCCGCTTCATCCAGCAGGTGATGAGCGGGCGCGTCTCGGTGCGCACGGCCGAGGATGTCGAGGGCGGCGCTCTCACCTATGCCGAAATCAAGGCGATCGCTTCCGGAAATCCGGCCGTGATGGAAAAGGTGAAAATCGACACCGAGATCCGCAAGCTCGATCAGTTGCGCGCAGCCCATCGCAACCAGCAGCACAATATCCGTTGGCAGATTCGCAGCCTGCCGGATCAGATCTCACAGGCGAGCGAGGGCCTCGACCATCTGCGCCAGGACATCGAGAAGCGCGACAGGCACGGCGGCGAGGATTTCAGCATGACCGTCGTCGGCCAGTTATTTTCCGGCAAAGGCGCCCGCGAAGAAGCGGGAAGGGCTCTGGCGCGAGCGATCCTCTCACGCCGCGACGAGTATGCGCCGCGGGCTCGCGCGACGATCAAAGGATTCGATATCCTGAGCCGCGACAAACCGGGAGCGTCCGTCCCGGACCTGTTCATTCGCGGCGCAGGAACCTACACGGCTCATATCAATGCCGACAATCCCGCAGGCACCATACAGAGCATCGAACACACTCTGCGCGCCTTCGACAAGATCGCCGAGGACGAACGGCATCGGATTGAGCGGCTGGAAAAAACGCTGAGCGACTATCAGACCCAGGCCAACCGACCATTCGAGTACGACGCGCGATTAAAGGAATTGCTCGCCCGCCAAGCCCAGCTCAACGCTGCCCTCGACCTCGACAAGAGCGACGCCCAGGTTGCTGAACCGGTTGTGGAGCCCGACAGGACACCTGCTCAACACCGGTCGGCGGTGCCGCCGCTGAACGGCGACCCTCCACAAGCCCTCCGTCGCGCAAAAATCAACCAAATCAAGCCATTGCGCCCTTGAACGAAATGCCTTGAAATCTATAACACTAGGTATTATATATCGCTTGTGATGTCTTGGGCGGTTGAGGCGGCGGAGTGCGGATATTTAGAAATAAATCCTTTACGCGGTTTGCCAAAAAAGCGGACCTCGATGACGCTACACTATGCGATGCTGTCGATGACGCGGAACGCGGATTGATCGACGCCAAGCTCGGCGGCGGTGTCATAAAACAGCGCCTCGCTCGGCCGGGGAAGGGAAAGTCCGGCGGCTTCCGGACCATTATTTTGTACAAAGCACACGAGCTGGCATTTTTCGTTCACGGGTTCGCGAAGAAAGATCAGGACAACATTGCCGGTGACGAGTTAACAGCCCTCAAGTCGTTGGCGTCGCAGATGTTGGCTTATGACGACCAAGCGATTGCCAAGGCGGTTGAATCTGGAACACTGATTGAGGTAACGCGCCATGAAAAAGACAAAACAGTACCGTAGCCCTCTGATGGCCTCGATTCACGAAACGGTCGAAGGTCTCCACGGCGCTGGCCTGATGAGCAAGCTGACGATGCGCAAATTCGACGCGATGTGTCTGACGCCCATACCTCCTCTGAAGCCCAAACAAATCCGCGACCTGCGACTCAGAGAGGGAGCAAGCCAGGCCGTCTTCGCGCGCTATCTAAATGTGACGACCGGTCTCGTCAGCCAATGGGAACGGGGCGAAAAACACCCTCAAGGAACTTCTCTGAAGCTCCTCGCTTTGGTCGCCCGCAACGGGCTCGAGGCTGTTGCCTGAACGCCGATGCAAAATCGGACAACTCGTGACCACATCGACGACCCCAGACATCTCAAGCGGATGCGAAAGGAAACTTTCGGTTGGGCTGATAACATCCCGTCTTGCCATTTTTCCTTTCATGCAGTTTCGTGGTGCATTCAGCAGCGGATACGTCGCTGACCGCACCCTCGCAACCAAGGGAACAAATGCGAAGAACATGAGCGAATAATGACGCGAGCAACACTCAACTTTGACCGGCTGCTAAAGGTTCGTTTAGTCGTTGCCAGATTTGGCGAGATGGATCTTGCTAAGTGGTGGAATACTCGTGGGCAGCTCGGCCGACTGGGCGCCGCGGCGACCCGCCGAGGCTTTCCGCGAACACACTATTTCGCTCAGGCCCGCTCCGTTTTCGCCGTCGCAGCCTATCGTTGCCGCGAAATTTTCGATCCGCCTGATAGCGTTACGCTCTGGCGACTCCCCGAAGCAATCGAGGAGGAGTTCGACGCGAAATGGGAGCATTGGCTCGACCAAGCACAAGAATGGAACCCCTTCTTCCAAAGGCTGGAGAGCCTCCAAGAAAAGGACCTCAAGATCGCGCTTCTCGCATTCGATGTCGTCACAAACGCCGAATTAGAAATATCTTCGCGACTTCGCCGCTCGGCGGAAGGGCGCGCAGTGCCGCTATCCGAAACGTTCTCTGGCGGCGATCAAGACATCGCATTGCTCGCTCTTGGATTCTCACGCGGGGAAACTGGTTCACTCGCGGTTCCTTACGCACGTCGAGGCACCCCATGATCTCGCCAAGCCGTTCTCGGGTCGCTTCTTCGTTCACTCTCATCAAGGGAGCAATGATCGACGAGACGTACGCCGTATTTGCTGCGTGGGATTTTGCTCTTTCGAAGCGCGAGAATCTTGACCGTCTCCGTCGAGATAACTTCATTGGTGCAAGAACGACGACGTGGCTTCGCGATGTGGCTAAAGTACTGAACCGCAGATTCGAGCCTAACAATCGAGATCGCCCACTCGCGCTTTTGGCAAAGAGCGGCTGCCCAATCGACGAATGGAAACCGCTCCTCCTCTGGCACATCACCCGCGACGAATTTTTGCTTCGTGATTTTCTGCTTAATTTTCTTTTTCCAAACTTTATGTCGGGGACATATTGCTTTCGGACCGAGGACCTTTACGGGCACCTTCAAAGCATCGGGAAGAGAGGTGGAACCATCGAACATACCTGGAGCAAGACGACCGTGAACCGCGTTGCGGCCTCATTGCTCAAGATGACCGTGGACTTTGGCCTGTTACGCGGCAGTATGGTCAAGGAATGCGCGAGTTATCACCTTCCCCAGCGGAGCTTCCTTTATCTCCTGTATGCAATTCGGGAAGAGATGCACAGTCCGCGCAAGGTCCTTGAGGCAGAGGACTGGCGGATGTTCCTCATGACCCCGTCTGATGTAGAGCGGGAACTCCTGCTGTTACACCAGTACCGTAAGCTGGACTACCAGGTTGCGGGCAGCATCGTCGAGCTGACGCTGCCGTGTGCCAGTGCCTGCGAGTATGCGCAGAGGATGTTGCCATGAGCGATGTCGAATATCGTGTGACGCATGGTATCGAGCCCGTATTAGAGTTGGCCGATCCACGTGAGCGCATCAGCGCTTATCACGACATGCCTTATGCACTCTTCCGCTACGAACCGGATGAAGAATTTGAGTTACGGAAACAAGTCACATTGCTTGAGACCCGGCTCACCCAAAAAGGAAAGCGCGTCAAGAGGATATCGTTAGCCGAGTGCCTCGACGAAGCGATGCGCTCGCAGCGACCGCTCGAAGAGTGGTTTTCGGCAGAGCGTGAGCAAGGAACCGATACTCTTGTCGAGACCGTGCACTCGGTGCTTTCGGAGTACACGCCCCTCGTCCATCTTGTTGCGGCGCGGATGCCAAACGAACCGGATCCACTTCGCGACATCGTTTTCATTCTGCGCACTGGCGCTCTGTTTCCCGTGTATCGGACATTCTCTCTGCTCGAGCAGCTGAAGGGACGCGTCTTCGTACCGACAGTCCTCTTTTATCCGGGAAATCTCGATGGCGCGGCTGGGCTCCGCTTCATGGGTGTGCTCGCCGCTGAGCACAACTATCGCCCGAAGATCTTTTGAGGGGAATACAGCCATGACCACCCAACTGATCAAAAACCTCTTTGCCAACGACATACATCGTCGCATCGAGGAGGTCATCAAAGTCGATCAGACCAGTGACGACATATTGCGTGATGAGATAAACGAGTACGTCGTGACCGACGCTATTCGGTCGCACTACACCAATATTTTTGATGCGTATCGAGAGACGCCAAATAAGCCGCACGAAGGTATTGCTATCTGGGTGTCGGGGTTCTTCGGGTCCGGCAAATCCAGCTTCGCGAAGATGCTCGGCCTTTCGATCGAGAATCGCCTTGTCGCTGGCGTTCCGGCCGGCGACCGCTTCGCCCAACGCGCCGGCGATAATAAGCTGCAGGTGCTGCTGAAGGCCATCAACGAGAAGATTCCAACCCACGCCGTCATTTTCGATGTCTCCACTGACCGAGGAATACGAAGCGGAAACCAGTCCCTCACGGAAATCATGTACGGGCTCTTTCTTCAGAGCCTCGGCTACGCAAAGGACCTGGATCTCTCCGAATTGGAAATTGCCCTGGAAGAGAAGCATCAGCTTGAACGGTTTGAAACGGAGTACCGGCGCCTGTTCAATAAGGAATGGTCCACCGAGAAAGGCAAAGTTGCATTTGCTCTAAGTGAAGCGAGCCGTGTCATGCATAGCCTGGATTCGGCGACATACACGATGGCCGATTCGTGGATCAAGGCCGTCAAGAACAAGGCGGACATCTCTCCGGGCAAGCTCGCCGAGCGTGCCAATGATTTGATGAAGCGAAGGCGTCCTGGCCAAGCCCTGATGTTTGTTGTCGACGAAGTTGGCCAGTTCGTTGCACGCGACGTAGCGAAAATGCTCGACTTGCAGGCCGTCGTTCAGAACCTTGGTGTCAAAGGCCGCGGTAAGCACTGGATCGTGGTCACGTCGCAAGAGAAACTTGGCGAGCTCGTCAGTGGCCTCGACGACAAGAAGATCGAACTCGCCCGATTGATGGACCGCTTCCCCCTACAGGTCCATCTTGAGCCGTCGGACATTTCAGAGGTTACCAGCCGACGTGTTTTATCCAAGAATGCTGGCGCACAGAAAGCTTTAGGCGACCTCTTCGACGCGCACCGAGGCCAGTTCACTGAACACACGCGGCTTACAGCGGACATCAAGCTGCCCGAGCTTACGCGCGACAGCTTCATCGACCTCTATCCGCTGCTTCCATACCAAATCGACCTCATCATCCAGGTGGTCTCAGGCCTTCGTACGCAGGGAGGCGCTAGCAAGCACGTCGGTGGCGCGAATCGAACCATCATCAAGCTTGCGCAGCAGCTGCTCATCAACCCAGCAGTCAACCTCGCGGATCTCCCCTTGGGGGCCGTGGCCAGGCTCGATCAGGTTTACGACCTCGTCGAGGGCAATATTGGCTCGGAGGTCCGGGCGAAAATCTCCGCCATCGCGAAAGAGCTTGAGCACCCGTTAGCGCAGCCGGTCGCGAAGGTTATCTGCTTGCTCCAATACGTGAAGAGCGTTCACCGCACGGCGGAGAATATTGCCGCTGCCCTTCATCCCGGCGTCGCTGCCGACTCGCAATTCGCGGCAGTTAAGGACGCCCTTCGTCAACTTGAGGCAGCTAATAAAGTTCGCCGTGGTGATGACGGGTACCGCATCCCGACTCCCGCCGAGGACGACTGGGAGCGTCTTCGCAACGGGATAAACCCGAAGCCGGGCGACGCTCACCGACTCTACTCCGAGGTGCTGGCCTCGTTTTGGCAACCACAACCATCACACACGCTCTTCGAGACCAAGAACTTCAAAGCGGGCCTCGTGATCCACGGCCGCGAAATTGTCGACGGCGATATGATGTTTCATGTCCACCTCGCGGAGGATGGCGCATCTTTCAAAGCACTCGCTACGGAACTGCGGACTCGCAGCCAACAGGAGCGCAAGAGCGTCTTCTGGGCTGTGTCTCTCAACGACGCGATAGATCGCGAAACCGTCGAGCTCTTCCGCTCGAAGGAGATGCTCGCAAGGAAGGAACGCGAGGCGAAAACGGCGGACGAAACGGCTCTCATTGGCGAAGAAAAACTTAGACTGAGGCGTCACCAAGATGAGCTCCGCCGTCTGGTGAAGGCAGCTTGCTTGGCTGGCAGCGTGAGCTTCCGTGGCAATGATCGCAGTCCTGACGACCGAGCTGTCGATATGGGCAAGAGCGCCGCAGACATCCTGAGCGAAGTGCTCCCCGAGGTATTCGACCGCTTTAAGGAAGCCGCAGCACGGCCAACCGACGTGAAAAAAGGCGTAGACGCGCTGTTCACCGCCGAGAATCTTCAGGGCCTACCTTCGGTCTTCGGAAGCCTCGGGCTCTTACGCGACGAAAAGGGCAAGACCGTATTCCGGGTTGAAAGCGGCCCGCTGGCGGAGGTGCTCACTCGCATCGAGGAACGTGCCAACTACGGCGATACTGCGAGCGGTCGCTTCCTCTCCGACGAGCTCGCGAAGGAGCCGTTCGGTTGGGACTTCGAAGCTGTTCGACTGCTCGTCCTCTCGCTGTTACGTGCCGGAAAAATCCAGGCAACCAGCAAAGGTCAGACAATCGACTCCGCGACAGGAATCGAAGCGCGCGACACGTTCTCGAACAACAACTTCTTCCGACAAGCCTCGTTCCGCCCGAAGAAGGGCATCGAGACTGAAGCTCTCATTGCTGCTGCTGAAGCCTTCCGGGATACGTTTGGCAGCGAAGTGCGAGGCGAGATTACTAACGTCTCTGCCATCGTCTCTGAGCTTCGCAGGGAGATCGCGCGCCATGAGGACTCTGTCGCGTCCGCGCACGGTCAGCTCATCGCATGCCGGCTTCCGGGGGGCGCCGTTCTTGAAAGCGCCATCGGCCAGATGAAGGCCATCCTTCGGGGTTCGGAGGACAACGCTATCGCAACGTTCAATGCGTCGCATCGATCCATCAAGGACGCTATCAAACGCGCTGTCGAGCTCGAGCAAGCTCTTTCGGAGCCTAGGCTTCGCGACCTCGACCGTGCGCGGGAAGCACTCAGGACTGCTTGGCCCTTCCTTCACCAAGAAGCGGATATCGGCGACGACCTCCGAGCCAAAGCGGCGGCGCTTGAAGATCTCCTGGCGCGCGAAACCTTCTATCGGGAGCTGCCGTCGATTGAGCAGCACGCCACCAAGATCGAAGCCGAGTACGAGCGCCGCTACGATGAAGCGCTAGAGGCGCGCATCGCCGCCTATACCCAAGCATTCGACCGACTGGCGCAGACACCTGGTTGGGCGGGAATCAGCAAGGACCAGCAGCGAAAGATCGCCGCGCCCTTCGAGCGAGGAAAGACGAAAGACAGGGAACGGTTACCGATCCCTCAACTTCGCTCTGACCTTGATGCGTGTGATTCACGTCTCCGAGATGCCATCTCCGAAATCTACCGCATTGTCGACGGTGAGCGTGTCACGACGGTGCGGCTAGGCACCTACTTTTCAGGAGGAATCGAGACGGAGGAACAACTCGACGCTGCTCTCAAAGGCATTCGAGAAGAGTGCTCACGGCTGATCGGCACCGGAAAGAAAGTGATCGTGGAGTGATCGGCGGAAACAATGGATAAATCGACCCGCAACGCTATTGAGCGGACAACCCAGCAAGCCCGGAAGTTGCTCGATGAGGAGTTCTCTTCGCAGCTAGAGGGCACGTTCGACGTTTTGCGCAGCGGTGTTATCGCTTCAAAGGGCGGCGCGCACCTGTCAGCGCACCAACAGTCACAACGGGACAAAATCTTAGCCGCAATCGAGCACAAGCGTACCGCTGGGATGACCGGCGTGGAGGCAGTCACGGACTATGTGCGCGATGCCGCTTTTACCACGCTCAACCGCTTCGTCGCCCTCAAGATGCTTGAGGCGCGCGAGCTGGTGCAAGAGTGCATCACAAACGGCGAGCAATCCGCCGGATATCGCGAGTTCTGCGGCATGGCGCCTGGCCTGGCGCTGCTCCCGGAGGCCGCTGGCTACCGCCTCTATATAGAGAGCCTTTTCGATGAGCTGTCCACCGAGGTTAAGGTCCTTTTCGACCGGCGCGATCCGGCGTCAGTGCTCTGGCCGAAGCGGGCGACGTTCGAGGCGCTACTTGCGATCCTCAACGCCCAAGAGCTGTCAGCGATTTGGGGCGAGGACGAGACTATTGGATGGGTTTACCAATATTTCAATTCCAAGGACGAGCGGCAAGCTATGCGTGACATGCGCGCCGAAGGTGCGCAGGCGCCGCGGACGAGCCGAGAGCTCGCGATCAGAAATCAGTTCTTCACGCCGAAGTATGTTGTCCGCTTTCTGACCCAGAATTCAGTTGGCCGCCTATGGTTCGAAATGCGGCGCGGGCACACAGCATTAACCAGCAACTGCGAATACCTGTATTCGCTTCCGGACGAGAATTACTTGCCGCGCACTAAGAAGGATCCTCGCGACCTCCGGATCATCGATCCTGCCTGCGGGTCCGGCCATTTCCTGCTGTACGCGTTCGGGCTGCTCGTCACCGTTTACGAGGAAGCGTGGAATGATTCCGATTCGCCACAGAGCGAAGTTACAGGCAGAACGCTCCGGGAGGATTATCCTGAACTACGGGATCTGAGGGTGGCGGCGCCGGGTCTCATTCTCCATCACAATCTACACGGGGTCGACATCGATGCGCGTTGCGCACAGATCGCTCAGTTTGCACTGTGGATGGCCGCGCAGAAGGCCTATAAATATCTCGGCATTCCTCGCAATGAGCGGCCAACGATCAGGCGCTCGAATATCGTCATCGGTGAGCCGATGCCGGGCGAGCGTGATCTGCAACAAGAGTTCGTAGCACGCCTAGTTGATCCGCGGTTGAGGGGGCACTTCGACAGGATTGCGCAGGCCATGACGCTCGCCGGCCATCTCGGCGTGTTGCTTCGGATTGAGCAGGTATTGGGATCAAAACCGCGATTGGGCGAAACGGGTGACCTGTTAGCCGCACCGGAGGGTGAACTGAAGACCGCCCTCGTCGAGTTCGCTGAGGTAGCTGATGCTCGGGACGAAGCTCGCCGGCGGCTCTTCAGCGACGACGCGTTGCACGGGTTGGGCTTACTGGAGCTTGCCGAAAAGAAGTATGACGTCGTCTTGATGAACCCGCCTTTCGGACGCCCGACTGAGATTGGGTTCACATACCTTCGAGACGGAACTACCGACCAACACCAGGATATCGCCGCAGCCTTCATTCAACGTGCGGTGGATTTGTTGCAGCCGAATGGAATCGTGGCAGCAATCGCGCCACGGCCTCTATTGACCATGCGCTACCTCGAACGATGGCGACGGAGCATCTTCAATCCGAGGCTTGACGCAGTCGTGGACTTTGGCTTGGGCGTCATGGACGGGGCAATGGTGCGCAGCTGCTGTTACATATTGAGAGGCGAAGGTGTTTCGTCCGTTCGTATTTTTGACGCGGCGCTACAGGATGAGAAGGAGCCTGCACTTCTGAGCGCGATAGCAAACGGTTCGCGGCCAATCGACAAAAGTCGTTTCGAGGCGTTGCCTTACGCGAAAGTGCTTCTCAGGGCGCCTGAGGAACTGCTCACTACCCTTGCAGCGGCGCAACCGTTCGAGCCGACGATCGGCACTGCTCGTCAGGGTCCGACGACCAGCGACGACTTTCGATTCCTCCGGCTGTGGTGGGAGGTTCTGCCTTCGCAAATCGGGCAAGGTAACTGGGAATGGCACCCCAAGAACGGTCCCGGCGGCGCTTACTGGCGGCGCGCACTGTTGGTCATCAATCGCCGAAAAGATGGGCACGAGATGGCCGCCCATAACATCAACGTCAACGGACAGACGGCGCAGAGTCGGCAGAGTTCGACTTACTACTATCGGCCGGGCAGCTACTACCTCTATCGTGCTGCGACGTTCTCGGCGGCCGTTCTGCCACGTGGATGTGTGATGGCCCATGTTGCGCCAGCCGTTCTCTCGGAATCCGATGTACCAGCCGGGACGATACTGGGCTGGCTGAATTCAACGCTCGTACGCTTCCTGATTCACCTGCAAGCGTCTGCGGAGGCCTACCCGACCGGAATCGTGAAAAAACTCGCGTGGCCGCCAGCGATCAGACGCGCAGATGTCAACCTTATGGAATCGTTGGCCATCGACAGCGCTCGCGACGTGCGTCAAAGCCTGATGTTCGACGAACGTGACGTGTTCTCCCAGTGCGTCGACTGGTGGGCATATCCCGAAACCTCTTTCCGGACGGTGGTGGAGCACTGTGAGGCGGCGCGGGAGCGAGTTCGTGCGCGGCAGGCGGAACTCGATAACGTTGTATCACGATGCTATGGCATCGACTTGGTCCTGGATGACGAGTCGGTTCCCGAGCTGGCCTGGGATGACATCGTTACGTCACCATGCGAGCGCAATTTTGCGATGAGCATTGTGTACGTCTGGTTGGCGACGGCATTTCGCGAGCGGACCCGGCATCAGCTCGAATTGCCGGAAGACGTGTTTGCAGAGCTTGCCCCTGATTCGAAGGCGATAGGTAAAGGCCGCGTTCTGGTCGACGACCTCGGTCATCCCGACGATGTGATCGGGGCGCTCGTCGCCGCCCTGGCAGACTCAGGCACGTCGGACCCCGAGAGCTGGGCGGCCGGCTTGTTCCGAATGTTGGGCGCCCAGGAGGACGGGCGAACTTGGATTGCCCAAAGCCTATTTCCTGAACACATCAGTCGGTTCTCTGCGAATCAGCGAGCGGCTCCGCTTCTGTGGCAGCTGTCAGTCAAGTCGGCACGGTACTCCGTCTGGGTTCATGTCCACGGATGTTCCCGCGATACGATGTTTTCCATCTGTAACGACCTCATCGGACCGAAGCTGACGCACGAGGAGCGCCGGCTCGAATCACTGCGGAGCGAGCACGGAGTAAATCCCACGGCAACAGAGAGAAAGCTAATTGCGGCCCATGAGTCCTTCGTCGATGAACTCCGGGCTTTTATGGAAGAGCTGCGACGAATCGCGCCTCT
>VFSW01013789.1_pt1 | contig 11215 bp, 10 predicted proteins | sample 5358111 | NCBI WGS metagenome assembly VFSW01 (sample SAMN11554181, study PRJNA540505) | mine drainage metagenome | isolation source: sediment from site ElyBrook_90M | place: USA: Ely Copper Mine, Vershire, VT | collected 2017
TGGCGCAGCAGCAGGAAATGATGCTTTCCCGAGGGGATTGGCGCCCCGCGCTCAGCGATATAGGGGTTGAGCTCCCTGGGGTCGCGCCGGTATTGCATGAACAGGCCACGCAATTCATTGCCCGCCCCCTTGCTGCGGTAATGAAAGATGAACCCGCTGCCGACCTTGTTGAAGGCACCAGGCCTGGCGATATGGGCCACAAAATCAGCCTGAACGGCGCTCAGCAAATCGCGGGTTTTGAGAAAACTCCAAGGCATCAGCCACAGCGACAGCCCGCCGGTGAAAACTGCAGTCACCAGGCCCAGCGCCAGATAGGGCCGCAACATGCCCCAGGGGCTGAACCCCCCGGCGCACAGCACGATCAACTCGCTGTCCGCGCTCAGCCGGTTCAGCGCGTAGATGACGCCAATCAGCAGTGCCACCGGAATGATGATGGTCAGAATGGGCGGAATCACCAAAGCGGTAAGGCCAAGGTAAATCAAGAGGGACTGGCGCTCCAGGGTCACGACATTGATTTGGCGCAAGGCCTCGGTCAGCCAGACGATGGCTGTCAGAGACAACAGGCTCGCCACAAAGGCCCAGGCTGCCTGTCTGAACATATAGCGGTCAATGACGCCCATAGCCTGCGATTCGTTGAAACTTCAAAATCCATCTTTACGATATCTTAGCATATGCGCCCCCGTGCCCAAGGGTACATGCTGCTCGGGCCGCGCGAATTTTGCGATCTGTGGCAGGCGGGTGACGCTGCCTCTCGGCGCTGACTGATCACCTGCAATGGATTGCGCTTGCCGTCGGCGGCTAAAATCCCCATGATGGCGCAAATGTGAACCCGCAGGAGCCTTTATGAAAGACCACCTTACCATCGAAATCGTCGGCCTTAAAGCCAGCGCAGCGACCCTCGCATCAGCGGCCACCTGGGTGGCGTTTTGCGGCCCGGACCTCGCCTTTGGCCCGCAGACGGCCAAAGCGCTGCAGCCAGCTCTCGCCGCCATCACCATTGCTGCCAAGGCAGCGCGGTTTAACGGCAAGAGCGGTCAGGCGCTGGACATGCTGGCCCCGACCGGTCTTGCCTGCCCGCGGCTGATCATTTTCGGCCTTGCCGACAAAGCTGCCGCTCCCGCCGCCGCCCCCACCAAGACCCTTGATCTGGGCGGCAAGATTCGCGCCAAGCTTTCAGGCGGCACCAGCAGCGTGATCTGCGAAGCTCCTGGCGAGGACAGGTTCGCCGCTGAGGCCGTTGCCGACATGGTGATGGGCATGCGGTTGCGCGATTACAAGTTCAATCTTTACAAGACAAAAAAGTCTGATGACACTGATAATAATCATGAAAATGAAATTACGCTCCTGGTCACCGATCCATCTGCCACCAAAAAGGCCATCGCCCGGCAGGCTGGCGTTGCTGAAGGGGTGATAGTGGCGCGCGATTTGGTGAACGAGCCGCCGAATGTGCTTTTTCCGGAGGAATTTGCCAAACGCGCCAAGGAATTGACCGCGCTTGGCGTCGAGGTCGAGATTTTGGGCGAGAAAGACATGGCCAAACTCGGCATGGGGGCGCTGCTGGCAGTAGGCCAGGGCTCGAAGCGCGACAGCCAGTTGGTGGTGATGCGGTGGCGCGGTGTCAAAGCTGGCAAGGACAAGGATCACGCCAGCAAGCCTGTCGCGTTCATCGGCAAGGGCGTGGTGTTTGACACCGGTGGCATTTCGATCAAGCCAGCCGCTGGCATGGAAGACATGAAAGGCGACATGGGCGGCGCGGCCTGCGTTGTCGGGCTGATGCACGCTTTGGCCTCGCGCAAGGCCAAAGTGGACGTGATCGGAGCCATCGGCATTGTCGAGAACATGCCTGATGGCAACGCCTACCGCCCCGGCGACATTGTAAAATCCATGTCCGGCCAGACGATCGAGGTGATCAACACCGATGCCGAAGGTCGCCTCGTGCTCGCCGACGTGCTCTGGTATGTCCAGGATCGCTTCAAGCCCGCTTTCATGATCAACCTTGCCACCTTGACCGGCGCGATCATCGTCGCGCTCGGGCAGGACTATGCCGGGCTGTTTTCCAATAATGATGAGCTTTGCGAGCGTCTGACCAGGGCTGGCCTCGCCACCGGTGAAACGGTGTGGCGGATGCCGATGGGGCCACGCTACGACAAGATGATCGACTCGAAATTCGCCGATATGAAAAACACCGGCGGGCGGCATGGCGGCTCGATCACGGCGGCGCAATTCCTCCAGCGCTTTGTCAAGGACACGCCCTGGGCGCATCTGGATATTGCCGGCACCGCGATGGGGTCGCCGCAAAATGACATCAACCAAAGCTGGGCCTCGGGCTGGGGTGTGCGCCTGCTCGACCGGCTGGTAGCCGATTCCTATGAGACCGGCTCAGGCGGGAAGCCCGAGTGAGCGAAGTCTGGTTTTATCATCTCGAACGCCAGCTCGTCGAAGCGGTTCTGCCGGGCCTCGTCGAAAAGTCCCGCCAGCGCGGCTGGCGGGTGGTGATCGAGACGCCGCTGCCTGCACACATGCAAAGCCTTGATCAACTGCTCTGGACGTATCGCGATGATTCGTTTGTGCCGCATGGCACCAGTGCTGACGCTGATCCTGCGGGCCAGCCGGTCTATCTGACCACTGGCCCGGAAACGCCCAACGGCGCTGAAGTGCGGTTTCTCGTGGCGGGGGCTGACCCTGTGGCGTGCCTTGAACGTACCGCCGCGCCGGGGGAGGTCGTCCACCAGCGTGTGGTCGTGTTGTTTGATGGGCGCGATAGCGACGCTGTCGCCAAGGCCCGCGAAGGCTGGCGGGCGCTGAAGGCGTCGCCTCATGTCCTCTCCTATTGGCAGCAAAGCGACGAGGGCGGCTGGCAAAAAAAGGCCTGACCTGCCGTCGCCTCAGGCGCGGGCTGTGAGCCCGATAACGGCCGACATGCCGGAATGTCCTGATCCCTCGTGCATCACCACGTCCTCTTCGACGATGTGAACGTCATTCCAATCGGCAAAGGCCGCCTCGATCATGGCGCGCGTATAGAGATGGGCCGGGTCGCGTGGCCCGCCGGTGCCATAGTCGATCTGCTTGACGCTATAGCCCTGCATGATCAGCAGTCCGCCCGGCTTCAACGCCCGGCGCACACCAGCCCATTTGGCAGCGCGTTGGGGCGGCGGGGTAAACTGCGTGAAAATATCAGCAACGACGTCAAAGCTTTGGCGCGGCCAATCATAGGTCGAAAGATCAACCTGCTCGAAATGCAGGCTGACGCCACGGGTGGCCGCAAGGCGCTGGGCCTTGGCCTGGGCTGATGGTGAAAAATCAATCGACAGCACCTCCAGCCCCTGTTGGGCTAGCCAGACACCGTTGCGCCCCTCGCCATCGGCAATGGCCAAAGCTTTTCCGCTTGTGGGCAGCAAGCCACGGCACCGCACCAGAAACTGGTTGGGCTCCGTGCCAAAGACATAATCCGGGCTGGCAAAGCGGCCCTCCCAGCGGGTGAAATCATCCATGTCCAGCTCCAAAAAGTTGATGGGCTGGTTTCTATCATTGCCAGCGCACGGCCCCAACCCTCTTTTTTGCCGCAGCCGCAAACTAGCCTATATTCAGGCGCAGGAAGCGATTGATTCGTCTTGGATTATGATGGAGCAGGCAGCCCTTGAGCGACAGCCGCATGAAGAAAGACCTTCTGGGGGTTAGACTGCTGGTGGCTGCCCTCTGGGCTGTGGCAACGCTGTCGATGAGTGGCGCACTGGCCCAGTCCAGCCAGTGTGTGGCCATACGCCAGCGTATCGACCGGCTGGAACATCAGGGATCGGGCAATGCAGCTCAGGAGCGCCAGTTGGCGGCTCGCCAGCAGGAGCAGATCAACCGAACTGCGGCCTATGCCAATTCCATTGGCTGCTCGAATCGCAAATTTCTGTTTTTTGGCAAGGATCCGCCGCCCCAATGCGGTGCGATCAAGGCCCGCATCACCCGGATGCGTGAAAATCTTTCCAATATCATGGTGCATCTGGGCGCTGGCGGCGATAATCGTATGGAAATTGGCGCATTGCGCGGCCAATATGCAGCGATTTGCCTGAGTCAACCGGCGCAAAGCGGCCCCGGCGGCCTGCTTGACACGCTGTTTGGCCATCATCCTGCCCCCTATAACCAGCCTCAGAATGATAACCCGGACTTGAATGGCGGACAGGGTGCGCCAGACACCGGCCCGCTGGCTAATTCACCCTCGCCAGCCAACCCCGCTATCATGGTGCCAACGGGCCCGCACCTTGGCGGTGGCATGGCCATTTGCGTGCGCGAATGCGACGGTGGCTTTTTCCCGGTGTCCTATTCAGCGTGGCATCATAGCGTCGCGGACTTGCAGCGCCTTTGCACCGCGCGCTGTCCCAACGCGAAAGTTGATCTTTATTCAATGGCCATGGGGGCCGACATCGGCACTGCCCGTTCTGCCGATGGCCAGCCCTATCGGGATTTGCCCAGCGCCTTTGAGTTTCGCAAGACCCACGTCCCCAATTGCGGCTGCAAGCCCAAGGATGAAAGCTGGGCGCAGGCGCTGGCCAAATCTGACGCCGAGTCGCTGCTCGGCAATGAGCAGGCCAGCGACATCATTGTCACTCAGAAGCAGTCGGATCAAATGGGACAACCCGTCGCCCTGCGCCCGGCGGCGGTACCGGACCAAACCAGGGCGAGACCACTCAAACGCCACCTGAGCCCCGCTGTCGCCAGCAAGCGGCCCCTGACGCTGGCACCCTCGAGCAGCAATGGCATCATCACCAGCACGCCGCTGCCGCAGCCGAACTAGACCGCCTTTCTGCTTCGAGGACAGGCCCATGAAACACCAGCATTCGCTCACCGCCTATGTGATCGGTGTTTTCCTGGTGGGGGGTGGAATATTTCTGGTCGGCTATATCTACAGGGGCAGCACGCCCGGCTATCCTCTTCTCCATGTCTTCGGTGGTTTCGTGCTTGGCATGATCTCGATGTATATTGCCACGCGGCTCAACCCGCCATGATGGGTTGAAACCGGCGTTTGAACCGGGATCAGGCGATCTCGCCGGAAAGCCGTGCCGCCGCTTTTTCCGGGCCGATCAGCGGCAGCAGCGAGGCCAGATCAGGCCCGCTGTCGTGGCCGGTCAAAGCCAGGCGCAGCGGATGATAAAGCGCCTTGCCCTTGCGCCCGGTGCTGGCCTTCAGGGAGTCAGTCCATGATTTCCAGCTTGTGCCGTCAAAGGCACCAGGGGGCAATGCCGCTTTGGCCGCAGCCAGAAATTCAGGATCCTCGATCAACGGTGTCACCGGGCCGCACACCACGCCCCACCACACGCCAGCATCGGCCAGTTTTGCGAGATTGCCGCGCACCGCCAGCCAAAAGGCCTCAAGGTCAACCTCCGCGCCGCGGCCAATGCCAAGTTCGGCCAACCGGTCTTCGAGCCCGCTGAGCGGCATGGCGTGCAGGGTGCGGGCCGACAAGGCTTCAAGCTCGGCCTCATCAAATTTCGCCGAGGTGCGCGAGACGTGGCCCAAATCAAACAAGGCACCCAACGCCTTGAGCGAGGTCACGGGTTGAATGGCGGCAGACGTTCCGGTCAGCACGGCCAGCGCCGCCACAGCCAAAGCCTCGATCCCGCGTTCGCGCAGGCTGGTCAGCGACAGCGCGCCCGAGCGCTTTGACAGGCCCTCGCCGCTGGCTGCAGTCAGCAGATTATGGTGCGCAAAGCGCGGCAGCGGGCGGCCCTCACCCAGCGCCGCAAATATTTGCAATTGCACAGCGGTGTTGGTGACGTGATCCTCGCCACGAATGACATGGGTGATCCCGAGATCAAGATCATCGACCACCGAGGGCAGGGTGTAGAGAAACGAGCCATCCTCGCGCACCAGCACCGGGTCTGACAGCGAACCGGCATCGGCATGGCAGGGGCCGCGCACCAGATCATCCCACGTCACCTCGCCAGGATCGAGATGGAAGCGCCAATGCGGGCGCCGTCCCTCAGCCTCAAGCCTCTCCCGCTCGCTTTGGGTCAGTTGCAAGGCCGCGCGGTCATAAACCGGGGGCAGCCCGCGCGCCTGCTGGCGCTTGCGACGCCGGTCGAGTTCATCGGCGGTTTCATAGCAGGGATAGAGCCGCCCGATCTCGCGCAGGCGGGTTGCAGCGGCGTGGTACAGCGCCACCCGCTGCGACTGGCGCACCACTGCATCGGGCACAATGCCAAGCCAGGCCAGATCGGTGACGATGCTGGCGGCATATTCCTCGCGCGAGCGCTCCAGATCGGTGTCATCAAAGCGCAGCACGAATCTGCCATCGAATTGACACGCAAAAAGATAATTGAACAATGCGGTGCGGGCGTTGCCGATATGAATGCGACCGGTAGGCGAGGGCGCAAAGCGAACGGTGGGGCGCAAGATGGGGCTGGATTCAGACATGTGCGGTCAATCGGCTTTCAGGGGAACTCGGGTGTCGTGTAGTGCGTTGTGCCGCAAGGGGCGGCAAATGTTAAGGGCTGAATGCGCGCCCTTGGCCACAGGAGTGCAATCATGAGCATTTTTTGGGTGGCGCTCACCCTTGCTGGCGTGCTGACAGGTGCACAACTCATAAGTATCGCTTTGGCATGGCGGGGTACGACGCGTCCTGGCCGTCTGGCGGCCACGAGTGCCCGCCCGCCCCTGTCGATCGTGCGCCCGCTTTGCGGGCTGGATCCCTTTGAAGCCGAGACCCTGACGTCAACCTTCACGCTGGATTACCCCGATTACGAGGTGATTCTCTGCGTCGCTCAGGCCCAGGATCCGGTGATTGCGCTGGCGCGGAGCACCATGGCGCAGTTTCCGGGGGTCAAGTCCAGGCTGATCATCGGCGACGAAAAGATCAGCGATAACCCCAAGCTCAACAATGTCGTGCGCGGTTGGGAGGCTGCGGCCCATGACTGGATCATTCTGGCTGACTCCAACGTGCTGATGCCGAAGGATTATGCCTCGCGCCTGCTGGCGCGCTTCGATGACCAGACCGGGCTGGTTTGCGGCTGCCCGATTGGCGGGCGGCCCGGCAACGCCGCCGCCGATCTCGAATGCGCCTTTCTCAATTCCTACGAGGCGCGCTGGCAATATGTCGCGGACGCTCTCGGGCGCGGATTTGCGCAGGGCAAGACCATGTGCTGGCGGCGTGAGGTTCTGGAAGCTGCGGGTGGGATCAGGGCGCTGGCCTCCGAGCCTGCCGAGGATGCTGCCGCAACCAAAGTCGTGCACGGGCAGGGCATGAAGGTACGCCTCGTTGCCGGCCCCTTCGAGCAACCGCTCGGCGAGCGCCAGTTGCAGGCGGTCTGGCAGCGCCAGTTGCGTTGGGCGCGGCTGCGCCGGGTGACGTTCCCGCTGTTTTTCATCCCGGAAGTGATTTCGACAGGCCTGTGGCCACTGGTGCTGGCAGGCGTGGCTGCCGGATCGCTGGGCGCGGCCATTGTGCCGCCGGTACTGTTGGTGGCAGTGCTCTGGTATGGTGCCGAAATCCTGCAATGTCAGGCAGCGGGTTGGCCGTTATCATGGCGCCTGATTGGCGCGATGCTGCTGCGCGATCTGCTGTTGCCGGTGCTCTGGGTCGCGGCATGGCTCGGCAATGATTTTGTCTGGCGTGGTCACGCCATGAGCGCTGTTGCCACATCAAGCCCGCATCCCCATCCCTGAGCCGAGGACTATTGGTCGCCACCCCCGGTTCCGGGCGCGGCCAATTGTGGCAGAACGACTTTGGCAGTGCCGCGTGCTGCCCCGGCATCGCGAAAGCCATTGCTGATCGGGTAGCGCCGGTCGCGGCCAAAATTTCGGATCGTCACCTTGACGCCCGGTGCCGACTGGCGGCGCTTGTATTCGGCCAGATAGAGCAGACGCTCGATCTTGCGGACGGTTTCGCTGTCATGGCCTTGCGCCACGATATCGGCAACGCGCATTTCATCCTCCACCAGACAAGTGAGGATTGCATCAAGCACCTCATAGGGTGGCAGGCTGTCCTGATCGGTCTGGTTGTCGCGCAATTCCGCCGATGGCGGCTTGTCGATGATCCGCGCCGGGATCACCATGCCGGGCGGCCCCAGTCCGCCCGGTGGTTGCCAGTGATTACGCAGGCGCGATAGCCGGAACACCTGCATTTTGTAGATGTCCTTGATCGGGTTGAAACCGCCGTTCATGTCGCCATACAGCGTCGCGTAACCCACGGACATTTCTGACTTGTTGCCGGTGGTGATGACCATGGCACCGAATTTGTTGGAAATCGACATCAGCAGCGTGCCACGCGCCCGGCTTTGCAGATTTTCCTCGGTTATGCCGCGCGGTGTGCCTTTGAACAACGGCTCCAGCACGCTTTCCAGGCCACTCACGGCAGGCCCAATCGGCAGAATGTCATAGCGAATGCCGAGCGCCTTGGCGCAGGCTGCCGCATCATCAAGCGAGGTTTGCGCGGTGAAGCGAAACGGCATCATCACGCCATGGACGCGCGTCGGCCCCAGCGCATCCACCGCCATAGCCGCGCAGAGCGCCGAATCAATGCCACCCGAAAGGCCGAGCACCACACCGGGAAAGCGGTTCTTCTCGACATAATCACGCAATCCCAGAACGCAGGCGGCATAATCGGCCTCATCGCCCTCCAGCGGCACCGCGCGGGGAGCTTCAACGCAACGCCAGCCAGCCCCGCTCCGGTGCCAGACGGTTTTGGCGATGGTCTCCTGGAAGTTCGGCAATTGCGCCGCCAGCGTGCCATCGCCCTGCAAGGCGAAGGAACCGCCATCAAACACCAATTCATCCTGGCCGCCGATCTGGTTGAGATAGATCAGCGGCAACCCGCTTTCCTTCACCCGCGCCACCGCAACATTGAGGCGCTGATCGTTTTTGGAAGTGTGATAGGGCGAGCCATTGGCGACCAGCAGGATTTCGCCACCGGTTTCGGCGATGCATTCAACGGGGTCGGGTCCCCAGATATCCTCGCAAATCGGCACGCCGATGCGCACCCCGCGAAAGTCGATCGGCCCCGGCAAGGGGCCGGGCGCAAACACCCGCTTCTCGTCAAAGACGCCGTAATTGGGCAGATCATGCTTGTAGCGCAGTGTTTCAACGCGGCCATGATCGAGCAGCGTCATGGCATTATGGATCAGCCCGTTGGCATTGACGGGCAGACCGACCAGCAGGGCAGGGCCACCATCTGACGTATCAGCGGCAAGTTCCGCCAATGCTGCGGCGCAAGCCTCGATGAAGGCGGGCTTCAGCACAAGGTCCTCGGGCGGATAGCCCGAAAGGAACAGTTCGGAAAACATCACCAGATCCGCCCCGAAGGCGGCTGCCGTGGCGCGGGCCTTGCGAATCCGCGCGACATTGCCGGCAATATCGCCGACCGCACTGTTGCTTTGCGCCAAGGCCAGTGTGAGTGTGTTGGTGATGAGGGGCTGCATGACAGCAGACTTAACCCGCGCTAGAGCGCCGGGCAACGCGATTTTACCAGCGGGACAATCTGGCGCACATCTTCAACCACCTCGAAATGCGGGGCCAGGCCGGGACGAACAAAGCCCGTGGTTTTCACATGCTCGATCAGGAGCAGCAGCGGATCCCAGAAATGATGCAGATTGGCGATGATGACCGGCTTGACATGCTGCTCCAGTTGCACCCACGTCACCTGCTCGAACAGTTCTTCCAGCGTGCCCATACCGCCGGGCAGGGCCACAAAGGCCTCGGAACGTTCGAACATCAGGCGCTTGCGGGTGTGCATGTCATCGACGACAATCATCTCCTGGGCATCTTCAAGCATCAATTCGCGGCTCTTGAGAAACTCGGGAATAATGCCCGTAACATGGCCGCCATGCCGCAAGACGCCGCGCGCCACCTCGCCCATCAGGCCGCTGTTGCCGCCACCATAAACGAGGCCGATGTGCGCTTCAGCGAGGGCTTTGCCAAGCGCGGCAGCCTCGGCAGCAAAGCGCGGATCATGGCCGGGAGCCGAGCCACAATAAACGCAGATCGATCGGGGCAGCGAATCAAAGTGAGTGGTCATGGGATCCTTTTTGCCGGATTAGCGCCGCCACGACAAGCGCTGTTCAAGGCTCATCCAATACCTGATGGCAAGCCCGGTAATGTGGTATATAACAACCTGAATTCAGGGACGAAATCCATGGCGATCTTGACGTATCTCAAAAATCCCCTGGTCACCAGCCTGTCAGCGGTAACAGCCGTGACGGCGGGCGTTGCCGGCTATGCGGTTTATGTGAATTTGCCAGCAAAACCAGCACTCAATCCAGCCGTCGCCCTAGTGACAGCCAAAACCCCGGCACCACAAGGCAAGTCCGGTCCAGGGCCAGCGCCCGCCGCGCCGAAATTCGACATCGTGCGGGTCGAGCCCTCGGGCGCAACCGTGGTGGCCGGGCGGACCCGCCCCGGTGCTGACGTGGACTTGATCGACAATGGCCAAAAGCTCGCCAGCGCCAAGGCTGATGCGAATGGCCAATTTGTGATTCTGCCCAAAGCCCTGCCGCAAGGCTCGCATGTTCTGGCCTTGAGTTCGACCGTCGGTGCGCAAGGCCCGGTGGCCTCCAGTCAGACGGTGGTGGTTTCGGTTGCGCCCAAGGCAGCGGGCGGCACGATGGTGGCATTGGCGTCACCCGGCCAGCCGACGCGCCTTTTGAACCCGCCCGCCGCCTCAGGCCCCGCGAAAGGCGTGGCGCTCGCCATGAACTCGATTGATGTCGAAAAGAGCGGTGCATTTCTGGTGGCCGGCCAGGCACCGCCCTCGGCCGGCATCAATCTTTATCTCAACAATTCCTTTGTTGCTGCCGCCAAAGCCGGGGCCGATGGCCATTGGTCAGTGACCATCAGGGATGGCGTGCCGCATGGGTCTTTCAAAGTGCGGGCCGATGAGATTGGCGATGGTTCCGCCAAGGTCGTGGCCAGGGTCGAGGTGCCGTTTATCGCACCGGCGGCGCAACCTGCCGCAGCAGCACACGCCGCGCCATCGGCAGTCGCTGCCGCAGCGGGTGCTGCCCCCGCACCTGCCTCCCCAGCATCTTCCGCCCCCGCACCTGCCTCTGATGTCGTGGTCGCCTCCATCCAGACCGCGACGGTGGTGCGGGGTGACAGTCTTTGGCGGATCAGCCGCAGCATGTATGGCCAGGGCATCCGCTACACCGAGATCTTCAAGGCCAATGCCGCGCAAATTCGCAATCCCAGCCTGATTTTCCCTGGTCAGGTGTTTGTGGTGCCCAAGCGGCCAGGCTAG
>VFSW01013790.1_pt1 | contig 11215 bp, 14 predicted proteins | sample 5358111 | NCBI WGS metagenome assembly VFSW01 (sample SAMN11554181, study PRJNA540505) | mine drainage metagenome | isolation source: sediment from site ElyBrook_90M | place: USA: Ely Copper Mine, Vershire, VT | collected 2017
GATGCATACGACCCGCAAACGGGGATCGTCTACGTTTACACGGCACAACCCGCCCAGGACTGGAACGCGACGACCAGACCCGGTCTGGATCTCTGGAGCTCCTCGGTCCTCGCCATCGACGAACTGACCGGCAAGCTGGTGTGGGGCTTCCAGACGTCTCCGCACGACCTCGGAGACTACGACTGCTCGTGGAGCGTCATGCTCGCCAACGCGACCATCAGCGGTCAGAACCAGAAAGTGGTCATGAAGGGGTGCAAGAACGGCTACTTCTACGCCCTGGACGCGGCCACCGGCAAGATGCTATGGGATTTCAGCGCGCCCACGATAAAGAGGTCGGCGGCCAGCGCGATCCTCGACCCGACCAACAAGACGCAGATGGCCAAGCCTTGGGCCAACTACCCGTCCGTCGAGCCTTACATCCAGAACCCGTGCCACAGCGGAGGGATCGAATCCGATCCCGCTTACGACCCGGTGACCAACATCGCCATCGTCGCGACCTACAACTGTCCCTCTTGGGACAGCATCACTCCCACCGTCGGACCCGGAGTCCCTTACGGCAGCTTCGGGATGAACCTCGGCTACGTGGGACCCAGCCTGCCGTGGAACACCACGCTCTGGGCGATAAACGTGGGAACCGGTAAGCCTCTCTGGCAGTTCGACATCGACAAGATCGGCTTCCGGGGAGGCGTGGACGTCAGCGGGGGAATGGTCATCGTGCCGGCGGCTGACGGGTACCTGAGGGCGCTGAACGAGCAGACCGGAAAGCTCGTGATGCAAAGGTACATCGGCGGGCCGCTGTGCACAGAGCCTGCGATCGGGCAGGACATCAGCGGCCAGCAGGAGATGGTCTTCCCGATCTGCGCCAGTCATGAGACTCACTCTCCCCTGCCCGTCAACAACGGCGTGATGATGGCCCTTGCGCCGATGTCGGTGATGGCAAACGCCACGGTCACTTCGACGGTGGTCGTGACGAGCTATGCCGCCTCACAGGGCGTTTCGCTCGCCGCGTTCATGTCGGTGGCCGCTGTCGCCGTCGTGTTCATGGTCGCGACGGGGGTGTTGGCGGCGCGACGAGGACGACGCTGACGCGGCTCCTTCCGACCCGCCCCGGCCGAGAAGAAGGCTCGCATCGCGAGAGACCTTGAAGAATCCCCACTAAACATCTAAATATGCAGCGGAATCGGCTTTCGAAGAACAAGCAATGACGCAGTACGCGAGGATCAAGCTGACGAGTTCCAACCTTGAGGAGCTCGAGTTGCTTGCCCGCGAGATCAAAGACATAACGGAGAAGACCGGGGTGAAGAGCAAAGGACCCCAGCCCCTCCCGACCAAGAAGCTGAAGATCACTACGAGGAAGGCCCCGACGGGCGAGGGCACTCACACCTTCGATCACTGGCAGCTGAGGATCCACCGCAGGATCCTCGACATCGAGCCGGACGACAGGACCATGAAGCAGATCACGAAGCTCAGGATTCCTGAAGACGTCAAGATCGAGCTAACCCTCACGAGCTAGCGCGATCCTCTAGCTCCCCTTCTTCATCCACTCTATCGTGCGCTTGAGGCCGTCGTCGAGGCTCAGCTCATAATCGTAGCCCAACAGCTTCCTCATCTTGTCCGTCGAGGGGTAGCTGACCTGCGGCTCGGTCTCTGCGGGAGACCGGGGAGGCAGCATCTGGAGCTCCGACTTTGAGTTCGTCAGGCGCTTGACCCTCTCAGCCAGCTCCCTTATCGAGAGCGTCTCGGCTCCGCCGAAGTTGAACGCCTGCCCGACGGCCGCATCCTTCTCGAGGATCTTGGCGATCAACTTGGCGAAGTTCGCCGTGTGAGATGGGGCGGTCACATCCCTCCCGGAGTTGAAGAGCCCGACGGGTTCGTCTCTGAGGAACTTCCTGATGAAGAACGGGACTGCCCTCGAGGGGTGGTCGAACTCCCCGAAGAGCAGCCAGGCCCTCGTGATCGCCACGGGCACGCCCTTCGTCTTGAAGTAGCTCATGGCGAGGTTCTCGCCCACGACCTTCGAATAGTCGTATGGCACCCTCGGGTCCATCGCGCGCTCCTCCGTGACGGGGTTGACCTTCGGCGCCCCGTAGACGTTGGCCGACGAGGCGAAGTGGAACCGCTTCACCCCCTTCTTGGACGCCAGCTCCAGCATGTTGAGCGTGCCGAAGCAGTTGACCTGATAGCAGGAATACGGGTCATCCATGGTCTTCTTGAGGTCGGCTATCCCCGCGAGGTGGACGACGGCCTCGAAGTCCAACCGCGACAGCTTGTCGTTGACGAACGACATGTCGACGATGCTCCCGACGTTGTCCGCGCCAGCGGAGACGTCCGTGCCTATCGGCTCGAAACCATGGCCCGCGAGGTAGCTCATGACGTGCCTGCCCACGAACCCCTGCGAACCTGTGACCAGCACTTTCAAGCGTGGGCTTCGGCCAGCCGCCCTCGATATTTAACCTGCGAATCCCTACTGGATGCCATACGCCAATTGAACCGAAGCGGTGACAGTGAAGTTACCGGGTATCACGCTCGTCGAAGCGGCGCCGCTGCTCGCTCCGCCAGCCGCCTGAGGCGTCGAAAGATAATTGACGACCGGTGAGGACTGGGTCGTGCTCGACACGGACTCCACCCCCGACAGCTTGATGTTCAGCGCGGACGCCATCAGTTGTGCCCTCGAGGAGGCGTCCTGGATCGCCAGTTGGAGGGCCTGGTTGTCGGTCTGCTTCATGAGCTGGTCTGAAAGCGTGAAGTACACTTGCGTCACCTGGTTCGCACCCGCCGCGCCCGCAGTGTCGATGACCTGGCTCACCTTGGAGCCGAGCTGGTTCAGACTCGACGACTGCACCGTGACCTGCAAGGAGTGCACGGCCTGGTAAGCATAGACTGATTGCAGGCCTGATTTGCTGTAATTATACAGAGGGTATATCGAGAACGAACTCGTGCTGATGCTGCTGTTCGAGATTCCGATCGAGTTCAGTTGAGAGATGATGGCATCGACGACCTTGGCGTTCGCATCCGACGCCGACTGCGCCGTGGGCCCCTGGCTCGTCTCTCCGACCGTTATCTGCACCTCGTCTGGAGACAGGGTGACGCTTCCTCTGCCGTCAGTGGAGAGCGTGTGCGAGTCTGTCGTCAGAAGCGCGACACCCGTCGTCCCGGTCGTGGTGCCCAAGATTCCTGCCGACCCGCCCGATGCGGCGGGGCTGCCTGTGAGGCTCTGCACGGTCCCGAGGCTCGCGTTCACGCCCAAGATCAGCAGCAGGACGATCCCTACTACCAGCGCGGTCTTCGTCAAGCCCTCGTTTGTCACCAATCGCCTTCTCTTCCCAGCGAGAATGTCGACGCATCCTGCCCAGTTAAGCCCCCCCTACGATTCCCAAGACTGAGAATCAGTTGGCGCGGCAGACCCCGCCCGTCTTTCAGCCGACAATGAGTGCGCCGGGGACGGGCGCGTCAATCGCCGAGGGCCGTGGCGTAGGACCTTCTCAGCTCTGGGTCGGCCACCCCCGAGACCAGCTTCTCTTTCCCTCCGGGCAGGAGGATTGGAAACGCCGTCGCGTGGTATGGCAGGTCGAGGCTCTCTATCTTCTCGGCGTCGTCGAGCTCTGCCACCTTCCTGCACTCGCCTTGTCCGCAGGAGAAGTGGAAGACCTTGACGACTCGCCTTTCGCCCATGCCGCCTCCCCTCCCTCCTGCTGCGGTCGAGCCGTCCGGCATCTGGAGGATGTAGATCTCGTTGGGCTGGTCGAGCTTCCCGCGGGCGATGAGCTCGTCGGTCACGAACACCCGCCTTCCCTTGCGCTCGATCAGGGCGATGAACGCTTCCGCGCCAGCCATGAAGAGGTCCGCCCCTCAGTGCGGATTAAAACTTTGGCGACGATGAGAGCAGAAGCGCCGGGGGTAGGATTTGAACCCACGAGACCCGAAGGTCACGGGCTCTCTTTTGAGATGCTCAAGGCCCGCGCATTAACCGCTCTGCCACCCCGGCTTAGAGGGACTCACCTTGATTGACTTCTTATCTTTTCGCCAAAGCCGGGACTCCGCTAACGATTATTACCCGCCTCCGCCGGCTCGGATTCATGAGCGGGTCGCAGATTCGGAAGGTGGCCGTACTCGGAGCGGGGCTGATGGGGCACGGGATCGCGCAGGTTTGCGCACAGACAGCAGGGTACGAGGTCACCCTGCTCGACGTGAAGCAGGAGTTCGTCGACCGCGGGTTCTCGATGATCAAGGACAGCCTCGCCAGGTTCGTCTCCAAAGGGACCCTCGACCGGCAAAAGGCGGATGCGATACTGGGAAAGATCCGCCCGACGACCGACCTGAAGGCCGCCGTCGAGAGCGCCCAGCTCGTCATAGAGGCCGCCACCGAGGATCCCCGGCTCAAGCTCGACCTCTACCGCAAGGTCGCGGAGAACCTGCCTCCGGGCGCGATCCTCGCCTCCAACACCTCCTCGATCAGCATCACGCTCCTCGCTTCTGCGACGAAGAGTCCTGAGAACGTGGTGGGCATGCACTTCTTCAACCCCCCGCAGCTGATGCCGCTCATCGAGGTCATCCGGGGAGCCAAGACCTCGGACGCGACCGTCGAGACCATCAGGGGCGTCGCCAGGCAGATGGGGAAGGAGACCGTCCTCTGCAAGAAGGACTCGCCGGGCTTCATAGTCAACCGGATCCTGGTCCAGGCCCTCAACGAGGCCACGCTCCTCGTCAGCGAGGGTGTGGCGGACCCGGAGGACATCGACAAGGCGGTGACCCTGGGGCTCAACTGGCCGATGGGGCCGTTGAAGCTCCTGGACTACGTCGGCCTCGACACCGCCCTGAGCATATCGGAAGTGTTTATGCAGGAGTTCGAAGATTCCAAATATCGCCCAAGTCCGCTTCTTCGTCAAATGGTCAGGGCGGGATTCTTGGGTAGGAAGTCTGGAAAGGGATTCTACGAGTGGGCCTCTCCCTCGACCACTAAGGCGAAAGCCTCTCCCTGAGGTCGTCCGGGATCCTCTTCGGCTTGCCGTCGCTCCCGATGAGGACATGCACCGTGTGCCCCGTGCAGAGCACCTCCTTGTCCGGAACCCTCGTCACCTCGTAGTCCAGGCGGATGCTCGACCTCCCGATATTGCTCGGCCATATCCTCACCTCCACTTCGTCGTCGTACCTCGCGGGCTCCCTGTAGTTGGCGAAGGCCTCGACGAGTGGCGTGTGGAACCCCCGCCTCTGGATCTCTGTGTACGGCAGGCCGAGCGACCGCAATAGCTCAGTCCTCGCGACCTCGAACCAGACGAAGTACTCCGGGTGATGGACCACCCTCATCGCGTCAGTCTCCGCGAACCTTGCGCGGAGCTTCACCGAATGCGTGACCGGATTTGGACGCTCTTTCACTGTCTCCCCTGGCGCTTCAGGCGCGACCTAGGGTTTTTTACGTTCTCGCTAGGCCGCTGCTGGCATGGACAATTTCCAGACCATCTCCCTCGCTACCGAGGGCGCAGTCGCCACCGTCAAGCTCAACAGGCCCGACGCCCTCAACGCTCTGAATTCTGCGATGGTGCGCGAGATCGTCGCCGCGCTTGACGCGCTCGAGGCGGACGACTCGGTCAGATGCGTCGTCCTCACGGGCAGCGACAAGGTGTTCTGCGCGGGGGCTGACGTCAAGGAGATGGCCAAGCTGTCCGCGGCAGAGATCTCGAGCGCCGACCACCTGCGCGCGGTCTGGGAGCGTGCCTGGAAGTTCCGGAAGCCCCTCGTGGCCGCCCTGAGCGGCTACGCCCTGGGGGGAGGGCTCGAGCTCGCCATGTGCTGCGACATCATCATAGCCTCCGAGGGCACCAAGCTGGGCCAGCCCGAGATCAACATCGGCATTATCCCTGGAGGAGGAGGGACCCAGCGCCTGGCAAGGGCGATGGGGAAGCACAAGGCGATGGAGATGATCCTGACCGGAGGGATGATAACCGCGGACGAGGCGAAGGCTCACGGACTGGTCAACCGGGTCGTCCCAGCGGGAAGGCATCTGGAAGAAGCCACAAAGCTGGCGTCCGAGATCGCCTCCAAGGCGCCCGTCGCGGTGAGGTCTGCGAAGCAGGCGATCGCGGCTGCCCAGGAGAGCGGCCTCTCCGACGGGCTCGAGCTCGAGCGCCGGCTCTTCTACGAGCTCTTCGCCACCGAGGATAGGAAAGAAGGTATGGGCGCTTTCCTTGAGAAGAGGAAGCCGAACTTCGTCGGCAGGTGAAACCCCTTTAAGGGCTGCTGGCTTCTGCGTCTTGAATCGCTGCTTACGGCACGGCCACTACGGGGACCGTCGACTTTTCTATCACGTTCCTTGACACGCTGCCAAGGGCCCTGAGGCGTCCCAGGCGGCGCAACCCGCGCGTCCCCATCACTATGTAGCTCACGTCCTTTGATTTCGCCACCTTCAGGATCTCGGTCTCGGCGTCTCCAGCTGCGGCGATCCCCTCGAACTTGATGCCCGCCTTGTCTATTCTCTTCAAGAGCGGACCGACGGTCCGTTTGAACTCGTCCTCGTAGTAGTGCTCAGGGAGCGCGTCTCCGTGCTCGTCGCGATACTTGTCGGGTACGGAGCTCTTGTCCACCACGTAGATCAGAATGATCTTCGCGGACATCCCCTCCGCCAACTCGATGGCGCTGTCAACGATCTGGTCTGCATGAGGGTGCTCATCGACGGCGACGAGTATTGGTTTCATGGTCAGTCGGACCTCCGGCGAATATATAGAGGTTAGGGCGATTCTCATTCTTTAGCATGGGCGAGGAATGACGCCTCTTGGTCGCTCGACGCCCCCACGTCCCCAGCAAGGCTTATCTCAGGAATGCGAGCCGGCCCCTGCAAGGCTTGGTTCTCTACAGGCGGGCGAACAGGCAGTACGTGGCCATGTCTCGCAAGGAAGCATGGGATTTCCTCGCGTCGCAGCGCAGGGTGTACCTGGGCTTCGCGATGGCGAACGGCTACCCTCACGTCACCCCTATCTGGTTCGTCGTCATCGGCGAAAAGGTCTACATGCGCGCCCAGGACTATAAGGTGAAGGTCGGGCTCGCCGCGAAGGGGAAGGCCTGCGTCGTTATCGACGACGGGGACAAGTACCGAGAGCTCCGGGGTGCGGTGATGTGGGGCAGTTCGAAGATCGTCACCGACAAGAGGCTGATAGCGACGGCCACTGCGCTGTTCGAGGTAAAATACTCCGAGCGCCAATGGAAGGCCGAAGAGATGCCCAAGGAATGGGTGAGGGAGAGGACCAAGGAGAAGAGGGCGCTCATCGAGTTCGTCCCCGAGAAGGTCGACTCCTGGGACAATCGCAAGGTCTAACGCGCGGCGGAGGCTACCGCTTCCAGACCTCGTCTTCGACGTTTTCGAGGGCGTTCGCGTAGCGCGCCAGGTTGAAGAGGTAGGTGGATAGCCTGTTGAGGTAAGGGACCATCTCGGCGTTTATCTTCTCCGCGCTGCTCAGCGTGACGACCCGTCTCTCCGCCCTCCTGCAGACCGCTCTGGCAAGGTGCAGCGACGACGAGAGCTGGCTGCCGCCCGGCAGGATGAAGCTCTTGAGCCGGGGGAGCTTCCCCTGGAGCTCGTCGACCATCTTCTCCAGCTTCTCTGTGTCCCTCTTCCTGATCCGCGGAACGCGGGCGCCTCCCTCTGCCGTGAGCCCGGTCGCCAGGTCGGCCCCTGCGGTGAACAGCTCGGCTTGGATGCGCTTGAGCGGCTTTGAGATCTCCTTGTGCTTGCAGCAAGAGAGGGCCACCCCGATGCAGCAGTTCAGCTCGTCGATCGTGCCATATGCGTCGACCCTCGGAGAATCCTTCGCGACGCGGCCTGCCCCGTAGAGGCTCGTCTCGCCCTTGTCCCCGCCTCTGGTGTACAAAGATCCTCTGGATTTCATCCCTGTTATCAATATATTTAGGCTTGGGGTTTGCATGTTTTTGCGACCGAAGGGATATATCCTAATCTTTCGCAGACATCTGTCCTGAGGGATATAGACGCCAACGGGTTCTTCTAAAGACGAGCCTGCCCATCTCTTCACTCCACAGGAAGCGATGCGCATGTTGCCCGAAATCAAGATCAAGCTGAAGGCAATAATGGAAAGGAAGAAGGTCGCGGACACCATGAGGGACGAGGTGGAGCGATTCAGCCTGGTGGGGTTCGAGGTCCCCGAAGCAAGGCAGAAGACAGACCAGCTCGACTTCATCGTGAAGGACCTGATGGGCAAGATCTCTGAACTCGAGGACCTGGGGGTCAAGCTCCGGGACATCGACACCGGCCTCTTGGACTTTCCAGCGAAGAGATTCGGCGAGGTCGTCTACCTCTGCTGGAAGTACGGCGAGTCGGGCATCGAGTTCTGGCACACACAGAGCGAGGGCTTTGCGAGCCGGAAGCAGATCAACGCGCAGATAGTCTCGCCCTAGTCGTCCCCGCTAAGGTTTACTAGTAGGAAATCGCGGAGGGCGGCAATACCTTGCCCTCGACTCGCGAGCTCACGGTGGGCGACCAGGCGCCGGATTTCACTCTGCCTTCGTCGACCGGAAAGAGCGTCAAGCTCAGCGACCTCAGGGGCAAGAAAGTGGTCCTATACTTCTACCCGAAGGACGACACGCCAGGCTGCACCAAGGAGGCGTGCGCTTTCAGGGACAACCTGCCCCAGTTCGGGAAGATGGACGCAATCATCTTAGGCGTGAGCAAGGACTCTCTCGATTCCCACGAAGACTTCATCAAGAAGTACGGGCTGAACTTCACGCTGCTCAGCGACGAGGACCTGAAGGTGAACAACCTCTATGGCACGTGGGTCGAGAAGGAGAACTACGGGAGGAAGTACTGGGGGACCGAGCGGTCGACGTTTGTCATCGGCAAGGACGGCAAGATAACGAAGGTGTTCAGAAAGGTAAAGGTCGACGGGCACGAAAAGGATGTGCTCGAAGCACTCTCTTGAATTGATGCGCATGTGGGGCGAGCGACTCGGGTTCTAGCCTGGCTGGGGCGAAAGCCGGACTACTCGGCGGGATCTTCTTCGCGGCCGTCGCCGGCCTTCTCAACATAGCCATCCTGGAGGCCTTCAGCAGCTCGGTCCTCCAGTCGCTCCAGTCGTACCCCTTCTGCTCAGGAACCGCCGGGACGCCCCAGGATTGCTTCTCGACGCTTCTGACCACCGACATCCCATCCTTGGTCATCTTCCCGATCGGGGTGCTGGGGATCCTCTTTGGCGGCCTCTATGGGATGTATTTCGAGTTCCTCCCGGGGCGAGGATATCGGATTCGGGCGGTGGCTGCCGGGATGGGCATGCTCATCGTGATGCTCGTCCTCGGCGTGGCGGGGATCACATCGGACTCGACTCAGAGGGGGTTGATGGACGCATTCGACACCGCCGCCATGCTCGTCTACGCTGTAATCATCTCGCGCTACTATCGGAAGTACACCAGGGAGGTGGAGTTCGTCAGCCCCGACCCTGAGAGGCTGAAGATCACCGTCGACGGCAAGAACTTCACCGGGAAGCTGAAGACCCTCTCTCTCCACTCCGCCCACACGGTGAGGGCACCCAGCGAGAGCGGAACCTTCCACGAATGGCTCGTCAGCGGCGGGGTCTCCGTCCTCGACTCGAAGAGCTTCGAGACGACCATGAGGGTCGACGGCGACGGGCTCCTGAAGATATCCTGATCCCAGCCGCCCCTCGTGGCGGCGATGCTGGCGGGAGTCTAAAGCTTAATTGTAGCGGGGCGGAAGCGCCCGCAGATATCCTCGATGGTCCACGACAAGAACGTAGGCGATTACATCCACGAGAACCAGGGCAGGTTCGTGAAGGACATCATCAGGCTGGCGTCGCAGCCCAGCGTCTCCGCGAGGAAGGAGGGGCTGACCGAATGCGCGAGAATCGTAAAGTCGATGGTCGAGGAGATAGGCGGGACTTCGAGGATGATCGAGCTTCCGGGCGCCGCCCCCCTGGTCTATGGCGAGCTGAAGTCCTCCAAGTCGGACAAGACCGTCCTGTTCTACAACCACTACGACGTCCAGCCCGAGGTCCCGCTGGAGCTCTGGAAGTCTCCGCCGTTCAAGCCGGAGGTCCGAGAAGGCAGGCTGTATGGGCGCGGTGTGTCAGATGACAAGGGCGAGCTCGTCTCGCGGCTGAAGCTGATCGAGTCATACGTCAAGGTGAACGGGGAGCCGCCGTGCAACGTAAAATTCTGCTTCGAGGGGGAAGAGGAAGTCGGGAGCCCCCACCTCGAGGAGTACGTCGACAAGAACCCCGACCTCTTCAAGTCGGACGCCGTGATCTGGGAGTACGGGAAGATCGACGGCGAAGGCAGGCCTGTGGTGGGGCTTGGCGTGAAGGGGATGATCTACCTCGAGCTCACGGTCAGGTCGCTCTCCCAGGACGCGCACAGCATGTACGCGGCGGCCCTCCCGAGCGCGGTCTGGAGGCTGACGAGGCTGCTCAACCTCATCAAGGACTCTCACGAGAGGGTCCTCATCCCGGGCTGGTATGACAAGGTCCAGGACCTCGCCGAGGACGAACTGAAGCTTCTCGAGGAGCAGCCCTCAGAGGCCCAGGAGCTCCTCGCGACCTATGGGAGCAAGGAGTTCGCAGGGGGGATGTCGCTGGCGCAGGCCAAGAAGTCGCTCGTCGCCCGCCCGACCGCGAACATCGCGGGCATCTGGGCCGGATACACGGGCCCGGGCAGCAAGACCGTCCTCCCCGCGGAGGCCCACTGCAAGATGGATTTCAGGCTGGTCCCAAACCAGGACCCGGAGGAGCTCTACGCCAAGTTCGTCTCCTTCCTCAACGCCAACGGCTACGGCGACGTGGAGGTCGTGAAGGAGACCATGGAGCCAGCTGCCCGTACCAGCTACAGGAGCGACCTCGCCCAGGCAGCGATCAAGGGGGCGAAGGAGGTCTTCCAGAAAGAGCCGTGCATCGAGATCTCGAGCGCCGGGACCGGCCCCCTCTACATCTTCACCCGCAGATACGGCGTTGCGGGGCTCGACATCGGCATCTCTCCCGTCGACTCCGCTCTCCACTCGCCCAACGAGAACATCAGGCTCGACTTCCTAGAGAAGGGAATGCTCTGGCTCGGCCAGACTTTGGAGAACTTCCTGGCCAAATGACCTGCCCGTCATCCGATGTTGCTCGCTCAAAAAACGGCCGTGAAAGGTTAAGCTTAATTCGTCATGGCGCAAGCCCGGTGGAGTTCAACGATTGATAGTCGGCGTCCCGAAAGAGACGGCGGCCCT
>VFSW01013791.1_pt1 | contig 11215 bp, 7 predicted proteins | sample 5358111 | NCBI WGS metagenome assembly VFSW01 (sample SAMN11554181, study PRJNA540505) | mine drainage metagenome | isolation source: sediment from site ElyBrook_90M | place: USA: Ely Copper Mine, Vershire, VT | collected 2017
AATACCTGGGCAACCTGGCGCTGCTCGGCGCTCACCCTGACTCCCGACGCGGTCATTCCCGACTGCGCGGCTGCGATCAGGTTCTTCTCCGGCTCCGCGGCCTCATCGGTACGAGCCTCGCTGCGCTCACAGGCGACACGTACTGCCTTTCCGACAGCGACCCGGTCGGAAGTAAATCCCTGAAACAGCCGCAGACGCCCATCAATTCCAAGTACAGAGAAAGAGAAGCCGCTTGCGGGCATTGCCTTGAGAATTTTGGCCGCGATGTCGCGCGCGTTGCTGGCGGAGGAGGGTGCCAGGCGATCGAACACCAGCGTCACCAGATGGTCGCCGCCGGTTACCAGATGGAGATCGGAAAGCTTCACCGCCAAGCCGCCATCGTTGACCGCAATGTCATCGGGCTTGAGATCGAGCACCGGCTTGCTTTTCTTATCGCGAACCACCAGGTCGAGAGAGACTTCGTCCACCGTGGTAACAATGGTGGGAGCTGCCGAGGCCTGCGGCGCTGCCGCTGGCGCGGTTGCAGTTGGCGTCGTCGTCGTCGGTTGACCATAGATGCCGGGGACAAGAAGAGCGACCGCCAGCAAAACCAGTGGCGTGGTCATCGGTTTGCTGGAACTCACGGGCGGGATTGTGCTCAGCACCTGCGGAACCATAAATACTCCTCGAGATAGAAAAGCGGAGACCGTCGATGAGGGTGACGGGTTACGCACAACTTGCATCGCGCACGAACCCCAAAAGAATCGATCTTGTAGAGCCTTCGCGATGGCGGACCATCATACCCCCGCGGGCGCGGCGGTACAAGGCTCGATCGGGCCAGGGTGAGCTACTGCTGCGGAACACTAACAATAGTCAGCCCAAGCGGAAAACCGGCGGGAGCGTACAACGGAGGCTCGGGCGAGAGGGAGCCCGTGGTTCCATCAATTTGCAGAATGTCCAAATCTGCAAGGCTTTCACTGGAGTAGTAGAGAAATTTCCCAGAAGGGTCGACCGTGAGGTCGGACGCGTACAAAATCAGTTCCTGGTTGTACGGCGACCCCGCCAGCGGCGTCAGTACTCCTGTGTTTGCGTCGATGGAGAATTCGTAGATTTTGCCACCGGAACTGCCCAGTGCATACAGATACTTTCCATTCGGAGTTTGCGCGATCGAGTACGGCCCAGGAGTAATCGAAGCACCCGCAAAAGCAGCGGGTGAACTTTGCATCGGCGACAATGCCCCGGATGTCGGATCGATGTTGAACTCGCCAACTCCTCTGGGGCCAATACCACTGGGGAAGGGCGCTACGACATAGAGGAACTTCCCGGAAGGATGAACCACTAGACCGTCTGGCTCCCCATAGGGATAGGGAAAGGGCGAACCTGCGATCGGGGCCAGCGCCCCGGTCGAAGCGTCAACGCTAAAGCCTGAGATCGTGTTGTCGCCGAGGTTCGAGGTGTACAAAAAGGCCCCGGAAGGAACGATCGCGACCTGCAACGGCAAACTCCCGGCTGGGAATGGAGATCCTGGAACCGCCGTCAAACTCCCCGTCGCACCATCGATCGCGAACCCCTCTACTTCATTCTCCGAGACATTCGGAGCATACAAGAATTTGCCGGAAGGGTGCATGGCCAGATTATCCACGGGTGGGTAAACGCGATAAGACGAGTTGGTCGTGAACAGGAAAGGCGAGCCGCTTATTTCGGAAAGGTCGCCAGACTTGCCGATCGAAAAGCCCGTAATCGTTCCCAGATCGCCATTGCTCGCGTAAAGAAACGACGCGGAAGGAGTCGTGGCAATGCCGTAAGTGCAGGCAAAAAAGTTACTGACCGACTGCGAACCCAATTCTCCAGTACTTGTGTCGACATCGAACTTTAGAACTCCCTGGTAGCTAGTGGCGTACAGAACTTCAGCGGGCGGCGGCGGAGGAGGGGTTACAACCGTAGAAGAGCTGCCACCTCCACAACCTGTCAAGCAGAGCAGAAGCGAAGACAGAACGAATCCGACGAGGGCCCCCTTAAATAATTGCATTCCGATTCTCCTGACGATAGGGCCCGATTTCCGCCAGCAGTATACACCGGCCGCCAGTAGCGTCGTTTGGAGCTTTCAGATCGATGGACGGAGTTAGGGAAAGCCACTCGCAAAAGACCGCGGGCATCTTCATTTTGGGAACTGCAACAGTCGCCTTTTAGCGAAACGCCCGCCCCTTCACGATCCCCTGACCTTCGCGAATCGTAACCAGTTGATTCGCAGTGATGTGCGGGAAAGATTCCATCTTCCCGGTGGGCCAGTGCACTTCGACGTCAGCGGTAGTCGCCGCGCCCAACCCAAAATGCAGCCGCGGATCGTTCGACGATAGAAAGCTCGACTGGCTGACCACGCTCTGCGCCTGCACCTTGCCGGAATAGCGAACCAGCACGCGCGAACCGATGGCGCTGCGGTTACTCTGCACGCCTTCCAGACGAACTTTTATCCAGTGATTGGCTGCGGGCGCGTCATTGCGTAAAAGCGACGGCGGTTCGTTCCGGTTCATGATCAGCACGTCCAGGTCGCCATCGTTGTCGAAGTCGCCAAAGGCGCAGCCCCGGCTGCAATGGTGTTGGTTGATGGCCGGGCCCGCGTCTTCACCCATCTCGACGAAGGTTCCGTTCCCTTGATTGCGGAATAGAATCCGCGGGCTGCGTGGATGATACTTCGCCGGGTTCAACTTCACCAGGTAGGGCTTAACCTTCCCCTTTACCATCAGAAAGTCGGGCTAGCCCTCGTTGTCGAAGTCGACCAGCCCCGTGCCCCAACTGATGAAGCGCCGTTCCGCGCTCAGACCAGCCGGCGCCGTCACGTCTTCAAATTCAGCCTTGCCGTTATTGCGGTACAGGCCCGTCGCCTGATTCTGAAAGTGTGTCTTGACGATATCGAGATGTCCATCGAGATCGTAATCTCCCACCCCTACTCCCATGCCGCCCAGTACCCTGCCGTCGCTGCTCAGGGCCACGCCCCGCAGCAACGCTTCCTCGCGGAAAGTTCCGTCGTGGTTGTTCAGCAGCAAATAACTGGGCGTGGAGTCGCAGGCTACGAAGATGTCGGTCCACCCGTCCTCGTCCGCGTCGAAGGCCACCGAAGTGAATCCATACGAACCGGTGATCCCGGCGATGCCCGACTTTTTCGACACGTCGGTAAACGTACCGTCCCCGTTGTTGTGATACAGAAAGTGCGGGGGCGCAACTAACCCTCCCGGCCCGCAGTTGGTCGCAACCCCATCGTAGTTACAGTTGGGCACATCGAGCGAAGGCTTGGCCGCGGTCGCCAGATCGATCTCCACGTAATTGGAAACGAAAAGGTCTAGCAGTCCGTCGCGATCGTAGTCGATAAATGTGCAGCCGGAACCAAAGTGAGTCACGGGATTCAGCAGTCCGGCCTTGGCGGTCACGTCCGTAAAAGTTCCATCGCCGTTGTTCCGATACAAACGATTCTGCCCGTAGTAGGTCAGGAACAAGTCTTCAAACCCGTCGTTGTTGTAGTCCCCAACGCAAACTCCGCAGGACCAGCCTGCATCGCTCAAGCCGGCCTTCACGGTGACGTCGGTGAACGTTCCGTCGCGATTGTTGTGATAGAGCCGGTTGCTCGATCCCTCCGGAACGCCTTCCAGTCGGCGCCCGCTGAGCATGAAGATATCCATCCAGCCGTCATTGTCGTAGTCGAAGAATGCGCACCCCGCCCCGTTCACTTCGATGATGTAAGTATTGTGAGTGTCGTCGCCGTAAAACATTTTCTGCGAGAGACCGGCGGCTGCGGCTACGTCGACGAAGTGGGAGAACGGAATGGCCTTCTTTGCCGCGGCCGGCGCGGCGGTATGCGGCGGGAGAAGGAGTGCGCGCAAACTGGGCGGAACGACCGCAGGCGGAAGCGCTGCCGCACTTGCCGCGGCGCCGATGGTGCGCAGCATGCGCCGGCGCGTCCACTGTCCTGGTTTTGAATAATTCATTGATTGAGCGCCGCCCCGATTCTCGCGGTCTCGCATCCGTCAGTGTTGCCCCTGCGCCGCATCGAGATCCTTCCGCAGTTGCAGCGCCTGGGCATTCTGGGGATCGAGTTGCAGCGCGCTGGCCAGAGCCTGTTGCGCTTCTGGAAAGCGCGACTCCATGCCCAAGGTTGCAGCCAAACTTACCCAGGCCTGCACATATCCCGGCGCGGACTGCACCGCCTGCCGAAAGTGTGCCTCGGCCTCCGCAGAATCGCCGCCGCGAGACGCCAGATATCCCAGCTGATTCTGAGCCAGGGCAAACTCCGGATGCGCTTGCACAGTTTTTTCCAGCAGAGCGCGCTCTTCATCGACCGCTCCAGTCCGGTCAAGAGCAAGGGTGAGCTTGAAAGTCAGCAAGGGATTATTCGGCGTAGCTCCTACCGCCTCCCGATAAAAAGCGACCGCCTTTTGCGGATCGCCCGTGGCCATCTCCTTGTCGCCCTGCGCCGCCTTGCTGGCGGCCAGCGTCCGATTGTTCTGATCCTGCAATTCCTGTTGATAAAGCTTCAACTGCTCCTGCGCCTGTTCCGTCTCGCCCAGAGCGCGAAGCACGGAGGCTAGCTTGAAGCGGATTTGCGGCTCGGTCGCCCCCAACTCGAGCGCCCTTTCCAGGTGCTCTTTCGCTCCCTGGTTGTCTTTGAGTTCGGCCAGCACCACACCCAGATTGTAGCGGGCGTTGTAGTGCTTTGGATCAAGCGCCACCGCCTCTTCCAGATGCTTGCGCGCGGCAGGGAACTGTCCACTTGCCCGCTCCATGACGCCGTTGAGGTAGAGCACCTCAAAATCGTGCGGAGCCTTGAGCAGCAGTTTGCGTCCCAGCGGCGCCGCCAGCGCATAGTCGTCGTTGAGCACCATCAGGCGAAAATAATTCCGTTCTGCCTCCAGGTTGCCAGGATGCAACTGCGCCGTCTTAGCCGCCTGCCGGATCGCATCCTGGAAAAGCGATTGCTTTACTAGAATCGTCTCCAGCGCATCGGCCACCGGCAATGAAGCAGGCTTCGCACGCAACGCAGTCTTGAGCACTGCCCGCGCCCCGTCCAGATTGCCCATCTTCTCGTAGGCAAAGGACAGGCGCAGCGAGAGATTCTCGTCCAGGGATGCGGATCGCAACAGCGCGATTGTCCCGCCATAATCGCCCTCGGCCACCAGCATCTTGCTGAGAAAATCGATAGCCTCGGTCGAGTGCGGATCGATGTTGAGCGCGGCCGCCCACTCGGCTTTCGCTTCCGCATTTCGATGCAACTGGGCCAGCGCCGCGCCCAGGATCAGGTGCGGCTTCACCGTATCCGGGATGAGCTGAATCGAGCGCTGTAGTGCGCTAACAGCTTCTGTCGATTGCCCCGTGGAATAGAGGCTGAGTCCAATCAGATAATACAGCCGGGCCGATCCTGGCTCGAACTTCAGCGCGGCGCGAAAAGCGTCGATCGCGCAATTATATTGCTGGTGATCTCCGAACCACATACCGAGGTCGGTGTAAGCTGGAGCGTCAGGGTGGGCTTGGACCTTGGCCTCCAGCGCGGGTGTGGCTATGCAGGGTGCGCCGGCGGCGAGGGCGGACCCTGCCAGACACGCCGCTATCGCGATCAAGAGGCCGGTTTTAGCAGGCATCGAATGCATTGATTCGACAACGAGACGTACCATGAACAGCCAACCCCCGGGGCCCAGCCCACGTTGCGCAAAGAATGCCTTCCAACAAATCGAGCATAGTCGAGCGTCAATGGGACTCGCAAGCCACGTTCCTGTGTGGGAAAAGGTGGCCCCGGCTGTCCGCTGATCACAGCTCTGTAGCTTTAGTTAGGATACGAGTCCCCGGAATGCACTACCCGGATCTCATGATCAGTAAACGTCATGTGCCCGTTTGGGAGCGTCACCTTCGGCATATGACAACTCACGCAATTGTCTTTGGCCACGGGACAAGACTTCGCGCCCTCTGCCACATTCGAAGCCGCCGCGTGACATGCCAGACATTTCGGGTCGTAGGTCGAATCCTCCCGCACAATGTCCTGATGCGGATCGTGGCAAGCCACGCAACTGATGCGCGGATCGGTTCCCCCAAAGCACTTGCTGTTGGTCAGTCGGTACGGCTGGAAACGCACATTCATCTCGCCTTTGAAGTGACTTCTGACGACCGCTTCCCAGGTACGATGGCACTGCCCACAAAAAGCCGATATATCTTCGGTAGACATTCTGCCCAGTTTCGGCGGCGTAGTCGCGAGGTCTCCTTGAATCGCATCGAGCAGGTGCGAACTCGCGCCGACGTGACAGTGCTCGCAGGTCACCCCGGGCTCCAGAGTTTCGACCGTTAGCTTGCGGTCATGCACCGCGTTGCTGGCGTGGCAGCCAAAGCAGGCCTTAGTCTCCGCCGAAGTGAGTTCCCGGCCCATGGCCTCCACCAGCGTATGCGGCGTGAGGGCCTCGTCGCCCACGGTGGTGTCCAGGCCCTTGATTCTCGGATAGTAGCTCACCAGGCTTTCATAGAGCTGTCCCTGATATTCCAAAACCCAGGTTTGTGCGCCTTCGCCGAAGCTCCAGTGAATGGATACCGAAAGTTTGCCGGTTCCATCACTCACCGTATACGTACTTTTATCGCCTACGGTTTCGACGATGTATTCGTACGGACCTTTCCGTACAGTTAACCTAGGATTTCTCTCCAGCACGGGATTCGATCCGGGAAGGGCCAGCGCCCGTGCCATAGGCGTACCGGGCTGTGTCGCAGCCTGGGACGCATGACAACTTGCACAGGCCGAGACGGCGCTGCTTCGCGGAGCCTGAGCCGCGGCAGGCACGGAGGCCGCTACGATGAGAATAATCGGCAGTAAGCTAAGGCTGCGCACTCTGTGGAGTTCCACCCATGATTGGTCCATCCTGCGCCATACGCAGGCATAATTCGCGCTCGCGTCTGGCCTCCTGCGCGCGCCCTGACTTCGAATAGGCTTTCGCCAAAGCCAGATGAGCCTCAAAATTCCCCGGTTCCAGTCGCAACTCCCGTTCCAGATGTTCAATACCACTCTCTACATTCCCCGTTTCCACCAGCGCTCGCCCGAGTACAAGTTGTGCCATGGGAAGCGCCGGATCCAGCGCTACCGCCTTCTCCGAATAGGTCAGCGCCTCCGAATAATCATTGCGAATTAACGCATCCCAGGCCACCATGGTCTGCGCTGGAGCATTTGCCGGAGCGATCTCCAACTCGCGTTTGAACTCAACGATGGCATCGTCCGGATCCAGGGGAAACAAAAGGTATCCATAAAAATAGTGAACATTGGCTACCGCCGGAAAGCGCTGGAAGAGATTCTGAAACTCCCGCTCCGCGCCCTTCCGATCTTTCGTCCAAAAGAGAAACGCGGCGTTGCCCGTGGACAGATAAAGGTCCCGCTTGTCAGCCGTTAATTCCTTCGGCATCAGGGGCGTTCGCAGGCCCGCCAGGCCAATCCCGACCAGTAACTCCGGATTCGACGGTCCGCCCCGGGCAAGCGCGGCGTACCGTTGCAACGCGCCCTCAAAATTTCCCTTGTGGGCAAGGAGCAATGCCTCATGGTAGCGGAGAATCTTTTCATTCCGCGGCCGGTTTGCCGCTCCCAGCGCCAGCCCGCGTTGAATATCGTTCAGCGATGGATCATACTCGCCAATTTCAAACTCGCACAATCCGCGCAGCGCCAGCGCCGGCCCGGCATCGGGAGTGAGTTCGATGAAGTGGCTCAAGGCGTCCCGCGCCGCCGTATATTCGTCCGCCTGGTAGTGCAACGATCCTAGAAACCACCAGCCGTCCGCCCACTTCGCGTCCAGTTGGAGCCCTTGCCGGTATAGTGCGATGGCGGACTGAACACCGCCCTGTTCGCGCGCCGCCGCCGCCTGCGCCGCCACATCGTCGAAGCTTCCGGAATTCGTCTGCGCCAGCGCAACCCCAGGCAGCACGAGGAGCAAGAAGAAAGCGAGCCATTCCGCCAGCCCGCTAATCGAACCGCTCTTCGAATTGCCGCTCGGATAGAGAATTCCCGGTGCTCTCATGAATGCCAAAACGCGCGTTCGTCGCCATCCCCCGTCGCAGTGCCGTCGAATTTCTTACTTTACATCTTCCGGGGCATACGCGGAAATGACCCGAGAGGAGTTATCGCGGAGATCGGGAACTGAAAGAAGACGATTGCTGGAGTACGATTCTGTATTCGGGCGGTATTAGTCTGGCTTCGGCCGAGCCGTTTCCGCAGAAGCGGGATGGCCCGTATCCGTTGGTCCATCAGCTTCAGTCTCGGGCTCGCGGGCTAGCGGCAAAAGCACTTCCATGGCTCCCACGCGGTCAGTAGAGACATCGTGCGCAGCCATGCGGATCGAGGTTGCATTCAGCGGAACATCGATCAACAGTTGCGCCCGCCGAAATTCCCTTGCCTTAACCTTATCCGATCCCGAATCCGATCCCGCAGGTGCGCCGGGCAGTCCTTCCTCTGCGTACGCGCTGCTGGCCTCCGCGGCGTTTTCCAGCGCCACGTTGAGCATGTCCCCTTCCCCGTCGTAGGCTGCTGCTGCGACTTCCAGCGTAAAGGGCTGCCTGTTGCGGTCTTGTCTGATCGGGTTCACCAGCACGGTGTAATCGATGACATAGCTTTGAAGCTGGATAGGCAGCCGAGCTTTCACCGGGCGGTTCTTGCGATGGGCGCGAAAGTCCTCGGGCTGCTCCCCCAGATTTGTCATCTGTTCCGGAGTCGCCTGCGCGGGCAAACCCACGGGACGGATGTGGGCCTTAAATAGCAATTGATGAGTCAGGGGCGCTCCATGCTGCATGTTGACAAATAGCGAATCTCTGGGCACCGCTTCCTGCGCCAATGCGGACGCCTTGCGCTTTCCGCTCGGCGGCGGCGCATCAGGATTGTAGGCAAAGTAAGAGCGGCGATACGCCAGGTGATACCCATGCTTGGAGAGTTCCACGTGCAGCTTCCGCAGTTGGCCATCATACGTCTGGTTGCTGGGCGAATAGCTCAGCGTGTAATAGTTTGCGCCGGTTTCGGTCGCCTCCTCCAGCGCGCTTTTTAAATCGTTGGTGCCGAAGAACGCGTGCCCTCCGGTCGAGCCGGCGATATCGCCCTCGGTCAAATAGCTCTCGGCAAGATACGGATTATCCGAACTCGTAACCATCGCCGTCCCCCCCGGGCCCGGCTGCGGGCTCGAGCTCACCGCGACCGGGACCACCCCGCGAACGTCCACGGGATACACCGCGATCTGGCTGCGGGCCATGGCATTGATCGCCTCCTTGACTTCGTCGCTGAAGCTCAGGGGTTCATTGTTGGGGTCGGCACTGGCAAGAATGGAGGTGGGAACCGATCCTGTCAGCCAGATCACATTCTTCCGGCCAGGTAAGGCATCCATGAAATGAGCAATTCGAGTGAAAACCCATCGAAGGAGGCGAATCTCCCCCTGCCCATAGTTCTGTCCGTACAGGAAAATCTTGGGGACATGGGCTCGCGGCCGGTTTGGATCCATGGCGGCGAATAACTCGGCCTGATCGTCGGTGAATCCCTGCACCAGCCGCAGCCCGTCGCTCAAGACGAAGATGGCGAAGCGTACGCCCGCCGGCTTGTCCGCAATGAACTTTAAAAGCTGGATTCGGGCCCTCGCCTGATCATCCAGATTCATATTCACCATGTCGTACAGGATGACGTAAAGCGGTCCGCGCTCCGGCGCCGCCGGAACGTTCATGAAAGTATTGGGGGGCAACGGCGGCACCTTCGGCGCTTCCGGCACCGTGTCGAAGTCGTGAACGTCAAAGGAGAGCACGCGTTGCGTTTTGCCATCTTCCGCAACCGTAAAGTCGTCGCGCGTCAATCCGCGCACCGGCTTTTCGTGGGCATCCGTCACCACCACATCCAGAACGACGCGGTGCACATTCTTGCGGAAGGTCAACAGGCCAGAGTCGGACGCTGGCGGTTTCTGTGAGGACGGCGCGGCTTGCTGCGCGGGAAGCGGAACTAACGACCCAGCAAAGGCCGCGACGAGCAGAAATCGCATCGGGAGTGCGCACCTTGCAGACATGGAAATCGCACCTCCCGTGAGCGGCGGACCCCAGAATCCCGGGCCGCAAAGGAAACCATTTTACCCCGGCTGCGCTTCCGCCGTGCACAGCTTTGTTGCCGCCAGCTCAATTTGGTTTAGATGCGCCGGTAGCCTCGGGCGGAGCCGGCGGGTTGGACTGGGCGTGCGGCTCCGGCGCCAGGGGCACCGACACTTCGAGCGCCCCAAATCGGTCGGTCGATACATCCCGCACCGCGACGCGGATTGAGGTCGCAGCCTGCGGGACGTCGATCTGCTGCTCGGCGCGATAGAACTCCTGCTTGCTCTTTCCGTCGCTGACCGACCCATCCTTTGCTGGCCCGTTGGCGGGAGTACTGTTGTCGACCACGCCATTCAGCATGCGACCATCCAAGTCGTAGGCCGCGGCGGCAATTTCAAATCCCAACGGACGAATGTTGCCGCCCGTGACCTGGGGTTTGGCCATAACGGTGTAATCCACCACATAGGTCTGTAGCTGTACCGGCGCCAGAGGCTTTGCCGGACGGTTCTTGCGGCGCGCTCGAAAATATCCCGGCTGCGCTTGCAGATTCGCCATTTGCTCGGTCGTGGCCAACCCCATTGTCCCCACCGGATGAATTTGCGCCCGGAAGTAAATCTGGTGCGCCATCGGCGCTCCATGCTGCATGTTGGCAAAGAGCGAATCCCCTAATTTCCGGGGCGCCGGTGTTTCCGGCATGTCGACGACGTGAAAATTCTTGTTACTCCTCGGCGCGTCGATATCCGTGCCGTAGTAGGAGCGCCGGTAGGCCAACTGGTAACTGTGATTGGATAGCTTCACGCGAATCGCCCGCAGCGTGCCGTTGTAGTTCTTATTCGTGGGGGAATAAGTCAGCGTGTAATAATTCGCGCCCTCATCCACCACTTGCTCGAGCAGATCTTTGAGTCCATTGTTGCTGTGAAAGGCGTGGCCGCCGGTTGTCGTGGCCAATTCGTCCTGTACTTGGTAGCTCGCCATGAGGATGGAATTGCCTTGGTCCTGCGTATCGTGCGCGATTCCCGCCGCGCCACCAGATGCCCCCTGCGCCGCAGTCGCTCCCTGTCCGGAGGATCCGCTGGAGGCATTGGCGTTCGCTGACGTGCCGCGGGGGGGGGGGGCGGGGGGCGGTCGGCCCGCGGCCCGGGGCCCCGCGCGCCCGGGGGGGGGTGCCGGACTCCGCCGC
>VFSW01013792.1_pt1 | contig 11214 bp, 11 predicted proteins | sample 5358111 | NCBI WGS metagenome assembly VFSW01 (sample SAMN11554181, study PRJNA540505) | mine drainage metagenome | isolation source: sediment from site ElyBrook_90M | place: USA: Ely Copper Mine, Vershire, VT | collected 2017
GTGTTGGGATCGGTGCCGCCGACGAACCAGAAGACCGAGGGCACCTGCCATTCGGTCCCGAACGATCCGAAGTCCTCGCTGGCGGGGGCTGGCCCCGTTTCGCGGACACGCCCGGTGCCGAAATATTCCCGGAATGCGTCCACCACGCGCTTGCTGGCATCGCGGTCGTTTACATTGAGAGGATAATGATCCAGCGTCGTGATCTCGGGTTTGCGGGGGGCGCCGGAGGCTGCCGCCTCGGCATTGACGATCCGCTCGATTGCGGCCAGCACGCGCGTTCTGACGCCGGCGTCGAAAGTCCGCACGTTCAGCTTGATCAGGGCTTCGTCCGGAATGACGTTTTCTTTGGTTCCTGCCTGCAGCGCGCCGATGGTTACGACCGCTGCCTCCGCAGCAGCGATCTCGCGCGAAACGATGGTCTGCAGCCGAAGCACCGTGGCGGCCGCCATTACCACGGGATCGACGCTCGCCTGAGGCATTGACCCGTGCGCGCCGCGACCAAACAGGCGAACCTGCAGGCTGTCCGCCGCGGAGGTGATCGCGCCCGCACGACCGGCTACCGTGCCCGATGGCCCCACCATGACATGTTGTCCGAGGACCACGTCGGGCTTCGGGAAGCGCTTGAACAATCCGTCGTCGATCATCGCCTGCGCGCCTTCCGCCGTCTCCTCGCCGGGCTGGAACACCACCATGATGGTCCCGCGCCAACTCGGCCTGGCCTCGGCGAGCATCCTGGTAGCGCCGACGAGCCAGGTGACGTGAATATCGTGGCCGCACATGTGCGACACGGGAACCGTATTGCCGTTGCGATCGGCGGCGGTCGCCTTGCTCGCGTAGGGAAGGCCGGTCGCTTCCTCGATGGGCAGCGCGTCCATATCCGCGCGCAGCATGACCGTCGGCCCGTCGCCGTTGCGCAGCAAGCCGACCACGCCGGTCTTTCCCACGCCTGTCGTCACTTCAAAGCCCGCGGCGCGAAGATGATCCGCCGCCAGAGCCGCCGTGCGAATCTCCTGCATCGACAATTCCGGATGGGAGTGCACGTCCTTGTAAAGAGCTTCCAGCTCTGGAAGAATCTGTTCGAGGTTGCTCAATGCCGCATCGGGAGAACCTGCCTGATTGAATGCCATGGCAACTCCATCACCGTTATCGCGCGAACTATCCTCCGGCGACATCCACCGTGCAAGCCAAATCCCGTCGTTGCGATCCCGCGCCGCGCTTGTGGACCAGTCTGCCGCGTCTTCCGTTGTGATGAGTTGAAGCCGTCAGCCCGGGGGCAACGGGGCGGCGTTGCCCCGGGGGGCAAACGGGGCGGCGTTGCTTTCATTCCGCCGGCATCCGCAAGGCGAATGGCGATCATCATCGCGTTCGCTTGCCGCGTTCGCGGTCATGAGTGGTTTCGTGTTGCGGCAGGGAAACAAAAACCGGCAGCGGACATCGGCGGCGTCCGGCGTGGGGGCTACGAGATCGCGATGATCTCGATTTCCTGACCGGAGGCACCGACGACGTCTCCGACAGCCTTGCCGATCAGCAGCCGCGCCACCGGCGAGACGAAGGAGATCGAACCGGCCTTGGGGTCCGCTTCGTCCTCTCCCACGATCCGATATTTCTGGACGCGCCCGTCTTCGCGCCTGAAGGTCACCGTGCTGCCAAAGGCGACAATGTCGGTCGTAGCCGGGTCGGCGACGACCTGCGCCGACCGAACCCTCGCCGCAAAGTAGCGCGCATCGCGCAACGGGATGGCGGCCTGGCGCCGGCGTTCGTTGACGTCCTCGATCTTCTGCGCGGTCTCAAACGCCGCTCGCGCCTGGTCTAGCTGGAACTGCAGAGCCTTCAGGCCTGATTCCGTCACGAGGTTCGGATGGGACGAAACCGGCCGGTCCGGCAGTAGCGTCTCCGACGCGGTTTCGGCACTGTCTTCCTTGGTGAAAGCAACGCTCAAGCCAGGACTCCTCTTGAGGAACTGTACCGGGAAAAATCCATGCCCGGATATCGCAACTAAGCGCCAGCCGAGCGCAGGTGCCACATGGGTCAGGATCGATTCGATGACGTGGCTGTTGTAGGCCACGCCGAGCTGGTTCGGCACGGTCAGCAGCAGCGTGTCGGCCTCGGCGATGGCTTCGTCCTTGCCGAGCTGCTCGATCAGAACGTCCGGCTCGGCCGCATAGCCGCGGCCGAAAATCGCCTGGGTCTGCGGATCGATAAAGCCGATCTGGTCGTCATCTTCGCCACCACGGCCGAAATAAGTGCGATCGCGATCGTCCATGATGGCGACGATGCTGCGGCTGACGGAGACGCGTGGCTCGCGCGGGTGGCCCGCCTCGTTCCAGGCGGAACGGTAGGCCCTGATCTGGGCCGCCTGCTGGATGTGGAAAGGTTCGTTCGTTTCGTTGTTCTTGAGCGTCGAACTCTGCAGGCTCATGCCCAGCTTCGCGGCCCATATGGCCGTGGCGTTCGAGCCGGCTCCCCACCAGATCCGGTCGCGCAGCCCCGAGGCGTGTGGTTCGAGACGCAGCAATCCCGGCGGATTTGGAAACATCGGACGCGGATTGGGCTGCGCGAAGCCCTGGCCGCGCAGCACGTCGAGAAATACCTCGGTATGGCGCCGGCCCATGTCGGCGTCGCTCTCGCCCTCGGCCGGTTGATATCCGAAATACCGCCAGCCATCGATGACCTGCTCGGGCGAGCCTCTGCTCAGCCCGAGCTGCAAGCGGCCGCCGGAAATGAGATCGGCCGCGCCGGCGTCCTCGGCCATGTAGAGCGGATTCTCATAGCGCATGTCGATGACCGCCGTGCCGATCTCGATGCGGCTGGTTTTGGCGCCGACGGCTGCCAGCAAGGGGAAGGGCGAGGCGAGTTGGCGGGCGAAGTGATGAACGCGAAAATAGGCGCCGTCGGCGCCCAATTCTTCCGCCGCGACGGCAAGCTCGATGGATTGCAGCAGCGCGTCCGCCGCCGAGCGGGTCTGCGAGCTGGAGGAGGGCGTCCAGTGCCCGAACGACAGGAATCCGATGTGTTTCATCGAGGTAATCTAGGCATTTCCGGGCGATTTGCGACCGTCATCTTGGGCGGGGCCGTCCGCCACGGTCGAGGCAGGAAACGGTCGCTGCTGGAGAGAATAATGGGCGAAAAAGCGGGCCGGCGGTGATCCGGCACCCCGCCTGTATCGTATAAACATCAGAAACTTATTCGGCGAGACCAGTGATGCGAACGCGAGTGCGAGGCTTCCCCGGTACCGATCGAGAGACTGACGACCGGCTTGCGCTCGATGTGGCCCGCGATGAGGCAGCCTTCGTCAACGCCATGATCGAGCTGCGACGACAGAATGCGATGAGCCTGGAGGCGATCGGTTTCCTGCTCGGAACCGACCCGAGCAGGATTTCTCGATATCTGAAGGGCCATTCGAGCGTTACGATCACGAACTACCTTCGATTGGCCCGCGCGCTCGGCTACCGCTGCCGCATCGTATTCGAAGCGGCCGATGACGCGCGTTCGGGAAACAGCGCCCTGAAGGATCTGAAACTCGCGCCGCACAAGGTTGTGACAGCGCGCCGTTCTCCGGGCTCCTGAACCGGCTGGCATCTCCAATTTCCAGAGACGCGCCTCGGGCCGGCCCTCCGGCGGAAGGCTCGTCAGGTTTATTCGATCCCCCTGTGATCCAATTCCCGCCCGCTCTCGTACAGATGCCACCGGGATACTGCTTCGCCGCTACAGGGATCCCGGCCGGAGGCCCCGGTCGACCCGCCCCGTCGACCGGGGTGCTTCAGTTGAATGTGCGGGAATATCCGCCAATTGCAAAGGATCGTGAGTTGAACATCCAGACCAAGGACTTTCCGCAGGCATCGGGCAACCAACCTTCGCGCGAGGAGGCGGAGGCGGCGTTCCGGACGATCATTCGCTGGGCTGGAGACAATCCGGATCGCCCCGGGCTGGTCGAAACCCCGTCCAGGGCGGCGCGCGCGTTCAGGGAGTATTTCGCCGGCTACGACCAGGACCCGCTTGCGATCCTGAACAAGACCTTTGACGAAACCGGCGGCTACGAGGAAATGGTCGTGCTTCGCGGCATTTCGTTCGAAAGCCACTGCGAACATCATCTCGCACCCATCGTCGGTCGGGCCTGGGTCGCCTACGTTCCCAACGGCCGGGTCGTGGGGCTCTCCAAGCTGGCTCGCGTTGTCGACGCGTATGCCAGGCGGCTCCAGATTCAGGAACGGATGACGTCGGAAATAGCCGGCGCGGTCCAGGATGTCCTGCAACCGCAAGGCGTCGGCGTCGTCATCAAGGCAATCCACCACTGTCTCTCCAGCCGCGGCGTCCAAAAGGTGGGAGCGGAAATGGTGACAAGCTGCATGCTTGGTTGTTTTCGCGACAATGCCACGACGCGGCAGGAATTTCTGGCCATGACCAAACAATGACGATCCGTGCTACAGGGATGGTTGCGATGGGCCGGCGAATGCCGGCAGCGTGTTTGTTCGCGATATCGGGCCCGGGCGGCGGGCAGCCGTCGATACCGGTATTCGCGGCATCCGCCCGAGGATCCCATCGGCCCCCGTCGGCAGCGACCGACATGTGCAGCAATACCGGGAATTACATGGTCGCGAAGGCAGGCAATACCGGCAACCCGCGATCGCAAGCGGCGGAATTCGCCGCCTGCATTGCGCAAATCTCGAACGAACGAAGCGAGACGGCGTTCGACGTTCTGTTTCGCTATTTCGCTCCCCGCGTCAAATCCTATTGCCTGAGATTGGGCGCCGACCCCTCCGCCGCGGAGGAGATCACCCAGGAAGCCATGGCATCGGTCTGGCGCAATGCGGCACAGTTCGATCCGTCGAAGGCTTCGCCGTCGACATGGATTTTCACGATTGCGAGAAATCTGAGCATCGACAGCTTTCGGAAGAGCCGTCGCCCCGAATTCGATCCGGACGACCCGGCGCTGGTTCCGGAGGACCCTCAGACCCCCGACCATCAGGTCGACAAGCTCCAGATGGAAGAGAAAGTCCGCACCGTCTTGAAGTCGCTCTCCTCGAATGAAAAAGATGTCCTGATGCTGTCCTTCTACGAGAATCTCTCTCACGGCGAGATTTCCAGGCAGCTCAATCTCCCGCTCGGCACCGTGAAATCCCGAATCAGGCTGGCGTTTGCCAAGATTCGCTCCGCCCTCGACGCGCTGAATGGAGCAAGCAGGTGACGATAAATTTTCATATCAGCAACGACCTCCTGCTGAGCTACTCGGCTGGAACCCTGGACGAGGCATCCGGCCTGCTGGTTGCCACCCATCTGGCGCTCTGCCCGCATTGTCGTGCGCGCAACGCGGCTGCCGATTCGCTTGGCGGCCACTTGCTGGATTCGATCGAACCGGTCCCGGTATCATCGACGATGAGAGACGCTGTGCTGTCGCGGATCAAGAATGAGGTGATTTCCGGGAAAGCAGAACCTTCGGCGCCTGCTTCTGCCCATGCGATCATTCCGGACCCGCTCCGAACCTACCTCGGCGGCGACCTCGACGGCTTGCAGTGGAAATGGCTGGCGCCCCGGGTCCAGCAAATTCCCATTACGACCGTCGACCAGCGTTCGCAGGCAAGATTGCTGCGCTTCCAGAGCGGGCTCACGGTGCCCTCGCACGGACACAACGGGCGCGAACTTACCCTCGTTCTTGCGGGAAGCCTTTGCGACCGCGATTCCGTTCTGTATCGAGGCGACATCGCCGAAACCGACGAACGAACCGAGCATCAGCCATTTGCCGGGCAGGGAGAGGACTGCATCTGCCTTGCAGTGACCGACGCTCCGCTCCGGTTCAAGAGCATGCTGGCCCGGATGCTTCAACCGATTTTCGGAATTTAGCCAGGGGGGCGATGTGCTTCGCTATTCAATAGCCTATGTCGTGACCGCCGTGGTCTTTCTTGCCTGTGATTACATCTGGCTCAATCGCGCCATCGGCTTCTATCGAAGTTCTCTGGGAGATTTGCTGGCGGAGAAACCGAATCTTCCGGCGGCCGCAACGCTCTATCTGATCTACTTCGTGGGGATCGTGGTGTTTTCGGTCATGCCGGCCGCGCGAGACGAAGCATGGATTTCGGCCATCCTGCTGGGCGGCCTGCTCGGGCTCGTCACCTTCGCCACCTACGACCTTACCAATCTTGCGACGCTTAGCCGGTGGCCCCTGATCGTGGTGGTCGTCGATATGGTCTGGGGAACGTTCGTCACGGCTCTGTCGTCGCTGGCCGGCTTTATCGCCATTCGGGCATGGGCGCCGGTCGGGTGAACCCCGTCCGGGATGCACGGTCCGCAGATTTCAGCGTTCAGCTTCTTCAAGATCTCGCTGCGAAGGTTCCAGGAATGCTCAACATGACCGCGGCCGACTTCGGATCAAAACGCCTCGAAACCCTGTTGATGCGGATTGCCGCCGAGAAAGATCAGGCGGCGTTCGCCGAGCTTTATTCCGCGACCAAGGGCAAGTTGTTCGCGACGGTGCTGATGATCGTCAAGCGCCGGGATATTGCCGAAGAAATCATCCAGGACGTGTATGCCCGGATCTGGTCGAATGCCGGTTCCTACCGCCCGTCATCCGGTTCACCGATGACGTGGATGATCAGCATCGCCCGAAACCTGGCGATCGACACGGTCAGGAAGCCGGCGTTTGAGGTTTGCCCGGATAATTCGGTTCTGCTTGGATTTCCCGATGATGCTCCCACTGCAGTGGAACTGATAGAAGCCGCCGAGACGGATCGAATCTTGATGGACCAGCAGCAAAGGGTGCTTTCCGCCCTTCAGTCGCTCAGTCCGGTCCGGCGCGATCTCGTCATCGCCGCTTACATCCATGGCGAAAGCCGGCAGCAGCTTTCGAAGCGGGCCGGCGTACCTGTCAACACCGTCAAGACCTGGATCAGGCGCGCGCTGCTGGAGGTCGAGGCAATTCTGAAAAACACCGGGGATGCCAAGGCTATCGTATTCCACGGAGCGCGTCATCGCCGGGATTTCCCGGCGACCGTGCATCGATGATTTCAACCGCATATTGGGCGGGTGCCGCGGCCAGGCTCCGCGCCTACGCCTCCAACGAGGAACCTCTTGCAGCGGCCGGCAACACGGTGGCCCTGGTACTCGCAGGCAATACGCCATTTTACCCGTTGTATGTGGCCGCCGTCGCCGGGACGGACGGGATGCCCTGGCTTCTCATGACCCTGTTTGTATTCCCCTTCTTTCTTGGCGTGCCTGCCATCAGTCGCCGCCACCCGTTGCTGGGCAGAGTGGTCCTGTCGCTGGTCGGCGCGATCAACACTGTATTCTGCACCTGGCTGCTCGGCGTAGCTTCGGGGACCGAACTCTTTCTGATTCCCAGCACGATGCTCACGAGCCTGTTGTTCGGTGCCGGCGAGCGTCGCTGGATGCTGCCCCTGGCCGTGATGCCGCTCGGCGCCTATATTTTCCTGCATGGAAACTACGCCGCGCCGCCATATCGTTATGGGGAGGAGGCCTACGCCGCATTGCTCTCGATGAATGCCTTCAGCGTCGGGACGCTCACGATCTTCCTGGGGATTGTATTTTCAGGGCTTTACCCGGCGTCTTCGGGGCGACCGAAATAGCGCGAACATGGGGGTGACGCTTGAGGCCGGCCCTCATTTCGAAGCCGTTGGACAGCGCGGCGGCATTGCAACAAAGCCGGTCGGTCAGCGATTTGGGCTTAGCGTCCACGGCTCGCCAGGAGTCAGTCCTTGAGTCTGGTCAGACGCGGTCTCCATATGCCGAGGATCACGTTCGCAGCAGCGAGCGCCAGCATGACCCAAAGCGATTTCCATTCCGCGCCCAGCGATGCCCCGAGGGCGGCCGGATCGACCTCGTGAGCCAGGGCGCGGGCGCTTAATTCCGCCTCCTGCTGCATCGGCCCCTGGATTGCCACGAAGCACCATTCGAATACCAGCACACCGGAAAGAAGCTTGGCCCATGCCCAGCCGGCACTGTGATAGGCCGGGTTGACGGCCATCGCCAGCAATCCGGCAATCAAGGTGAGCCCGAACGACGGGAGAAAGATCCACGTGGCGATGCCGCCCATCGCGGCGCGCATCAGTGCATATTCCGGAAGCGACGTTGGTGCCGGGATGAAGCTGAACAAAACCAGCAGGCATGCCATCGCGCCCATCAGCCCGATGGCTCCCATCGTATGCATGAATTTCATCAACCGTCGCATGGCGTCCAGATGAGGATGGGGTAATCTTCGGACAGGCCATTGACCGACCCGCCACGATCTTCCCGTTCGGTTCTATTGGGCGATTTTTCCTATTCCGCAACTCCGGAACCTGTCACTTCGGTCAGATCGTCGACCGCGCAGAGGGCCGCGGAAAAATCGTCGTCGCGAAAGTAGGCGCTTCGCGATATCAGGACCGGAATTCCGGCGCGCGACGCCGCCATCAGACCTATGCCGGAATCCTCAATAGAGAGGCATTCCGAGGGGCGCAGGTTCAATCGAGACAGCACTTCCAGATAGACATCCGGGGCAGGCTTCTTATTCGGTACCTCGTCGCCTGCGACGATGGCCGCAAAAGTGTCCGCCCAATCCTTGCCCAATGCACTGGCGAACAACGCATCGATGTTGGCGCGCGAGGTCGTCGTCGCAATGGCCAGGCGCTGGCCGCGCGACAACGCGGCGGTGAAAAGGTCTTTGATGCCGGGACGGAGCGGACAGGCGCCGCTTGCGATCAACTCGGCGTAAATCGAGGTTTTGATCCGGTGCAGTTCGGCGATTCCGGTGTCTGACAGCATCGCTGCACCGCCTCGCAGGCGATCGAAGTCGCGGATGCGTTCCTTGCCGCCGGCAACCCGAAGCAGGTCCTTGTAGACAAGGCGTCCCCAGCACCAGCCAAGGCTGGATCTGGCGAAGGCGGCATTAAAAGCCTGACGATGAATCTCCTCTGTTTCGGCCAGCGTACCGTCGACGTCAAAGATCAGGGCGCGCGACCGAACGATCAGGTCTCTGGCGCGAGACAGGCGCGAGCCCGGTAATTCGAGCGCCTCGCTCATGCGCCCTCCCATGAAAGATTTTGCCGCGTTCGGCATTGACGTAATCAACACGCAGGCGGGGGCATAAAGGAAATCATATTATGTTGGACCCGCCCAAAGAAATTCCTATGAGATGGCGTCGCGCGCCGTCTCCGGGCCGGGGGCCGCCTGACATGGCCGCCTTTCGCATCAATCGCCGGAGGGGCCGGTCGCCTGTTCAGGCAGCCTCGCAGTCGCCTGCATCCCCACAGCCGACGCGCTATTGTCCTGATGCTTTCGCGGAGCGGCGCGCACGCTGTACCTCAGCAGGCAGATCGAAACCACCATGATCAGTATCAGGCTGCCCAGCACAGCCAGTTCCAGCATCGTGGAATTGAAAAGCGCCTGTGTCTCCGGCGCCCATTTGCCCGGCTGGTTCACCTGCGACGATTCGAGCGTGATGACCAGCACCCGCCGGATCGACGCGATCAGTCCCACGATCAGAAAAGGTTCGCAAACCAGCGTGCCGGATCTAAACGATACGCGCACGGTATGCAGTATTTCAACGACCATGAGGACAAAGAGCAGTCGGTCCACTGTAAGAACAAGTGAAGTCGCGGTGACGTGATCCTGAACGTCCTGCCAGAGAGACACCGCGGCGCTTCCGACTCCAAGCAATGCGGTGAGCGCAAGCAGCAGACCGAGCACGAGATAGGCAAATACTTCGATCCTGAGGAATACCCGGCTCGCCAGTTTGCCAATACGCGTGGTGTCCGTGTCCTTTAGCTCGTCGCCGTCCATTCGCGTGCCGTTTCGCTGCTCCGGTCTGTAACGCACCCCGCGTTCAGTGCAACTTTACGGTGGGTGCCGGTCGGGCGCCTCGGGCCAGGAGGCCGAGCAATGTCCGGCTTCGGCCGTGCAGGGCAGCCTCATGCATTTTGTAGAGGGAGCGATACATCAGACGGGCGAAATAACCCTCGACCATGAAACTGCGGCCGATGAGCGAGCCCATGAGGCTGCCGATTGTGCTGTATTTCCCGAGCGACACCAGAGAGCCGAAGTCGCGGTACTGGAAATCCTGCAAGGGGCGGCCGGCCAGCAGGTGACCGAGTTGCCTGACCATGAAATCCGACTGCTGGTGTGCCGCCTGGGCCCGCGGCGGGACGTTTTGCGGGAAGCCCGGGCGCGGGCAGGCCGCGCAATCCCCGATCGCGAAAATGTTCTCATCGCGTGTCGTCTGAAGGGTGGATCGCACCGCGAGCTGGTTGATGCGGTTGGTTTCCAGGCCGGCGATGTCGGCGAGGAAGGCGGGCGCCTGCACGCCGGCGGACCAGACGACCAGCTCAGAGGGAATGATCTCTCCATCGGCAAGCTTTACCCCGTCTGCCAATACCTCGGCGACGCGCGCCCTGGTGCGTACTTCCACGCCCAATTTGACAAGCAATTCCCGGGTTGAAGACGAAATCCGCTCCGGCAGCGCCGGCAGGACACGATCAGCCGCCTCGATCAGAACGATTCGCAGGTCATGCTCGGGGTCGATCCTGTCGAGCCCGTAGGCTATAATGGCGCGTGCCGTGTGATGGAGTTCGGCGGCCAGCTCGGTTCCGGTGGCGCCGGCCCCGATGATGGCGACGTGAAGCTGGCCGGGACGAATGGGCGTGTCCTGGCTTTGCGCGCGTACGCAGGCATTTACCAGCCGGCGGTTGAAGCGGCTGGCCTGCTCGGGTGTTTCGAGCGGTACCGCAAATTGCTTGGCGCCCGGCGTTCCGAAATCGTTGGTCACGCTGCCGACAGCGATAATCAGCGTATCGTAGGCAAGACGCGATTCCGGACTGATTTCGCGCCCCTCGTCGTCCACCGTCGGCGCCAGCGTGATGGTCCTGGCGGTCCGGTCGAGGCCGGTCATCTCGCCATTGCGGTAGTGGAAATGATGCCAGTGACCCTGCGCCATGTAGTTCAACTCATGCTGCGAGCGGCGAAGACTGCCGGCGGCGATGGAATGAAGCAGCGGCTTCCAGATATGGGTGCGACCGCGGTCGACCAGCGTAATTCGCGCCTGCTTGCGACGGCCGATGCGGTCGCCAAGTTTGGTGGCCAGCTCGAGGCCGGCGGCGCCGCCACCCACGATAACGATGTGGCGCAGGGAGTTGTCCATCATGTGAGGAGGGCTGAGGCTGGCTTTGCAACGGAAACCGCAACTGGATAGCACCGGAAGCACATTTGGAAAAATATCGATTATTGAGGCCA
>VFSW01013793.1_pt1 | contig 11213 bp, 9 predicted proteins | sample 5358111 | NCBI WGS metagenome assembly VFSW01 (sample SAMN11554181, study PRJNA540505) | mine drainage metagenome | isolation source: sediment from site ElyBrook_90M | place: USA: Ely Copper Mine, Vershire, VT | collected 2017
GACTCGAAGATGACGCGGGCCGGCGACTTCTACCAGGAGTCGATCAAGGACACGTTCCACATGCTCGAGTACTACGCGGACGTGATCGCGATCCGCCACCACCAGCAGGGGGCGCCGCACGAGGCCGCGCGCTGGTCGTCCGTCCCGGTCATCAACTGCGGCGACGGCTGGGGCGAGCACCCCACCCAGGTCCTGACCGACCTCTACACGATCCTGCTCGAGAAGGGGACGCTCGACGGGCTGACGTTCGTCCTCGTCGGCGACATGCGGATGCGGACGATGCACTCGATGCTGTATTCGCTCTCGCAATTCGACTCGCGCGCGATTGTCGTCGGACCGCCGCAGATGTCGCTCCAGCCTGAGTTCAAGGCCGACCTGGACCTGATGAGCGTCGACTATCGCGAGGCCGGTGACGTTCGCGACGTGATCGGCGAGGCGGATGTCATCTACATGGAGCCGGTCGTCCAGGCCGACTACACGCAGTCTCGCGTGGAGCGCGGCGCCGAGACCGGCAAGACCCCGCCGCAGTACCAGGTCACGCGCGAGCTGATCCGCGACAAGGGCAAGCGCAGCTCCATCGTGCTGCACTCGCTGCCGCGCATGGACGAGCTGACACCGGACGTGGACGAGACGCGCCACCAGCGATACTGGGCCGAGGCTTTCAACGGCGTGGCCCTTCGCATGGCCCTGCTCTCGCTGGTTCTCGGCCGCGCCGAGTAGGACGGGAAGGAGACTGCGATGCAGACCGGCCTCCGCGGCCGCGACCTCATCTCACTCCAGGAGTGGAGCCTGGAGGAGGTCGAGACGATCCTCGAGGTCGCCGCCGAGCTCAAGCGCGACCGGGCCCTCGGCAAGCCTCATCCCTACCTTCGGGACAGAGTCCTGGCGATGCTGTTCTTCTTCTCGAGCACGCGCACGCGAGCCTCCTTCGAGGCCGGGATGGCCCAGCTCGGCGGCCACGCCCAGTTCATCGAGAGCCGCACCACGCAGATCGCCCACGGCGACACTGCCAAGGAGATCGGCGAGATCCTGGGCCGCTACAACGACGGAATCGCCATCCGCCACGTCACCTGGGGCGAGGGAAACAAATACATCCGCGAGGTCGCCTCGGCCAGCCGCGTCCCGGTTTTGAACATGCAATGCGACATGTTCCACCCCCACCAGATCCTCGCCGACCTGATGACCATGCGTGAGAAGAAGGGAGACCTGCGCGGGCTCACCATAGACGTCAGCTGGGCCTACGCCTCGAGCTACCAGAAGCCGATCAGCGTTCCGCAGGACCTGGTCCTGGCCGCCACCCGAGCCGGGATGAACGTGCGCCTGGTCCATCCACCCGAGTACAGGCTCATGCCGGAGATCCTCGACCAAGCCGCCGAGAACGCGCGCAGGTCGGGCGGCAGCCTCGAGTCAATGGACGACTTCGACGCGGGCTTCCGCGGTGTCGACGTCGTCTACGCCAAGAGCTGGGGCCCGCTGCTGGTCGCCAAGAATGACGACGAGGGGGCATCGATCGGCCGCAAGTACACCGACTGGATCACCGACGCTCGCCGCATGGCAACGGCCGCGGACGATGCCATCTTCATGCATCCGCTCCCGGCCGACCGCAACATCGAGGTGGCCGACGAGGTCATCGACGGCCCCAACTCGGTGGTCTACGATGAGGCGGAGAACCGCCTCCACGTCCAGAAGGCCGTCATGGCCCTGACGATGCGCTGAGACACATCGCCCGGGAGGGACGCCTCCACAACCGAATAACACGGACCGCTTGCGCCGGAGGGACGAGATGACAGGCCCCCTCATGGTGGTCGCGATCGGCGGCAATGCGCTCATCCGCGACAGGCAGCACCAGACCGTCCCGGACCAGATGGCTGCGCTCGAGGAGACGAGCCACCACCTGTCCGCCCTCGTCGAGGACGGCTGGCGGGTCGTGATCGGCCACGGCAACGGGCCGCAGGTGGGGTTCATCCTGAGGCGGTCCGAGCTGTCCTCGAACGAGCTCCACGAGGTCCCGCTCGACGTCTGTGGGGCCGATACGCAGGGCGCGATTGGCTACGAGCTGCAGCAGGCCCTTGGGCACGACTTCTCGCGCCGGGGCCTCGATCGCCAGGCCGTCACGGTCGTGACCCAGGTGGAGGTGGATGCGGCGGACCCCGCCTTCAGCGCTCCCTCCAAGCCGATCGGATCGTTCCTCGACGACGCAACGGCTGAGAAGCGCCGCAGCGCCGGATGGACGGTCGTGGAGGATGCCGGCCGGGGGAAGCGGGTCGTGGTCGCGTCGCCCCTGCCGAAGCGGATCGTGGAGCTTCCCGCGGTCAGGGCGCTCGTGTCGGCCGGGTTCGTCGTGATAACCGTCGGCGGTGGCGGAATACCGGTGGTCGGGGACGCCCGCGGGATGCTGCACGGCATCGCGGCAGTGATCGACAAGGACTATGCCAGCTCTCTGCTCGCCAGCGAGCTCGGCGCCGACCTCTTCGTCATCGCCACCGCGGTCGACAGGGTCGCTCTCGACTTCGGCAGGCCGGAACAGCGATGGGTCGACCGCCTCACGCTGGCGGAGGCGCGGGCCCGCCTCGCGGAGGGGACCCACTTCGCCGCCGGGAGCATGGCTCCCAAGATCGAGGCCTGCATCTGGTATCTGGAACGGGGTGGCCGCGAGGCCGTGATCACCGATTCCGAGCACCTGCGGGCAGCCGTCCACGGGGAGGCCGGCACGCATATCGTTCGCGAGGAGTGACTGCCCTGGATACGCACGCTCCGACTCGAATGGCTCGCACGGCACCCGAGGTGGACGCCCGCCCGGCCGGGACGATCGCCGACCCGGCGGCCGATGCCCGGTCCGTGCCGCGCGTCGACGCCGTGCCCAAGGTCCTGGGCCTGGCCCGCTTCACCGACGACCTCGTCGTCCCGGGGGCATGGCACGGCTGTACCGTCCGAGCCACCGTGCCGCACGCCCGCCTGCTCGGGATCGAGCGGGACCCCGGCTTCGATTGGAGCCGGGTGGTCGTCCTCACCGCCGCCGACATCCCGGGCGACAACGTGATCCACCTCATGGCGGACGATCAGCCCGTCCTCGCCGCCGACGAGATTCAGCACTTCGGTGAGCCGGTGGCGCTGGTCGCGGCCCCAACCCTCGCCCTGGCCCGGGCGGCGCGCGACCACATCCGGGTCCACGCCGACCCGCTGCCGCCGGTCCTCGACATGCTGGCCGCGGACCACATCTTCGCCTCCTACGCCATCGACCGCGGCGACGTCGAGGCCGGGTTCGCGCAGGCCGATCTCGTCGTCGAGGGGACGTACCGGACGGGCCACCAGGAACACATCTACCTGGAACCCCAGTCGATGATCGCCATCCCGCGGCCCGACGGTGGCGTGACCGTGCACGGGTCGCTGCAATGCCCTTACTACGTCCACGCCGCGCTGAAGCGGGCACTCAAGCTCGACGCCGATCGTTGCGTCGTGGTCCAGGAGGAGACGGGCGGGGCGTTCGGGGGCAAGGAGGAGTTCCCGTCCGGGCCCGCGATCCACGCAGCCATGCTCGCGCTGGCCGTCGGGCGCCCGGTCCGGCTGATCTACGATCGCCGCGAAGACATCTCCGTATCAACCAAGCGCCATCCCTCGGTGATCCGATACCGCACCGGGGTCACGCGCGACGGCCGCCTTGTCGCCCAGGACATCGACATCACGTTCGACGCCGGCGCCTACAAGACGCTCTCGGCGGTGGTGCTCTCGCGCGGCACGCTGCACTCCGGCGGGCCCTACGCCTGCCCGAACGTCCGCATCCGCTCGCGAGCGGTCCGGACCAACACCCCGCCCACCGGGGCGTTCCGGGGCTTCGGGGCCCCGCAGGCCGAGTTCGCCGCCGAGTTGCAGGCCGATCGCGTCGCCGAGAAGCTGGGCATCTCGCCCGTGGAGCTGCGCGAGCGCTGGGCGTATCGACTCGGAGACCGGACGCCGACCAACCAGGAGCTCCGCGAGAGCGTGTCCGCGCTCGACACGCTCCGGGCCGCCGCGCGGGCCGCCGATTTCGAGGCTCAACGTCGGGTCTTCGCGGCGGCCCGATCGATCGACGGCGGACGGACGGTCCGGGGGATCGGGCTGGCGATGGGCTGGCACGGCGCGGGCTTCACCGGCGGCGGTGAGAAATACCTGGCCAGCGTCGCCGCGGTGGAGCTGACGGCCGAGGGCCGGATCCGGGTCCTCGTCGACTCGACCGAGATGGGCCAGGGGATGCGGACCGTCCTTGCCCAGATCGCGGCCCAGCGGCTCGGGATTCCTCTCGGAGAGGTCGAGGTCGCCCGGCAGGATACCTCGGTCGTCCCCAACAGCGGGCCGACCGTCGCCTCCCGCACCACCATGGTGGTCGGCGGGCTGCTTGCCACCGCGGCCGATCGTCTCCGGGCGGCGGTCGAGGAACGTGCAGGCGGCCCCTTCCCCGCCACGTACTCCGCCGACGCGCGCGGCAACGGCGGCCTCCGGTTCGATGAACGGTTCGACGGATACCCCGACATCGTCTGGGACGAGACCACCTACGTCGGCGACGCCTACCCGTGCTTCAGCTGGGCAGCCACCACCGCCGAAGTGGAGGTTGACCTCGACACTGGCGAGGTAGCGGTACGGCACGTGGTCTCGGCCGACGACTGCGGCACGGTCGTCAACCCGTTGATGGCCGCTGGACAGGTGGAGGGCGGCACTCTCCAGGGCGTCGGCTACGCGACCATCGAAGAGATGAAGGTCGAGGGCGGCCGGTTCGTCAACGACAGGCTCGCAACCTACCTGATCCCGACCGCGCAGGACGCCCCGAGGATCACCGCGGTGCTTCTCGAGAACCCGTTCTCGAACGCTCCGCACGGCGCCAAGGGCCTGGGCGAGCTACCGATGGACCTGGCCGCCCCGGCGGTCGTCGCCGCGATCGCCGATGCGACCGGCGTCTGGATCGACGAGCTGCCGGCCACGCCCGAGCGAATACTGGCGGCCCTCGACGCCGACCGAGAGGAGGCCTCGACATGACGCTCGTCGCCCCCGCCCGATCCACTCACCTGACCGTCAACGGGGCCGCGGTCGAGGTCGCCGTTCCCGGCGGCACGCGCCTGCTGGACGTGCTCCGCATCGAGCTGGGCTTGACGGGCGCCAAGGAGGGCTGCGGCGAGGGTGAGTGCGGCGCGTGCACCGTGCTCCTCGACGGGCAGCCGGTGAATAGCTGCCTGGTCCCCGTTGGCCAGGTCGAGGGCCGGTCGATCACCACGGTCGAAGGGCTCGCCCGCGATGCGCGGCTCGATCCGGTCCAGGCTGCCTTCATCGATTCGGGCGGGGTCCAGTGCGGCATATGCACGCCCGGGATCCTGATGTCGGCGCGCGCTTTCCTGGACGGTGGCGTTGAAGCTACGGACACCGCGGTCCGCGAAGCGATCGCGGGCAATCTTTGCCGCTGCACCGGCTACACGCGTGTCGTCGACGCCATCACGAACGCCGCCGCGAAGCGACCCCGCGAGATTGCGGGCGGTCAGCCGGCGGTTTCGCGCGAGATTGCGGCTTTGGGGATCCGTTCGGAGATCGAAGCCGGATCGGACGTGCGCGTTGGCGCCGCCCTGGTGCGACCGGGCACGCTCGCCGAGGCATACGCGCTGCTGGCCGACGGGGCGTGGCGACCGATCGCCGGCGGGACCGACGTCATGGTCGAGCTGGCCGGCGCCACTCACGCCGATGGGCAGCGGCTGCTGGATCTCACGGACATCGATGAACTGCGAGGCATCCGCGTCGAGCGTGGCTGCCTCGTGATCGGGGCGACGACGACGTTCGCCGAGATGCGCCGATCGCGTCTCGTGTCGGACCACCTTCCCGTCCTGGCGGAGGTGGCGGCGACCATCGGCGGCTTGCAGATCCAGAACCGCGGCACTCTGGGCGGGAACATCGCCAACGCCTCGCCGGCCGGCGATTCGCTCCCGGTTCTTCTCGCGACGGACGCCGAGATCGTTCTCGGGGGCCCGCGCGGCGAGCGAGCGGTTCCGGCGTCGGAGTTCTTCACGGGTTACCGCGCCACTGGCCGAGGCGCCGGCGAGCTGATCGTCCGCGTCGAGATCCCGCTGCCGGCCGCCCGCCGGGTTCGTTTCCGCAAGGTTGGAACGCGGCGCGCGCTGGCCATCTCGAAGGTGGTCATGGCGGTCTCGTGGCGGGAGGCGGAAGGTGCCGGAACTGCGCCCGATGCGGGCGCTCCGTCCGTGTGGCGCGACGTCCGGGTGGCCGTCGGCTCGGTCGCACCGGTCCCCATGCGGGCACGGGCGGCCGAGGCGATCCTCGAGGACGCCGTCCCAACCGCGCAGACTGCGGATCGGGCCGCGGCCGCGATAGCCGCGGAGATCGTTCCGATCGACGACGTTCGCTCCACGGAGGCGTACCGGCGCGCGGTCACGGCCCGGGTGCTCCGGCGGATCGTCCGGGACGCGGGCGGCTGGTGAGCGCCCTGCGTACGCTGATCGTCAACGGCACCGTGGTGAACGCGGACGGCTCGCGGCTCGCGGACGTTCTCGTCGACGGCGAGAAGATCGTCGCCGTGGAGCCCGGACTGGCTGCCCTGATGGCCGGGCCTTCGGGCAGCGTCCCCGCCTCGCCTGCCCCCGGCTCGCTCGGCCCCGCGTTGCTCGGGCCCGTGGATCGCGTCATCGACGCGTCGTCGAAGCTCGTGATCCCGGGCGCGATCGATCCCCACGTTCACATGGAGCTGCCGGTCGGCGACGTCGTCTCGAAGGACACGTTCGAGACCGGCACCCGGGCCGCGGCGTTCGGTTCCACCACAACGATCATCGACTTCGCCACGCAGACCCGGGGTCGTTCGCTTCGCGAGGGGCTCGATGCCTGGCACGCAAAGGCGGACGGCCGCTGTAGCGTCGATTACGCCTTCCACATGGCCGTGTGCGACGTCAACGACTCCACGCTCGCCGAGATGGACGCGCTCGTGGACGAGGGGGTCTCGTCGTTCAAGCTCTTCACCGCCTACCCGGGGCGCATGTACAGCGACGACGGCGCGATCCTGCGCTCCATGTTCCGGGCAGCCGGCAACGGGGCGCTGATCATGATGCACGCGGAAAACGGACTCGCGGTCGACGTGCTGGCGGAGCGGCTCGTCGCCGCCGGGATGACCGCTCCCCGATACCACGCGGAGGCGCACCCGGCCGCGCTCGAGGGCGAGGCCACCCACCGGGTCATCGAGCTGGCGGCCATCGCCGGCGCTGCCCTCTACGTGGTCCACGTCTCGGCCGCGGAGGCCGTCGAGGAGATCGCGATGGCTCGGGCTCGCGGGGCCGAGGTCTTCGGCGAGACGTGCCCGCAGTATCTGTTCCTGTCGGTCGCGGCCCTGGCCGGCGAGAACGGCCGCGGCGAGGACTCCGGCGGCGAGGACTCCGGCCGCGACGACTCCTCCCGCGACCCCTTCGAGGGGGCCAAGTTCGTGTGCTCGCCGCCGCTGCGCGGGCTGGGGCATGCGGAGGCGCTATGGAGGGCGCTCGAGGTCGGCGATATCCAGACCGTCGGCACCGACCACTGCCCGTTCGACTACCGCGGCCAGAAGGAGCTCGGTCGCGGCGACTTCCGGCTGATCCCGAATGGCCTGCCCGGTGTGGAGGAGCGCGTGGACCTTCTGTACGACGGTGGCGTCGTGGGCGGACGCATCTCGCGCGAGCGCTGGGTCGACCTGATCTCGGCCGCTCCCGCGCGCCGGTTCGGGCTCTGGGGACGCAAGGGCGCCGTAGCGCCGGGGTTCGACGCCGACCTGGTCGTCTACGATCCCGCGATGGAGCACACGCTGTCGGCCGCCACTCACCACATGAACGTGGACTACTCCTGCTACGAGGGACGCGAGGTCCGGGGTGGCTGCCGAACGGTCATGAGTCGGGGCGAGGTATTGGTCGAGAACGGCGAATGGCTCGGGCGCTCCGGTCGCGGTCGATTCCTGGCGAGGATGCCACAGAGGGCGGGCCTATGACTCCGTGCCGCGGCACCGGGTACTGAGTCGGGCCTGCCGGCGGCGTCGTCGCGCGGCTTAGGCGTCGTCGCGCCGCGGGCCGTCTTCAGGGTCGATGGTCGCGACCGATTCGGCCGGTCGTGGACGGTGCCTCGGCGGTGCCGCGGCCGCCGTTGTATATGAGGCCACCGCCTCTGGCGTAGTCGACCAGCACCGCCGCGGCCTCCTCACGGCAGATGCCCCGCGTCACCTGGATCCCGCGGGCCGCGAGCGCCTCGGGCCAGCCGTCCGGCTTGGCGCCCTCGTCGAAGCCGACCCCCTCGGCGTCGTCGCCCGTCGCCCCGCAGAGAATGCTCTTGACGCCACTCCAGGGAATGGCTCCCAGGCACATGGCACACGGTTCCGCGCTGGTGACCAGCTGCATCGTCGGCAGCCCCGGCGCCCCCAGGTCGTAGCTGCCAATCGCCTGCTGGGCTATGGCGATGGCAACTGTCTCGGCGTGGGCGAGAGAGCAGCCCAGCGGCACCACCAGGTTGACGCCGGGAGCCACCACCCGCCCACTGCCGTCCTCAAAGACAACGGCCCCGAACGGGCCGCCGCCGCGCGCGGCGTTCTCCCGGGCGAGCGAGATGGCCAGCCTCATCCGATCTTCGGGGATCCGGAGCGCGCCGGGAGACGCATCGATCAGGTCGGACACCCACTCGGGCACCGACACGACCAACCTGGGATACAGGTGGTGCATGCCCGGATTCTACTAGCCGCCAGGCCCGGTCATTCCGACCGTCGGAGGGGCTTTCGGGCGCCCCCAGAACGGTCGATTCAATGGGCGCTCGCGGTCCGCCCGGTCGAAGCGGCTGAGCCTCAATGCCCGCCGCCGTGCGACCCGGGCGCAGCCGCCGGTGCCGCGGGTGGAACGGCGGCCGCCGCAGGGAACGGCAGGTTCGACCGGCTGCTGCCGGCGACTTCGGCGGATCCGCGGAAGTCCCTGCGCCTTCGGTCGGAGTTCATTCGGTCGATGGCCAGGCGGAGCGCGTCCGCCAGGCTCTCCGCGCCGATCGGTTGGGCCCAGCCGACGGCCACTCGAATGGTGACCGCGCACGCTTCGAGCCAGGCGTCGGATTCCGCACGTACCCGTTCGACGTAGTTGGTCGCGGCGATCTCGCTCGTCTCGGGCAGCAGGGCGACGAAGCGGCCGTATTCGATGCTCGCGACGATGTCGGCGTTGCGAGCGTTGCGGCTGATCACGGCCGCGACGGGCGGAATGAGGCACGACGCCACGTCCTGGCCGAAGGCTGAGGCAAACCGCTCGAGCCCGTCCAGCTCGGCCACCAGGATCGTTGCCGGCCGCCGATAACGCGCCAGACGATCTTCCTCGCGGCGCAGTGCGTCGTTCCAGGCCTGCCGGGAGGCGAGCCCGCTGATCGGATCCACGAGCGGGTTGCCGGGAAGCTTGACCCTGGACGCTGACCAGGCGCGGATGGCCTTGCGCACGCGCGCGCTCCGCCCGAGGGTCATCACTAGAACGGTTGCCCCGGCGGCCACGGCCGCGATTGCGACGTCGAAGAGTAGCTGGTTCTCCATCCCCTGATCACCATGCGTCTCGAGCCAGGAGGATTCTGCGAGGCTCGATCCGATCACGCGCCGGTACGGGAGTCATGTGACCGCACCGCGCGGCCGTGGCCGCGGCGGCTGTGCGAGCTGGCCGAGCCCGCCCGGCGGGAAGCGCGGACGACCGAGTCAGGCGGAGGCCGCGGCGTGCTCGGAGCTTCGTGTGCTTTCCCTTCGGCCGCGGCCAGCGCCCATATCAGTCCCCAAGCCGACGGCAGGGCAGGCAGACCCGGGCTGCTCCTGTCCGCCCCTTGCGGCCACGCTCGGCTTCCCGAAGAATCCGCCTCGCGCCGTCACCCGTAACCGCGGCGGAGCAGATGACGAGCGCCGGCCATCATGGCGGCCTGACCTGCAACCTCAAACCCGAACACGTCCGCCAGGCGATCGGTGATGTTGAAGGCGAAGGCCACGGCCAGAGCGTCGCGGATCTGCTGGGGGGTTACACCGGCGGCCAGAGCGGCGCGGATGTCCTCCTCGTCGATGTGCTGCTCGCGGGTCAGCGTACCGAGCATCCGCAGCGTCGCCCTCAACGGCTCATCGATCGGCGCGGTCTCGAGGTTCGACAGGGTCGCGGCGACCTTCGCATCGTCGCCGTACCAGAGGCTCGAGGTGGCCGAGTGCGCCGCCACGCAGAACTGGCAGCTGTTGACCTTTGAGACGTACGCCGCCATGAGCTCGCGGTCGCCGACCGACCACTCGGAGGGACCACGCATGGCCTCCTGGGTCAACGGACCGGCACGGTAGAAGTCAGGCCGGTAGAGGGCTACTTTCACGGCGTCGAGCACAGGCTGGCGGGACACAATGCGAATGAGCACGAAGAGTGCCCTGGTGCGCAGCCGGTGGCCCCGGTCGAGAATGGCCAGACGCACGGCTCAGTCCGCCGCAACGGCGCGGAGCGCCTTCAGCCCACTCTCGTACTGGCGGGTCGCCTGACCGATCGCCGCGCAGACCACGATCTCGAAGATCTGATCCTCGGTCAGTCCGGCGCTGCGGACCGACGCGATGTCGTCGTCGGTGACCATGTAGGCGTGGTAGGCGGTCTTATCGACCAGGGTCCGAAGCGGTTCATCCAGCCCGTGGAGGTCGTACGCGGCACGGCGCAGGGGACGGGGCGCCTCGCCGTCGCCATCGAGGGCCCGCCTCACGAGCGCGTCGTGCAGTCGACCGATGTCAGTCATGTTCGCCGCGAGCCCGTCTCGGGGGATCGCTGGGCTCATCGGATCGGCGCGGCTCCAACTCCCGGAGCTCATGCGCCTCGCCTGCTCCGAGCAACCCCGCCCTCGCCGTCGCGATCAGTGCCAGCCGGTCGCGCTCTTGCACGTCGACATCTCCGATTTGCCAGTCATGCGGCTTCGCCAGAATTGCGCCCGCCAGCAGGCCCGGATACCACGCGCGCTGACGCGCTCCCATCAAACGACCCTGTGCCGGGGACGCCGCCTGACCGGACCGAAGAATGCCGCTTGCCAGGGAGTATCGGCAGGCGCCGCGGCGCATGTCTCATTTCCCGGTCCGATGGGCGTTAGTCGAGGGCGCCGCCAAGAGCAACGAGTGCGCCCTCTCCAGCCGGCTGAGAGGTCGTCAAGCGGATGGCGCCGGTCGAACGAGCGCGGTTGCATGGGTGGGGCCGATCGGGTAGGCCACTGGTACGTAT
>VFSW01013794.1_pt1 | contig 11213 bp, 14 predicted proteins | sample 5358111 | NCBI WGS metagenome assembly VFSW01 (sample SAMN11554181, study PRJNA540505) | mine drainage metagenome | isolation source: sediment from site ElyBrook_90M | place: USA: Ely Copper Mine, Vershire, VT | collected 2017
TTCGTCAGGCCAAAGAGTACGGCGACTTGAGCGAAAACGCGGAGTACGAAGATGCGAAGCAGGAGCAAGCCTTTATCGAAGGGCGCATCCTGCGGATCGACTCGATGATTCGCAACGCGCGCCTCATCGACGAATCCGAGTACGCTGCCGGGGAAGTCCATCTCGGCGCCGTCGTAAAAGTCAAGGACGTCAAGAGCGAAGACACCTACGAGTTCACGATCGTCGGCTCGGCGGAAGCCGATCCGCCAAAGCAGCGCATCTCCAACGAATCGCCGCTCGGGGGTGCGCTGATGGGGCACAAGAAGGGCGAGACGGTCGATGTCACCACGCCGCGCGGAATCGTCAAGTATCGCATCGAGCAGATCAAGACCAACGGGGCGAAAAAGATAAAGAAGGCGTCCTGACGCTCAGAGGCGCATCATCTTCTCGCGCAGACGTTCGTCGCGTTCGTCCAGAAACGCTCCTGCTCGTGCGCTTTCTCGCAACGCCAACGGAAGTACGTCGTCCATGACTTTTGCTCGAAAGTCGCACGCTGCCCGGGAAGACGACGCGCGTCTTCGCCCGGACATCTTCTTCGGGAGAACGTGAACGTGCATGACGAGTCGCTAGGCAAGACGGAGGCGGCGCTCGTCGCGGCGAGGCGAGAGCACCTCGAGCGATTGCGAGCGCGCAGCGGCGATCCGTTCGCGCAGACGCGCTATCCCGTCGATGCAACCGCCGCCGAACTCTGCGCGCGCTACGCATTCTTGGAGAACGGACAGAGCGCCGCCGCCGAGGGCTGGAGCTTAGCGGGACGTCTGCTCGGAAAACGCACCATGGGCAAGACCGTCTTCGCCGATCTTCAAGACGCCGGCGGCCGCATTCAGCTCTACATAAAAAAGGACGACGTCGGCGAGCAGAGCTTCGCCGACTGGGAGGACCTCGAGCGCGGCGATCTCGTCGGCGTGCGCGGCTACATGTTTCGCTCGAAGATGGGCGAGCTGACGCTGCACGTGACTTCCGCAGTCGTGCTCGGGAAATCGCTGCAGCCGCTTCCCGACAAGTGGCACGGCTTGCAAGATGTCGAGAAGCGATACCGCCAACGCTACGTCGATCTCATCGTCAATCCGGACGTGCGCGAATCGTTCCTGCAGCGCAGCCGCATCGTTGCGGAGATGCGTCGCTTCATCGACGCGCAGGGGTTCTTCGAAGTCGAGACGCCGACGCTCTTACACGTCGCCGGCGGCGCTGCCGCCCGGCCGTTCCTGACGCACGTCAACGCGCTGGATCAGACGATGCAGTTGCGCATCGCAACCGAGCTGAACTTGAAGCGCCTCATCGTCGGCGGCATCGAGCGCGTCTACGAGATCGGGCGGATCTTCCGCAACGAAGGCATCGACACGACGCACAACCCCGAGTTCACGATGCTCGAGCTCTACGCCGCCTACTGGAACGTCCACGACATGCTGGAGTTCAACGAGGCGCTGCTCGCGCGGCTCGTCGAGGTCGTCTCCGGAGGAGCGAGCGAGCTCAAGCTCGGCGAGCGCACGCTCTCGTTTGCGCGACCGTTTGCGCGCGTCGGCTATTTCGACGCGCTCGCGCAGTACAGCGACGGAAAGCTGACGCGAGAGCGGCTGCTCGACGAAAAGGGTGCGGCCGCCGCGCTCGAGGAGTTGGGCTTGCCGCCGTCGCCGGGGCACGGTCACGCGCTCGACAAGATCTTCGACCGGGTCGTGCAGGACAACTTGGTGCAGCCGACCTTCGTGATGGAGTATCCCGCGGTGATCTCACCGCTCGCCAAGCGTAAAGCAGACGACCGGGAGCTCGTCGATCGCTACGAGTTGTTCTGCGCCGGCATGGAGATCAGCAACGCGTTCACCGAGCTGAACGATCCCGACGATCAGCGCGCCCGCTTCGAGGCACAGGCCGCACAGCGTGCTGCGGGCGACCAAGAGATTCCCGAGCCCGATTGGGACTTCGTGCGGGCGCTCGAGTACGGCATGCCGCCGACGGCCGGCATCGGCATCGGCGTCGACCGGCTCGTGATGTTGCTCACGAACAACGTCTCGGTGCGCGACGTCATTCTCTTCCCGCTGCAACGCCAGCACGGCTGAGCGTGTTTCCCCCAGTATGGATCTAAGAAAAGAATATCCCCGTAGCGTGCACGAGAAGATGCTGGGCCTCGTCCAGCTTCCGCGCACGATCGACAAAGCCAAAGCCGTCGTACATGGGAACGTCGGCGAATACAACTACGATTGCCCGATGGACCAAGGGCTCTTCGAGTTCCTCGGCGTCACGGGTGAGGAGCTGCTCGACGTCGTCCGCACCGCGAAGAGCGATGGCGAGATCGAAGAGCGGCTCGCGCCGATCGTGCGCAAGAAATCGCCCGCCGAGATCGAGCGTTGGAACGGCGACTGGCTGAGCCATCGCCCCGAGGGACGCTCCTTCGAAGGATTCCTCGCGGTGCGCAGTCGCGTCGCCCCCGATCGCGAGGACGTCGTGACCTGGCCGGATCTTCTCGACCTCGACGAGAAGCGCGACGTTCCCGTTCGCGTCGGCGTCTGACGGTACTACGCTGCGCCGTCGAATACGACGGTACGGAGTTCCACGGTTTTCAGCGACAGGCGTCGGTTCGCACCGTCGCCGGCGTGCTGGAGGATGCGCTCGTCAAGATCTTTGGCGAGCGCATCGCCGTTACGGGAGCCGGTCGCACCGACGCCGGCGTGCACGCAACCGGACAAGTCATTTCGTTTCGCATCCCGCGCGACTTTCCCAGCGAGCGGCTCGCCATCGCGTTGAACGCCTCGCTCGCCGACGACGTGGCGGTGCGCGACGTTACGGAAGTCGAAGAAGCGTTTTCGGCGCGCCGCTCTGCGCTCGAGCGCACGTACGTGTACGCGATCGTGAATCGCGGCGAGCCGTCACCGTTGGCCGCCCGCTACGCCTGGCACGTCCGGCGCGCGCTCGATCTCGACGCCATGGGCGCGGCGGCAGCAGCGTTGATCGGCGAGCACGATTTTCGTTCCTTCTGCGCGCTGCCGGAGAACGGCCGCACGGTACGCAGGCTCTCCGAGTTCGCGCTCGATCGCCGCGGCGAGCTCGTGCGGCTGCAGGTGAGCGCAGATGGGTTTCTTCATCATATGGTGCGCGCGATGGTCGGCACGCTCGTCGAGTGCGGCCAAGCCCGCCGCGACCCCGCTACGCTGCCTGCCGTACTGGCGGCGGGAGACCGCCGCGCCGCGGGGATCACCGCCCCGGCACGCGGGCTCTACCTCGCCGGCGTTCGCTACGAGGAGTACCATTCGTTGCGAGAACCGTGGATCTTCAGGACGACCTAGGGTTAGCGCCGCTACATAGCAAGTACTAGCGTGCGGCACTACGCAGCAAGGAATAGCATGCGGCGCTAGGCAGCAAGGAATAAGCATGCGGCGCTATGCGGGTTGTCATGGTGAGCGTAGCGCGAGCGCAGTGAGCGCGAAGTCGAACCACGCTGCACGAGCCTTGCGTCGTCCTTCGACTCCGCGAGCGCTTTGTGCTCGCTACGCTCAGGATGACAATGCTTGGGCTCGCTGCGTAGCGTCCCTCGTCCTTCGACTTCGCGAGCACTGCGTGCTCGCTACGCTCAGGATGACAATGATTGCGCGAGCGCTTTGTGCTCGCTACGCTCAGGATGACAATGCTTGGGCTCGCTGCGTAGCGTCCCTCGTCCTTCGACTCCGCGAGCGCTTTGTGCTCGCTACGCTCAGGATGACAAGCATGAGCGGGTCGGCGGCGGCAAATCTAGAGGTGGCGCAGGTAGACCACGGCGAGTACTGCGAGCGCCGCGCTACCTTGTAGAGCCAGCACCTGCAACGCGGGCTTCGGACTCTTGGGAAGCCACGAGATCGCAAAAAAGGCGATGATCAACAACTGCGCCGGCATGAGTATCTGGAACAGGTGTGCGCCGGTGCCCTCGTCGGGCTGAGGAACGAGCGTGCCCCGGAGAATCCCAATGAGAAAGGCGGTCAAGAATCCCGCCGAAATCGCCAGGGGGAGGAAGGCGCTAGGCCGCTTCAGCAGGGCGAGCACGATGGTTTACTTTGTATCACAAAGTAAGTTGCGCCGCAAGTCTCCCCGTGCTTGACCCCCGGGGTCTTTCCCGATAGAATCCCTTGGTCGTGCGAACCTACCAGCAGAAGACGGCAGAGACGCGCCACGATTGGTATATCGTGGACGCGGCGGGGCAGCGCCTCGGGACCCTCGCCGTCCATATCGCCCGCGCCCTTTCCGGCAGACACAAGCCGACGTGGACGCCGCACATCGACGACGGAGATCACGTCGTCGTGATCAACGCGACGCAGGTGGAGTTGGGCGGCAAGAAGTGGGACGACAAGGTCTATCGCCGGCACAGCGGTTACCCCGGCGGCCTGCACACGCGCACCGCGCGCGAGATTCACGCCAAGCATCCGCAGCGCCTGATCGAGATGGCCGTCCGCGGCATGCTGGCGACGAATAAACTACGCGGGGAACAGCTGCGGCGTTTGCGCGTCTACGCCGGCACCGAACACCCGCACGAGGGGCAACAGCCTCGCGCGCTCGCTGAGGTCCCCACGCATTGAATCCCGCCGACATCTCGCAAGGCACCGGCCGCCGTAAGCGCGCGGTCGCGCGCGTAAAGCTCACGCTCGGTCAAGGCGTGATCACGATCAACAAGCGTTCTATCGACGACTATTTTCCGCGTCCGCAGCTGCAACAGATCGTGCGCCAACCCCTCGAAGCGACCCAGAGCGGAACGCGATTCGACATCGATGTCAAAGCCCAAGGCGGCGGCATGACCGGTCAAGCCGGCGCCGTGCGCCACGGCATCGCGCGAGCGCTGCTCGAGATGGACGAAACGTTGAAGGAGACGCTGCGCAGCAACGGCTTCCTCACGCGCGACTCGCGCGAGAAAGAGTCGAAGAAGTACGGCCGCAAACGGGCACGCAAGCGCTTCCAATACAGCAAGCGCTAGAGACTACACGGGTTCTCGCAGTCTTTACCTCTCGTTGAGCCTGCGCGCCGCGGCGATCGCTGCGGCGAGCATTGCGCTATTCGTCCATCCCGGCGCCGCATGGATCGAGCGCGTCTACACGAACGGCGCGTACGCGCGCTGGGAACCCCTCGCGCACGCAATCACGCGCCTCGTTCCGTGGTCGCTCGGCGATCTCGCGGTACTCGCCGGCGTCGCGCTGCTCGTTTGGCGCGTCGTGGCGCGCGTGCGAGAAGGCAGGAACGGCCAACCGTGGCTTGCCGCCGGATTCGCGGCGCTCGACGTGCTTGTGATCCTGGCGCTCTACGCGGTGTGGTTCGAGGCGAGCTGGGGCTGGAACTACGACCGCGCGCCGGTCGAGACGCGCGTACTCTACGAGCCTTCGCGCATCACACCCGCCGCCGTCGAGGCGCTGCGCGCGCGCGCGATCGCCGAGATGAACGCGCTCGCTCCGGCCGCGCACGCGCGCGCGGGCGAACCGCTCGATCTCGACGCGCTGCGCTCCGCATGGCTCCCGGTGGTGCGGCGCGCGGGCGACACCTGGACGCCGCAGGTCGGGCAACCAAAAGCGACGCTCGCCGATCCGTTCATGAACGCGACGGGAACGAGCGGCTTCATCAATCCGCTGAGCCTCACCGTGCAGCTCGCCTCCGATCTGCTGTGGTTCGAGCGTCCGTTCGACCTCGCGCACGAGTGGAGTCACGATGCGGGCTTTGCGCGTGAGGACGAAGCGAACTACCTCGCGACGCTCACGTCTCTGCGCTCGCCCGATCCCGCCGTGCGCTACTCCGGATGGATGGAACTCTTCCTTGCGCTTCCGCCGCTGCGTCAGTACCGTCGCGGCACGTTCACTCCGCTCGTCTGGGGCGATTTCGCCGCGATTCGCGCGCGCGACGCGCGCCGCGTGAACCTCTCCCTCGCGCGCCTGTCATGGCACGCGTACAACGCGTACCTCGTGAGCAATCGGATCGCGGCGGGCATCGCGAGCTACGACGAGGTCACGCGCCTCATGATCGCGATTCCGCTCGATCGCAACGGCCTACCCGTAACGCCGCGGACATAAGCCGGCCCTACGGCGGTCACGCGGCCGCCGTACGATTCGAGCATGTTCGACGTCGCACGTTCTCTCGGCAACGGCTTCGCCGAGGCCGACCGGCACTTGCGCGATGCGCAACGCGCCGTCGCGCAGGCCGACGCGGGAGGGGAACGTCGCAACGCCGACGCGGCGATGGCGGCGGTCGCATGCAGCGTCATCTTCACCGAGGCACTGCTCGGCGCGACGCGGGCGCGGCTGCAAGAGATCCAGACGGCGGCGAAAGGATGAGCGTCGACCTTCTCGCGACCGCCGCGAGCGCGATGGACGCGCAGCGCTCCGCGATGGACGTCGCCGCGCGCAACGTCGCTGCGGCCGAGGCGGCCGGTCCGGGCGCGACGTATCCGCGCGCGGTGCCGCAGTTTCGCGTCGTGGAGAGCGCGCGCGGGAGCATGGTCGAGTTCGCCGGGACGCGCAGCGAGCGCGGCACGAACGTCGACATCCTCACCGAGATGATTGCCGTGATGAACGCATCGCGCTCGTACGAGAGCGATGCGGCGATCTTCACCGCGGGCAAGCGCCTTGCAGAGCGCACGATCGAGCTAGGGAAGCTCTGACGAGCGCGCATGACGGTACGCCTTCTGTACCCCGACGCTCCTCGGCCCGATTCCGCGCCTCACGCTGACACGAACGGCGCCGCTGCCTTCGCGCAGGCAGTCGATGCGCTCGGTGCGATCTTCGAAGACGCCAAACGCGCCGAAGACGCCTATGCGGGCGGGAGCGGGGATCTGCGCGGCGCGGTCTACACGCGCGCTCGCGCCGACGTCGCGCTGGCGGTTGCCGTCGCGGCGGCGCAGCGCACGGCGCAGGCGGTGCAGAGCGTCTTGAACATGCAGATCTAGGCTCCTAGGCATGGAGAGGTTCATCCTGAGCGTGCGAAGCGCAGTCGAAGGGCGCTCGCGTGCGGCACTCGCGGCGCTGTTCCTCGCGTTGCCGTTGATCGGCATCGCGGCTGCGCTCTTCGCGCATCCGGCGCAGAGCGCGCTCTTCGCAACCCCGCTGCATCCCGAGCAGCTCGATGAGGTGGAAGAGCGCCTCGCGGGTTGGAACGTTCCCTTCACGCCGACGCAAGAGAACGTGCTGGTCGACGCGCGCCGCCGAAGCGACGTGCTTCTGCGCCTTTCGCTGGCAGGCGTTCCGCACGCGCATTTGACGGGAGAGAACGAAGCGCTCGCGAGCGTCGGGGCGCTCACGCCGCAGAGCGTCATCGACGCGCAGGCGCTCGACGGCCGCGCGGACGACATCGCCAGTTCGCTGCGCGACGTCGCCGGCGTCCAGGACGCGCGCGTGATCATCGCGCCCGCGAAGAGCGCCGAGTTTGCCGACGAGAGCGCGAGCGCAGCGACCGCGAGCGTGCGGCTGCGGCTCGATCCCGGCGTGCGGCTCTCCGGCGAGACGGTCTCCGGCATCGCCGACTTCGTTGCCGCCGCCGTTCCCGGGCTCGTCGCGGCACGGGTGATGATTCTCGACGACCGCGGCCTCGCGCTCGGCGCTGCCGGCAGCGGCGACGAGGACGCGACCGGGGTGCAAGCCGCGCTCCAATCGGCGCTCGACGCAGCATTCGGTGCCGGTACGACGATCGTGCGCGTGCGAACCGACCGGGCGAGCACGTCGACCGCGGTGTTCGTCGACACCGCGCATGCCGGTGATCTGCTTGCCATTCGCGATCTCGCCGCCGCAACCGTCGGCTACAACGCGCCGCGCGGCGACGCGCTCGCGGTACAGGCGGTCGACTTCGCACGGTTGCCCAGCGCGCGCAAGGACGCGTGGTGGCTGCTCTACGGAAGCATCGTGCCGCTGCTTCCAACACTCGCTTGCGTCGCCGGCGCGCTCGTTGCCGTGCGCGTTGCCGCACCGCCGGTGGTCGCAGCGGCCCAGCATCTCGCGCAGCGCCTGCGGATCGACGAAGCGAAGAAGGCTGCGCCCGAGATGCCGCCGGCGCGCGTTCGTTCCATGCTCGAGGCCGAGCCGCCGCACGCGGCAGCGGCCGTTATCAGTGCCCTACCCGCCGCGACTGCGGCCGCCGTGCTCGAGCTCTATCCGCCGCACGAGCGGCAAGCGATCGTCCAACGCATGCACCGCCCGCCTCCTCCGCTCGCTCCCGATCCGAGCGAGTTTCTACGCCGTGGATGAATTCGTACCGTTGGATGCGTATCTGCAGGCGCCCGAATGCGCGCGCGAGGTTCTCGCCGCGCCGGAGCCGCCGCAACCCGAGTTCGTGCGCGAAGTGCTGCACGAGGCGCGCCGCTTTCGCGCCGCTCTGGCGGACGCGCTCGACGCCGCGCGCGATCGGCTCGTGCGCGACCTCGCGAGCGACGTGCTCGCGCGAGAGCTCGCGTGCGCGCCGGCCGACGTGGAGCGCATCGCGCGGCGTACGCTCGAGCGATACACCGATGACGAGCCGCTCCACGTGCGCGTGCACCCCGACGAGGTCGCGCTCCTCGCCGGGTTCGAGCTCCCCGTCGTTGCGGACGCGCGTCTGCGGCGCGGCGACGTGACGCTTACGCTGCGTTACGGAACGATCGACGCGTCGCTCGGGGTGCGTCTCGCGCACGTATTGCAGTCGGCGTGATCGCTCGCGGGCGCGTCGAGCGCGTCGACGCAGGAATGCTCGTGGCGCGGCTCGTCGGCGCCGCCGTCGGCGACGGGGTGCGCATCGGTGGCGGCGGCGCGACCGGCGAGGTGCGCCGGATCGATGGATCGCTCGCGTACGTCGCGACGCACGGTGCTCTCGACGGCGTGGCCGCGGGCACCGAGGCATCGATCGATCCGTCCGTGTCGGCGATGGCGCTGGGCACGTGCGCGCTCGGCCGAGCGATCGACGCGCGCGGCTTGCCGCTCGACGGAGGTTCGCGCCTCCGAGGCCGCAGCGTCTGCCTCGGCATCGCCGCTCCCATGCGGCGAGCTCCCGTCGTCGCTGCGCTGTGGACGGGAATACGCGCGATCGACGGGCTCCTCGCCCTCGGGGTCGGCGCGCGCATCGGCATCTTCGGTCCGCCGAGTGCAGGAAAGAGCACGCTGCTCGAAACGCTCGCGCGCGCGCACGGCGATGCCGTCGTGGTCGCACTCGTCGGCGAGCGTGGGCGCGAAGCGCAGCGCTGGATCGAAGGCTGCGACCCGCGCACGACCGTCGTCTGCGCGACCTCGGACCGGCCGGCGGCGGAGCGGATGCGCGCCGTGCACGTCGCGTTGGCGCATGCGGCGGCACTGCGCGAGCGCGGTCTCGACGTGCTGGTCTTGCTCGACAGCTTCGCGCGGGCGGCGGGGGCACTGCGCGAACTCGGCGTCGCCGCCGGCGAGAGTGTCGGGCGCGGCGGATATCCTCCGAGCGTCTTCGCGCAACTCGCGCGTTTCGCCGAAGTCTGCGGCGCGACGGCAACCGGCTCGATCACGCTCGTTGCAACCGTTCTCGAAGACGGCGACGATCGCGATCCGGTGAGCGACGCCGCGCGCTCGCTCTTCGACGGACACATCCAGCTCAGCGCGAAGCTCGCACGCGCCGCGCGCTTCCCGGCGATCGACGTGCCCGGGAGCGCGAGCCGAACGATGGAGTCGGTCGTCGACGCGCGGCACGCCGCGGCGGCCGGCATCGTGCGCGAAGCGATTGCCGCGCTCGAACGCACCGAGGACGCGCGCTCGCTCGGCATCGCGGTGGAGGGGGAGCTCGTTCGCGCCGCGCTGCGGTGCGAACGGGAGATCGACGCCTTTCTTCGCCAAGATTCCCGCCTGCATGCGCCGGAGCGAACGCGTGCGATGCTCGCCGATCTTGCAGCGTTGCTGCAAGGAAACGCGGCGGCAACGCAACGGTGACGCGCGGGTCATTCTCTTCGCGCATGATGGCTGCATGACGACGCTCACGCAACCGCTCGAGTTTTCGGTTCTCTGCGCGCCCCTCGCCGCGATCGACCGGCGCGCGCTCTCGCAAGCGTGGTACTCGGCCCTTGGGCTCTCGCACGCGGCAGGCAGGCTCGGGGATCAGCAGCGTTGCGCGAGCGGGACGCCCCTTCGCCTCGCTGCGTCATCTTTACGCTCGGCTCCGGGGCGCCCACACGCGCGCCACGACAACGCCACGTCGAGCTCAGCTCCGAGAGGGGATGGCTCCGAGACGCGTACGGCTGCGACCGCCGACAGACGCGTCGAGCGAAGGACGCCCTCGGCGCTCGCGCGGCGCATCGAGCGCCGCTTTGCGGCCGTGCGCCACACGCCGCGGCGCGCGAGCATCGTTCTCGCCGGCGGAGGCGCGCGCGTGCATCTAACGCTCCAGATCGACGGATCGCGCGCGCAAATTGTCGCAATCTGTCCGCGCGCCGTCGAGCGTCACGTCGCGCGAGCGCTTGCGGAGGCGCGCTACGCGCTCGGCCGGCGCGGGATCGCGCTCGAGGCGCGCACGAAAGCCGGTGCGCCGTGCACGTGAGTCCTGCAGTGGTCGCGGCGATCGATCGCGTGGAGCAACGCGCAGCCGACGTCCGCCGTGCGTTCGCGCCGGGCGCACCGCCGATCGTCGACGACGCCGGGCGCGACGAGACGAGCTTTCCGACGATCGACCCGCTCTCCGTCGCCGCACCGGAGGGCGCGTACTTCATCGAGCGCGGCGCGGATGGGCAAGCGCGATACACGCGCGGCGGTACCTTCGTTTTACGCGACGGCAGACTCTGCGCGCCGGACGGACAGCCGGTTCTCGGCGCCACCCGCCGCGGCGTGCTCGAGCCGCTCGAGATCGACCCGGTGGATCTCTCGCTGGGGCGCGCGCGCCGCGTGCATCTCGATGCGAGCGGCGCCTTGGCGTACGAGCGCGACGTCGTCGATCCGCGCACGGGTGCCGTGCAGTCGCAGTCCGTCGTTGCCGGACGCCTCGCGCTCGCGCGCTTCGCGGCCGGAACGCGCCTGCAGCCCGATGGCGACGGTGCGACGGCGCCCCCCGGCATCACGCCGCACGTGGGGGTTCCCGGTGACGGTACGTTCGCGCCGGTTGCGCCGATGCGGCGCGAGAGCAGCGGCATCGACGTCGATCGCAGCCTCGATCGCCTGCGTATCGCCTATCGCCAGCTCGACGCTCTGCAGGGTGCCTTTCGCGCGCGGTACGGCGTCGAAAAATCGGCGATCGATCTCGTCAAGTGAAGTATCTCGCCTTTA
>VFSW01013795.1_pt1 | contig 11212 bp, 8 predicted proteins | sample 5358111 | NCBI WGS metagenome assembly VFSW01 (sample SAMN11554181, study PRJNA540505) | mine drainage metagenome | isolation source: sediment from site ElyBrook_90M | place: USA: Ely Copper Mine, Vershire, VT | collected 2017
CCCATGCGGGGACAGGTATCATTCGCCCCAAACCACCCGGCGCCAGGAGACCCATTCCATGAAAGCAGTGCTCTGCAAGCAATACGGTTTGCCCGATACCCTGGTCATCGAGGACGTCCCTTCGCCGGTGCCCGCGGCGGACCAGGTGGTGGTGAGCATGAAGGCGGCCGGCGTCAATTTTCCCGATGCGCTGATCATCCAGGGCAAATACCAGATGAAGCCGCCGTTCCCGTTCTCGCCCGGCACCGAACTCGCGGGCGTGGTGAAAGCGGTCGGCGCCGGGGTGAGCAACTTTAAACCCGGCGACGCAGTGATCGCCTATGCCGGCTACGGCGCCTATGCCGAGGAAATCGCCGTCGATGCGCGCGCCTGCATACCCATGCCGCCGGGCGTGGATTTCAAGGTGGCCGCCTCCTTCATGATGACTTATGGCACGTCCTACCACGCGCTCAAGGACCGCGCGCGGCTCTCGGCGGGCGAGACGCTGCTGGTGCTCGGCGCGGCGGGCGGCGTCGGCAGCGCGGCAGTGGAACTGGGCAAGCTCATGGGGGCGCGCGTGATCGCCGCCGCATCCAGCGACGATAAGCTCGAAGCGTGCAGGCAGCTGGGGGCGGATGCCACCATCAATTATTCGAACGAGGACTTGCGCGAGGCGGTGAAGCGCATCACCGATGGCAAGGGCGTGGACGTGGTGTATGACCCGGTGGGCGACAAGTTCGCCGAACCCGCGATGCGCGACATGGCCTGGGGCGGGCGTTACCTCGTGATCGGTTTCGCCGGCGGCGAAATTCCGAAGATTCCACTGAACCTGCCGCTGCTCAAAGGCTTTTCCATCGTCGGTGTGTTCTGGGGCAATTTCACGCGCAAGGAACCGAAGAAGAACGAGGCCAACGTGCGCGAGTTGCTGGGCTGGATCGCCGGCGGCAAGCTCAGACCGCTGGTCAGCGCCGCCTATCCGCTGGCGCAGGCGGCGCGCGCGTTGAAAGACGTGATGGAGCGCAAGGTCAAGGGCAAGGTAGTATTGGTTACAGCTTAGCCGGGCGGTGAGCGCACATAGCCCAGGCGCTGCGGCGCCTCTTCCGCCTTGATCAGCGCCAGCGGCAGGCTGGCGGTGCCGGTGTTGAAATACACGCCTGCCACGTCGCCCCCCTCTTCGATCAAGGCAACCAGCTGGTCCTCATCCAGTGCGTGGCCATCGGCATAGGACAGCGCCTCCAGTCCGCGCGGCAGGTCGCGATCGAGCAGCAGTCCCGGCCCGTGCTCGGTGACCAGGAGCAGATTCCCCGCCTCGTCCATCCATACCGAGCGCAGCTCTGCGCAGGGCGCACCGATATGCGTTTCGAACGACAGCGGATGCACGCGCGCGATGCGGTAGACCAGCGGCGTATAGGCCAGCGTCACGTAGACGCGCTGCGGCCCGTTCTGGAAATACCAGCGTCCCGCATCATCGTGGCCATAGTTGCGGCCGATGAATTCGATCAGCTTCGGATTGGTGACCGGCTCGAACTCAGCCGCGGCAGCTGCGGAGCCACCCGGCACCGCGCTCCTGATCGACCATTTTCCGCGACGATCCAGTGCCAGCCAGCCATAGACCGCCGGAACGTTCGGCCATTTCGCCATGGCGCGGGCGACGATATCGTCCATGAACTTGGATCTCATTTGCCGAAAGCTGGTGCGTCCCAGTATATGCCCAATCGAAATCTGACGGCCAATCACGCGGCCAGATGCTGTAGTTGCGGCGCAATCCCGGCCAATATTCAGAGGTCCTTCGCACGAAATATCTGATTGACTGCGTCTGCATGACCCAAGGATATTTCGCGCGCACCATTGAAATTCCTACCCCTGGACGTACAATCCTCAATCGGTTCCGCGCAAGAGACAACATGACGAAGGGCACGGTGGATCTCGGCCAACTCGAATCCCATCTTTGGGAAGCCGCCAATATCCTGCGCGGGCCGGTGGATGCGGCCGACTTCAAAACCTATGTCTTTCCGCTGCTTTTCTTCAAGCGCATATCCGATGTGCACGACGAGGAATACCAGGGCGCACTGGATGAATCGGGAGGCGACGACGACTACGCGCTGTTTCCCCAAAATTACCGCTTCCAGATACCGGAACGCTGCCACTGGCAGAACGTCCGCGCCATCATGAGCAATGTAGGCCAGGCGCTGCAGACCGCCATGCGCGGCATCGAGAAGAGCAACCCCGAAACGCTCTATGGCATTTTCGGCGATGCCCAGTGGACCAACAAGGAACGACTCTCCGATTCGCTGTTGCGTGATCTGATCGAGCATTTCTCGCGTATCAACCTCGGCAATCAGGCGGCGCAAGCCGATGTCCTCGGGCAATCCTACGAGTATCTGATCAAGAAGTTCGCCGACGCCACCAACAAGAAAGCGGGCGAATTTTATACGCCGCGCTCGGTGGTGCGGCTGATGGTTAACATCCTTGACCCGCATGAAGGCGAGTCGATTTACGATCCGGCCTGCGGCACCGGCGGCATGCTGATCGAGGCGATCCACCATGTGAAAGAGAGCCACGGCGACGACCGCACGCTGTGGGGCAAGCTCTTCGGCCAGGAGAAAAACCTCACCACCTCGGCCATCGCGCGCATGAACCTGTTCCTGCACGGGGCGGCCGACTTCCAGATCGTGCGCGGCGACACGCTGCGCAACCCCGCCTTCTTCTTGGGCGACAACCTGGCCACGTTCGACTGCGTCATCGCCAATCCGCCTTTTTCGTTGGAGAAGTGGGGCGAGGAAGTCTGGGCCAGCGATCCCTATGGCCGCAATTTCGCCGGCATGCCGCCTGCCAAGAGCGGCGACTACGCCTGGGTGCAGCACATGATCAAGTCCATGGCGCCGAAAACAGGTCGCATGGCGGTGGTGCTTCCGCACGGCGCGTTGTTCCGGATGGGCGCGGAAGGCAAGATCCGCACGAAACTCCTCGGCATGGACGCGCTGGAGGCGGTCATCGGCCTCGGACCCAACCTGTTCTACGGTACCGGCCTTGCCGCCTGCATTCTTGTTTTTCGCCAGCGTAAGCCCAAAGAGCGCAGGAACAAGGTGCTGATTCTCGATGCTTCAAAGGAATTCAAGACCGGCCGCGCGCAAAACGAACTCCTGCCCGAGCATGTAGCGCACATCCACGGCTGGTTCCGGGATTTCAAGGATGTCGAGGGTGTCGCCCGGGTGGTCGCGCTGGAGGAAATCGCCGCGAACGACCACAACCTGAATATTTCCCGCTATATCGAGCCGAAGCTAGAGCAGAAGACGCTGACGGTGGATGAAGCGATGAAGCAGTTGCAAGCAAGCGCGCAGTCCGCATTCGCCGCCGAAGACAAGCTCATCGACCTGCTCAAACGCGAGGGCTTGTTGCGATGAGCGCCCGCATTACCCAGCAGCAGCTCGAATCCTATCTCTGGGGCGCTGCCGTGCTCCTGCGTGGCACCATCGACGCCGGCGACTACAAGCAGTTCATTTTCCCCTTACTGTTTTACAAGCGCCTGTGCGACGTTCACGACGAGGAAACGCAGACCGCGCTGGCCGAGTCCGGCGGCGACAAGAAATTTGCTGCTTATCCCGAGAACCACCGCTTCCAGATACCACCGGAGGCGCATTGGCGCGAACTGCGCAAGTCGGCGAAGAACGTCGGCCGCGCGTTGCAGGCTGCGATGCGCGCCATCGAGACCGCCAACCCCGACAAACTCTACGGGATTTTCGGCGATGCGCAGTGGACCAACAAGGACCGGCTGTCCGACGCCATGCTGCGCGATCTGGTCGAGCACTTCAGCTCGCTCGAACTCACGGTCGCGGCGCTGCCCGAGGACGAACTCGGCAACGGCTACGAATACCTGATCAAGAAATTTGCCGACGACTCCGGCCATACCGCGGCCGAGTTCTACACCAATCGCACGGTCGTACATCTCATGACCGAGATGCTGCAGCCCAGGTCCGGCGAGAGCATCTATGACCCCACCTGCGGCTCCGGCGGCATGCTGCTCTCGTGCATCGCGCACCTGCGCCGCTTGGGGCAGGAATGGCGCAACGTGCGCCTCTACGGGCAGGAACGCAATCTGATGACTTCCTCCATTGCCCGCATGAACTGCTTTCTGCACGGCATCGAGGACTTCCGCATCGAGCGCGGCGACACGCTGTCCGAGCCGAAGCTGGTCGAGGGCGATCGTTTGATGCGCTTCGACGTGGTGCTGGCCAATCCGCCTTATTCCATTAAGCAATGGGACCGCGAGGCCTTCGCCTCCGACCCCTGGGGACGCAACCGCTACGGTACCCCGCCGCAGGGCCGCGCTGACTATGCCTTCTGGCAGCACATTCTGCTGAGCATGACGCCCAAGGCCGGCCGCTGCGCCATCCTGTTTCCGCACGGCGTGTTGTTCCGGCAGGAAGAGGCGGACATGCGCCGCAAGCTCGTCGAAGCCGATCTGATCGAGTGCGTGCTCGGCCTCGGACCCAATCTTTTTTACAACTCGCCCATGGAAGCCTGCGTCGTCATCTGCCGCTCGGCGAAGCCGAAACTACGGCGCAACAGAATTCTTTTCATCAACGCCATCAACGAAGTCACGCGCGAGCGCGCGCAGAGTTTTCTGACCGATGCGCACATCGAGCGCGTGGTCGCGGCCTATCGCGACTTCGCCGACATCCCCGGCTTCGCCCGTGCGGTGCCGCTGGCCGACATACGCGCCAAGGACGGCAATCTCAGCATTCCGCTGTATATCGCACCCGCGCCGGTGGCCGAGGAATCGCGCGCCGGCTATGCCGTCGGTGGCGAGGGCGGGCTGGAGAAGGCGCTGACGGATTGGCTGAAGAATTTGAAGCAGGTCCGTCAATCGTTGCATGCGCTGTTGAGTGTCTCGCCGTCGACGAGCCGGAAAGAATAGGTTTTGTCAGAAAATGCCCCCTGTTTTTCTGACAAAAAGGCGTCCCCATCCAGGGCTTGTTTTTGGAACAAAAATAGGGTAACTTTTGTTCCAAAAATAGCCATGGCAAAACACTTAAACTCAGTTGATACTCAATTGCTTAGGCGTATAAAGTCGCGACGCAGAGGCTGGGTCTTCACGCCTGCTGACTTTTCCGACCTGGGAAGTCCCACAGCAGTCGGCAAGGCGCTCATGCGGCACACCCGCGCCGGCACCATCCGCCAGCTTGGCCGCGGCCTTTACGACTTTCCTGTTGAGCATCAGCGTTTCGGCACCATCCCGCCCTCGGACCAGGCCATTGCCGAGGCCCTGAAAGGGGAGGACACCTTTCGCCTGCAGTTGTCGGGAGGGCATGCTGCCAACGTGCTGGGGCTTTCCACCCAGGTGCCCATGCGTACCGTGTTCCTCACCGACAGCCGCTCGCGCAAGGTGCGGCTGGGCAAGCGCGAGATCGCCCTCAAGAACACCTCGGCCCGACATCTGGCAACGGCCGGGCGCATCAGTGGCATGGTCATCCAGGCCCTGCGCTGGATTGGCCGCCGCCAGTTCGACGCTGCCATGGTGGCCACCCTGCGACGCAATCTGACCGACGAGCAGAAACAACAGTTGCTCAAGGACATTCGCTATGCCCCCGCGTGGATCGCCGCCGTCATGCGCCAGGTCGCGCAGCCGGACAAGCCGGCGCAGACCGGAGGAGCAGCCAAGCGTACGACCCGGCCTCCCCGCAAAGCCGCGCGCTGATCCATGGACGCCTTCATCGACCTGCCCCCGTCAGATCGTCAGCGCGCCTGCCAGGTGGCCGGGGCGCAACTGGCCATCAACGCCTTCAGCATCGAAAAAGACTTCTGGGTGTGCTGGACCTTGCGCGAGTTGTTCGCGCTGCCCGGCATCGGCGAGCACCTCACCTTCAAGGGTGGCACGTCCCTTTCCAAGGGCTGGAAGCTGATCCAGCGCTTTTCCGAAGACATCGACGTCGTCATCCACCGCGATGCGCTGGGATTCGACGGCGAGCGCTCGCCCGAGGCCGCGCAAGGCAGCAACGAACGCAGGCGCCGCATCGAAGCACTACGCACCGCATGCCAGATCCATATTCGGGATGCATTGCGGCCCGCGCTCGAAGCCCGCTTGCACGAACGGCTGGACGGCCGAGGCGCGTGGAGCCTCATTGACCATGCCGGAGACCCCGACGGGCAGACACTCATATTCAAGTACCCGGCGGCGATTGCTGAAGGCGGCTACCTGCGCGCCGAAGTGAAGATCGAGCTGGGTGCGCGTTCCGATGTCGATCCGGCCGCCCAACCGCAGATCCAGCCATACCTCGCCGAAGTCATGCCTGATGTGACCGGGTCGAGCGCGTTTTCGGTGCGGACGCTTGAGCCCCGCCGCACCTTTCTGGAAAAAGTTTGCCTGCTGCATGAGGAGAGCTATCGCGCCGAGGGCAAGGCCCTGGCCGAGCGCCTCTCTCGCCACTACTACGACCTTTACTGCCTCATCCGCTCAGGCGCCGCAGGCGAAGCCCTCGCCGACCCGGATCTTTTCAAGCGCGTGGTCGCGCACCGCGAAGTGTTTTTCCGCCGCTCGGCAGAGGCGCAGGCCAGCCTCAAGGCGGGTACCCTGCGCCTCGTGCCAACTACCGAGCGCGAACCGGCATGGCGGCGCGATTACCTGGCCATGCAGGAAGCTATGTTCTTTGGTGAATCACCGGGATGGCAGGAGATTCTTCAGGTGGTGGGCGAGTTCGAGACCCGGTTCAATGCGGAAGCGCCAGCATGATGATGACCGTCGCCACCATCATGATGATGATCATGCAGGACATGGCCCTCGCCAATGCCTCACAAGGGAGTGCGGCCACATGAATGCAGCCTTGATGAAACAGGCCGAAGAACTCGGACTCAAGGTTAATCCCGATTGGGCGAAGCTGCCGCTGTTCGATCGCAAGGGCTGGAAGCGGGTGCGCTTCGGCGACGTGGTGGAGAATCTGAACGAGACCGAGCGCGACCCGGCCGGAGCCGGGATCGAACGCTTCATTGCGATGGAGCATCTGGAGCCCGGGTCGCTGCACATTCGCGACTGGGGCAACGTGGCGGATGGCACCACGTTCAATCGCCGCTGCCGGCCGGGGCAGGTGCTGTTCGGCAAGCGCCGCGCCTACCAGCGCAAAGTGGCGGTGGCCGAGTTCGATGCGGTGGTGTCCGGCGACATCTACGTGTTCGCGCCCAAGGGCGATCGCCTGCTACCCGAATTGCTGCCGTTCCTCTGCACGTCAGAGCGGTTTTTCAATTTTGCGGTCGAGACATCGGCTGGCTCGCTTTCGCCGCGCACCAACTGGAGCAGCCTCGCCAACTTCGAGTTCGACCTCCCGCCGCTGGCTCAGCAGCGGCGCATTGCAGAATCCCTCTGGGCAACGGAGGAAACGCTCGTCGCTTGGAAGCGTAGCTTGGACCAATTTGCAAAGAGCTTCCGTACCTTCGCTTCTGCGGCGACAATCCGGGGACTGCGAAGAGAACCGACTCGGGAGACAACAATTGGCCCAATTCCAACGTCGTGGCGCTGTATGCGAATTGAGGAGCTAACCACGCATAGCGCATATGGTCCGCGCTTCCCAAGTTCAAGTTACTCACCAGACGGAAATGCTTGGCAAATTCGCACGACAGATTTCGACCGCACAGGTGGCATAAACTTCTCCCACATACCTTCCGCGACCCTCGCCGAAGCAGTCATTTCTCAGCATCGGCTAGAGTCGGGGGATTTTTTGCTTTCACGCTCGGGCGAGTACGCGGGATTGACAGCGGTATTTGTCGATCCCGACGATGGACGAGCGTACATTCCAGGGGCGTTTCTTATTCGGTACCGCCTCAGCAACCTGCTTGACGCCGAATACCTGCTGACTTTGTGCAACGTGGCATTCGGCGAGAAGTATCTGAAACCGCTTGCTACCGGAAGCGCTCAGCCGAATATTTCTGGCAGCGCATTCTCAAGGTTGGTAATCCCCGTTCCGCCAATTGATGAACAGCGAGCCATTGTTCGCGAAGTATTAGACTTCCAGCAGGCAGGAGTGCGCCTAGTAGGACACGCCGAAAGTACGCAGACGTTGCTTGCAGCGTTCGCAAATATCATCATCTGACGTCGCCATGACCTTCACTGAGTCCAATACAGTAGAGCAAATGATCCTCGACGCCGCGTCCGGTCACGCCGGCACGCCGCGCCATTCGGCGCAGCAGGATCTACCGCTCTACAAGAAGGATTCGAGCCAGCCTTCGCCGCGTTGGACTTTCGTCCCTGCCGCCGAGGTCCCGCGCCAACCCGGCGAGGTGATGGTCGAGTCCTGGCTGCGCGAGGCGCTGATCCGACTCAATTCCGAGATCGCTGCCCAGCCCGATCGCGCCGACGAGGTCATCTATAACTTGCGCGCCATCCTGCTTTCGGTGCAGGCCGACGGCCTGGTACGCGCCAACGAAAACTTCATGGCCTGGCTGCGCGGCGAAAAGACCATGCCTTTTGGCCATAACGGCGAGCACGTGCCGGTGCGTCTGGTCGACATGCTCGATCTCGCCAACAACCGCTTCGTCGTCACCAGCCAATGGACTTTTCAGGCAGGGACCGTGGAAAAGCGCTTCGACGTGGTGTTCGCGGTCAACGGCCTGCCGCTGGTGATCGCCGAGGCCAAGACCCCGGCGCGCGCGAGCGTGACCTGGTTCGACGGCGCCTTCCAGATAAACCGCATCTACGAGCGCGACGTGCCGGCGATGTTCGTACCCAACGTATTTTCCTTTGCCACCGAGGGCAAGGCCTTCCGTTACGGCTCGATCAAGATGCCGATCGAGATGTGGGGGCCGTGGCGCGACGAACACAGCCCCGACGAAGGCGAGCTGCGCCACGTGCAGGCTGCGGTGCAGAGCATGCTGCGGCCGGAAGTGGTGCTGGACATTCTCGCCAATTTCACCGTGTTCGCCACCGACGGCAAGCACCGGCGCATCAAGATCATCTGCCGCTACCAGCAGTTCGAGACCGCCAACAAGATGGTGGCGCGGGTGGTGGCGGGCTACCCCAAGAAAGGTCTGATCTGGCACTTCCAGGGTAGCGGCAAGTCGCTGCTGATGGTATTCGCCGCGCAAAAGCTGCGCCTGCACCCGCGCCTGGGCAATCCCACGGTGATCATCGTGGTGGACCGCATCGACCTCGACACCCAAATCAGCGCCACCTTCAACGCCGCCGACGTGGCCAACATGATCGGCGTGGCCACGCGCAAGGAACTGCAGGAACTGCTGGCGCAAGACGTACGCAAGGTGTTGATCACCACCATCCACAAGTTCGCAGAGGCGGGCGGCAGATTGAACGAGCGCTCCAACATCATCGTCATGGTGGACGAGGCGCACCGTACCCAGGAAGGCGACCTCGGCCGCAAGATGCGCGAGGCCCTGCCCAATGCCTTTCTGTTCGGCCTCACCGGCACGCCGATCAACCGCGCCGACCGCAACACCTTCTGGGCCTTCGGCGCGGACGAGGACGAGAAGGGCTATATGAGCCGCTATTCGTTCCAGGACTCGATCCGCGACAAGGCCACGCTGCCGCTGCACTTCGAGGCGCCGGAGGTGAGGCTCAAGCTCGACCGCGCCGCCATCGACGAGGCGTTCAAGGCCATCACCAATGAGCTGTCCGAGCAGGACCGCGACGACCTCGCCAAACGCGCGGCCAAGATGGCGGTGCTGGTGAAGAACCCCGAACGCATCAACGCCGTGGTGCGGCACATGGTCAGCCACTTCCAGACCAAGATCGAACCCAATGGTTTCAAGGCGCAGGTGGTGGTGTTCGACCGCGAATGCTGCCTGCTGTACAAGGCGGCGATGGACGAACTCATCGGCCCCGATGCGAGCGCCATCGTCATGCACACCGCTTCCGGCGACCCGCCGGAGTGGAAGCTGCACGGCCGCAGCAAGGACGACGAGAAAAAGCTGCTCGATCGTTTTCGCGACCCGGCCGATCCGCTGCAGTTCGTGATCGTCACCTCCAAGCTCCTCACCGGCTTCGATGCGCCCATCCTGCAGGTGATGTACCTCGACAAACCGATGAAGGACCACAACCTGTTGCAGGCCATCTGCCGCACCAACCGTACCTACGGCAGCCCGGGGCAGGACAAGACCCATGGCCTGATCGTCGATTACATCGGCATTTTCGACGACGTGGCGCGCGCGCTCGATTTCGACGAAAAAGCGGTGCAGCAGGTGGTGGCCAACATCGAGGAACTGCGCAAGGCGCTGCCGCCGCAAATGCAGAAGTGCCTGGCGTTTTTTCCGAACGTGGACCGCTCGGTCGGCGGCTACGAGGGCCTGATGGCCGCGCAGCAATGCCTGCCCAACAACGACGTGCGCGATAAATTCGCCCCCGAGTATTCGGTGCTGGGCACCATCTGGGAGGCCTTGTCGCCCGACCCCTGCCTCAGTCCCTGGGAGAAGGACTATCGCTGGCTGACCCAGGTGTACGAGTCGGTGAAACCGCCGAGCGGCAACGGCCGGCTGATCTGGCACGCGCTCGGTGCGAAGACGGTAGAGCTGATCAACCAGAACGTGCACCTCGAATCGGTGCGCGACGATGTCGAAACGCTGGTGCTGGATGCCGAGGTCTTGCAGGAGATCCTCAACGACAAGGAGCCGGAAAGGCGGGCGAAGGAAGTCGAGATCAAGCTGGTCGCGCGCCTGCGCCGGCATCTGGGCAATCCGAAGTTCACCGCGCTAGGCGAGCGCCTTGAAAAAATCAAAGAGCGCCACGAGCAGGGCTTTCTCACCAGTCTGGAATTCCTGAAACAGATACTCGAAATCGCCAAGGACGTGGTCGAAGCGGAGAAGGAAGCCGACCCCGAAGAGGAGCGCGACAAGGCGAAGGAGGCCCTGACCGAGCTATTCACTGAAGCGAAGAGCGGCAACACCCACATCATCGTCGAGCGCATCGTCGCGGATATCGACGATATCGTGAAGAAAGTGCGCTTCCCCGACTGGCAGCATACGACCCAGGGCGAGCGGCTGGTGCAGAAGGAACTGCGCAAGACCTTGCTGAAATACAAGCTGCACACCGACCAGGATTTATTTGACCGGGCCTACGCCTACATCAAGCAGTATTACTAACTTTGTCGGCACATAGCCGAGAGCGGGAAAGTGGCCAAACTCAAGGATTGGCGCGGCTTTCCAGGCATATCTGATCTTTTTCCCAGGACTCGGTCAGGCTGTGCCTAGTGTGCTGAGTCCGAAATGCGTTTACAGAATCTGCCCACGCTCCCGAGGA
>VFSW01013796.1_pt1 | contig 11212 bp, 8 predicted proteins | sample 5358111 | NCBI WGS metagenome assembly VFSW01 (sample SAMN11554181, study PRJNA540505) | mine drainage metagenome | isolation source: sediment from site ElyBrook_90M | place: USA: Ely Copper Mine, Vershire, VT | collected 2017
CGCGCCGGTTTTCCCGCCGGGGGCCCCGGGGGCGCGCGCGGGCCGCGCCGGGGGGGGAGCCCGGCTGGGGGGCGGGCCCCCAGCCCCGCACACGCCAGAGCCGCAAAGCAACATTTTCATACAGCCAAGGTACGAGTGCCTCTCGTGGCCTTGCCGGTGCCCCTTGGCGACCGGCCCCTGCCTCTGCCGTTACACTTGCTTTCTGGCTCTTCCCTCGCCATAGCCATTGCTGCTATGCTGCGTGCGCTGGGAAAACCGATTTACACGGGGGAGAATACAGCTATGTGGTTCCTAGGAATGGATGTGGGCACAGGCGGAACGCGGGCCGTAGTGGTGGATGCGGACGGAAAACTAATTGCCGGGGCGTCGAGCGAGCATGAACCCTTTCGCACTCCTCACCCAGGCTGGGCGGAGCAAGACCCCGAAGACTGGTGGCGGGCCGCACAGGAAGCCATTCGCAAGGCCCTGGCCGCCGCGCCCCAGCCGCACCAGCCCATAGCAGCCATTGGCCTTACCGGACAAATGCACGGCGCGGTGCTACTGGACGAAAACGGCGCGGTGCTGCGCCCGTCGCTCATCTGGTGCGACACCCGCACCCAGCCTGAGTGCGATTGGCTCCACGAAAAAATCGGCTACGAGCGCCTCATCGAACTCACCTGCAACCCGGCGTTGCCCAACTTCACCCTCACCAAGCTGCTCTGGGTTAAAACTCACGAGCCGGAGATCTTCGCCAAAACCCGCCACATTCTCTGCCCCAAGGACTACGTCCGCTACCGGCTCACCGGCGAGTTCGCCATTGACGTGCAAGAAGCCTCAGGAACCCTGCTCCTCGACGTCACCCATCGCCGCTGGTCGCGTGAAGTGGCGGAGGCCGCCGGCATTCCAGAGAGCTGGCTGCCCAAGGTCTATGAATCGCCTGAGGTCTGCGCGCGCATCAACGATGCAGCCGCCGGCTTAACCGGCCTTGCTGCCGGCACGCCCGTTGTCGCTGGAGCGGGTGACCAGGGAGCGGGAGCTGTGGGCATGGGCATCCTCCAGCCGGGCTCGGTTTCAGCCACCATTGGCACCTCCGGCGTGGTCTTTGCCGCCACCGCAACGCCCACCAAAGACCCCAAAGGCCGTCTACACACCTTCTGTCATGCCGTTCCAGGCCTCTGGCATGTGATGGGCGTAACGCAGGGCGCGGGGCTGAGCCTCAACTGGCTCAAAAACACCTTCTTCCCCGGCCACAACTACGACCAGTTGACCGTCGCTGCGGACAAGGTTCCTGCCGGCAGCGAGGGCCTGGAGTGGGCGCCCTATCTGCTCGGCGAGCGCACCCCACATCTTGACCCCAAGGTCCGCGCCGCCTTTGCGTGCATCTCCACCAACCACACAGCGGCGCATTTTGTCCGCGCCGTGCTGGAGGGCGTGGCATACTCGCTGCAAGACACCTTCACCCTCTTCGCCGAGCTGGGCATTCCCGTCACCGCCATCCGCCTGGGCGGCGGCGGCGCGCGCGGCACGCTCTGGCGCAGGATTCAGGCCGGCATCTACGGTCAAGCTGTCGAGGTGCTCACTGCTGAAGAAGGCGGAGCCTTCGGTTGCGCGCTGATGGCCGGCGTGGGCGCGGGACACTGGGCCAACCTCGACCAGGCCTGCGCACAGGCCATTGAGGTTGCCCAGCGCATCGAGCCGAACCCTGCAGATCTTGCCGCCTACAAGACCGGCTACGCCAACTGGCGCAAGCTCTACCCCACTCTCAAGACTCTGCGGTAGCCGCCCGGCTTTCGTCCCCTGACGCGTCTGCTTCAACCCGGAAGAATGGAGCGGGCGCGTGACTTTGTGATTACAAGATGTAAGCACAAGATGTACTTCTCCGGTATACAGCGCAAGCTCTGGTGCGTTAGCCTTTCATCCGACTTCGGATTGCCCCAAGGAGAGCCATGCGTATTTATTCCGCTGCTGTTTCATTGTTTCTGTCCTGCGCCGCGACTGGTGTGTTTGCACAATCCAGCCCCGCCGCGCCCACATGCGCGGACCTGCACTTGGTGCCCGCCGTGCGCGAGTGCGTGACGGTGAAGGAAATCCCGATCAGAGCTTTCGAGGTCATCGCAACCGCCAAGGCAAATGCGGAAGATGAGTTTGCCAGCATAAATTTGGAAGAGTTTCTTGCCAGTCAAGGATTGTCGCGCCGTGCAGGGTTGCGCATCTTGCTTCTTCATGCGGATACCGCTCCCGCAAAAGAGCTGCTTGTACGCAACCATTTGACCTTTGCCCCTGCGATGCACGACGAGGGCTACATCATTGTTCCTGACGGTCATGAAGGTATCGCTATCATTGCTGAAACCTCCACCGGTCTCTTCTACGGCGCACAAACTGTCAAGCAGTTGATTCGTGGCAGCGGCAAAGACGCGATGCTGCTCGTTCCCACCATCCGCGACTGGCCGGCCATGGCCCATCGTGGAGTTTCAGACGACTGGTCGCGCGGCCCGTTGCCCAACATGGACTTTCTCAAGCGCGAAATTCGTACCCTTGCGGCTTACAAAATCAACATCTTCTCGCCTTACTTTGAGCACACCTTCGCTTACTCCAGCTCACCGGTCGCTGCCTTCCCCGGCGGAGCCATGACGCCAGACGAAGCTCGCGAAATGGTCGCCTACGCAGCCAAATATCACATCACTATCATTCCCGAGCAAGAGTCTTTTGGCCATCTGCACAACGTGCTCAAGTTCGAGCAGTACTCGCCGCTGGGTGAAACGCCGCACGGCTCCGTGCTTGCTCCCGCAGACCCCGGTACACTGCCGCTCATCTCCAGTTGGTTCGCTGAGCTGGCCAAGGTCTTCCCCGGCCCTTACGCGCATATCGGCGCCGACGAAACCTTTGAGCTGGGACTGGGCAGAACCCGCGACGAGGTCAAGCAGCGCGGCCTACCCGCCGTTTATCTGGATTTCCTCACCCGCATCCACACCGCGCTCGCGCCCAACCACAAGCAACTGCTCTTCTGGGGAGACATTGCGGAGCACTCGCCAGATCTGGTTGGCACGCTGCCCAAGGACATGATCGCCGTCCCCTGGGAGTACGACGCCAAGCCCGATTTCACCTCCATCATTCTGCCCTTCACGCAGGCCGGCCTTGAGACCTGGGTCGCACCCGGCGTCAACAACTGGAACCGCGTCTACCCCAATAACAATGAGGCGCTGGGCAACATCCGCGCCTTTGTGCGCGACGGCCAAAAGCTGGGCGCAAAGGGCATGTTGAATACCGTATGGAACGACGACGGCGAGGGCATCTTCGACGAAAACTGGTTTGGCATTCTCTTTGGCGCGGCAGCCGGATGGCAGCCGGGCGAGAGTTCTGAAGAGGCGTTTACTACTTCTTACGGGCAAGCCTTTCACGGCGACCAGACGGGCAAAATCAGCCAGGCGCAGCAGGAGTTGATGGCCGCGCACGCCACGCTCACCAAGGCTGGCCTCCGCGACGCCCAGGACGTCTACTTCTGGATCGATCCCTTTTCACCCGAGGGCCAGCAGCTCTCCATCAAGCTGTTGCCGGTGGCTGGCGAGTTGCGCCTTCATGCCGAACGCGCCATTACGCTGGTGGCCGAGGCGCGCTCTGCCGCAAAGCTCCAGAATCAGGAGGCACTTGATGCGATGGAGTTGGGCGCACGGCGCATCGACTTTATCGGGCTTAAGTTTCAGGCCGCTGCAGAGTCTGTCGCGCTCTACAACCAGGCGCGGGCGCTGGCCGGCGACCCCAGCCGCCTGCAAGAGGCAGGCGAGATGCTCTGGACCATCAGCTCCAGCAACGGCAAGTTCCAGGACATTCGCGACGGCTACTCGCTGCTCGGTGGTCTCTTCCGCCAGGCCTGGCTGCGCGACAACCGGCCCTACTGGCTTGAGAACAACATGGCCCGCTACGATGCGGCGGCGCAACTGTGGATTGGCCGCGCCAACAAATGGAATGTCGTCATCCAGCAGGCGCAGCTAACCCATACGCTGCCTCCGCCGGAGCGAGTTGGCCTGCCAACGGCCACTGAGAAATAACGCAACGGCGAACCGTGAAAGAGTCCCCACTTACACAAGAGGCCCCGCGCAATGCGAGGCCTCTTTTATGCGCAAGGTTGCGCTGCTATTGAAAATCGGCATAGACAAAGCCGTCGCGGTTCACCACTTCTCCTGCCTCAAGTTGCAGCGGCTCGGCAAACATGGGCCCGGCGTATACGCAGGTATGAAACTCGCCGCGCTCGCCGCAGGGGTCTGCCTCCGGCGGCAAATCGCGCAGCAGGGCTGCATCGAACTCCCGCCCCGCAAACGACTCCGGCAACTGCTTCGTATCCACGCATGACAGCTTGGCGCGCAGGCCGCTGGCCATCATTTCGCGCGCCAGCGCATCGGTTGGCTTCTCCCATAGAGGAAACAGCGGCTCCAGTCCAGTTGGCTTAAGCTGCGCCACGCGGTAGGCCCGGATGTCGGTCAAAAACAGATCGCCAAAAGCAACTGCATCGATGCGCTCGGCCACTGCGCGCTGGCAAACCTCTGCCATGCGCTGCTCATACACTTCGTTCGAGCAGGGCCATGGCAGCGGCACAATCCACAACGGCAACTGAGCCGCCTCTGCCTGTGCTTCCAGCACGGAGCGTCGCACGCCGTGCATGGCCACGCGCTGAAACTCCTGGTTCAGTGTGGTCAGCAGGCCAACCATTTCAATATCGGGTTGTTGACGCAAGAGGTGGAGCGACCATGCGCTGTCTTTACCGCTGCTCCATGACAAAAGAACACGTTTCATAGCACCATCTTACTTCGGGTAGCAGACGCTGGTAGAGATGTGTTGTATTGAGCTATTTTGCCGCCGAATGCCGATGCGCCTCCATGGCATGGCGCAGCAGCACGTTGGCTTTGGTTTGATACCCGCGCCCATAGCTCTTGAGCCAGTCCACGATGTCGGTGTCCAGCCGGATCGTCACCGGGCGCTTTGCCGGCCGGTAGAATCGGCCAACCTCCGCGCCAGTCCAGTCGCGCACCTCTGGCATGTCTGAGAAATCAATCGTAGCGTCGGTCTTGGCGGCGAGATTGGCGATATCCCGCTTCTGCGCGCCGGTGAGCTTCTTCATAGAACCTCTTTTCCTGTGCCGATGCACTGCGCGCGGAGATCAACCGGATGACTTCGTCCCCATCCTTGTCGCGCCAGGTATAGACAACAAATAGAATCACACCCGGCGCAATCTCTCCAAGCGCGTTATAACGCTCCTCTGTGTCCTCATGGGATAAGTCCCTGCGCGATAGAATCCATTTATCTTCAAAAACCAGCAGCGCGGTCTCAAACGAGACACTATGCTTGTGTTGGTTCTCGTGGTTCTTCGCCGGGTCCCAATCGAATCGGCACATCTTGCCGGTCTCATTTCATACTGCTATATGTATGTACAAATGTCAATACTTACGACTGGCCGACACTTAAGCCTGCAACGGCCTGCCCCATCTGAGCGGCAGGCCGTCTGGTTGGTTTATCGCGTCGTTTACTTCAGCATCAAGTCCGCGCTGAGCGGCGTGTTCTCGCTGGAGTCTCCCACATGAATCACGAACTTGCCGGGATCGATCGTCCACTTATGCGCGGCTTCGTCCCAGTAGCTGAAAGCGCGTGCATCCAACCTGAGCGATACGTGCTTGGTCGCACCCGGTTCTAAGCGAACCTTCTCAAAGCCCTTCAGTTCGCGCTCTGGTCGGTCGGTCTTGGCTGAGGGGTCAGAAACATAAAGCTGCGCCACCTCCGCGCCCGCCACCTTGCCGGTGTTGGTCACGTCAAAGCTCACCGCAACCGTGGAGCCGGAGACGGCCGTGGCCGGAACCGCCAGCTTGCTGAAGCTGAAGGTGGTGTAGCTGAGCCCATAGCCGAAGGGATACAGCGGATGCTTGCCTGTGGTAGTCCAGTAGCGGTAGCCCACCATCAGCTTGTCCTCGTACTTGACGTGCGGAATCACGTAGTCCACCTTGCGGCCGTCGGTCTCCGTAACATGCAGTTCCGTGTCCGCGCCCTTCACGGGATAGTAGTACGCATACGACGGGTTGTCTTCCCAGCTTTTGTCGAAGCTCATCGGCAACTTGCCTTCAGGGTTGTGCTTACCAAACAGCACATCTGCAATGGCCGTACCACCCTCCTGTCCGGGATACCAGTCGTGCAGCAGCGCGGGCACCTTGCTGAGCCAGCCTTGCGTCGCCATCCCACCGCCGCCGGTCAGCGTGACAATAGTGTGCGGATTGGCTGCCGCAACGGCCTCAATCAGAATGTCCTGTCCCCAGGGCAGTTCGAAGCTGCGGTCGCCTCCCTCGCTTTCGGTGGTGGGGTCGAAGCCCACGGCCACCACGGTCACATCTGCTTTTGCGGCGAACTCCTTCACTTCAGGTGAAATCAAGCCGGGCTCGTATGCCATGCCCAAGCCGAAGCGGACACCGGCAAAGCCCGGTTGATAGTCTGCAACCACATTCACCGTTTGGCCGGCATTCAAGTCAATCGTCCAGAATTGCGGTGCCTGCCCCTCGGCGTGCGGAGGTGACACAAGTTCTTTGCCGTCGATTGTCACCTTGAAGTTGTCGTTGCCTGAGGCCGCGGCCAGAACCAGGTATTTGCCCGCCTTATCGGCCTTAAAAGCGGTAGTGTAGCGGATGCTGCGTGGAGTTTTGTCCTGCGGTCCCCACCACTCTTCTTTCCAATCGGCAATGCTGGTTGCGCTGTCGGTCACAGGTATGCCGCTAAAGTCCTTGCTGGGATAGGTTGCTACCTTTACGCCGCCATCCCACTTCGTTCCCTGAAAGACATCCATCAACTGCGGCAGTCCGCGGCTATAGAGCACATGCACGTTGGGGCCAAGCAAGTTGCCAATGCCGGTCACAATGCTCACGGGGTCAAACGCCGTTGCCTGCGACGAGCCTCCGCCGCCCGGAACCGCAGGCCATGCATCGGATCCGAAGATAGCGATGGTCTTTATCTTGGCCGCGTCCAGCGGCAGCATGTGCCCTTCATTCTTGAGCAGAGTAATGCTCTCCAACGCGCCGTCCAAAGCAATCGCGCGATCGGCCACAGAGTAGGTGGAGTCGGCCGGATCGAACTGCGGGCGATCTGCAAATCCGTAACGCAACTCGGTGCGCAGCAGGCGCAGTACCTTGTCGTTGATGGTGGACTCTTTCACCTTGCCATCTTTCACCGCGGCCAACAAGTTCTTCTCATTCATAAAGCGCGGCGAGGGCATCTCCAAGTCGAGTCCGTTGTTGGCCGCGCCCACCGCGTCGTAGGTGGCGTCCCAATCCGACATCAAAACGCCCTTGAAGCCCCACTCGCCTTTCAGCACCTTCAGGTTCAGGAACTCGTTCTGCGTGGCGTGATCGCCGTTGATCAGGTTGTAGGAGTTCATCACCGAGTCAACATGGCCCTTGGTCACCGCAGCCTCAAAAGCGGGCAGATAGATTTCGCGCATCGTCCGCTCGTCCACGTCGGAGCTTACGTTGTGCCGGTTGTACTCCTGATCGTTCATAGCGTAATGCTTCACCGTGGCCACCACACCCTGAGACTGCACGCCCTCGATAAATGGAACCACCAGCGTCGAGTTCAGATAGGGGTCTTCGGAGAGATATTCAAAGTTGCGGCCCGCGATGGGCGAGCGCGCAATGTTCACTCCCGGGCCGAGTAGAAAGTTCACGCTGCGCGCGCGGGCATCCTTGCCTAGACCAACGCCCAGCTTGCGCGCAAAGGCCGGATCCCAGGTGGCGGCCAGCGCCACACCACCGGCATACGCCGTGGTCGGTCCCCAGGTGCGCACGCCCACTGAAGCGTCTGACATCTTCAAGCGGGGCAGCCCAATGGACGGCATGGCATGGGTATACATCTCATCGACGCCGCCAATCAGCTCAATCTTCTGTTCCAGCGTGAGTTTGGCCACCATGGCTTGTGCTTTGGCCTCGATGGCGGGTGAGTCGGGCACCGGAGCCTGCGCCGTGGCTTGCATGGTCGTGGCCAGTACGCAACCGAGCAGGATCAGCATCAAGCGTGCCATGCCGAACGCAAAAGTAGATTCAGTGAGAGATTGGTGTTGGTTTTTCATGACGGTCAAGGTTACCGCGTTTGGGTTTTGGGTGGCTAGCGATGCCGCATCTCCACGAGTCTCCACAGATAAGCAAACTAGACCTCTTATTGATCCGGTATTGATCCAGCACGCAAATACTTTGAATTGGGTGCCCCATCCTTTCCGCGTTCTTTGCGGAATGGGTGGGATACCACCACATTATTAGGGGCCTAATCAATAGTTCCCTGCCGCTTCATGGAAAGTATCAGTCAGCAAAAAAGCAGCCGCGCCAAACTTTAATTTGCTGTTGAAATACAGCGTCACCGATAACTTTGACAGACATCTGAACTAGTCGAACAATTTTGCATTCATCGCTCTCTGCCGCGCGTTTCTTGCCGTCCTGCTACATCGATTCAGGTTATATATATCTTTTTCCTTGAGCAAATGAGCTGTTCATTCTGGCCATTAAAAACTCTGACCTGTGACAGGTGTCACAGCGCGGAGTGAATAAGGTCACTGATTAGCCTTCGACGGAGAGCGCAGACTCAAAATCCAATGGGCATGAAACCAGGGGCGCCGGGAGGCATTCATGAGCTTTGCAACAGGCCTGAAGACCATCATAGTGGCAACCGACCTGCGCGGCCGGTCTGAAGCCGCTCTGGAATATGCCCGCAAGCTGGCCACGGCCTATGATGCTCGCATCGTGCTGGCTCATGGCCTTGACCCCATGGAATATGCAGCTGTCGATACAATTCCCGGCAAGGTACTCAAAGATCTGACTGAACAGGCACGCGCTACACTGGAAGAAATGACTGGCGCGTTGATCCGGAATGGCATTCACAGCCACTCTGAGATTCGTCAGGGCGCGATTGCCCAGATGCTGGTGGACGTGGCCCGGCAATACCAGGCTGGACTCATCGTAATTGGCACCGAGGGAAAGCAGGGCGCAGGTCCGGTTGTCGTCGGCTCGGTCGCCGAGCAATTGGTCCGACTGGCGCCATGCGCCGTGCTCGCGGTTGCCGCGGATTGGAACGCAGGCCCATTCCGTCCCACGCCCGGTGGCCCGGTGCTGCTGGCCATGGAACGCAATGAGGCTGCGCCGGCCGCTGTAGCCACGGCTCACTCTCTGGCAGAGACCTTTCACCGCACTCTTGTAGTTGTTCATGCGCGCAGTGCGGCTGAGGCTACGGCTTTTCTCAACCCTTGCGCCACTACGCTTGAGGAGTTTGGCATCCAACCCTCTGGTAGCTGTCCTGTTCGCTGCATAGTCAAGGACGGCAACCCGGCAGACGCAATTGGTGAAGCGATCGCCCAGTTCCAGCCCAGCATGCTGGTGGCAGGCGTCAAACACGCCAGCCAGACACCGGGGCCTCATGGCACTGTTTTCGCGCTCCTCGCCCGCTCTCGCGTGCCTGTCCTGTGCGTTCCACCGGAACCACTGCCCGCCGAGGTCGAGCGGGAGGCTTGTATCACCATTGAAACCTAATTAAGCGAAGTCAAAATAGCTTTTGCAGCTTCGCATTGAACAAGAAATGGGCCGGGGAGAGAAGAGATTCCGCCATCCCATTTCACTCATCTTTTTTTCTGGATGTGATTGTATTTGGAGCGATTTGCGGCATATGAAATCTGATTTTTTGCAATCTCGCATTACCAATCACGCTGGCCAGGGACCGGCAGGCAGGCGGGCGGCGGACATTGCTCACCGCAGGACCGGAAACCGGAAAGAGACTATGGGAGACACAACCATGCAACCTGAGGCAAGTTCCAGGCGAATGGATGCCGTCCGGGCGCATCCGCTGGCTGAGCTGTTGGAGTGCCCTCCGGCCACCGGAACTCTGCTGAGCTCTTCGGCACGGTGCATCGACTTCGATGCCGGGGAGGTCGTCTTTCCACAGTATGGAACCTGCAGTGGCCTCTATGTTGTGGTCTCTGGCAGGTTCCTGCGCAAAACTGAGCGCCTTGAGACGAGGATTACCCTCGGTGCCGCCCGCGCCGGAGACCTGGTCGAGTTGGCAGCCGTCCTCGGCGACGGCCGTCATACTTACACCCTCACCGCGCAAACTCCCGGTTCGGTTCTGCTGCTTCCCATGGAGGCTCTCAGCCTGGCGTTTCAGAATTATCCACCGCTGCGGATGCAATTGCTGGAGGAACTTGCCCGCGAGGTTTCCCGTGCATATACCGCTTGTTGCCTAACCCGAACCACCAGGACTCGGCGGCGTAATTCCGGTGTCGATACGGCTTAGACCGGCTGCCCTGCATCAACACTTTTCCGTGCCCCTCAGGCAACGCCACGGAAATTGACGGAAAATCCCTGCCTTGCACGCTGGCAAAGTGCGTTATACTTCAATTTGACCAGCGGCAAACGTATGGCATCATTCCACTCTCATCACCCCCCGGAAGATTGTATTAATTGCGAGCATCGTCATCTGCGAATGTTCTGCAATCTCACGCCCGAGGCGCTTCAAGACTACGACGGCATCGGCATCATGATGAGCCATGCCCGTGGCGCAAAGCTGTTTTCAGAGGGCGATCCGGCACGCAACGTCTTTGTCATATGCTTTGGCCAGGTCAAAATCTCCTCCACTTCCCGTGACGGCAAGACCATGATCCTAAAGATCGCCGGCCCCGGAGACGTAATGGGACTCAGCGCAGTGCTGGCCAATGTTCCCCATGAAGTCACTGCGGAAGCCATTGAGCCCTGCCAGGTGAAAACGGTACGCAAACAGGAGTTTGTCGATTTCCTCGGCCGCCATGGAATCGCCAGCATGCACGCCGCTCAGTCGCTATCCGGCGAATACCTCACCGTCTTCCACGACGCCAAAAGGCTGGCGCTTTCCGGCTCCGCCGCGGGACGCCTGGCTCGCCTCTTGCTCGACTGGGGACGCGCTGCAGCCAACAGCAAGACTGAACTCCGCTTCACCATGGCCCTGACACACGAGGAGATCGCCAACATGGCCGGCACCTCGCGTGAAACTGTCACCCGGCTGCTCAATCAGTTCCGCCGCGACCAGTGGATCACCATCAAAGGCTCCAGCATGACCATCGTCAAGCCCGACCAGCTCGAACGCCTCACCGCCTGAGCTCTTCGTTTCGTTTCATTTCCCGTTTCTGCCCCGCTCGCTACTTCTAGAGCGTTTTCCCTAATGCTGTAGACCTTCGAGGCAGTGTTTGAACCATGCC
>VFSW01013797.1_pt1 | contig 11212 bp, 8 predicted proteins | sample 5358111 | NCBI WGS metagenome assembly VFSW01 (sample SAMN11554181, study PRJNA540505) | mine drainage metagenome | isolation source: sediment from site ElyBrook_90M | place: USA: Ely Copper Mine, Vershire, VT | collected 2017
GGGGGTGCTGCGTTCCTGGGAGTCTGCCCCTCGAGGGTGTTCGCGGGTGCCGGGGATGGCGGTGTTGCCGCCTCCTGAGTGGGCGCAGGCGGCGCCGGAGACGCCTCATGCGAAATTTGCGAACTGCGCCAAGCCATGTACGCAAGCACCACGATTATGACTGCCAGCACTGCTCCCACATAAACGCGGTACGGATGTGAACGGGACTCAGAATCCCATTCTTCCGTGTCATCACTGGTATTGTTCGGACGGAAGCTCCGGAAAAGCGAGAGTTCGTGCGGGTTCGTGATCGAATCCTCGAAAACCCGCGGGGACGAGCCGGATGTACCGCTCGCGGGGCTGCTGGCCCGCACCTCGGATTCTGCGTTTTCTGGAGGGTGGATTTCCGCATCTTCGTCCCGGGCAGAATGGACAAACCCGGATTGTGCCCGAAAACTCTCATTGCCCAGACTCGCCCCACAATGCCCGCAGAATTTGTGCGTTGACGGATTGTCACGGCCGCACGACATGCAGGGCACGAGAGTGGGACGATCCGCAACCCGGCGTTCTTGCGTGTAAGAACTTGACGGCTGATCGATTTGGCGTGACAAGTAGAAATCCCCCGTTGAGCCGGTGATGGACTGCCGAATGTGTGTATCTATGATTGCACTCCGGCGAGGGGAGGTTGTCAATTCCATAGGCTCAAGCCTCGTGTCGATACGTTTCAGTTACAGGCTTTACGGTAGGCGGGCTGGTATTGATCCAGTTGTGCGTCCCGCTGAGTTGCGTATTTGCCCTTCTGGGTTTTGCCGTATAGATCGGATCCCGGACAGTAGTAAAGTGCGGTCTGCAGGTCCACCCAAACTTGGGCCGATGGATTGCCTTTGTCCTCGGGTACTTCGGGGGTTTCGGCGAGACCGAGCGAAATCAGCATCCGCTCAAACGGCGACAGATCGGCCAGGGGGTCGATCTTTTGATGGCCCGCCGCTGCTGCGTTTGGAGCAGCCGTAGCGCTGACCGGATGATTCGACCAGATGCCCCAGCGAATGACGCACGCAACCAGGACGACCGCGATGGCGAGATAGATGTCTCCCCGGCGCGCATCCCAGAACCGCGCCAAAGCTCCCCGCTGCTGCCCCGCTGCCAGTTGCTCGAGATAATCGCGAGCCGACGCAGCAGAACTCCAATCCGCGGATGGCGCTGCCTGGGCGAGCGCAACCTCTTCCTCCGCCTCGTCCTTGGAGGATGCTTCCTCAGGCGAACCTTCGTCCTCGACGGCGTGCGCTGCAATTTCCAAATGCTGCTTTAGATCCCTCGGTTCCTCAGTGGTTGAGGGACTGGCTGTGGCGGACGGTTTTTCAAGCGGCTTCTTGGAATCGTGCGCCTTCTCGAATGGACCCTCATATGCGGCAAAAAGCTCGGGGAATTCTTCTTCGAGCGAATTGGCGAGTGATTCCTCGGACTCCAGCATGCCAGGACTGTCTTGCACTTTCGCGGGAGCTGGACTGGTTTTTGTCGCGTCGACAGAAGTATCGTGGATTTGCAGCAACGGTTGGGCACTGTTCTCTTTGCCTGCAGGCTCAGGCCCAAGGCGCGGTGAACCGCACTGTCCGCAGAAATGCTCCTCGGCGAAAAGTCCGTGGCCGCACTTTACGCACGTGTAGGTTGGGCCGGACGGGAACACCGGTATGGCCTTCGCTGCGGCGTCCTTGGCTGGTCCTCCGTCAATGAGGGCCGCGAGACTTGGCTTCAGTTTCTCCAGAGCTTCCAGCATTGCGGCGCGTTCGCTTGCGATCGATTGCTTCCAATCTTGCTCCACATCCTGAGCCAGCGCTTCGGTTACGAGCCCGGCCATGAGCTGGCAACTGTGGACATCTTGCTCGGTGAATCCTTTCTGGTTGGAATAGTAGAGTTCCAGTCCTCCAGCGACTCCGCCTTCATGAAAAATTGGGACTGCTATAAGCGACTGAATCCCACGACGGCGGCACTCCTCGGTGTCCACAAGAAATTCGGGATTGACGTCGGGGCAACGAAAGACTTGCGCGTTTCGAATGCAGGGAAGGCAGAGTGCATTCTCCATGGGAACTTCGGTTCCCACCTTAAGAGTCTGAGAACCGGCTACGGCACGGTAACGGATCTTGGTTCCGTCGAGAATGCCGATCGCCGCACCGCCTGCCCTGGCGATATCGACGACACGCTCGGCAACCAGAGACATCGCGTTTTCGAGTTCAAGATGCCGAATCTGTATCTGATGCTGGGTTGCGACAATTTGCGCCAGAGTGAATGTGTAGTCTCCCTGGCCTGCGGGCTGGGGCGGCTGCGTCTTCAGGGTCTCCGGCGAAGTAGTGGATTTGGCCTTTTCTGCGGCCTCGATCTGATCCCGTTTCAAATCGAGGCCCAACTCCAACTCGCGCACTTCGCGATTATGTTCCTGAAGAACATACGCGGCTTCCAGCAGCTTCGCGAGCGTCTGCTCGTCGAGAACTGGTTTGTTTTTTTCTTCGGACACGATTCCGTTTTCCACCGATGGAAGCCGTCCCCAGGCGCGCAAGAATCCGGTATTTTAACCCCAATGCACTTATTCTATTGCAAGTCCTGCGCCAACTGAGAGTGCTAAGATCTTCCCAAAGGAAGACACGGCGTCGGGGGCGCTGGACGGCCCCAGATGGCCAAGAACCATCATGCCTGCAATAGTTTACCGCCTTCAGGGAACAGGGCTAAGATTCCCTGCGGGCATTGGATCTCGTCCTCCGAGCGAAACTCTAGCAAGGTAAACATAGTTCCGCAATCCCAGAACTTGCAGGAATCTGCAGCTTTTTCAACTATTTTTCCTATGCCTGGTCGGGAGAGGACTGCTGGGCTTTCACGCCTTCGCGCCAAGGTAGAAGTGCACCGCCGGTGTGATCACCAGCGACAGGATCATGGAGATCAGGACGCCGCCAATGACAGCAATGGCCAGCGGCTGCAGCATCTGCGATCCGGCGCCGATGGCGAACGACAACGGCAGCATGCCCGCGACCGTGGCCAACGCCGTCATGACGATGGGGCGCAACCGTCTGCGAGCCGCTTTCAGCATCGCCTCTTCCGCCGACATGCCTAAGCCGCGCATTTTTTGATCCGCATCCAGCAGCAGAATGCCGTTCTTCGCCACAATGCCGATCACCATGATCATGCCCATGAAGGAAGAGATGTTGAATGTGGTTCCGGTGACGAGCAGCGCGATGAACACTCCAGAGGTCGAGAGCAAGGCGGACGAAAGTATGGCGACGGGTGCGGCGAACGCTCCGAATTCAAACAGCAGGACGATAAACAGCAGCAGGATGGCCAGTATCAGCACGATTGCCAGGTCGTGGAACGAGCGCTGCTGTTCTTCGTAGGTTCCACCATATTCCACGCGAATGCTGGATGGGATGTGTAATCCCGCAACTGCCTTTTGCACATCGGCCATTCCGCTTCCGAGACTTCTGCCTTCCAGTCGGGCGGTGACGGCGACGTCCCGCTGCAGGTTTTCGCGGCGGATTTCCGTCTGTCCGGGATTTTCTGCGATCGTGGCCAGCGCGCCCAATGTGGCGGTGTGCCCAGTGCCGCTCACCAGCAGGGTGTCTCGCATGGCTTGCAGCGAAGCCCTGTTCGCCGTGGGAAAACGCACGCGCAACGTGTAAGCACGGTCATTGGTCACGACCGGAGTCGGCGAAGGCTCTCCTTCGAGAATTGCCGACGCATCCAGCGCGATTTCCTCGGCGGTGAATCCCGCTCGGGCGGCCACGCTCGGATCGACCTGGAATGTGACCGCCGGACCGCTGATCGTGTTGTCGATGCCGTTGAGGATATCCACCACGCCGTCGATCTTTCCGATTGCGTCCGCGACCTTAGGCGCCCACTGCTCCAACTGTTTTGGATCCGGCGAGAAGAGTTTGATCTGGATCGGTTCCGGCGCCGACGTTAGGTCTCCGATCATGTCCTGAAGCACTTGCACGAACTCGATGTCGAGAGAGGGTTCTTGTTGCCTGATCTCGGCACGTACGTCGGCGATGATGTCCTCAATATCTCGCTTGCGTTTTGCCTTCAACTTCACCAAAATATCGCCTCGGTTAGCTTCCGTTACTGCGGAAAGGCCGAGTTCCAGGCCGGTTCGGCGTGACGTGCTTTCGACTTCGGGAACCTCGCGCAACATTTGCTCGACATGACCCACCACGCGATTGGTTTCCGTCAGCGAACTGCCTGCCGGCGTGAGGTAGTCGAGGACGAAACCGCCTTCGTCCATCTCCGGCAGCAGGTCGGAGCCGGAGAAGGTATAGCAAACGTAGGAAACGACGATCAGCGAAGCGCTGAAGAGGACGAGCAACAACGGACGTTCGAGCGCCCGGCGCAGCCATTTTTCGTGGAAATTCACCACCCGCAGGAAGAATCCGCTGAGGTGCTTTTCTTCGGCGGCGAGCAGCTTCTGAGCCTCGTTGCTTCCCGACAGAGCGCCCGTTCCGAGCGGCTCAGATTGGCCAGAGCCGGCACTCTCAGCTTCGGCAGCCTGCGGCTCAGCATTGTTGCTCCGTCGAATGAAGTATTGGCTGAGCGTTGGAGTCCACGATAGCGCGAGCGCCAGCGATGTGAGCAACGACACTGTCATCGTCACTGCCAAGGCGCGAAAGAAAACGCCGGTCACTCCGGTGATCGCGATCAGGGGAATGAAAACGACGATCGGAGTCAGAGTTGATCCGATCAGAGGTACGGTGATTTCCTTGAGCGCGCTTTGAATTGCCTCGATCCTGCTCTGGCCCATGTCGCGATGCAGCACGATGTTCTCCACCACGACGATCGCGTCGTCGATCACGAGTCCGACAGCGGCTGCGAGACCGCCAAGCGTCATCAGGTCAAACGTCTCACCCATCACCTTCAGCGCGATGAACGTCACCATGATGGTCACGGGGATGACCAGCCCTGCCACCAGCGATGTTCCCCAATCGCGTAGGAACACAACAAGAATGATCGATGCCAGAACCAGTCCTAACAGGATGGCATCGCGAACGCTCTTGATCGAGTCGTTCACTATGATGGACTGGTCATAAAAGGGCTCGATATCGATTCCCGGCGGCAGCGTCTTTTTGATGTTTTCGATCTCATTGTGAACTTCGTCTGCGACCTGCACGGTGTTTCCGTCCGGCTGCCGGTTGATGTTCAACAGGACCGCAGGTTTTCCGTTCGCCGTGACCACGGTATAAACGGGCTTCACACTGGGAGAGACCTCGCCAATGTCGCCGATCCGCACAGGAACTCCCGCAGGCGTATTCTTGATGACCGCATTGGCGATTTGTTCGGGTGTCCTCACCTGGCCGTTGACCAGGCCGAGATACAGCTGATGATTTCGTTCGAGCAGGCCCGGGGAGTCGATCAGATTCGTGCGCCGTACCGCGTCCAGAATGTCGGTCACGGTGATGCTTGCGGTAAGTAGCTTTGCCGGATCCGGTGTGATCTGGAATTCCGGTTCCTGTCCTCCTTGCACGATCACCGTGGAAACGCCTTCCAGCCGATTGAGGCGCGGCTTCATTTCATACGTCGCCATCTCCCACAATTTCGTCTGAGGGATGCTGTCTGAGCTCAAGCTGTAGCCGATCATGGGAAACGCCGCAAACCTCAACCGGTGCGCTTCGATCGTCGCCGTCGATGGAAGTTCGGGCTGCACGCGCGAGATCGCCGCATTCACATACTGCAGCGTCTGGAACATGTCGACGTCCCAGCGGAAATAGAGGTCTACTTCCGCCGATCCACGGCTGGTAATCGAGCGTACCGTCAGCAATCCCGGAACGCTGTTAACGGCTTCTTCAATGGGACGCGTGACCGTGACCATCATCTGATCGATGGGCATGACGCCGTTGTCGACCGCGATCAGGACCCGCGGAAAATTTGTTGAAGGAAATACTGAAACGGGGATCGTAAAGGCGAGGTACGCCCCCAACAGTCCTAGGGTAAGAATCAGAAAGATAATTGGCCGGGAGTGTTGGGCAATCCAATGCAGGCCCGAGTGACCGGCTTCCGGTGAGTTCACGCAGACGCTCCGCAACGATTATTTTTCACTGGAACCCTCACCTGCCTTCGAGTCTCCGGCTGCAGGCTTCGATCCCTGGGGCGACTCCTCCGCCTGGGCCGCAGCAGCAATCTTGATCTTGGTCTTATCGGGCAGACCGTAAGCGCCACTGGAAATGACCTTGTCGCTTTCCGTGACACCCTCGATCACCTGCACATCGTCGCCATTGTGAATGCCGAGTTTGACAGCGCTCTGGTGTGCGCGCCCGTCCGAGCCCGAAAGCATCACGCTGGTGGATCCATCCGGTGCAGTGAGGATGGAATTCGCTGGTACCACCAGCGCATCTTTCACGGTTTGGGCAGTCAGAGAAAGTTGAACGCTCGTTCCTGGCTTAAATTCGTGTTTTGGATTTTTGGCCTCGAACCAAACTTCCACGGTCGTACTGTTGGGATCGAGGGCCGGACTCACGACCGTGACTCTGCCTTCGATCGGCCCCTCGATTCCCGGGACGGTCATGCTCCCTTTGTCGCCCACCTTCAGAGCCGCGGCATCGCTTTGAGGAATGTGTGCCTTCGCAATCACCGAAGAAATGTCCATGACCGTGAGCAAGGGCGTGCCCGCAGCCGCCATCTCACCGGGATACAGCGGACGATCGGTGATCACCCCATCGATCGGGCTGCGAATTTCCGAATAGCTGAGTTGCGCCTGCGCTCCCAAATATTTGCCTTTCGCCGACTCCAGTTGTCCTGCGGCAGACTTGAGCTCCTGCTGTTTGCCGATAGCCATCAGCGCATCGAGATGTTTCTTTGCGATCGCGCACTGGTTCTTGGCCTGCGTGAAATCGACTCGCGATTGATCGAGCTCCTTCCGTGGCAACGCGCCCTGCTCGAAGAGCTGCTGCCGGCTCTCGAAAATTTTCTGCTGCGCATCGAGCGCCTGCTGCGCCTGCTGCGCATCCGCTTCCGCCTTCTGGATCTCTTCGGGCAGGCTGGCGGCGGTGGTGGTCTCGCAGGCAGCTTGAGCCTGATCGAGTGCGCCTTTTGCGTCCTGCGTGGCAGCCGAGAGATCGCGATTCTCGAGAACCGCCAAAAGCTGCCCTTCGCGGACCGGGCTTCCGCGCTTCACCAGAAATTTCTGCACAGGAGCGCTGATCTTGGGCACGATCGCGGCCTGCTGTCGAGGAAACAAAATCGCCTGCGCGCTGATGATGTGCTGAATGGTGGTTTTTTCGACGGGTGCGACCTGCACAGTCACCGCCGGTTCCTTCTCGCCTTTGTCGGACGAACAGCCCGCCGTAAATAGCATGGCTGCAACCGACAAGAATCCGATGGCTGCGAATCCGCGGTGTTTGCGATTACACCTTGTATAAGGTGCGGTTCCGATGAGATTCATTCGGTCTAGAAGCTTCCTGTGAGAGTTTGTAAGTTCGCCACCGCGAGGCGGTAGCGCGACTGGCCATCGTCATACGCGTTGCGGGCCAGTGTCAACGTGTTCTGCGCATCCACCACTTCCAGCACCGTGGATTCTCCCGCCTGGTAGCGCAGTGTAGTGAGCCTCAGGCTATCGGCTGCCAGTTCGGCGGAACTGGCGAGCGATTCCATTTCCGAGCGCGCGGTCTCGGCCTCGCTATAGAACTGGCGCAGGTGGCTGAGCAATTGCCGCTGCGCGAAAGTCAGCTCAACCTGCGCCTGATTGCGCCGCAATTTCGCCTGTTTGAGTTTGCTGCGATCCGCGCCCCAGCTGAAGACCGGGATCTGCAATGTGGCCACACCCGCATAACCGAGATTGCGCACTCCATTCGAGCGCACTGCGAACTGGTTGGCGTCAATTCCGTAGAGATAGTCCACGCTCAATGCCGGCAACAGGCCGCCCCAGGCTGCTGTGACCTCATGATCCGCAACTTCATAGGCCGCCAGAGCCGCGCGCAGATCAGGATTGTTTTTCTTGCCGGCCACTTCCACTTCGGCAAACGTGGGCAAGGGTTCGAGCGTTTGCAGGTCGTCGACGACTGTGAAGTCCTGGTTGAAATCGGGGAAGAGCAGCACGGCTAGATCGAGGCGGCTGCGTTCCATGTCAATCTGGGCTTCCTGCAGATCGCGCTGCTGCTGCTGAGCCTGAATCCGGGCCTTGATCACGTCGGCGTGGGCCACCTCGCCTCCGCTTTCCAGTTTCTGGCTGATATCGAGAAACCTCGCTGCTTCCGTCGCCGCCCTCTGCGCGGTTGCGTACTTTCGTTGCGATACGACGAATCCATAGTAGGACTGAGTCACGGTGACGACCAGACCTCTCGCGGCGATCTCTGCCTTGGCCCGCGCCTGCGCCAGCGCAGCGGCAGAGCGCCGGTAGTCCGCCACATTCGTCAGCGAGACGGCCACATGCACGTCGGCCTGGCTGATGTATTCGTGGACACCGTTATTGGCAATGAACCTGGACGTCGGGCATCCCAGTGTGCTGGTGAGACAGTTGGCCGCAACTGGTCCCGCTCCCTGGGTGTAAATGAAAGAATTGCTGTAGTCGAGACTCGGCAGCAGTCCCGCGCGGGCCTGCACCCGATCTTCGCGTGCCAACCCCCGGTCTGTTACCGCGGAGCGGTACGGCGGATGATTCAGACGGGCACGCGGGAGTGCGTCTTGCAGCGTGATGGTCAGAGGCGCTCCCTGATTCTGTCCTGCGGGCATTACCTGTGCAAAACCTGAGGTCGCACCCACCAGCAGGACCAAAATGGAAACGTACGCGGTCGAGCATTGGCCGATATGGGAGTGCCCGATCTTTCTCGTCTCAGAGTCGTTCTGGAAGAGCTTCACTGGTCACCTCGGTTTGAAACGCGAATATTGTGCGTCGAAACTGTCTGAATGCAAAGAAGGTTACGACAAGAACGGCTGTTCCAGCAGTCCGCGAATCATTCGCTACGCGCCCCTTGAGGGCTAACTCATAGCCACATTTGCTCCTGATCATAGTCGCGTGGTCGGACCAAATCGGAACTGCTCAAGGCTAGCACGCCCTTCCTGAAGACCACCTGAAAACCATGGTCTTTGACCCCAAGTGCCCAAACCTGAGGTACTTAGCCGCCTTCGTTTTTCGCACACGAACAATTGGCGAAGGCCGTGCTTTCAGTTGAGTGAGTGTGATCTTCAGGCAACAGGAGGAAACGTCGTCATGGTGGATCTAGCCGAAGTCAAAGTTACGCCCCGCGACCAGCAGGTCTTGAATCTGCTCGTCCAGGGTTGCAGCAACAAGGAAATTGCGGGTCAACTCAACATCAGCCCGCGCACCGTGAAGCAACACCTGCGCACCCTGTTTCTGCGCACGGGAATCCGCGAGGGTCGCAAGCGGGTGAAGCTTGCGATCGCAATGTTCACCCAGGAGTAAGCGCAATCATGACGCCCCGTGAGCGCCTTACTCAAAAAGAGATTCAGATTGCGATCCTAGTCTGGGAAGGGCTGACCAATCGCGAAATAAGCAGGATCGTTGGCACCACCGAGCAGGTGATCAAGAATCATTTGCGCAGCACGTTTGACAAGCTCGGCGTCTGGAGCCGGCTGGAATTAGCCATGTACGTCGCCAGCCATGGCGGAAAGAACTGGCCGGATTGCGAGAACATACAAACCCCGTTGCGGCAGGCAGTCGGGGCGGACTAGACTGCGCCGACTCGGCTGGATACGTGAGACGAACGGGCCTGTTCGTGTCGGTCCGTCGGCTCTTCCGCAGACGGCGGGTACCCACGGGGGCGACAATTGCGTACGTTTCCGGGCTGCTAATCTGCAAAACTTTTCTGACCTTTGGTCCTTGGTCGACGTTGAGAGCTTCTAAGTTATTGTTCTTCAATAGTTTACTGGAGGAGCATAGCGGTCTCAGAATTGCACCTATCGACTGGAACGGCTCAGCAGCCACGAGCCGGCTTTCGCAACCCAGGGCGAAACCAGCGATGGCCTACAAAGAAACCTTCTGGATGGCGTGCGACTCGACAGAACAACTCCGGGCGGAGTATGGCCCTTTTCATACACGTGCCGAGGCCGAACTTGAGGCCCGAAAGCTCGGCTTCGGGTATCTGTTGCGATACGAGCACCTTCTGGGAATGAATGAGGAAATCGAGGAAGTTCGTTGCGTTTTTGTCGAACTGCCAGGGGCTTCCCCGATCGGGGTTGATGTCACGCCGGTGACGCTGCACACCCGTTGTGCCACCTGCGGCGAATCCGCCGCTCACGAGAAGGGCTGGCAAGCCGAAGTCTGGGCCGACATCCACGAATTTGAACACTCCCGCCATCGTGTTCGGCTTTTCGAGCACGCCCGTGGCAGAGGATTGAAGGAAATCGTCGGCTGGCGCGGCTAACTCTTCAGGAAGTTGAGCCCTTGCTCGACAGTGCACTCGCTGCGGCCCGATCCAGGAACCAAATCAGCTTGCCATCGCTCGGATGGACCAGTTTCGCCGGATACTGCTCGTCGGGCACGTCCTCTTCTAAAACTGTCTGGAGTACCGTGGCTTTATCTGTTCCACTGACCAGAAACGCTACGCAGCGCGCTGCATTCAGAACCGGAAGCGTCAGCGAGAGTCGTTTCGTCTTGAACTTCTCGACCCAGTTTGCGACGACCAGGCGTGATTTTTCCTGCAGAGCGGCGGTCCCGGGAAAAAGCGAAGCCGTATGGCCATCCGGGCCCATGCCGAGAAGAATAAGATCAAAACGTGGAACATCCTCAGTTCCCACCTGGAAGAACTTGCGCAGAGTCTTCTCGTATTCTTCCGCCGCAGTCGCGGCGTCAGGATTCTCCGCCGCAATCCGGAACACGTTCCCTGCAGGCACGGGAATTTTCGACAGCATGGCTTCGTCCGCCATGCGGTAGTTGCTCTCTGGATCTGTCGGAGGCACGTGCCGCTCATCTACCCAGAAGAAAAACATGCGGTCCCAGGGAAGAATGGTGCGGGCATTTGTGGCCAGCAAGTTGTAAAGGTTCCTGGGAGTCGATCAGCCGGATAAGGCGATGGCGAATCGCCCGCGTGCGCTAACGGCTTCATTAGCAACGCGCACGACTTCTTCCGCCGCCGCCGCAAACAACTCCTGCGGGGTGGTCAGTACCCGAATTTCAGCAGGGGAACTCAAGGGACGCACTCAACCTTTACGCGCCCGGATCGCCGCGCACCGCGCGGCTCCGAGCAGTCCGGCCTTTTCGTTGGTGACCACGGCGACTTGCATGGACTCCCCCAAAGGCCTCATGCGG
>VFSW01013798.1_pt1 | contig 11210 bp, 11 predicted proteins | sample 5358111 | NCBI WGS metagenome assembly VFSW01 (sample SAMN11554181, study PRJNA540505) | mine drainage metagenome | isolation source: sediment from site ElyBrook_90M | place: USA: Ely Copper Mine, Vershire, VT | collected 2017
GTATCGGCGCGACCACGCTCGACGAGTATCGCAAGCATATCGAAAAGGACGCGGCGCTCGAGCGGCGCTTCCAGCCCGTGTTGGTCGCCGAGCCGAGCGTCGAGGACACCATCTCGATTCTGCGCGGGCTCAAGGAACGCTACGAGGTCCATCACGGAATCCGGATCAAGGATTCCGCACTGGTGACGGCGGCGATTCTGTCGCATCGCTATATCACCGACCGTTTTCTGCCCGATAAGGCGATCGACCTGGTCGACGAGGCGGCGGCCAAGCTCCGCACCGAGAAGGAGTCGATGCCGGTCGAGCTCGACGAAGTGAATCGGCGGGTGATGCAGCTCGAGATCGAGCGAGATGCGCTCAAGCGCGAGACCGACGCGGCCTCGCGCGAGCGGCTCGAAAAACTCGAAAAAGAACTTGCGGCGGAACGCGAAAAGCGTGACACGCTGCGCGCGCAATGGCAGAGCGAGAAGGGCGAAGTTGAAAAGCTCGCGAAGTTCAAGGCGCAGATCGAGCAGACCCGGCTCGAGATCGAAAAGGCCAAGCGCGAGTACGATCTCAACAAGGTCGCCGAACTCCAGTACGGCACGCTCGCGGGGCTGGAGAAGGAACTGCGCGCGGCTGAAGCGAAATCCGCCTCGGCGGGCGCCCATCGGCTGATCAAGGAAGAGGTTGACGAGGAGGATATCGCCGAAGTGGTCGCGCGATGGACCCGGATTCCGGTCGCACGCCTGATGGAAGGCGAGGTCGAGAAGCTCCTGCATCTCGAAGAGCATCTGCATAAGCGCGTGATCGGCCAGGACGAGGCGGTCAAGGCGGTCGCGGACGCGGTGGTCCGCGCGCGCGCCGGCCTGAAGGATCCGAATCGTCCGATCGGCTCGTTCATCTTTCTCGGACCGACCGGGGTGGGCAAAACCGAACTTGCCCGCGCGCTAGCCGAGTTCCTGTTCGACGACGAAGCGGCGATGATCCGGATCGACATGTCCGAGTACATGGAGAAGCACACCGTGTCGCGGCTGATCGGCGCGCCGCCGGGCTACGTCGGCTTCGAGGAGGGCGGCCAGCTCACCGAGGCGGTGCGGCGGCGTCCGTACTCGGTGGTACTGTTCGACGAAATCGAAAAGGCGCATCACGATGTCTTCAACGTGCTGCTCCAGTTGCTCGACGACGGCCGCCTCACTGACGGCCAGGGGCGCACGGTCGATTTCAAGAACGTCGTGGTAATAATGACGTCGAATATCGCGAGCCAACTCATCCTGTCGTTCAAGGGCCAGGATTTCGAACGCATGAAACGCGAATGTCTCGACGTGTTGCGCCAGAGCTTCCGGCCCGAGTTCCTCAACCGAATCGACGAGATCGTGGTCTTCCATCAGCTCGATCGCGAACAGTTGCGCCATATCGTCGATATCCAGATGCGCCGCCTGCTCGCGCGGCTCGCCGAGCGCAAGATCGAACTCGTCCTGACCGACAAGGCGCGCGACTACTTCGCCGAGCATGGCTACGATCCGGTCTTCGGCGCGCGTCCGCTCAAGCGGCTGGTGCAGCAGGAACTGGAGACCACGCTCGCGCGCAAGATTCTCGCGGGCGAGCTTCGCGACGGCTCGCGCGTCACCGTCGACGCGGGTCCGCGCGGCCTCGATTATCGGGTCGAGATCGGTGCCGCAGCCGCGGCCGACGCGGCCTGACGTCGAGCTTGACTCCCAAGTCCATCGGCGCATTTCTCGACGCGTCGATGGACCTGCAATGGTCCTCTTCCGAGAGGCTTCCAAGGAATATTTAAGTGCGATCGACAAAGTGCTTGACATAAGGGTGGTGCCAGACCTATAAAGCAAACAAGCGCTTGCTTTAAATATTCGCCCCGACTGACGCGGGGCAAACCCAGTTCCGGGAGGTTCGACTGTTATGGATACGCCCACGCCGACGCGCCACACGATTCCAACCGAGTTCGAGACCGTCTTCGAACGCGACTACAGCATTCACGCCCCCGATATGCGCCGCCTCTACGAGAACGCCAAGCGCGATCAATGGAACGTCTCGACCGATGTCGACTGGTCCACCCCGGTTGACCTCGATAAGGGCGTCTTCAACGACGGCCTGATCGACGCTTTCGGCAGCCCGCTATGGGAAAAGCTCGACGAGAAAAAGCGCGCCGAGGTGAACGTCGAATTCTCGCGCTGGCGCATCTCGCAGCTCCTCCATGGCGAGGCCGGCGCGGTGCTCGCCTGCAGCGAAATGGTGCAGCTCGTCCCGACCACCGACGGCAAGTACTTCATGAGCACGCAGGTCGTCGATGAGGCTCGCCACAGCGAAGTGCTGAACCGCTACGTGGATGAGAAGCTGGGCGGCAAGATTTATCCGATGACGCCCAACGTCAAGGCGCTCTTCGACCAGCTCATCAGCAACAAAAAGTGGTACGTAAAGGCGGTCGGCCTGCAGCTTATCGCGGAGACTATGGCCGTGTCCCTTTTCCGCATGATCGGCGAAAGCGCCAAGGACCCCCTGCTCGCGCAGATATGCAAGCGCATCCTGAGCGATGAATCGCGGCACATGGGCTTTTCGGTTCTGAGCCTCCCCGAGACGATCAAGCAGCTTAGCCCGGCTGAACTCAACGAGGTCGAGGACTTCGCGGCCGAGTCGCTGCGGCTTGTGCTCAGCGGCCAGTTCCCGCGCGAGGCCTACGAGGCGGCGGGCTTCGATAAGTCCGAGATCGACGGAATCGCGCGCTACCGCGTCGAGGCGGCCAAGGGCAAAGAGCAGATGCTGTTCCGCCAGATGTTCCGCCGCGACATGCATCAGACGGTAATCGCGAACATGGCCAAGGTTGGCCTTCTGACCGAACGGATCAAATCGAATCTGAGCGCGCTCGGCTTCGATCCGAACGCGGGCGCGCGCGGCCAAGCCGCCGCGGCCGCCTGAGAATCCCAACGAAGCGGTTGGCGGGTGCTATGGTTCCGGGGATGACTTCCTCCGATCCGGCGACACCCGCCAGCCGCGTTCCCCGACAGGATAATCGCCGCCAGCATCTGCTGGATTCAGCGGCGCGCCTTTTCCGCGAGCGCGGCTATCGAGCCACCTCGATGCGCGATATCGCCAAGGCGGTCGGTATGCTCTCGGGCTCTATCTACTACCACTTCACTTCCAAGGAAGAGATTTTGCAGGCCGTGTACGAAACCGGGCTGCGCCATATCTCCGATCGCTTCGACAATGCGGTCGCCGGCGAGACCGACCCCTGGCGCCGGCTCGAAGCCGGATGCGTCGCGCACATGGTCGCCGTCCACGAACTCAGCGATTATTCGCAGGTGATGATTCGCGTGCTGCCGCAGGAGGGCGGGAGTGTCGCGGTGCAGCTTCTGGAATTGCGCGACCAGTACGAAGCGCGCTTTCGCCGCCTGATCGACGCGCTCGATCTGCCGCCCGGAACCGATCGCCACTATCTGCGGTTGATGCTGATCGGCGGGATGAACTGGTCCCACGTATGGTATCATCCGGGCCGCGATTCGCCCGCCGACGTCGCGCAGCGGATGGTCGCGTTGATCCGCAACGGCTACGAGCGCTAGCGGCTCAGGCTTTTTTCTCCGGCATCTCGACCGCGCCGCCGGCCTCCTTCCACGCGCGGAATCCGCCTCTGATATGGCACACCGGCTCGAGTCCCATGCGCTGCAACTGCTGCGTCGCCAGCGCCGATCGCAATCCGCCGGCGCAGAAAAACACGAACCGCTTTCCTGAGCCGAACTCCTCTTTGTAATACGGGCTCTCGGGGTCGACCCAGAATTCAAGCATTCCGCGCGGCGCATGCATCGCGCCCGGCACCCGCCCGTCGCGCTGCAACTCGCGTACGTCGCGAATATCGACGATCATCACATTTGGATCGTTCTTGAGCCGTATCGCCTCGGCCGCGTCGATCGTCACGATCTCTTTGTCAGCCTCTTCGCACAGTTGCTTGACCGTCTTTTTGAGCTTGAGCGCCATGACCTGAGACTCCCCTGTGAGTGAAATGAGACTTCCGTGATCGAATTTTCCGCGCGATTCCCTTCGCAATCGCTCAGCGTCCCTGGTAAATCGGCTTGCGCTTTTCCATGAATGCGCGCGGACCCTCGCGTGCATCCTCGGTCTGCCGGATGAAGCGCTGCGCCTCGTCCTCGGCGTCGAACGCCTCCTCGAACGGACGCCCCGAGCATTTCTCGACCGCCTCTTTGATCGCGCGCACGGCGAGCGGTCCGTTGGCCGCGATCGCCCGCGCCAACTCCTCCGCCTTGGCAATCACCTCGCCCGCCGGCACGACGTAGTTCACCAGGCCGAGGCGCCACGCCTCCTGCGCGCTGATCCGATTTCCCGTGAGCAAGATCTCCATCGCCTTACAGTATGGTATTTGCCGCGGCAGCCGCGCCAACGATCCCGCCGCCGGGATTATCGCCCACTTCACCTCCTGCAGGCCGAAGCTCGCGCTCTCCGACGCGATCCGCAGGTCGGTGCCCTCGAGCAGCTCGAAGCCGCCCGCGATACAGAAGCCGTTGACCGCCGCGATAACCGGCTTGCTCAGACTGAAGCGCCGCAGCAGCGCGATATTGCCGTACTGCGGATTCGCCTTGAGCTTGAAGTCCCATTCGTCCTCGGGCTGGCGCGCTCCGGTCATCAGCGGGATAAGCCGCCCCAGGTCGGCGCCTGCCGAAAACGCCTTGCTTCCCGCGCCGGTGACGATCGCTGCGCGAACGCTGTCGTCCGCCGCGATCCGCTGCCACGATTCGGCGAGCAGCACGATCACCTCCGGGCTGAGCGAGTTATGCACCTCGGGGCGGTTGATGGTCAGATACGCGATCTGATCGCGAACTTCATACAGCAGCGCAGGCATGCATCACTCTCCGCGTGAGCCGATCGGCAAGCTGGTAACGGCCGTTCCTATCCTGCACAGGGGCGGCCGAAGCGTCAACGAACCGATACGGCTGGGATTGCGCTAGAGCCCGACACAATAGGAAAGTCAGGAATCGCCGCCCGGCATCATGGACGTCAACGGGCCTCGTCATAGTGATACATCAGCACGATGAAACCGTGCTTGAGCGCGCCCGGTAACAGGAGCGATCACGATGCAGCATTCGGAAAAGCGAATCCTCACCACCCATGCCGGCAGCCTTCCGCGGCCCGCCGCGCTCGGCGAGATGTTCGGACGGATGAGCCAGCGCGAGCCGATCGATCGCGACGCGCTTGACCACGCGATCGAGGACGCCACGCGCCGTGTCGTCCGGATGCAGCTCGAATGCGGCGTCGACGTCGGCAACAACGGCGAGCAGCCGCGCGAAAGCTTCTTCACCTACGTGCAGCATCGCATGAGCGGCTTTGGCGGCCGCAGCGAACGTCCCCGCTTAAGCGACGTCTGGAATTATCCCGGCTTCGTCGAATCGATCATGGCCATGATGCGGAGCCGCGTGCGCGTCGATCTTCTGCATGCGCCCAAGGCGATCGGCGAGGTGCGTTACGTCGATCGCGCGCCGCTCGAAAAAGAGTGCGGCGATTTCATCCGGATCGCTGCCGAGGCGAAACCCGGCTTCGCCGAGACGTTCATGACCGCGCCATCGCCCGGAATTATCGCCGCCGCGATGCTCAATGAATATTACCCGAGCCTCGAGGATTATGTCGCGGCGCTCTCCGACGCGCTCCGCGTCGAGTACGAGGCGATCGTGTCGCACGGGATGATTCTCCAGATCGACGCGCCCGACCTCGCAATGGAGCGTCACGTGTCATACGCCGATCGTCCGCTGAAGGACTTTGTCGGCTTCGTCGATCTGGTCGTCGCCGGAATCAATCGCGCGCTCGAGAATATTCCGCGCGATCGTGTGCGGCTGCACGTATGCTGGGGCAATTATGAGGGTCCGCACGATCGCGATGTCGCGCTCGACGACATCCTGCCCGCGCTGCTCAAGGCGCGGGTCGGCGCGATGCTGCTTTCGATGGCGAATCCGCGCCACGAGCACGAATATCGATGCTTCGAGCGCCTGCGGATTCCCGCCGATATGATCCTGATCGCGGGCGTGATCGACACGACTACCAATTATATCGAGCATCCGGAGGTCGTTGCGGATCGAATCGAGCGCGTCGCAAAGGCGCTTGGCGATCCGCATCGCGTGATGGCGGGGACGGACTGCGGCTTCGAGACCACCACCGGGCTCGCGCCGGTCGCGGACGAGATCGTGTGGCAGAAGCTGCGCGCGATGCGCGACGGCGCCGCGATCGCCACCCGCCGCCTGTTCGGCTAGCGAGGTTCGTTGCATCGGGCGCATTCTATGCCATAGAATTTGCCACATGGCATCTTCCAATGGCATCAGGCTGACGATCGATAAGTTCGGACGGGTGGTGGTTCCCAAGCCACTGCGCAAGCGCCTCGGGCTAAAGCCGGGCATGGAGCTGGAAGCGGTCGATCAGGCGGGCGGCCTGCTCCTGCGCGCGGTCGAGACCCGGCCGGCGATGGTCAAGGTGGACGGACTATGGGTCCATCGCGGAGTGGCGGATGCGGGCGCCGGCTGGGACCGCGTGGTTCAGGACGTGCGCGACGAGCGGATCGACTCCGTTGTGAAGGGTTAAGGGTGAAGGTCTTCTTCGACACCAGCGTTCTGGTGGCCGCTTCCGAACAGAGCCATCCGCATCACGGACAGGCATGGCCCGCGCTGCGACGGGTGGTCGCGCGCAAGGATCAGGGGTTCATGAGCGTCCATTCGATCGCCGAAATGTATGCGGCATTGACGCGCCTGCCGGTCGAGCCGCGCATCCATCCGACAGAGGCGGCGCGCATTATCGTGGACAATATCCTGCCGCATTTCGAGATGGTCACGATCGGAAAGAAGAACTATACCGAGGCCCTCAGGATAGTCGGCGAAGGCGGATTTGCCGGGGCAAAGATTTATGACGCGCTGCTCATAGACTGCGCCGCCCGATGCGGAGCTGATCGCATTTACACTTTCAATCTTGCGGATTTTCGGAATCTGGCCCCGGCTCTCGAAGAGAAAATCTGCGCCCCCTGAATTTCCCAGCGATCAAGTTTCGCGAACGGCGCATCAGACCAGGGTCGGGTTATCGTTCCTATCGGCCTGCACCACCCCCACCCACAGCCAGGGCTTCGCGTTCATCAGGCGCACGCCCGCAGCCTCGGTTTGCCGCTCTGTCCGGGGATGCGGTATGAACAGTTCTTTGGAGAGGACTGTTCGGAATGAGCGAAAAGCTGCTGCGGACGCCGCTGCGCGACATTGGTTTCAAATATCCAATCCTGCGCGCCGGGATGGGCGGCGCCGCTCGCGAGGAGAAAACGTGAGCGGCCCGCTGGATGATCTGAAAGTTGTCGAATACGCCGGGATGGTCTCCGGTCCGATGTGCGGCAAGCTCTTCGCCGACATGGGCGCCGAAGTGATCAAGATTGAGCCGCCCGGGTTTGGCGATCAGGCGCGCCGCCATCCGCCGTTTCCCGGCGATATGCCTCATCCCGAAAAGAGCGGACTCTTCCTCTATCTCAACACCAGCAAGAAAAGCGTTACGCTCGACCCGTCGATTCCAAGCGGCGCCGCTCTTCTGAAGCGGCTGCTTAAGGACGCTGACATCCTTATCGAGAACCATCCGGTCGGCTATCTCGCGAGTCTCGGCCTCGATTTCGAAACGCTGCACGCGCTCAACCCAGGCCTGATCGTCACCTCGATCACGCCCTTTGGCCAAAGCGGCCCGTATAGTGGATGGAAAGGTTCCGACCTGCTGGAATGGTCGATGAGCCTGACCGGTTACAACACTCCGACGCTGGTCACCGATCCGGAGACCGAAAATCCGCTGCGCGCGCCCGGCCATGCCGCCGATATGATGGGCGCGACCGCAGCCGCCGCCGCGGCGATCATTGCGCTTTATGATCGCGACGCGACCGGCGAGGGCCAATGGATCGACGCCCCGTGCTGGCAGGCCGTCGTCAACACCGGCAAGCTCGAGATGGGAATCTACAGTTACGGTGGCAATCCTTATAGCCGCTTGCGCGCAAAGAGTATCGGCGGCCTCGAACCGATGCGCTCGCGCGACGGCTACGTCTATTGCCTGTGGGCCATGGACGCGCACTTCGAGCTGATCAAGGACCTGCTCGGCCATCCCGACGAGATCGAGAGCGAGCTGTTCAAGATTACCGCCGCGCGTATCGAGCACGACGACGTCGTGCGCCCCGTGATGCAGCGCGAGTTCGCCAAACACGACACCGAATGGCTGGTGCGCGAAGGCCAGAAGATGGGCCTGCCGATCGGGCCCGTTTACACCGTGGCCCAGGCCGCGCAGCATCCGCATCTCGCGGCGCGTGACGCATTCATCGAGATCGATCATCCCGTGGCCGGCGCATTCAAGTATCCGCGCGCGCTGGTCAGGATGACTGGGTCGCCGGTTCGGCCCACGCGCGCGCCGATGCTCGGCGAGCATAACGAAGAAATCCTGCGCGGCCGGCTCGGTCTCAGCGCCGATGAACTCATAGGACTCGCCGCCGCGGGCGTGATCTGAGAACGGAGGGATGCGGAAATGCGACGGCTGCCGCTCAAAGGAATCCGCGTAACCGACTTCAGTTGGATTATCAACGGTCCGCAGATTGGACAGTGGCTGGGCTCGATGGGCGCGGAGGTCATTAAGATCGAGTCGCGAGTCTACCTCGATTTCGCGCGTCTCAACCCCGCGACCAACGTGCCGGGCGCCCCGCCGCCGAACTCCAACGGCGGCTATCATGCGCTCAACTACGGAAAGAAATCGGTCAACCTCAACCTGCGCACCGCTCGCGGCAAGGCGCTCGCCTACGATCTGGTCCGCCAGAGCGATTTCGTCCTCGAATGCTACCCGGCGCCGCACTCGCGCAAGCTCGGCCTCACCTACGAGGAGCTGAGCGCCGTCAAGCGCGACATCATCGTGATCTCGGTCTCGCTGCTCGGCAAGACCGGCCTCGAGCCGGCCGACTGGGTCGGATGGGGTCCGATGGCCTCGTGCTTCGCCGGCCTTTTCGACGCTCAGGGCTATCCCGGCGGAGCGCCGCGCCAGACCGGCGGAACCTGGCCCGACTACGCAATCGGCGCCGCGGTCGTCTTTCACGCACTCGCCGCGCTGCGCCATCGCAAACGCACTGGCGAAGGCCAATGGATCGACGCGAGCATGGGCGAGACCGTGATCGGCGAAACGCCCGAATGGTTCATGGATTTTTTCATGAACGGACGCGACCGCCGGCAATGGGCGAATCGCGACGACATCATGGCGCCGCACAACACCTATCCCTGCGCAGGCGAGGACAAGTGGATCGCAATCGCGGTCGGCAACGATTCCGAATGGCGCGCGCTATGCGGCGAAATGGGCGACCCCGCCTGGAGTCGCGCTCCGAAATTCGCCGACCAGTTCGGCCGCTGGACCAATCGCGACGAGATCGACGCGAATCTCAAAAATTGGACGCGCAACTTCGCGCCGCGCGATCTCGCCGACTGCCTCCAGAAGGCCGGCGTTCCCGCCGGTCCCGTTATGGACAGCGTCGATATCCACGAAGACCGCCATCTGTGGGATTGGGGCTACTGGTGGAACCTCGACCATCACGAGGTCGGCCGCCGCATCCTGCCGGGGATGCCGGTAAAGATGAGCGCCGTGCCCGAATTCAACCTGAGCTGCCCGCCCGATCTGGGCCAGCACAACTTCGAGGTCTTCAACGGAATCCTCGGACTCTCGAAGTCCGAAATCGAAACATTGATGGAAGAGAAGGTTATCTGGTGATTTTCGATTGCGGCGACGATTCTGATCGCCGGACAGGAGAACGCAAAGCGTGAATCCGCTAAAAGACAAGTCATGTATCGTGGGCGTTGGCGAGAGCGCCTTCACCCGCGGCTCGGGCAAGACCGAGCTTCAACTGATGCTCGATGCGTCGGTCGCGGCGCTCGCCGATGCCGGCCTCAAACCTCACGATATCGACGGTATCGTCGGCCCGCCGATCGGCGCCCCGGCTGAGCATTTCGCCGCCAATCTCGGAATCGAAAACCTGCGCTACGCCGCCAGCGTCCACATGGGCGGCGCCAGCCCCGTCGTCGCGTTGCAGAGCGCTGCGATGGCGGTCGCGTGCGGAATCGCAAAGACGGTCCTCGTGCCTTGCGGATGGAACGGCTACTCCTCGATGCGCGTGAGTCAGCCGCGCGGCGGATCCGGCAATACCGGCGGGCCGCTCGCCGGCACAATCGGCTCGTACTATCTGCCCTACGGCGCCGTCGCCCCCGTGCAATGGTACTCGTGGCTCGCGACGCGCCATATGAAAATGTACGGCACGCCGTTCGAAACGATGGGCACGCTCGCCGTCGCCTCGCGCAAGCACGCGCATCTCAATCCCAACGCCTTCATGCGCGAACGCCCGCTGACGATGGACGATTATCTCAAGGCCCGATGGGTCTCGTATCCGTTCCGGCTTTTCGATTGCTGCCTCGAAACCGACGCGGCTGGCGCGGTGATCGTGACGTCGCCCGAACGCGCCCGCGATCTGCGCAAGCCCCCGGTCTACATATCCGGCATCGCCGAAGGGCATCCGTATCCCGCCGACGACATTCCCTCGCGGCCCGACCCGTTCGTGATCGGGCTGACTTTCGCCGCGCCCGAAGCGTTCCGGATGGCCGAAGTCACGCACGCGGATATCGACTTCGCCGAAATCTACGACTGCTTTTCATATGTGGTGCTGCTGCAGATCGAAGCGATGGGCTTCTGCAAGCGCGGCGAGGTGAAGGATTTCGTCACTCGCGATCGTGTCGAACTCGGCGGCACGATGCCGGTCAACACGCACGGCGGACTCCATTCCGAAGCGCACGTGTGGGGCATCAATCATATCGTCGAGGGCACGCGCCAGTTGCGCCGCGAGTGCGGCGAACGGCAGGTCAAGGATGCCGAAGTAGGCGTGGTCACCGGATGGGGTGACTTCGGCGACGGCGGACTCGCGATTCTGAGGAGATAACTGATGGCATTCGAGACCGGACGAAGTGACAAGCGCGACTACAAGCTGCCGCTGCCGAAAATGATCGGACCGGCTGAGCAGTTCTACGGCTTCTGCAAGCAACACGAGCTGCGCTTTCAGCGATGTGTCGAATGCGGCACGTGGCGCCATATCCCGCGCGACATGTGCGCGCATTGCGGCTCGTTCAAAACCGAATGGGCGAAATCTTCAGGGCGCGGCACGCTCTTTTCATGGACCACGATCGCACAGCCCATGC
>VFSW01013799.1_pt1 | contig 11209 bp, 10 predicted proteins | sample 5358111 | NCBI WGS metagenome assembly VFSW01 (sample SAMN11554181, study PRJNA540505) | mine drainage metagenome | isolation source: sediment from site ElyBrook_90M | place: USA: Ely Copper Mine, Vershire, VT | collected 2017
CCACCCCCCCCCCAACCCCTCCCCCAATGGGAGGGGGGCTTTTTTTCGGGGTGCCAGGACGGCGATGGTTCATGCCCGGCACATCGGCGCGGCGCCGCGCGCCGGCAAGCGCCCTACCCGACCGCGCGCAGGCGCGGACGCGCCTTGGCCGCGAGGCCGCGATAGAGGGTCAGGTAGTCGGCGGCCATCCGCTCGACACTGAAGCGTTCCTCGAACCGGGCGCGGATCGCGGTGCGGGAGAGTTCGGACAGGCGCCCGACCGCCGCCACCGCTTCGGCCTCGTCGCGGACGATGAACCCGGTGCGGCCGTCCTCGATCACCTCCGGCACGGACCCGGCCGGGAAGGCGATGACGGGGGTGCCGCAGGCCATCGCCTCGATCATCACCAGGCCGAACGGCTCGGGCCAGTCGATCGGCAGCAGCAGGGCGGAGGCGCCGGACAGGAAATCGGGCTTCTCGGCATCGCCGATCTCGCCGATCATTTCGACGTGACGGCCGTCGATCATCGGGCGGATCTTCGTGCGGTAGTATTCCTCATCCACGCGATCCACCTTGGCCGCGATCTTCAGCGGAATTCCGGCGCGCCGGGCGATGCGGATGGCGCGATCGGGCGCTTTCTCCGGCGAGATTCGGCCGAGGAACGCCAGATAGCCGGGCTTGACCGGGCGCGGCGTGAGCAGGTCCAATGGCAGGCCATGATGGATGGTGGCGACGAAATTCGCCTCCGGCAGCGGATGCCGCTGGGCATCCGAGATGGAGACCACCGGCACGTCGGGAAACCGCGCATAGACCGGGCGCAGCTCCGGCATATCGAGCCTGCCGTGCAACGTCGTCACGAACGGCGTGTTTTGGCGCGAGAACAGGGGATAGGAGAAATAATCCAGATGGAAGTGCAGCACGTCGAATTCGTCGGCGCGGCGATAGACATCCTCCAGCATCCCGACGATCGGCGCCATCCAGTCCCGCAGGCCGGTCTCGAAACGCAGCGCGCGGGGCGACATGGGCGCGAGGCGGGCGGCGGTGGTCGAATCGCCGCTGGCGAACAGGGTGACGTCGTGACCCTGGCGGACCAGTTCCTCGGTCAGGAAGGAGACGACCCGTTCCGTGCCGCCATAGAGGCGCGGCGGGACGGACTCGGTCAGCGGGGCGATCTGGGCGATGCGCATGTCGGCGTGCCTTCCTGGGGCGGCCGGTGGCGTCCGGCCTGGGGTAACGGCGTTTCACCCGGTGGATCGGGCAAATTTAGGGCAGGCTCGCCCTGGTTCCCGCCGCAAATGGGCCGAACCGCATGAGCGCGCCCCGCCTGGTGGTGGTTTCCAACCGCGTTCCGCTGCCGACGGAGCGCGGGCCGCGGGCGGGCGGATTGGCCGTGGCGCTTGCCGACGCGCTGCGTCCGGGAAGCCTGTGGTTCGGCTGGTCCGGACGCCGCACGGCGCGCGCCGCGACAAGCCCGCCAGAGACCGTGGAAGTGGCCGGAATCGCTTATGCCACCATCGATCTTTCCGAATCCGAATACCGCCTGTTCTACGCCGGATTCAGCAACGGCGTGCTGTGGCCGCTGCTGCATTTCCGCCTCGGCCTGGTGCACTACCGGGCGGAGGAATACCAGGCCTGGCAAGAGGTCAATCGGCGCTTCGCCGACGCGCTCATCCCCCTGCTGCGCCCGGACGATCTGATCTGGGTGCATGACTACCATCTGATTCCGCTGGGCGAGGCTTTGCGTGCCCGTGGCGTGACCGGGCGGATCGGCTTCTTCCTCCATACGCCCTTCGTGCCGCCCGAGGTGCTGCGCGCGCTGCCGCGGGCGGAGCAGGTGCTGGCCGGGCTCTGCGCCTACGACGTCATCGGCTTCCATACCGAGGAGCATCGCGCCGGCTTCCTGCGCGGCGTGCGCGACATACTGGGCCTGACGCCGGACGAATGGGGCGGCGTGACGATGGGCGGGCGGCGGGCGCAGGCGATCGTCGATCCGATCGGCATCGATGCCGCGGGCTTCGCCGCCACCGCCGCGCAGTCCTGGACCGGGCCGGAGCTGCGCCGGCTGCGCGCCAGCCTCGGGGACCGCGCGCTGGCGATCGGGGTGGACCGGCTGGACTACTCCAAGGGCCTGCCGCAGCGGCTGGATGCGTTCGGCCGGCTGCTGGAACGCCGTCCGGAGCACCGTCGGCGGGTCAGCTTCCTGCAGGTCGCGGCCCGCTCGCGGGAGGATGTGAGCGAATATCGCGCCCTGCGCGTCGAACTGGACCGGATCGTGGGCGAGACGATCGGGCAGTATTCCGAGTTCGACTGGGTGCCGGTGCGCTACATGACGCGCCCGCTGCGCCGCGCGACCCTGGCCGGGTTCTACCGCGCGGCCGCCATGGCGGTGGTCACGCCGCTGCGCGACGGGATGAACCTGGTGGCGAAGGAATATGTCGCCGCCCAGGACCCGGCCAATCCGGGCGTGTTGATCCTGTCGCGCTTCGCCGGCGCGGCGGCGGAGCTGGACACCGCGCTGATCGTCAACCCGTTCGATCCCGACGAAATCGCCGAGGCGATGCACGTCGCGCTGACCATGCGGCTGGAGGAACGCCAGGCGCGGCATCGGGCGATGGCCGAGCATGTGTTCTCCGCGACCGCGCGGCGGTATTCGGAGGTGTTCCTGGCGGCGCTGTCCGGCGCGCCCGCTTGACCGCGGGCCGGGGTCGGCTACCGTGCGGTAGCGGAAAAGAACGGAGGAAGGTCAGGATGGGCGCGAGAATCGCGGTGATGGGGGTCGGCGCGGTGGGCGCCTATGCCGGCGGACATATGGCGCAGGCGGGGGAGGACGTGACCTTCCTCGATCCCTGGCCCGAGCATGTGGAACGGATGCGCAGCCACGGGCTGCGGGTCTCCCACATCACCGGGGAGGAGTTCACCACCAAGGTGCGCGCGCTGCATCTGACCGACGCGCAGCATCTGGCGAAGGAGAAGCCGATCGATATCGCCTTCGTCTGCATGAAATCCTACGATACCGAATGGGCGACGCGGCTGATCTCGCAGTACCTGGCGCCGGACGGGTTCGTGGTGTCGTTGCAGAATTGCATGAACGAGGAAACCGTGGCCCGCGTGGTGGGCTGGGGCAAGGTGCTGGGCTGCATCGCGAGCTCCATCACCGTCGATCTGTGCGAGCCGGGACATGTGCGCCGCGCGGCGGGGAAAAGCCGGGGCAAGGGGCATACGGTGTTCCGGGTGGGCGAGGTGCATGGACGCATCACCGATCGCGCGCGGGCGGTGATGCAGCTGGTGGACAACGCCGACGAGGCGCTGGTGACCACCAATCTCTGGGGCGAACGCTGGTCGAAGCTGGTGACCAACGTGATGGGCAACGGGATTTGCGCCTGCACCGGGATGATCACCCGCGACACCCTGACGAACGACACGATACGGCGGTTCGGCGCGCGGCTGGGCTCGGAGGCGATCCGGGTGGGCCAGGCGCTGGGCTACGAGCTGGAGGAGATCCATCACCTGGATCCCGAAACGATCGCCCGCGCCGGCGAGGGCGACGCGGCGGCGACGCGCGAGTACGACGAGCACCGGCTGGCCGAGGCGGCCAAGCCCGGCGGCGGCGCGCACCGGCCTTCCATGGGCCAGGACATGGTGAAGGGTCGGCGCACCGAGATCGAGTTCCTGAACGGCTTCGTGGTGCGCAAGGGCGACGAGGTGGGGCTGGCCACGCCGGCCAACGCAGCGCTGACGGATATCGTGAAGCGGGTGGAGCGCGGCGAGATCCCGCCCGACCCGCGCCACATCATCGATCTGCGGCTGAACTGAGGGGGATTGTCATGGACCTGCGCCTCACGCCCGAGGAACGCGCCTTCCGCGACGAAGTGCGCGCCTTCATCCGCGACAACCTGCCCACCGACACGCGCGAGCGAATGCGGCTGGGCTATTCGCCGCGCAAGCAGGACACGGTCGCCTGGCAGCGCATCCTGAACAAGAAGGGCTGGGCCGCGATCTCCTGGCCCAAGGAGTGGGGCGGGCCGGGCTGGTCGGCGGTGCAGCGGATGATCTTCATCGAGGAGAACCAGGCCGCCCCGGCCCCCGAGCTGCTGTCCTTCAACATCACCATGATCGGCCCGGTGCTGATCCAGTTCGGCACCGAGGCGCAGAAACGCCGCTTCCTGCCGCGCGCGGCCAATCTGGACGATTGGTGGTGTCAGGGATTCTCCGAGCCCGGAGCTGGATCCGATCTGGCCGCGCTGAAGACGGCAGCGAAGCGCGAGGGCGATCATTACATCGTGAACGGGTCGAAGATCTGGACCTCCACGGCGCACAACGCGGATTGGTGCTTCGTGCTGGCGCGCACGAACCCGAACGCGGCCAAGCGGCAGGAGGGGATTTCCTTCCTGCTGGTCGATATGAAGACGCCGGGCATCACGGTGCGGCCGATCGTCTCGATCGACGGGGCGCATCACCTGAACGAGGTGTTCTTCGACGACGTGAAGGTGCCCGTCGAGATGCGGGTCTATGAGGAAAACCGCGGCTGGGACGTGGCGAAATTCCTGCTGGGGAACGAACGCACCGGGATCGCCCGGCTCGGCAAGTCGCGCGAACGGGTGGCGGCGGCGAAGGAGGCGGCGCGCACGGTGCGCTTCAATGGCCGTCCGCTGATCGAGGACGCGGCGTTCCGCCAGCGCGTCGTGCAACTTGAGGTGGACATGAAAGCGTTGCAGATCACGCAGTATCGCGTGGTCTCGGCGGGGGCGAAGAAATCCGACGGGCGGCCCGATCCGTTGTCCTCGGTGCTGAAGGTGAAGGGCACGGAGCTGCTGCAAGCCACCACCGAGCTCGCGATGGATACCGCGGGGCCGCTGGCGATGCCGATCTGGGCGCAGGAACTGGCCGAGATGGCGAACGAGCCGGACATGCTGGCCGAGGCCGCCGAGCAGGCCACGGGGAACTACCTGTTCCTGCGCGCCGCCTCGATCTATGGCGGCACCAACGAAATCCAGAAGAACATTCTGTCCAAAGCGGTGTTGAGGCTCTGATGGATTTCGATCTTTCCGACGACCAGCGGCTGCTGGCCGACAGCGTCACGCGCCTGATGGCGGACCGCTACGGGTTCGAGGCGCGTAAGGCGTTCGTGAAACAGGATGCCGGCTGGAGCGCCGAGATGTGGGGCCGGTATGCCGAGCTCGGCCTGCTCGGCCTGCCCTTCGCGGAGGAGCATGGCGGGTTCGGCGGCGGGCCGGTCGATGTCATGCTGGTGATGCAGGAATTCGGCCGCGCGCTGGCGCTGGAACCCTATCTGGCGACGGTGGTGCTGGGCGGCGGCGCGGTGCGGCTGGCGGGATCGGCCGCACAGCAGGCGGCGATCCTGCCGGCGATCGCCGAGGGCGGGCTGAAGCTGGCGTTCGCGCATAGTGAGCGGGAGGCGCGCTACGATCTGGCCGATGTGCAGACCACGGCGAAGCGGGCGAATGGCGGGTGGGTGCTGGACGGGGCGAAAAGCGTCGTGCTGCACGGCGATTCCGCCGACCGGCTGGTGGTGAGCGCGCGCGTCAAGGGCGAACGGGACGATCCGGACGGGATCGGGCTGTTCCTGGTCGATGCCGGCGCCGAGGGCCTGGCGCGGCGGGGCTATACGTTGCGCGACGAGACCAGGGCGGCGGAAATCTCGCTGACCAATGTTGTCGCGGCCGAAACCCTGGGCGAACCGGGGGCCGCGTTCGGGACGATCGCGCGCGTGGTCGAAGCCGGCATCGCCGCGATGGGCGCCGAGGCGGTGGGGGCGATGGAAACCATGCAGTCCATGACCCTGGAATATTCCCGCACCCGCGAGCAGTTCGGCAAACCGATCGGCACCAACCAGGTGGTGCAGCACCGGCTGTCCGAAATGCTGATGGCGTTGGAGCAGGGCCGCTCCATGGCGATGCTCGCGGCGATGAGCGTCGATGAGCCGGACGCGGTGGAACGGGCGCGCGCCATTTCCATGGCGAAAGTCGGATTCGGGCAGGCGGCGCGGTTCGTCTCGCAGCAGGCAATCCAGCTGCATGGCGGGATCGGCATGACCGAGGAATATGCCGTCGGGCATTATTTCCGCCGCGCGCTGGTGATCGAGCATACGTTCGGGGATACCGCGTATCACCTGGCGCGGTTGGCCGCGGACGTGGAATGATCCGGACCCGGACCGTCGCCGGGGTGGAGCTGGCGATCGCCGAACGCGGCGAGGGCCCGCCGTTGCTGTTCCTCCATCCCGGGGAGGGCCTGGAGCCGGACCGGCCATGGCTCGATCTGCTGGCGCGGCGGTTTCGGGTCATCGCGCCGTTCCATCCCGGTTGGGGCGGCTCGGCGCTACCTGACTGGGTGGGATCGGTCGATGATCTGGCCTATCTGTATCTCGATCTGTCGGATGCGCTGGGGCTCGAAAATGCTGCGTTGGTGGGCGCCGATTTCGGCGGCTGGATCGCGAGCGAGATGGCGGTGCGCTCCGCCGCGCGGTTTGCCCGGCTGGCGTTGATCGCGCCCTTGGGCGTGAAATTCGGCGGCGTGCTGGAACGCGACATCGTCGATATGCACGCGGTCTCGCGCGACCGGTTCCTGGAACTGGCCTGGGCCGAGCCGGCGCGCGGGGATGTGGATATGACCACCCTGCCGGACGCCGCGCTGGAGGCGATCGCGCGCGGGCGCGAAGCCTTCGCGCTGTTCGGCTGGAAACCCTACATGCACAACCCGCGGCTGCGGCACTGGCTGCACCGGATCGCGCTGCCCACCCTGGTGCTCAGCGGCGCGGCCGACCGCATCACGGGGCCCACCTACGACGCGCGCTGGCAGGCCGCGTTGCCGGATGCGCGCGGGGAGACCATCGCCGAGGCCGGGCATTTCCCGCTCTGGGAACAACCGGACGCCACCGTCGCCGCGCTGACCCGGTTCCTCGCGCCGCGCTGAACGCCCCAACGGAGACGCACGATGCGCACCTGGTATTTCTCCGAGATGGCCTATCACCCGGCCTGGGAGGCGGGGCTGGCGCGCGGGTCGCTGCGCGTCGTGCTGCCGAACGGGAACGTGGACCCCGACATCGCGCACGGGCTGCTGACCCGCTACCTCGATGAATTCGCGCTGTGCGACGAGGTCGGGCTGGATATCATGGTGAACGAGCACCATGCGACCGCGACCTGCATGACCGTCTCCGTGCCGATGGCGCTGGCGATCATCGCGCGCGAAACCAAACGCGCGCGGCTGCTGTCGCTCGGCAACCCGATCGCCAACCGGCCCGATCCGGTGCGCGTGGCCGAGGAGATGGCCTGGCTGGACGTGCTGTCCAACGGCCGCACCGAACTGGGGCTGGTGAAGGGCGCGGCCTACGAGATCGCGCCGGCGAATTCCAACCCGGCGCGCATCATGCGCCGCTACTGGGAAGCGCACGACCTGATCCTGAAGGCGCTGTCCACCCATGACGGCCCGTTCTCGTGGGAGGGCGAATACTTCCATTACCGCAATGTCAACATCTGGCCGCGCCCGATCCAGCAGCCGCATCCGCCGATTTGGATGACCGGCATGAGCGCCGCGACCGGCCGCGTCGCGGCGGAGCGCGGCCATGTGGTGGGCACCTTGCTCTCGGGCGGAATCGCCAAGCCGATGTTCGATGCCTATCGCGCGCGCGCCCGCGAACTCGGGTGGGAAGCGGGGCCGGACCGCATGGCCTATGCCGCCGTGATCGGCGTCGGCCACACGCGCGCGGAAGGATATCGCCGCGCCGACCTGATCGCGGGCTATGTGCGCACCGCGCCCGTGGTGGCCGAGCCCTTCACCAACCCGCCTGGCTACAACACGATCCCGGCCAATGTCGCGATGCTGAAAGCGGGCAAGAAGAAGGGCCGGATCGTCGCCGATCGGAACGGCAACCTGATCGATGCGTCCAAGGCATCGGTGGAAGACCTGATGGCGACCGACACGGTCTTCGCCGGTACGCCGGACGACGTGTTCGAACAGATCCGTGATTTCAGCGCCCGCATGGGCGGTGTCGGACATCTGCTGTTCTTCGGTCAGGGCGGGTTCCTGGACCACAAGGACACGGTGGAGAATATCCGCCTGTTCGCCGCCGAGGTGGCGCCGCGCCTGCGCGAGCTCCATCCGCCGCGGCGCGCGGCGGCGGAGTAGCGCGCCCGGATTCCGCCGCGATCCGCCCATTGCGATGCCACGATCGCGGTGGCAAGTCGGGGTGGGCGGGCCTGTTGCCCGCCGTACCCTATCTGCAATGGATGTTCGCCGATGAAATTCGTCTTCCCGATCCTTCTCGCCGGCGCCGTGCTCACGAGCACCGCGATCGTCCCGGCACGCGCGGGCTGCGTCACCGGCGCGGTCGCCGGCGCGGTTGCCGGACACTACGCGCATCACCACGCGGTGATGGGCGCGGTCGCCGGCTGCGTCGCCGGGCATGAGATCGCCAAGCATCGCAAGGAAGCGCGCCTGCACGCCGAGCAGCTCAACCAGCAGCAGCTCGACAAGATGCACGCCGGGAACGGCACCGGGCACTGATGCCCATGCCGCCGCGCAAGACGGTGCTGGTGGCTGGCGCCTCCGGCCTGGTCGGCGCGGCGGCGGCGCGGCATTTCGCGGCCGAGCCGGGCACGGAGGTGCTGGCGCTCGCCCGCCGCCCGGTCGCGCCGGCTGGCGCGCGGGCCGTGCCGCTCGATCTCCGCGACCCCGCCGCGGTCGCCGCCGCCGCGCCCGGATTCGCATCGGTCACGCATCTGGTCTTCGCCGCGTTGCACGAACAGCCGGAGCTGACCGCCGGCTGGCGCGATCCCGCGCAGATCGACACCAACGCGGCGATGCTGCGCCATCTGCTCGATGCGCTCGATACCGCCGCCCCGGCGCTGCGCCACGTCACCCTGCTGCAGGGCACGAAGGCGTATGGCGTGCACGTCGGCCCCTTCGCCATCCCGGCGCGGGAGGATCGGTCGGAACGCCGGGACATCCCCAATTTCTACTGGGCGCAGCAGGATCTGCTGGCGGACCGTCAACGCGGGCGGGGCTGGCACTGGAGCATCCTGCGTCCGGTGCTGATCGTGGGATCGGCGATCGGCGGGGCGATGAACCTGATCCCGCCCCTCGGCATCTATGCGGCGTTGCTCGGCGAACGCGGCCAACCATTGCACTATCCGGGCGGCGCGCCGCGCGTGGCGCAGGCGGTGGACGCGGATTTGCTCGCGCGCGCGATCGGCTGGGCGGGGGAGACGGCGGCCGCCCGCGAGCAGGCATTCAACGTGACCAACGGCGACGTATTCGTGTGGGAAAACATCTGGCCCGCGCTCGCCGCCGCGTTCGGGATGGCGCCAGGGGAGGCGCGGTCTTGCGCGCTGGCCCGGTTCCTGCCGGAGCACGAGCCAACATGGAACGCGATCGCCGCGCGCCATGGCCTCGCCGCGCCGGGGCTGGCGGAATTCATCGGCCTCTCCGCGCAGTACGCCGACTACACCTGGCGCCATGGGCGGACCGATCCCGGGCCGGCGTCGATCGTCTCGACCGTGAAGATCCGGCAAGCGGGGTTCCACGACGTGATGGACACGGAAGCGATGTTCGCCCGCCACATCGCCGCGGCACGCGCGGCGAAGCTGCTTCCCCCGCTCAGGGCGTGACGTTGCGCAGGCCCAGGCGGCGGGCGCCGGACATCAGGTAGTAGGTCGCCTTGAACGCCGCGAGCGGCAGACCGAAGCCCGGACGTTCATACAGGAAGTGCCCCGCCAGCACCGAGATCAGCCCGTCGCGCATCCGCAACATGTTCCGTGGCCGCAGGAACATCGCGCGCATCACCGGATCGTTGATTCGCCGGATCAGCCAGGACAGTTCGTCCATGCTGGCGCCGAGCCGCTTCTCCATGCGCCGCGCCCGCGCCCGCCCGGCACGCGGATCGCGCAGCCAGCTATCCGCGACCTCCGCCCCCATCTCCGCCGAGGCCATCGCCAGCAGCACGCCCGAGGAAAACACCGGATCGAGGAATCCGAACGCATCCCCGACCATCATCCACCCCTCCCCCCAGAGGGCGCGAGCGCGGTAGGAATAGTTGCCCGTGCCCGTAACCTCCGAAACCAGGGTTGCGTCCCGCATCCGTGCCGCGACGCTGGGGCTTGCCGCGATGCGGGCGAACAGCAGATCGGCCATCGAACCGGCGCGGGATTTGAACGCGGCGGGGCCGCTCACGAAGCCCACGCTCATGATGTCGTCGGGCAGCGGGATCATCCAGAACCAGCCATCCTCCACCAGATGGATCGTGATACAGCCGGCGTGTTCCCCGGTACGCGCCTCCACGCCGCGGAAATGGGCATAGACGGCGGCGGTGTTCAGGCGCTTGTCGGGGGCCTTCAGGCCGAATTTCTGGGCCAGCAGCGTCTCCCGCCCGGTCGCGTCCAGCACGAAGCGGGCGGAGACCGTCCGGACCGTTCCGTCCGGGCCTTGGGCGCGGACCGTGGCGCTGCCGTCGCCGGCGAAATCGGCGTCGGTGACGCGCGTTTCCTCGGCCACGCGCGCGCCGGCGGCGCGCGCATTGTCCAGCAGGGTCGCGTCGAACGCGGCGCGCGGGACCTGGTAGCAATGGGTGAAGCGGCGATCGAGACCGGCGGCGAAGGAGAACACGGCCTGCTCCCCGGTCGCGTCATCGACGAACTCCGCGCCCGGCTTGAACACGCCGAGCGCGTGGATCCGCTCGCGCACGCCCAGCCGATCGAAGATCGCAAGGTTTCGCGGCAGCAGGGATTCGCCGATATGGAAGCGCGGGTGCCGGTCCTTGTCCCACAGCACCACGTCCCGCCCGCGCGCGGCGAGCAGGGCGGCGGCGGTCGATCCGGCGGGCCCGCCGCCGATCACCAGCACGTCACAGGTCTCGGGTGCGGAAGGTGCTGGCGCGGAGGTCATGGCTGGGCTTTGATGTCGGTCATGCGAGAGCAGGATAGCGAGCACGCCGGCCGGCGGGAAGCGCAAACCGAACTATCGGGGGGCGTGGCGATCGTCATTCCGGCCTTCAACGAGGCCGCGACGATCGGCCCCCTGGTGCGCGACTGCCGCGCGCTGGCGAGCGGAATGCCCAGCGGAACGCCCGGCGGAATACCGGGGGAAATCATCGTGATCGTGGTCGATGACGGCTCGATCGACGAAACCGCGGTGCTCGCCGCGGCCGCCGGGGCGCGGCTGCTGCCGAACGGGGGTAATCGGGGCAAGGGGGAGGCGCTGCGGCGGGGGATGCGCGCCG